>Ga0190359_1000989_pt1 | contig 18552 bp, 18 predicted proteins | sample 48721823_MG_FD_161269 | JGI IMG/M metagenome (GOLD analysis project Ga0190359, IMG submission 161269) | Hydrothermal vent microbial mat bacterial communities from Southern Trench, Guaymas Basin, Mexico - 4872-18-2-3_MG | ecosystem: Environmental > Aquatic > Marine > Hydrothermal vents >... | reverse complement strand
GCACTGTGGATCACCATCGCATACGTCGCACTTAAAAACTTTCTTGTCCACCGTATCGAAAGACATAGCTCCAAAAGGGCAAACAGCCACGCAGGATCGACATCCAATACATTTGTCGTAATCAACCATAACGCGTTCCAGAGTTTCGTCACGGGATATGGCCTTCACCGGGCAAACATTCATGCAGGGTGCATCCTGGCATTGCTGGCACGACATGGGGATGTAAAGCCCTTCTGCCTCCCATTTCATTACCCTTATTCGGCTCCGTGCCGGGTTTGAGACTCCGTCATGCACTACAGAGCAAACCAGTTCGCACAGCCGGCATCCGGTGCATTTTTCGTAGTTTATATATAGAACTTTGCCATTCGGTTCCATTGCGACATTCTCCTTTCAATAAAATCACAGCAGATGAGAAGGCTCATTTTCCAGGCCAAGCCTCTTCAGGGTCTCAGGCAAAGGAACGCCGTCGCTATCCCATCCGTGGTGTTCGTAGTATTCATCAATCATCTTCTGAAATTTTTCCCTATCTATTGTTCTGCCCACAACGTCGGGAGCCCCCAACTTGCACGGTTCGTCGAAATAGCGGTGATTAAGGGTATCACCTTTCTTGGGATTATCTCGCTTGAGTCCTTCGCGAAGATTGAACAAACGCTCTATGTTGTAACACCTTTCAGCAACATCCCAGATTTCCCTGGGTGTCATCTCAAGGCCGGTGTTGTAATAAAGCACCCTGGACCAATCCTCAAAGTTTGGCAGTGTGGCGCCAAGGAAGGTGGTGTGGTACTTGCAAATACCAAGGCAATCCACTCCCATGTAACAGTTTTCTTGCCAGAAAACCTGCCAGGGCTTACCCTCGTAAGCGGTATGCTCTGAACTCAAAGGGCCGTCATAGGGAACGGGAGTGCCGTATATCTTTCTCAATACCTCTTCAGGTAGATGGTAGAGGTCAATAGCAGGCCTGCTTCTGAGATGGTCAGAACCTCTTGAACCGGTGGCAATTCCAAGGGCCAGGGCCGGGGTGGCCCTTTCATCTGAGTGCAGATTGCTCATTCCCTTGACCTGAATGAGGTAGTCAAAGGAATTTTTGCCGATTTTCTCTGAAGCAGGAATGCCCCCGTCAGCCAGGGTATCACCAAGCCACCCTTTTCGGTAACAAATTCTCTCAATCATTTCAAGGAGAGCTTCGTCATTGCCGAACCTCAAGTCCAGGCCGTCTGTTTCTTTTTGTGTGAGTATGCCCAGCTCGTATAGTTCCATGGCCCAGGAGATCAGGCTCCCTGTTTCCAGGTTATCCATTCCAAATTGATCGACAAGGTGATTGCCAGTCAAAACCGTAACAGCATTCTTGCAATCAGGCTCGCCTCCAAAGGCCCCCTGGGATGTGTACTCCGGTCCTTCGTCATACCTTCCAGCATATGGCCCTGAAGGAATTCTATACTGTGCTCGACAGTGGACCTGGCAGCCAAAGCAGCCTGTCATATGGTACGGTCCGATTGTTTCAGTGGCGATTTCATCTAGCCTTTCGGGTTCTATATCATCGGCATATTCGCACTGGTTTAGCTGAAAATTCCTGCAGCGTATACCTCCCCAGGAATTGGTGGCTCCCCATATAAAAGGCGTTCCAAGCGTTCCCTGGGTTTGGTTCACCTTTGCGCTCACTATTTGATCTATAAAGCGCTTGTTAAATTCAAGCGCTTCAGTCGGATGAGCAATTTTAATGTCCATCGTGCCGCGGGCAGCCAAAGCCTTCAGATTCTTGGAGCCCATTACGCATCCCATACCAGTTCTTCCAGCTGAGTTTTTTATGCCTGTCATTACGTTAGCGAACCTTACAAGATTCTCACCTGCAGGACCACAGACTGCACACTTGACTTCTTCGTCTCCCAGCTCATCCCTTATTGCCCACTGCGAATCAGTGACAGTGCGCCCCCATATGTTCTTTGCGTCCCTTATCTCTATTTCACCATTGTGGATCCACAGGTACACGGGTTTCCTGGCCTTGCCTTTTATAACGATATGGTGAAAGCCCGCCCATGCTAACTCAGGCGCAAAAAAACCACCCATGTTGGCGCTACCCAGTAACCCGGTAAGAGGGGACTTCGCCATCACATGAGTTCTGGCTGTTGCCGAGGCACAGGTGGCTGTCAGGATTCCTCCGCTAAAGAGCAGCACATTGTCCGGGCCAAGCGGGTCAACCCCTTTCTTGGTGTGGTTGTAAAGCAAATACGCGTCAAGTCCCCTGCCTCCCAGGAATTTTTTTCGAATTTCAAGCGGAATAGGCTTAATTTCTATATTCCCGGTGGAGAGGTCAACGTAGCCTATTTTTCTATCTAGTGGCATCTTCCTTTCCCTCCTTTTTTGCTAGCGCCTCTTGGGCTATTTTTCTGTTAACATCCCACACTGGTCCTCGAATTCGAGGAAAATCAGGACGAATCCAATGTACCCGATATTCCATTCCGCACACAGGGCACTTGACTTGTTTCTCGCCAGCCTTTGGCTGCAATCTTCCCATGCACGATGGGTTGTGGCAACGAAACTTGCCATAGGTCCTTGTTTTTCGAAGACTCTCTGCTGTTGAAAGACCTTCCTTTTCCATTGCCATAGCGTTCTCCTTTCTATTCCCTTAAAGGGGATTTTGGCTTGGTACTTAATATCTCATAGAGGGGCACTAAAATGGTATTTTATTCCATCCATCCTTTGAAAAACAAGTAATGTTCCGCGTTGACAGCTTCTCAAAAGTTCGCCGTGGTCAGTAAAATTCGAAATAAAAATTTTTTGCCGGAAATTTTTGGTTCATTATTATGAACGAAGATAAGGAATAATAGCACAAAAGTTCTGCTTGTCAAGAGAAAATCTTTCGCTGACAATCCTCTTACTCTTGCTGTGAAGGCGGATAGAGGCAAAAAATCCCCTCGAAAAAAGAAAAACAACGGCCCCGGTTTGTTCATTATACCGAACAGAGGATGCGACCTCTTTTTCTCCGACATGCCCGTCAGCTCACGTGCATATTGGAGCCAAATGGCCTCCAGGCAGGTGTATCACCTGGGGGAGCGCCTTTTTTCAGGCTTTTTCTTGTCCCCCAACCCTCTGATATTAAGTTATCCAGGCTCCACATTGAAAGCAGAATTATGTTTAGCAATTAAACCAATGGCGCTTTTGTTTCACTAAGCTAAAAAGCAAGGAAATCAAACGCACAGCAAAGAAATGCAATCATCTCAGCCTGATGCGTTCGCTCTATCCACCTGCGCGTGCTGTCCTTCTTTAGTATTAGTATATGAACGGGAAAGGGTGCGATAAAAATTGCCGATATTGACTTTCCTGCAATTGGGGCAGAAGTTCAGATAATCGTCGCTGAAAGTGCGGTGGATTTTTTCAAAAAGAGGTTGAGGAACAAAAAGAGCGCCACATCTCTCGCAAGCCTTTAGTTCAACAGACCTGATCTCTTGCTTAGGGAGAACTTGAAAGAGCCTTCTTAGGCTAATCTCGTGGCGGAGCTCCGCCGCATCCTCCGGACACGTATTAACACATGCTCCACAGCAAATGCACTGGTAGTGAGAGTAGTTAAAAATGCGCAGGTTCCCCTGGTCTTTTGTTTCAAGAGTCGCGGTGGGGCAGCTTAACTCACAAGATGCACATCCTGTGCATTTCGCCGGATTGAGTCTGGTTCGGCAGAAAAGAACCGCTGTTACCAGAATCATTGCTTCACCGGAAAGAACATGAATGGTTAGCATGTTATCTCCAAAAAAAGGGAGAGCATCAAGAGTCCCGTGCGCGGAGAGATATCCTGTCAAAAAGGGCAGGGAAACAATGATGATCAGGGCATAGTCGGACTTTTGGCTGTCCAGATTGATGTAAGGAGAGACTATTCGACGAATGAAAAGATAAGCGGCTATGCCGAGCAAAATAATGCTCATCCAGTCAGACCATAAATCGGGGAGAGAAACCCAGTCCCATCCGAATCTCGATTCGGACCACAGCGCAACATGGCCGCTAAACCATATCGGAACAATGAAAAGACACGCATGGAAGACATAGCGAATCGTTGCATAAAAGGGTTTCTTGGCCGCTGCCATGTGAAAGGGGATGAAGAGCCGGCCGAAAGTGTGGAGTGTATGTGCAATTCCAGAAGCGGAACCAGGACTATTTTGCGTGCCAATTGTTTTGATGAAAAAAAATACAATCCTTAAGGCAACTCCTGCAAGAAGAGCGAGGAAGACCGCCCACAATAATGGGCCTTCTACGAAAGTCTCAAAATCCATATCACCCAGTCTCCGCTTCCAATCCGCAGGTTTTAGAGAAAATCTTGGGGATGTCCGAGCATCATCTATCGGGGTTCATTATTGTGAACAACGCAGGACATTATCATTATCCTGTTTATTTCCGTTGTCAAGAGAAAAGCGCCCTCTTACAGGATATCGAGCAGCCTGCGCCAACAGAAAGAAGTGTTTTTCTGAAATGGCCTGAATTGAGAGTGCGTTACTAATCATCGGGGCATACTGACCCTCTAGCCAAGGGGCAGGGATATGTAGCCCTGTACTCACGTGAACGCTGACTCGTCTAAGGGGAAAGCCACCGGGTGCTTCGCCAGAGAGCTCCCGCGCTCCTTGACAAATAAAGCAGGGTCTTGTAGATTTTCGAAGAGTTCAATATGGTGAACAATGAGTAAGGGATATTTTGCTCCATCAGTTAGAAAGGCCTTTGAGATCCTGAAGTTGATAGGCTCCTCCAGGGGAGGCGTGGGAGTGAGCGAAATCGCCAGGGATTTGAAAATGGCTAAAAGCACCGTGCATGGCATGACTTCCGCTCTTAAGGACCTTGGGGTGATTAAAAGAGATCCCAGCACAAAAAAGTATACCCTTGGGGTCACCCTTTTTGAGCTGGGCAGGAGAGCATACTCCCAAGCGGATTTCAAGAATGTAGCCAGGCCTGTTATGGAATGGTTGATGGAGAAAACGCAAGCATCGGTTTTTCTGGGTGTTTTAAACTGGGATCACGTCACGGTCGTTGATATAGTTGAATCAAAAAATGATTTAAAAATCACCTCCCCCATAGGAACCACAATCCCTGTTTTGGCAGGGGCAGTGGGGAAAGTCTTTCTGGCAGAAATGGAGGAAGAACAAGCCATAAGACTGATCAAGTCAAGAGGCTTGGTAAGCTATACCAAGAATTCGGTCACAGATCCAGCTAAGTATCTTGAAGAAATCAGGGCAGCAAGAGCCAGGGGTTATGCCACGGACGATGAGGAATATATTCTCGGTGTGTGGGCTGTAGCCGCTCCGATCAGGGGATGGAGCCATCTGAGATCAGCCATTTGGGCTGTGGGGTTCAAGGCGAGCCTGGACGAAAAAAAGATGGAAGCCTTTGCCAAATACACAAAGGAAGCAGCTGAAGCGATCAACCGTAAGATCCAGGAGTAAGCCCTGTAGGTATTCCCAAGGTCAGCGTCGAAGGAATCCCGGGGCGTTTAAGCTGCGATTTTTGCCTTGACCCCCCGCATCCGTCAAATTATTAAGTACTGAAAAAAGCTCCTTGCAGTAGTGCTGCTTTAGCGGCCCTGGCAAGTCCTTTAAGAGATTGCCTGGTTTCTCAATAGTGGGCTCTTCAGAGCAACGTACTCAGGCCAGGCGCCTGTCCCAAAACTGGATTCGTTGGAGGTAAAGTGATATGGCACAGAGAGCAAAGGCATTGTTGGTCCTTTTAGTGCTTTTAAGCATTCTTTTTTCCGTTTTGGGTTGTCAGACCCCTGCGGGCAGAACTCCCGGGCAAGTTGTAGATGATGCAACTATCACCACCAAGGTCAAGGCAAAGATTTTTCGTGATTCTATTCTCAAAGGTTTTGCGATTTCGGTAAAAACATTTGAGGGAACGGTAACGCTCACCGGAGCCGTAGACACTGAGAGGGCACGAAAAAGAGCCGAAGCACTGGCCAGGTCTACCTCAGGCGTTAGAAACGTGAATAACCTGATCAAGCTCAAGTGAGCCCTTTTAAGGCTCAAACTCGGAAGCGCGTGAAATGGCAGGGTGTCTATTTTAGACCCTCATGCTCCTCAAGGAACCTTTGAAAAAATAGTTCCATGAATTCATGCCGTTCTCTAGCCAGTCGGTTGCCTTCTTGCGTAAGCATGGTATCCTTGATCCTGCAAAGCTTCAGTTTAAATTCTCGGTACCCTGTATCATCCTGTGAATAAGGGCTGGTGTTTTCAGGCTCCATGCCGGGATTATGGAGCTTGGCTCCTACCTCTCCGGCAAAAAGGAACGCCCTCGCAATTCCTATGGCTCCAATCGCATCCAGCTTGTCGGCATCAAAGAGGACCTTTGCTTCAAGCGTTTGAGGAGGGGTTTTTCCGCGAAACCTGTGTGCCCGAATACAATGCAAGATATTTGCCTTTTTTTCTTCGGAAATCGGGAAGGACTCAAGCAGGGCCGAAGCTATTTCTGCCCCTTTTTCACCGTGGCATATTGTGCCTTTCGATTCATCTTCGTAAGGCCTCGCTATGTCGTGCAGGTAGGCTGCTATAGCCAAGACCTCGAGGTCTGCGCCTTCAACCTTCCCAATGTGCATGCAAAGATTGTAGACCCTGTATGTATGCTCAAGGCTATGGCTGCCTGATGCTTCAGAGAAGTGGTTGGATACAAATTTCTTTATTTCATCAATGGAGTGCATGAAGAAGACGCCTCGCAATGCGAAATCTTTTTTATTTTTCGGATGTTTCCTGCTGGCAGAGGTTTATGCAACTGACTGCAGTTGAAAGAAAAAAAGCCTGCAGTGATTTTAACGTTAAGAAGATCGCTCGATAAGGGCAAGCTTCCTGAATACATTGTCTTCCAGCCAATGACTATCCCACCATTCGATTGGGTTGACAAAAAGCCCCCCGACTATGACTGAGAAATGTAGATGGTCGCCACCTGCAAGGCCGGTTTGCCCGGTGTAGCCGATTATATCTCCTTTCCTGACTTTCTGATCAGCAGATACCTCTATCTTGCTCAAATGCCCATACAGAGATTCAATCCCCTGGCCATGGTCAATGACGACTGTATTGCCATAAATTCCCAGTCTACCGGCAAACGCGATACGGCCAGAATTGGCAGCCTGAACCGCAGAATTAGCAAGCGAAGCAAGGTCAATTCCTAGATGATCTTTTTCATCCACTTTCTTGCCTTTGTAGTAATAGATACGGTGATCCGCGTACCGTGCCATGGTGGCGGCATTCTTGAGCCTGATCCATGTTCCTTCCCACAGCTTCTTAGGGCTGGTTTTTTCCTTTAGCTTTGAAATAAATCGGTGATTTTCGTTCCTCAAGTCATTGTTAATTTTAAGAAATTTGCTAATCTTGCTACCCTTTGTATCCCCGAGATAGTACGAAAAGTAAGCGAGTACCTGATCTAGGAACCTGTCGGTAATATTGACCCTGTCAACGCGAAACTTTTTCTTTCGAACATGGCAATAAAAGCCAGCTTTTGCTGTGTTGCCTGCCCTGTCCTTGGCCCAGAGCGTGATCGAAGGTTTTGAACTCTCGTTATGGGGTATGGCAAAATAACATACATGAATGCCCTGCTCCTGCGTGCTCTCAACCGGAAATCCTGGAAAAAACAGGTTGTCCACGTAAACACCGGTTTCTTGTGCATCAGAGGAGGTCTGGTAAACTACCACACAGCTTCCTCCTACGTTCACATTATGCATGCGGCTTATAGGCCTGATGCCCGGCGGGATGGTATCCACAATCATCTTGTGTTGGACCAAGGTCAGGTTCCCGTCGCCCCCACCCCTCCTGGAGTAATCCCAAAACCGCACATAGAGGTCTGCTTCACCCTGCGCAAGCCCTAAAGCGGAGGGATCCACAAAAATCTGCTTTTCGTATTCATGAACGCCGCGTCGGTTCAAAAAACCCTTGAAGGGGAACTTCTTTTCCAGGACAGTTATTTCTCTGCCGCCTTGCTTCAAAGAAACACGGCAGGTCCTGAGGCCTCTTTTTCTGTCACTGGCATGAAGGGTAAAGCCCTGGCTTTTTGAGAGGAATTTTGGAAGTGGCTGAACGCTCACTACAGGTTTCTCACCCTCAAACATGTTTACGAAAAACCACACAAAAGCGGCAAGTATTACCAAAATAGGAACGAGGGCGAACGCATACGCAACTCTTCTAGCTCTTCTCTTGGCTGTCTTTTCCACGATAGTCCTTATAAAACTTTCATAAACGATACTGTTTGGGTTTTTTCTATCATTCGATTAGATCATCTACGTGGGCTCCGCCTTTCCCTCGCCCGCCGAAGGCCACGGTTTTAGCCGCGAATAGATGCTGTTAAGGGCGGGCGGGAGTCGTGCCACGGGCTTGCCCGTGGGGCTGCACTGGAAAGCGCTAGCGTCATATACTATATCCCGCAGACGATGTCCATAACTTTTGAAAGGGAACAATTGCTGTGCAAAAATGGTGATCCTCGCCGGCTGGATTAATCCCCTCCCACGATGCTTCTCGGTGCTGCACTGCCTTGGTGCGCGCTTTCTCGAGGTCATTTGCACAGAAACCGGTGCACAGAGTTATGTGCAGACGTGTCCGGCTTCAAAAAAGAGACAATGATTGGATCTGAAAGAAATTTTGTGTGGCATACTGGAGGGTTACGCTTATGCAGAGCGCCGGGGGCAGGATGAAAAGGAGCAGGTAGTCATTGTGGCACAGAAATTGGGGAGCACAGCGGAATTTTCCTGGAGCACAAGGAAAGGACAAATCAGAAGAAACTAGAATTGCTATACAGAGTTTCTGATATCTTAGGAAAGAATGTGCCGATAAAGGAAGCATTGCAAAAAGTTTTGGATCACCTCTTCGATTTTCTAAGAAGGATGGATAGAGGGGCCTTCATACTTCTAGACCCTGATACGGGAGAGGTCAGGGAGATAATATTTCGATCAAAGAAGTCTGCCGACAAATCTGTTGATTTGTTTTGCAAAGAAGTGGTTGATGAGGTTCTGTCCCGAAGGAAAGCTATTGCAGTTTCAGATGCAAGGGCGGAAGGTCCTGAAGAAATAGCCGACACCTTGAGAGTTCACAATTTTGAATCAGTGATGTGTGTGCCTCTTGTGGGAGTTTCCCAAATAGTGGGTGTTATATATGTCGACTCTGTTCAAAGGCCTTTTGGATTTCAAAAAGAGGATCTATCCCTGTTCATGGACCTCGGACATCGTATTGCCTATGCGGTTGAAAACGCCCGGCTCAGTTCAGAGCTCTCTACGAGCCCGGACCTTCTCTTTTGTTAAAAGTGTTTGTAGACAAGTCCTTTGCCAGGCTGGCGCATGATCAACAAGGTCGATTCGAACATGTGCTTTACCTGATTCCTGACTTTTCTCTTGTCTCCGGCAACTTATCTTTTCAATAATGAAGCCATTTGCATGTCGGCGAGCACCTGAATTACTATAGATTCATTAAAGGAATTTGAATGAGGTGCATAATGAGAGAACCGCTCTATGTCGGTGTTATTGGGGCAGGAAGTTGTTCGGATTCTGTTTATGAGCTTGCCCGAAGCGTAGGCCGTGGAATCGGGGAGAAGGGCTGGACACTTGTATGCGGCGGTCTGGGAGGAGTAATGGAAGGGGCTGCCAGGGGCTGTTTTGAGTCTGGTGGAAAAAGCGTGGGGCTCTTGCCCGGAATTCAAAAGGATTCGGCCAATCGCTATATCACAATGCCCATTCCCACCGGCCTTGGGGAGGCTAGAAATGTGCTGGTTGTGAGGGCATCAGATGCATTGGTTTCAATCTCCGGCGGGTATGGCACTCTTTCGGAAATCGGACTGGCCTTGAAAATGGGAAAGCTTGTCATCGGCCTGAATACATGGAAGGAAATCCACGGAGTCGAATACGTATCAACTCCTTCGGAGGCGATCAGGAGGCTGTCTGACCTGCTATCTTTCGAGCAATAAGCTTCACATCGTTCAAGATTCGTGGCAGGTCAAGGCCCAGCAGGCTTCGGTTTCTCAGCAGGATTTTCCCGTTTACGATTACGTCTCTTACATCTGAACCAGTGGCTGAGTAAACAAGGGCAGATGCCGGGCTGTATAGAGGGAGGAGATGCGGGCTTTCCGTGTCGACGATAATGAGGTCAGCCTTTTTACCGACCTCAATAGTGCCTATTTGTTTTTCAAGTCCAAGTGCTCTGGCACCCCAAACAGTGGCCATCTTGAGAACAGCTTCAGCATGCAAACTCGTGGGATCCAGCGTAGAAACCTTGGACAACTTTGCTGCTGAATCCATTTCCTGAAACAAGTCCAGGTCATTGTTGGATGCAGCACCATCCGTGCCTATACCCACACAAAGGCCCCTTCGAAGCATATAGCCCACCTTTGAAACTCCGGAAGCCAGTTTCATATTACTCTGGGGCGCGTGAACGACTTTCACGTCTCTTTCGGTAAGGAGATCTATTTCATCTTCATGCATATGGACGGCGTGTACCGCTACGAGCCGATCGTGCAGAAGGCCCATTTTTTCCAAGTAGAAAACCGGTTTTAAGCCGCTCTTTTTCTCTACCCCCCTGACTTCCTCCAGCGTTTCGGAGAGGTGAAGCTGAAGTGGCAGAGAAAAATCTTGGGATATTTCCATGGCTTCTCTCAGCGTGCGCTCAGAACAAGTAACGAGGCTGTGGCAGAAAAGGCCGGGTGTTATCAAATCAGAGAAATGGATCCATCTTTCAATAAATTCCCGACCAACTTTAAGATTCTTGCTTGGATCCGGCACCCCGGGGGCAGGAAAATCTATCACGCCCTGTGCTACAACGGCCCGAATCCCTGATTCGTGGAAGGCCTTGATCGTGGAGTCTTGATAATAATATGCATCTGAAACTGTGGTAATTCCAGACCTGATCATTTCTGCCGAACCGAGCAGGGCTGCCGTGTACACTGATTCAGGGCTCAGGTGCTTGGCTTCGGCAGGAAATATTTTTTCAAAGAGCCACTGCTTCAGGGGGAGATCGTCGGCAAATCCCCTGAACAGAGTCATTGCTGTGTGGCAATGCGCATTGATGAGCCCCGGCATAACGAGGGCACCTGAGGCATTGATCGTTTCAACAGCGTGGGGGAGTATTTTTTCCTGATCAAGTGAACCAATATGCACAATTTTATCACCCTGGATATAGACAACAGCCTGAGTAAGTGGAGGTTGCCCTTCGACCATTGAGAGCAAGGTTCCACCCTTAATTATGATATCTGCACGAGATTCAGTGTCAGGGCTTTCGGCAGTATGCTTTGCTCCTCCCTGTTTACTCACTAATGTGCCCTCGCTTCTCCCTGGGGTGAATTTGCAGCAGAGATCAACCGAAAACCTTATATCACGCCTCTAGCAAAAAAACACTTGCCAAAGTGTGAATTCTTTAACTTAACTCCCAAATCCCCCGTCAATTTTTGGTTTGTCTACCGAAACCAAATGCTTTGGGGGTAGGTCAAATTTGCTTGACATGCGTCGAATGTCTGGTAGGTATGAAAAATTTAAAGTTTGAATTTTTAGCCTAACGGCAGGAAAAAGAGAGAAAGGAATTCGGTTTTGTTGAAATGGCTATTGTCGCGCCTTTTAGAGGCATAACTTATAACTTCCGTGAACTGGGAGAGGACCCCTCCAAAATCGTTGCTCCCCCCTATGATGTGATTTCGGAACAAGAGCAGGAGGAATGCTACAGGAGGCATCCATACAATGTAATTCGCCTCATCCTTGGAAAAAGAAAGGTTGGAGATTCGGACTGGGACAATAGGTACACACGCGCCGCTGACGCCTTTGAGAGGTGGAAATCGGAAGATGTTCTGATTCAGTCAGATGAACCTTCAATGTACCTCGTGTGCACCACTTTTGATCCCGGGGATGGAGACGGTCCAAGGCAGAGATGGGGTCTGATTGCCCTTGTACGCATTGAGGACAAAGACTCCGGAGTGATTATTCCGCATGAGAGAACGTTTTCAGCTCACAGGGAAGATCGCCTGAAGCTGCTGCGAGCCTGCAATGCGCAGTTCAGTCAGATTTTCGGTCTTTTTGAAGACCCGGAAGACACAGTACTCAGCCTTACGCGGGACTACGCAGGGGTTCCTCCTGATATTTCTTTCGATTTCTGGGATGGAACGACCCACAAGATGTGGACGCTCAAGGACCCTTTCCCGTTCAGGGAAGTTGGAGATTTGATGCTGAGCAAGTCCATTTTGATAGCAGACGGCCATCATCGCTATGAAACTGCACTTAATTTTCGAAATATGATGAGGGCAAGATACGGCACCCGCCCTCCAAACAGATCCTATGAATATGTTATGATGTACTTAGCCAATATGGACGGACCTGGTTTGACTATTCTCCCCTCGCATCGCCTGATTACCAGGTGCGCGGGTTTTCAACTGAGCGACTTCCTTGAAAAGGTAGATCAGTGGTTTGAAATAAAGCCGATGCTTCTTGAAAGGCGGGGCAGCGCAAATGAGTACAAGCATATTCAAGTTTTGCTGGACCAGGAAGGCAGGACCAGCTCAGCATTAGGATTTTATTGTTCCGATGACAGCAAATTTTACTTATTGACCCTCAGGCACGGGGCCAGGGAAGAAATGGGTGACGATCTTCACCCATCGCTGAAAAAGCTTGATGTGCTTGTTCTATCCAGGCTTATTCTGCAAAAAACTCTGGGGTTTAACAAAGAAGACCTGGATGACGAGGAAATATTTCATTACCAGAGCGACATGAAAAAGGCTCTCTCACTTGTTGAATCCGGCGCGTACCAAATGGCTTTTGTTCTCAACCCCACCAAGATTAGCCATGTAAAAGACGTTACAAGCAATTTCCTTATTATGCCCAGGAAGTCGACCTTTTTTTATCCCAAAGTCCTAACAGGGCTTGTTTTCAACAGCATAGACCCACATGAAATTATCCAGATTCCCTCATAACTTGCTAAGGCCGAATGAAACAATCGATGAATTCATGAACGGCCGTTTGAGGTTGATTCAATCAAAGAACGGTTATCGTTTCTCCATTGATGCGGTTTTGGTTTCTGAGTTTGTTTCCACGAAGCCGGGGGATATTGTTGTGGATCTTGGGGCGGGATGCGGCGTTATTTCGCTTCTGCTGCTCTTGACCAGAGACATTGCCTATGCGGTGGGCATTGAGATTCAACCCGATCTGGCTGATCAGGCACGCCGGAATGCTGCCTTGAACGGATTCAGCAACAAAATGGGAATTGTACTGGCTGATATCAGGTCCCTTCCACTTGCTCCTTGCATAGCAGATGTCATAGTCTGTAACCCTCCTTACAGGAGAAAAAACAGCGGGAGGGTCAACCCGGATCTACAAAGGGCTATAGCCAGGCATGAACTCAAGGCGACCTTGGACGACATTGTGGAGTCTTCGGAGCGTATTTTAAAACCGGGGGGAAAGCTGGCGATCATTTATCCCGCCGGGCGCCTCGTTGATCTTCTTGTAAGAATGAGGAGCCTTGGTCTTGAACCCAAGAGGGCCAGGGTGATTTATCCTACGATTCAATCAGAGTCCAAGATGGTTCTGGTTGAGGCCAATAAAGGTGGCAAGGCGGGTCTTAAAATTCTGCCTCCTCTGGTCGGCCAGGGGGATTTTTTTATCTCAAGTTGAGCCTGAATTCTATATCCCTCACAGCATCCCGGCCAAGTTTCTCGTTTAGTTTGTCCTTGATGTTTTGTTTCAGAAAGCCCAATTCCTGGAGCCAAATAGGGTCAGTAACTTTAACGCGTAGCCGGCCTCCCTTTATCCATAGAGGTTGAGCATTCCTCGAAATGGAGGGGCCGACGACTTCATCCCACACGGACCAGATTCGCGCGTCGTCAGGATTAAAGGGTAGCCTTGGGTCTTTGAGGATTGACTCCATAATGTCTTTGAGAGGTGTCAGCGTGGTTTTTTTTCTGCCGCTTTGCATTAGGAGTTGCTTTCCTTTGGAAGGCCAGGATGCCTTGGTCCGGCTTTAAATCTTGACGACCGCATTTTTTCCTTATATGTTAGCATAGATCGGTCAATCGTTAAACAGGAGATTCTCATGGCTTGGGACTGGGAAAAATTACAACAGCAGAAAAAGCCGACCCGCGGTACTCCCCCTCCTCAGGTGGGCGATGTTTTCACAAAGTTTAAAGGAGTTAGAAAGAAGTTTCCGGGGATATGGATTATCGTGATAATTATTCTTGCCCTCTACTTTGGGACAACGACTTTTTATACTGTCGGTGTTGACCAGGTGGGTGTTGTGCAGCGGTTCGGGAAATATGTCAGGACAACCGGACCGGGGCTTAATTTTAAGCTGCCCAGCGGAATAGAGAAAGTAACCAAAGTAAAGGTTAGGCACATTTTCAAGGATGAATTTGGTTTTAGGACAATAAGGGCAGGCATTAGGACGCAGTATGCTGCTTCAAAAGCTTACCTGAGCGAATCTCTGATGCTCACAGGGGATTTGAACGTTGCGGTTGTTCCGTGGATTGTCCAGTGGCGCATCAAGGACCCTTACAAGTTCCTGTTCAAGGTTAGAAATGTGAGAGGAACACTGAGGGATCTGGCCGAAGCCACCATGCGGCTGGTTGTGGGAGACAGGAGCATTAACGAGGTGATCAGCAAAAGGCAGGAGATCGCCTCACAGGCCCAGAAGCTGTTACAGAAAGAACTGGATGAGGCTGATACAGGGATCAGTGTCAGAACTATAGAAATGAAAAAGACGAATGTGCCTGAACCGGTGCAGCCGTCGTTTAACGAGGTAAACCAGGCAATACAGGAAAAAGAGAAAATGATCTACCAGGCCCTGGGGGAGTACAACAAGCGGATCCCGCAGGCAAAAGGAAACGCGGAGAAAACTATTAAAGCGGCAGAAGGATACGCACTGGATCGAGTAAACAGGGCCAAGGGTGATGCGGCAAGGTTTGATGAAATATACCAGGAATATGCAAAGGCAAAAGATGTCACCAGAAGGCGGCTGTACCTGGAAACAATAAGAGATGTGTTTCCGAAACTCGGGGAAAAATACATTGTGGATGAAGAGCAAAAGAATTTTCTTCCCTTGCTCAATCTCGGCCAGGCGGAAGGAGGAGAAAAGTGAAAATAAAATCACTCATTATCCTGATCATTATCATTATCATTGTCGCCTATACCGGGATCTATGTGGTGGACGAGACAGAGCAGGTGGTTATTACGCAATTCGGGAAAGCCGTGGGGCAACCCAAGGAGAACCCGGGCCTTTATTTCAAGATTCCTTTTATTCAAAGAGCCAATTATTTCCCAAAAAATCTCCTCGAATGGGACGGTGATCCGGGGCAGATTCCTACACTGGATAAGACTTTCATTTGGGTTGATACTTTTGCCCGGTGGAAGATCGTCGATCCATTGAGGTTTTTCCAGACAGTTAATAACATGACAGCTGCCCTTGGCCGCCTTGATGATATTCTTGACTCTGCGGTCCGGAATTTCGTGACATCCTACCCCTTGATAGAAACGGTAAGAATGACCAACAGAAAGCTCAACACATTTGAAGCCGGCGTTGAGGAAGTCAAGGAAAAGAGCCCTCTCGGCCAGGTCACCATGGGTCGGGGCCTGATCACAAAAGGGATCCTGGAACAGGCCCAACCCAAGCTTGATAGATTCGGCATAAGGCTCGTTGATGTGAAGATAAAGCGGGTGAACTATGTGGAAGAGGTCCGCAGGTCTGTTTATGGCAGGATGATCGCAGAGCGCAAGCAGATAGCTGAAAAATTCCGCTCAGAAGGAGAGGGAGAGGCACGCAAGATAGAGGGTGACATGGAAAAAGATCTCAAGCAGATCACATCTGAGGCTTACAGAAGGGCTCAGGAGATCAAGGGAAAAGCCGACGCCCAGGCTACCCAGATCTATGCTGAAGCATACAGCAAGGACCCGGAATTTTATTCATTTTTGCAAACACTCGATGTTTACAAGAAAACGATGAACAAAGACAGTTCACTAATACTTTCAACCGATTCAGATTTCTTGAGGTTTTTCAAGAGATACAAGGTTGAGCAGTAACATTTAATCCGCCAGAGGCGGATTAATCCGCCAGAGGCGGACGGGGGTTAAATTCCCCGCCTTTGGGGCGTTAAGAAAATTTCCGATTGATACCCCATCCGCTTGCGGCGGGGTAGTTAATTGGACCCTAGAGAGAGGAATTGCAAATGGTCAGAACTGAGATACAGCTTTTCCTGGAAAATGTTCCCGGGCAGCTAGGAAAGCTGGCGGCCTTGCTGGCCGATGAAAGGATTAACATTGATGCTCTCACTATCCAAGATGCCTCCGCATATGTGCAGGAGCTTTTCAAGGCGCGTGGCAAGTCATTGAAAAGAATTGCGCCCGCTGCTTCCTACGGTTCAATGCGCAAGGATTCAGCCGATTATGCGCTTATTCGTTTACTTGTCAATCAAACAGACAGGGCGGTAGATTTGCTTTCAAGGGAGGGGTATATCTTCGACATTGTCCCGGTGATCGCGCTGGAACTCCAGAACAGGCCGGGCACACTGTCTGAAATGGCAAGGAAATTTGGAGAAGAAGGAATCAACATCAACTACGTTTATGGCTCTGCAATGTCCGGTGAGGGGAAAGCTCTTTTCGTATTTTGCCCCGAGGATATTGACGTAGCAGCCCGCATTTTCAAAGACTACGGGGCCTGACGCCCCAGTATTTCTTCCACCCTCACGATGTCTTCCGGTGTGTCCACTTCCACAGAATCGAGCTGGGTTTCCACCACCCTTATTTTGAAACCATTTTCAAGAGCCCTTAGCTGTTCAAGCTTTTCGGCAGATTCAAGTCTTCCTACAGGTAGATTCGTAAATTCGTTCAAGAAGTTGAGGCGATAACCGTAGAAACCGAGATGTTTAAAGTGGACCGTGCCGGAATCTGCATCACGGAAGAAAGGGATTGGCGAGCGGGAGAAAAAAAGCGCAAAACCCTGCCTGTCAGTGACGACCTTGACGTAATTTGGATTTTCTACTTCTCGAAGGTCTTTGATTCTAAATTTAAGAGTAGTCATCACCACACGAGAGTCTTCGAGCAGTGGCTTTATCAAGTCGGAGATAAGAGCAGGTTTAAAAGCAGGTTGATCACCCTGAATGTTGATGATCAGGGTTTCTTGTTCAAGAGGAAGACTCTTGGCGGCTTCCGCAATACGATCAGTGCCCGAGCGGTGGTTCTTGCTTGTCATGATCGCCTTGCCGCCAATGCTTTGCACGCACTCCGAGATCCTTTCATCATCAGTGGCAACGAAAACATCAGATATTTCAGGGCAGGAAAGGGCGCATTCATACACACGCTGGACCAGAGGCCGCCCGGCAATCAGAGCCAAGGGCTTGCCTGGGAACCTTGTTGAACCATATCTGGCAGGTATGAAGGCGAGTATTTTCATTAACCCAAAAGCAATGTCTAAATCAGTCAGGGTTTCTTGTAAGTGGCACAGGCTGAATCGGACTCCCAGGCAGTCACCCGACTTACCCTGACCCTGTCGTTGTTAAGCAGCTTGCCTACAGAGTCAAAAATGTGTCGGGCAATATTTTCGGAGGATGGATTGACTTCCTTGAAATATTGCAGATCGTTCAAGAACCTGTGATCAAGCTCATTAATAACTTCTTGGGTTGCCTCCTTTATTTGCCTGAAATCAACAAGTATCCCGTTCTCTTCCAAGTCCTTGCCCGTGACATACACCTCAATTTTCCAGTTATGGCCATGCAAGTTTTCGCATTTGCCATGAAAGTTCCTGAGCTGGTGAGCTGCTGCCATGTGAGAGACTATCTTCAACTCGTACACTACTGTTTTATTCCCTCTTATCTAAGTTTTCTGTGGCTCACTCTCAGGATAGGGCTTTCCGCACTCGGTGCACCTTCCATCCACTATGATACCGGTGCAGGTTCCGTCAGGGCAAAGAATACGGTTTTCAAGGTCGAATCCATCCTCCTCGGTCCCCGTGGTTTCTGCCTCCTTCTCAAGTCGCGCACCACACGCCATACAAAAGCGACTTTCTTCCGGAATACTGGCCCCGCACTCAGGGCATTCTTTGCCTGGGATCTCATTCCCGCAATGAGGGCAGCGCATCGCAACAATCAGCTTTTCTTGGAGGTTGTTACTTGAAAGGGGGTTATCAGCTGTTTAACCCTAGTGCTTTTGCACTTGGGGCACCGGAACTTGGTTCTTTCGTATTCTGAAATCGACATATTCAGGCTGAACTTCTTATTGCACTTCTCGCACCTGAATTCATAGACAGGCATAGCTGACCTCCTTCAAGAAAGAGTTGATCCGCCAGAGACGGACGGGGGTTCAATCCGCCAGAGGCGGACGAGAATTCAATTCCCCGCCCCCTGGGGCGTTAAGAAAATTTCCGATTGATTCCCCGTCCGCTTGCGGCGGAGTAGTTAATTTACGAATAAATAATATATCTTTTGGCTGCTTTGTCAACTGATATAAGCCACTTTGCTGCAGTGCCTCCTGATTGAAAGGATTGAGGGGTGCTGCTTGCCTTTACCCCGCCCGCAGAAAGCCACGGCTTTAGCCGTGGATGAATGCGGTTAAGGGCGGGCGGGATGTCGTACCACTAAGTCCCGCCGATTGCGAAG
>Ga0190359_1000986_pt1 | contig 18559 bp, 23 predicted proteins | sample 48721823_MG_FD_161269 | JGI IMG/M metagenome (GOLD analysis project Ga0190359, IMG submission 161269) | Hydrothermal vent microbial mat bacterial communities from Southern Trench, Guaymas Basin, Mexico - 4872-18-2-3_MG | ecosystem: Environmental > Aquatic > Marine > Hydrothermal vents >... | reverse complement strand
AAAAATATCGTGCTTAACTCCGTTCATTTCCTTAGCCTCTATGAAAAATTTCAATAAGGTTTCTCAATTCCTGAGTCTCACTTTTCTGCTCAATCGGCAAGATAACCTTAAATATGGTACCCTCACCATCTCGAACCCCCACTCTTATGTTCCCCCCAAGGGAATCGACGATATTCTTACACATTGTCAGCCCTATCCCGGAATTTCTATCTATCTCCTTGGTGGTGAAAAACGGTTCCCATATCCTGTCCAGAACAGATCTATCAATACCTCCTGCATTATCCTCAACGTATATTTCAACCCACTTACCGGGATTAACCCCTGTCCTTATCTTAATACGACGATCCTTCTCCCTCTTTTTCGGATTATATATAAAAGCGTCCCTCGCATTTGAAACCAGGTTTATCAATACCTGCTCGATTAATAGGGGATTGGCAAGGATATAAGGGATATCTTTTCTATGTTCCACAATCAGCTCTATGTCCAGATTTTTCAGCTCATACATAAACATACTAACAACATTTTCAATTACTTCCTGTATATTCACAATTTCCAGAACATTGTCTTCTGTCTGCTGGGCAAAAAGCCGCATGCTATTTATGATATTCACCATTTTATTTATCATGTTATCAATGTCTTTAATGCAGGGAAGGAGCTTATCCGTAGAAATTTTACCCTTCTCTTTCAGCCTACTTTTCAACATATCAAGCCGCAAATGCATGGCATTCAAGGGATGACTTATCTGATGAATCAAGCCTACAGTCAGCTCTCCAAGCGCCCGAAGCCTGTCCCGGCTAACTGCTATAACCTGACTCTTCTTTAACTCCTTTTCCATGGCTTTGATATCAGAAATATCATTCACTATTACTATAATGTACTCTACTTCCCCTTTTTTACTCTTAATAGGATTAAAAGTGACAAGCACAGGAGTCACATTCTGTTTGTTGACCAGATAACACTCTATGTTCCTGAAAATCCCATTCCTAAGCTTTTCAAGCAAACTCGGACACTCTTCCTCATCTTCTGACACGCCGGGCCTATTTAGTTCGGTGCTATCCACTAGAAATTCATCTATAAACTTCCCTTTAACCTCATCAAACTCAGCACCAAGAAGATCAAGAGAAGATTTATTGGCATATTCTATCCTGCCATCACTATTGAGTATAAAAACCCCATCAGTGATACTTTCTAGTATTAAAACTGTAGTGGCATAATCTTTTATTCTCCCCTCCATTTCCCTCCTAGACTAATATACTACTAATTTACCTTTATCAAACACCACACGATCAAAGGTTTCCCTGTTAACATCAACAAATACCATTCTGGGGAACTTTTCTTTCAGCTTTAATACCAGTTCATCACCAACATTAAAATTCTGGTTTGCTTCAATCAAAATGTTATGCCCCTTCAACCTTAAAACAAACCTTTTATCTCCCACCTTCTCAATAATTCGACATCTAACAAGCATTCCAATTTTCAGTCTTTTTCTCAACTCATCAAGCTCGATCCCGGACAAAGAGAATCTCATATCAGGCCCTTACATCTATTTTCCTATTTTTCAGCTTCATGAGAATTTTTAGCTCATCGTAACTAAGTTCTTCACCCCCTTTCTCAGTCTTTTTCTCTTTTTTAAGGGTCTCCCCGGAGGATTCAACACCACCTTTCCTGCTACGACTGAGTTTTTTCGAGGCTGGAAAGTTTCTACCCAAACCAACGGTTAGCTTTCCTATTCTCCTTGATAGCACATACACCATACCGATAACTAAAACTACCACCGAGAGAAGAAACATCGTCCTCGATACCATCTTTATATTAGCTACAAAAACAGAACTCCTATCTACTTCTGGAGAATGAAGAACAGCAATTGCCTCTGAAACAGGGAAAATTTTTCCTTGCCTTACAATTTCCACGACGTAGGTCCTCTCCGACAGATCATAATACAAATTTGCTTTCTGATATGGAAGAGTTAAAATTTTTAAATTGACATAGAAAGAATCCCTAACAGAAGTTGTAACCATCATCGAACTCTCTTCGCTATAAATCTTTTCTGCTCGGCAGACACTCTCAGCAAGAGCCTGTCGTCTGAAAGTAATGAACATCTCTCCTGTTTCCGGACTACATTTCCACACCGGCTCAAGAAAAGACTTTCCTCCTGGCACTTTTATCACTACTCTATCTCCAGAACTCTGAAGCTGTATCCTATCTCCATAAGCAATACCACTACCCACCAAAATCCATGCTAACAAAGTAGCAATCACTATCTTATTTGACGATAATATCAATCTTGCCCCCTTTAGAAACACTTTCCTCCCTATCATCAGTTTCTTCCTTTCCTTTGGCACCCCCAGTTTTTACTCCACGAATCTCAACTATATCAGTCTTCCTCTTTGACTTCTTGTGCTTCCGTTCCTTTTTCTCTCTTTTCGTCTCCCTATCCACCCTCCGAATGGAGTGAATCGACTCCAGGGGGTTCATGTTAGAAGTTGCAATGTCATCTTCGTAAGCCACTTCTAACCTCTATACGTTTCCTCAAATACTTCAAAGTATCGTTCAATATTTGAGAAACACGGGACTCGCTAATCCCCAGCACCAGTCCAATATCGGCAAGAGTTAACTCCTCGTAGAAGTACAACGCCAGAACCAGCCTTTCCCTTTCCCCCAAACTTTTTATCAGTTTCTTAAGATACCGCCTAAGATCTTTCCTTTCAAGCTCCTCCTCAAGAGATTCCTGCTCATCAGAAAGTTTATCTTTGAGCTGTATCCCATCTTTATCTCCGGCAGAAAGGGGTTCTTCAAGAGAACGATTAAAACCAATATCCATTACCCGCTGAATTTTAAAATACTCATCCTCGGTTATTTTCGCCTCTTTGCAAATCTCATCTACAGACGGTTCTCTCCCCAACTTAGCTCTAAGCCTGTCCACAGCATCATTTACCCGCGTGATAGACTTCACCTGATCTTTGTTAAGAGTCATCTCTCTACGAATCGCATCGACAATCTCCCCATAAATTCTCTTGTAGGCAAAAGTCTTGAACGTAACCCCATAATCCAGTTTATAGCGCTCCAGTGCATCAAGAAGTCCTATTACACCATACTGATACAGATCCTCTTTCTTCAGAATCCAGCCCTCTGGGATATTCAACCTCCCGACAATATGCCTCACAAGATTAATATACGCTCTTACTATCTGCTCCTTAAGAGATTCATCCCCTGTCTCTATATATTCTCTCACAAGGTTCTCAGCGTCTTGCTTTACTTTGAGATATTCATTCAGCATTTACTTTTTTCCTCTTTTCCTTATCCGCCTCTTCCTTTCTTTTATCTGTAACCTTCCCCTGTGCCCGAAGACTGAGACTCAAGATGCTACTTGCAACGAAAAAGGAAAACAAAACCCCCACAAAAACCACAAGAGATCTCACGATAGATGTAAAAAGAGATATATTGCTGATCATACACAGAATAAAAGTAAGAATAGCAACTGACAACGCTATACTATAAATTACCCGGGATATCATTCTCCTCCCAGAATTATTTCTCTACTGCCAACCAATCTATCAAAAATATTCATATCTAGAGCTCTATCCCTGCTGGGAACACTCATAAGCTTTCTTACTATTAGCTTAAAATAGAGAGAAGATGTTGAATTGGGATATTCCTGGATAAAAGGCGTTTGCATTTTAATAGCCCGTGAAATCTGCTCATCTTTCAGAAGACATCCTCCAAAAATCAACTTAGAATTAAGAAATTTCTGCACCATGAGGTTCAGCTTCTTAAACAACGATTCTCCCTCCTCCAGATTCTTTGCCATATTCACAACAAGCACAATTGGCATAGAAGGAACGGTATGCTTTATTATCTTTATCATACCATAAGTGTCTGCAACAGATGCAGGATCAGAAGTAACCACAATCACAACCTTATCTGCACTTAAAACAAAGGACATAACCGTCCTTGATACTCCTGCACCAGTATCTATAACCATTACATCATAATCATCATGAAATCTGCGGAATGCCTCACCAATCTTCTTAAGAGCAACCTCCTCCGATTCTATTAATTCTCTCACCACCGACGAAGCTGGCAGGAGGTCTATCCCCTGAGGACATTTATAAATTATTTCATCTATGCTCTTATTCTTCAAAACAAAATCAGCTATCGTATAAGGTGGAGTAACACCGAGAAACAAATCAACATTCCCCAGATGAATATCCGCATCAATAAGCAATACCTTTTTATCAAACTGGCGCAAAAGAAGAGAAAGATTGACACTGAGATTGGTTTTACCCACTCCACCTTTGCCGCTTGTTACAGCGATAATTTCTGTTCCCTTCTTATTATCCCTCTCGATATTAAACAGACCGCCAATCGCACCCTTATCCAATTTTACCTCCTTCTAAATAAGTCCGAAAAATTTTCCCACCAAATCCTCACCTTTCATCACTTTTAAGCTTTCAGGTATTTCAACGCCATCAGTAAGGAAATAGACCGAATAGTCAAGGCTATTTATAAGAGAAACGATATTCCCAGGAAATGCCGTTTCATCCACTTTTGTAAGTGCAATCCCAACATTTTTCAATCCATCGAGTGACTCAAGATACTTCTGAATATCAGGAAGGTACATGGTAACCGGAACGCTCACAATCGTGTACATCTCCTCAATCTCCGTAAGACATTCATATAACTTTTGATAACTGTCCGGCCTGCCAATAGGCGTATCTACGATAACAAGTCCCTCACTAACCTTCTTCACAAAAGGGTTCAGTTCTTCCGGGTCCCTTATCTTGCTAAATGAAACCCCCGTAACTTTCGCAAACCTTTCCAGTTTGATAGGAGATCCTATCCTATAAACATCTGTTGTAACCAGATACCTTGTAGAGAAAGAACCAAAAAACTCACTCAGACACATACTCATAGCGATTGTTGTCTTTCCAGAACCGGTAGGCCCAACAAGAGCTACTACTCTTTTCCCACCTAAAAGTTGCTCTATATTTCCCTCCCTACCTTTTATTCTCTCAACAATACTTCTCTTCAAATGTTCCCTAAACTCAGATTCACCTGCTGAACCACCCCTCCCCATCTTGTAGTAGGCTCTTTGAACAAACTCAATAGCGTCTGAATATTCCATCCCAAGCTCCGTCAAACGAGCCCACATCCTCTCGCAAAAGGCAGGAAAACCGAGGTTAGTTATACCTTTAAAATAGTTAAACAATCTGTCAAGCTGTCTCTTCAGTAGCAGGTACTCATCCCTTCTGTCAGTCAATGGTTGAGAGACTTCCTTTCTACTCGCCGCAGATTTTTCAGTTACTTTTCTCTTAGGCGGGGCCTCTTTCTCTTCCACCCCAACGGTCAGTTTTATAAGGCTCCTGTTATCCAGTAAAAGTCCTCCTCCTTTTATCTCTTTCGTCTCTATAACCACCACATCTTCACCAAGCTCTTCCTTAGCCTGGTTCAAAGCATCCTGTAAAGTCGTCCCATAATAAGTCTTAACCTTCATTTGGATACTCCACAGAACCTACAGTTTTTAATTCGGTATCCGGCGTCAACTCATTATACGAAAGGACTGCGACATTGGGAAGTACAGGCTCTATAAAATTCCTTAGATACCGCCTTATATGCGGCGAAACAAGAAGCACTGGCCTTGTACCCATCTCTATAGTTTTCTCTATCTTCTCCGAAAGAGACTTAAAAATTTTGTTAACCTGCTCTGGAGAAAACCCAAGATTCTGAAGCCTGCCTCCGCCATTCCTGATATTCTCCATTATTTTATCCTCAAGACGCGGATCAAGAGTAATAACCGTCACATACCCCTGATCCTGCTTAAAATAACTGGTTATAACCTCTGCAAGAGCTGCCCTGACATACTCCGTCAGCACCTCAGGGTCCTTTGTCATCGGAGCATAATCAGCTATCGTCTCCATTATTGTTACAAGATTTCTTATAGGGATTCCCTCTTTCAGCAGATTTTTCAATACCTGAGTCACTGTTCCAAGGCTTACAACATCGGGCACAACCCCCTCGACCACAGCAGGATGGGTTTCTTTAAGATGATCAAGCATCCTCTGAGTTTCCTGCCTGTCAAGAAGTTTGTAAGCATTACTCTTCAGAACCTCCATAAGATGGGTTGCAATCACAGCAACTGGCTCTATTACTGTGTAACCCGCCATTTCAGCTTTATCTTTTTCGGACTTCGGTATCCACTTTGCTTGCAATCCAAAAGTAGGCTCTACTGTATCTATCCCCTTTAGCTCAACTCTATCATCCGGGTTCAGCACTAAGTAATAACCCATCATCAACTCATACCTCGCACACTCCACACCATAAATCTTAAAAACATATTCATTGGATTTCAGCTGGATATTGTCCCTTATTCTGATAGGAGGCACAATAACTCCAAGTTCTATAGCAATGCTTTTCCTTATGGTAGAAATCCTCTTGAGCAAATTTCCTCCCTGATTAACATCCACAAGAGGAATAAGCCCATATCCTATCTCTATTTCGAAAGGGTCAGGATGTAAATATTCTTCTATTTTTTCCTCAACCTCCCCTTCCTCTTCAACTTTTTCCTCTTCAACCAGCTCTTCCCGAGCTTTCAAGGCTTTCTCCACAAGATAACCACTACCAGCCATTATAAGAGCCATCAGAGTAAAAGGAACAAAAGGCAGTCCTGGGACAAGCCCCATAAGTCCTAATACACCAGCAGTGATAAATATCGCTTTAGGCTGGCGAACAATCTGATTCGCTATATCAGTACCAAGGTTTGACTCAGAGGAAGCTCTGGTAATTATTATCCCTGCACTGGTAGAAATAATCAAGGCAGGGATCTGAGCCACTAAGCCATCTCCTACGGTAAGTATCGTATATCTCGAAGCGGCCTCACCTATGGTCATTCCTTTCTGTAAAACCCCCACAATCAACCCACCAACAATATTAATAGCCGTTATTAAAAGCCCTGCTATTGCATCTCCACGAACAAACTTAGAAGCACCATCCATAGCGCCATAAAAGTCAGCCTCTTTCACAATTTGCTCACGCCTCCGTTGAGCTTCTTGATCATCGATCAACCCAGCATTTAAATCAGCGTCTATCGACATCTGCTTCCCAGGCATCGCATCCAAGGTGAACCTTGCGGAAACCTCCGCTATCCTTGTAGCACCTTTTGTAATAACAATGAAATTTATTATAACTAAAATCAGGAAAATTATTATACCCACGAAATAATTTCCTCTTACCACAAATGAACCAAAAGCCTGAATAAGTTCTCCCGCATATGCCTGAGTCAGTATCAACCTCGTCGTAGCAACATTCAAAGACAATCTAAAAAGGGTAACAATTAAAAGTAACCCAGGAAAAACTGAAAATTCCAAAGGTTTTAGAACGTAGATGGCGACAAACAATATCACAAGAGCCCCGGTTATGTTCATAACCAAAAGAACATCCATCAGGAAAGTCGGTAGAGGAATAATCATAACGGTAAGGATCAGTACCACCAGCACTGCCAGCGCTACATTACTATTGCTCAGCAAATTCCACACTCCACTTTTGCCAGAATCTTTTTCAGGCATCCTGCAACTCCCTCATCAAGGGATTCTTATCCTTCTTTATCTGATAGACATAAGCAAGGACCTCCGCCACAGCCTGGTAAAGCGCCACAGGGATTTCCATCCCGATCTCACACGTTTCAAACAAGCTGCGAGCGAGAGGTTTATTTTCCACTACAGGGACATCATTCTCAATTGCTATCTTTTTTATCTTCTCTGCAATTTTCCTCTTTCCTTTGGCAACAACCACGGGAGCATCGGTCCTTTTCACTGGCTCATATTTCAACGCAACAGCAATAAAAACCGGATTAGTGACAACCACTGTAGCTTCAGGAACGGCAGACATCATCCTCCGCCGCGCCATCTGCAACTGCATCGACCTTATTCTACTCTTTACCCTTGGGTCACCCTCATAATCTTTCCACTCATCCTTTACTTCCTGCTTTGTCATCATTATTCTCTTCTCATACATATACCTCTGATAGAAAAAATCCGCCACTGCCAGTATCAAAAGCAGTATTGCAATCTTTATGGTTAATTCGAATACAACAGATCCTAGAAAACTCAAAGCCCGTGTAACTGTAACATTATAGAGCAAGAGATACTCATCAGTATGCTTCTTTAAAACAGAATAAGCTATGTAACCCACTATGATGAATTTCAATAGCCCCTTTGCCAGCTCAACTAAGGACTGAGGAGAAAAAAGCTTTTTTAGACCGTTGACCGGGTTCAGCTTGTTAAGCTTAGGCTTCAAGGCATCTTTCGCAAAAACATACCCAATTTGCAGATAATTAATCCCCAAGCCGGTAATTACAACTCCAAGGAGAAATGCTCCTACTAAAGGCCCTATATATTTTAATAAAAAGAACACCTGATTTATGATGCTATCATCCGTGATCTCGATAAAGCTTGATGCCTGATAGATTTCTACCATAAATCTCAATGTCCTATCAATCAAAGATTTCCCTAAAATTGAAAGCAGAAAAATCCCGGCAAACAAAATAGCAACAGAATTTAACTCTGCGCTCCTCGCAACATTACCTTTACTTCTCTCTTTCCCCCTTTTTCGCGGCGTTGCCTTTTCAGTTCTTTCCTGACCCTCAGGCATACACTACCTCATCAGCAACAAAATACCATTCACATATTCTACCAGCTCTCCATAAAACGAACCAAAGACAACTTGGAAAATATCAAGAGATATGATAAGAACTACAATTCCTGTAAATATTTTAAGCGGGAGCGTAACAAAAAAGATGTTCATCTGGGGCATAACTCTGGCGGTAAAGGAAATGGCAATATCCACAAGCAAAAGAAAAACCATAGCCGGTACTGCCATTCGCAAAGCGATACTAAAAAACAGAGAGCCTCCGCTCACCACATGCCTTCCAAGAGCAGCATTCAGCGAACCTTCCCCCAGAGGAACCACATTAAAATTTCTAACCAGCACCTCTATCAGATAATAATGGGCATTAGCCGTAAGAAAATAAACAATTAACAAAACCAGCCAGAAATTACTTACAATTGGTAGTTGCTGCCTGCTACTGGGATCCATAACATTGGCTATTCCCAGACCTACCTGTCGCCCTATAAAACTACCAGCCATATAAAATCCTTCAAATACAAGTCTTGCGCCAAAACCTGTAATCAAACCTATAAAAATCTCTCTCGAAACTCCTAGAAGAAGCTCCTCGACATTTCCAATATGAACATTGCTGGTAACCACAGGGGAAATAACAAGTGACAGAACAAACCCAAACGCTAACCTGACCCTCACTGGCACATTCACATAGCCAAAAACCGGCATGACCATCAACATGGAAGTAATCCTGAAGAATGTCAACATATATCCCGGTAAAAGCTCACTAATTCTGTTTACCAGCTCGTACATATACTCACTCTACCATCAATGGAATCTGATTATAAATTTCCTGAACAAAATCCATAATAATGTTAAGATACCAAGGCAAAAGAAGTAGAAGCACAAGCCCCACTATGGCCATTTTGGGAATAAAAGTTAGAGTCATCTCATGGATCGATGTTATCGCCTGAAATATCGCGATCGCAAGCCCCACCATAAGAGCACTACCCAGAAGGGGTGCCAGTATATAGATGGCAGTCATCAAGGTTTCTCTTCCAAGAAATATAACATAATCTGTCGTCATTGTATAAACCCCTTAACCATGGATTCAACTATCAAATGCCACCCATCCACAAGAACAAAAAGCATTATCTTAAAAGGCATTGATATCATTATAGGTGGCAACATCATCATCCCAAGAGAAAGAAGGGTGCTGGCAATCACCATATCAATTAACAACATGGGGAGATAAAGCAAAAACCCTATCTGAAAGGCTGTTTTTAGCTCGCTTATAATGAACGCAGGAACAACCGTTGATAAAGCCAACTCATCAGGGGTAGCCGGCCTACCCTCCCCACGAAGATCGAGGAAAAGTTCAAGGTCCTTGGGTCGTGTTTGCTTCAACATAAATTTCTTCAGTGGTTTAATCGCATTATCAATCGCCTCCTTTTGTGTGATCTCACCATTGATATATGGCTGTATAGCAGATGCGTTTATTTCATTCAATACAGGTTTCATTATGAAAAAAGTAATAAACAGTGCCAACCCAATTAAAATCTGATTCGAAGGAGCTGTCTGGGTTGCAAGAGATGTCCTTATGAAATGGAATACAACTATCAATCTGGTAAAGGAGGTCATCATAATCAAAATTGACGGGGCAAGAGAAAGTATCGTCAGTAACAACACAATTCTAATCGCAAGAACGAAATCCTCCGGTTTCTTAGCCTCTTCAATACCAATCGTAATCTTGGGAATACCAACCTGTCCATGCAAAACAACAGGTGCTACCATCAAGAGCATTAGCACCAGAATGACCTTTCCATCCCCCTTCAATTTCCTAAACATTATTCCTTTTTCTTAAGTTTGAATCTCTCTATAATCTTTTCTTCACCTGAACTTAAAACGTCCTCCGCTTCACGCTGAAAACTATCCTCCATATTAAAAGAGGCAAGCATCGATATATTGCTCTCGGTAACGCCGAGCAGAAGCCTCTTACCTGACACCTCTATTAACAACAAATATTGTTTAGGACTCAAGTACTTTCTCCCAATAATCCTTATATCTCCTCCAAAAGCAAGAGTTTTAGCTGATCTCACACGAACTATTCTCGCAATAATTAATATAAAAACAATAATCACAGCGGTAAAAAGAACCGCCTTCAGCAAAAAGTAGTAAATCCCAAATCCCTGGGCCTTCTCCATGGACTTTCCAGGCACCTGAACTGAATCTGGTGCAACATAATCTCTTCCGGTCTGTCCCGAGGGACCACTAACTATTAAAACCATGCCAGCTATTGCGATGACGGCAAATATCAAAACAAACGCCAGGTTGCTCTTCCTTATCGGGCTATCAGCACTCTTATAAAAACTCATTTTTTTAACCTGTGATTGACCGCAAACTGAGTAATTCTTATCCCAAAACTGTCATCCACCACAACGACCTCTCCTTCAGCAAATTTTCTTCCGTTGACATATATATCCAGTGGCTCACCCGCAGCTTTTTCAAGTTCAATAACAGAACCTTTTCCGAGTTTCAATATATCCCTGATAGGTAGCATTTTCTTTCCCAGTTCCACCACAACCTCAAGCTCTACATCCATCAAGACATCCATATTAGCAGGCTTTTCCTCAGCCTTTTCAGCAGTCAAGCTCTGGAAATCAGCCTTCTCAACCTCAACCTCCGGCCCTGCAACCTCTTCCTTCTCCGCTTCAGCTTTTTTCTCCTCCCGGTATAGAACGTAATGATACACTTCACTTGAGTTACTATCAATCGTAACGTTATACAGAACCCGAAAATTCGAAAGCCCGAGCTTCACATCTTTTAAATCTCCAGGACTCTCGACAATCTTAACCTCTGCTTCTGAAACATCGAAACCTCCTTCTTCACCTGCATTTATCTTAACCTGACCAACAACCTGGTTCACGATTTCCTTAATTCCATCACAGACCTCTTCATTCAGCTTATCCCCGACATCCATTCCACCCAGAAGCATGGAATGCAGCATGAGACCAAAATCTTTTTTTATGAGAAAAATACAGTCGTATTTCACACCATCATTAATAACTAACCTCACAGAAACAGCAGGGAATTCAAATCCCGAGGCGTCAGCCTCTAAATTCTCAATTTCAGATATGCTGAAATCAGCCTTTAGCTCTTTCCCGATAATCTGCTTCAAAACATCTATTACTATACCTAAATACCTATCATAAGTGTTTTTAAAAACCTCTTGAAATTGCTCAAGCTTCATCATTACCCTCTTTCACTAACTCTGTGATTTTAATAGCATTCCTCAACTTATACTTCCCCGGATATCCTTTGAACAATAGCTTATTCCCACAGAAAACATCTATTTTATCCTCGATTGTTCTATCAAGCCTCAATACATCCCCAACCCGCAAGTTCACAAAATCTCTAAGCGAAATATTCACTCTGCCCAGGATCCCTCTCAGCTCTACCCGAGCGGACTCCAGATTTTCCCTGATTTTTTCTTTTTCTTCTTCCTCGGCTTCTTTACCTCCAAATAGCAACTTTTCCTGAACATCGGAGCGAGAAAACACCCCGGATATCCACACATACGGATAACAAATATTCATTAAAGCACTCTTTCCCCTTATTGTCAGTTCTACACTAACTGCCACAACCGGTTCCGACGCCGAAAGTATCTGGACAAACTCTGGATCCCTCTCAAATTGCACGAATTTACATTCAAACTCTTTGACATACCTCCAACCCTCAGAAATTTCCCTAGCAATTCTATCCATTATTTTCTTCATCACATTCTGTTCAATAACGGATATTGGACGTAAGGGGGCTGTAAAAACACCTTCCCCCCCAAAAAGTCTCTCTACAATGAATATCACTATTTGAGGGCTTATTTCCACAATGAACTTGGAATAAGGGTCGTTAAAAGTCCCCACCCATATAGCTGAAGGAGATGATAGTGACATCATAAACTCAGAATACATTATTTGATCTATACCGAGCAGTTTTACCTCAACGATCATTCTCATCTGAGCAGAAAGGAACACGCTAAGATTCCTGACAAATCTCTCATGAATTTGCTCAAGCAGTCTCATCTGTTCCTTTGAAATAAAGCTCGGCCGTCGAAAATCATAAATACTGATTTTCTTCTTCTTTCTTACCTCCTGCGGCTCCTCAACCTTCCCGGAAATTACACTACTTAACAGCTCATCTATTTCTTCCTGAGAAAGTATTTTACTCATTGCCCATTCTCACTGCAAAATAAGTTTGGTATAATAAATACTATCCACTTTCCCTTCAGTAAGCAAATTATTGAGTTTCTGCATCAGCTCTTGTTTTGATTTTTCCTGAAAATCAAGCCTCGCTATCTCAAGAGCTGTCTTAGATCGGAAATAATTAATAAACATATCTCTTATCTGCGGTTCCCTATCTTTAATTTCCTGGGAAACTTTCTTATCATGAACCTCAATCGCTAGTTCTACAAGCACAAAACGTAACCCGTCAGACTTATTCGTATTAACAGTAATATCTGCCACTTTAATTATTTCACCCATTCCTCTGTACTTTTTCTTTTCCTTTTTCCCCTCCTTTTTTCCAAAAACCTTTTCCAATAAACCCCCGCCCCTGTTAGCTCCAGTATCACCCTCAGCCATTGCAGTATCTATTGGAAACGCCCCCACACTGCCTGTCAATCCCGTATCTATATAAGACTCCTCAGCATCACCTCCCACCAATTCACTTTTCAGTTGCTTCTCTATCCTCGATTTATAAATGCGAGGCAATACTACTCTCCTCGTTATTAAAAACGATAAAACAGAAAACACAACAGCAAAAAAGATAATTCCGATATATCTCATTTTATCGGTATTTTTTAGAATATTTTTTTTATCCGTTCCCTCTTTTTGCTCTTTTTTTTCTATTTCCTCTGCCATTTCTCTTGAAAATAACCTTTTTACAATTTGTTTTTGTCAAATTTTATGCCATCTAAATCAATTCTGTATCGGGCAGCTACTCAGAATAAAGGCAAATCTGGAAAACACGATACTATGCTGAGTATCACACAGATATTACACATAACCGAATAATTTCTTTAATCACAATCATTCTTGAAGCTACAAAACTCATCAAGAAGCCACAAAAATTCAGGGAAATATTTTCCTTCAGCATTTCTATTTTGCCTATCCTCTACGCCATGCGAGATATCACCTCCAGGTCACAAGGAATTCAACTCTCCGATTTTTCTGTCTGTTTTCCTCTGATGTATTCGGTACTAAAGGCCTGTACTCTGAATAACCAGCAGCTACAAGAATCTCTGGAGGTACTCCCACTTTATTTATAAGATATTTCACAACACTTACTGCTCTCGCTGTGGACAGCTCCCAATTCGATGGGTATTTACCAGATCTTATAGGTAAATTATCAGTATGTCCACATACAACTACCTCTGCCACATCCTCTTTTAAAACTTCTCCTACAAGCTGTAAAATAGGATAAGCCTCTGGCTTTAAATCAGCACTCCCCAGGTCAAACAGAACACGACTCCCCATTCTAATAAGAAATCCTGTAGTTGTCATCTCAACAGAGATATCCTTCTCATATCCCATCGCCCTTGCCAGCTCCTTCATGGCATTTATGTTCCTGTAAAGAGCTGCCCTTCTCCTTTGATCAAGCATACTCTCCTTAGGAACAGTAGGATTACTCAACATAGAAACATTCCTTTTTAGAACTCCGAGCGCGCCTCTGATGGAAAACATCGCTTTGTCAAACAACACTTTATCAATTGTAGAGAAAGAAATTAACAGAACAAAAAACGTAAGAAGCAGAGTAACCATATCAGAATAAGTTGTCATCCAATGAGGAGAGGAAGGCTTCTCAATATCTTCTTTTCTTTTCCTTGCCATTATTCCACAAATTCCTCCAACCTTGACTTAGGTGGCAAAAAGTTTAATAACTTTTTATAAAGTGTCCTTGGATGTTCCCCGTACTGAATTGATAAAACCCCCTCAATAATCATCTCCTTTAGAATAACTTCATCATCAGATCGGTTCTTAAGCTTACCAGCAATAGGTAGAAAAATCAGATTCGCTGCAAGAGCACCATAAAAAGTGGTAATCAGCGCTACGGCCATCCCCTCACCAATAGCCGAGGGATCCTCCAACCTTTTCAACATAGCAATAAGTCCAATAAGCGTACCAATCATCCCAAAAGCAGGGGCATAAGCCCCACAGGAATTAAAAATCTGCTGACCTTTTTTATGCCTCTCTATCAGGTATGTTAGTTCCGTCTCCATCACATTTCTAATAGTCTCAGGTTCCATTCCATCTACCACCATTTCTAGCCCATTCCTCATAAAATCATCATCAATTTTCTTTAGCTCCCTGTCCAGTGAAAGTAACCCCTCTCGCCTTGCTTTTTTCGACAACTCAACAAACTTTTTTACAACCTCTATCCCTTTGCCTTTCTCGCTCGAAAATGCTTTTCTAACAACCTTCATAACACTTATAACTTCTCCCATAGGAAAATTAACTAGTAACGCAGCCAGAGTTCCACCGAATACTATCATCATAGAAGGAATATGAATAAAAATATCAAGGTTCCCACCACGCGCAATAGTATAGAAAACCAGCCCAAGTCCCGAAATAATTCCTAAGATTGTCGCTAAATCCATCTTACTTTTTTCTCCCTCTATTTTCTACAAAAAATTACTACCTGGCGCGGTTTAACCCTTTCACCACGCCAGGTAAGAGACAGAAAAACTTAAGGCCTCCTTTCAATTACCTCTTCAATCTTGTCGTTTCATCAGCTATTTGTTCAAGCGTAGAAATCACTCTCGCTGCCGCCTGATATGCCCTCTGAGCTTCAATCATCTTGGTAAACTGATCTGCAAGGTCAACAGTTGATAACTCAAGACTCCCAGACTCTATAGTACTTCCCAATGATTCAGCTTTACCAATATTAGGCACTCCACTTTCCTCTGTTGAGATGAAGTTACTCCCACCAACCCTTTTCAAACCGGAAGGATTGGCAAACTCCGCAAGAGCTATCTGGGCAAGCTTGGCTTCCTCTCCATTCGTGAAATACCCAATTATTGCTCCATCAGATCGTATCTTAAAATCGTTCAATGTACCCGACTCCTTACCATCCTGATGCTTTGTGTGCAATGTGGAAACCGCATTGAACTGTGTAATCCCGGCTGTTATTCCTTCCTGTTCATCAGCATGCAATCGGATTACTAAGTCCTCAGCCCCGTTAGATAAACTTAATGTAAGAGCATCCACACCTCCATCGTAAATGAAACTTATCAGGCTACCGTTGGAATCGAACAGAACTTTTCCGCTTCCACCTTTAACAATCGTCTCACCTGAAGAAGCAACTATCTCCCAGTTCCACTCCCCAGTGTTCTCGGTTTTTGTAAAATTAATCGTAAGATTATGGCTCTCACCAAGGCTATCATATACCACCATCGAAGTCGAAACCCTTGCAGTATAACCTGATTCAGTATTCACAAAACTCGGCACAGACATCAGACCCGTATTCCCATCAGACGCCGATAGACTGATGGTTGTTGAGCTATCACCGACCTCGTCATCTTCCAGAACTATCTTCCCATTTTCAAGCTTCGCAGTTGAGTAACCCGAATAAATGTTATTTATTGTGTCCACAAGATCTCCAAGAGTAGCACCATCGGTATAGGTGAAAGCACCCGAAACCGACTCTCCACCCCTATTCTTTCCAACAATGTTAAAACTATCACCCGTAACCAATGAGGTAGTTACTTGCAATAAGTCATTTAACTCTGTAAATTCGTCCGCCAGCTCCCCTGATGTACTCGACACACCATCAACAAAACCCAAATCACTCAGTACATCATTAGTCCCCGAGCTCAAAGTTAAAGTTGTGCCGCTATACCCATCAATAGCACGAAATTTTAAACTGCCACCAGCATTTACCGCTTCAACTTTACCCTTCAAACCTGAAGCGTTTATCTGGTTGTTGATCTCTGCCACCAGAGAATCTATATCATTATAAGTCCCGGCAGTAAGAGTCAGTTCCTCTGTGATCGTTTCTCCAAACTGGGGGTCGAAAGTTATCTTAAACTGATCATTTACTCCGGCAGTTACATTAAGTGGAAATGTAATTCCACTGCTTACAAGAGTAGCCTTCTTAGTGAAAGCACTCCCGGTCGCCCACACCTCCCGGGTGGACTCAAGTCCAGCATTTAAATTACCCGCCAACCAGACATTCTCAGTCGCCTTAGCAGGCATAATCAAATCTGGATCGATCACGATATCAGTAATTGTGGATGTTGCTTCGGCTTCCGAACCACCCCGGATATCTTCCATCCAGCCCTGTACTACATAACCATCAACGTTTACCAGCTTTCCGCTCGAATCAACTGAAAAAGCTCCGGCTCTTGTATAGAACTTCTCTTCCCCTTTCTTCACGATAAAGAAACTATCACCCTTAATGGCCAGATCGGTAACATTACCGGTGTAGGTTACAGCTCCTTGCTTGAACATCAACTGGGAAACTCCAGCAACTGTACCAAGAGTCTCAACAAATGTTATTCTCCGGGTCTTATAACCCGGCGTATTCAGATTAGCAATGTTTTCTCCCAGCAACTCAAGCGTTTTCTTCTGCTCATTCAAAGCTGCTGTCGGAATGTAAAACGAAAACATAGCGCCCTCCTTTCCTTTTTTATCCACCTCAGTCATTCGGTGGATAGAGGGCCCCCCTTACCGGGTCCGGCCCTTTGATTTTACCAACCTCACACAATTGCAACACTATCAATGTTCGTAAAAACATTTCCTTTTGTCCTCTCCTCATTGAGCACTGTCACCACAACCTTGTTTTTCACACTCACGATAAAAGCCTGGTTATCCATCAGTATAAGCGAACTTTTCGCGCCCTTTTCCTCAGCCTTCAAAACCCCTTCTCTTAGCCTCTCCACCTGAGCAGGTCCCAAATCAACATTCCTTTCTTCCAGCCTTCTCAATGCATGCGCGGAAAACTTCAACCCTGATTCAGTCTTAATCTTCTCCTGGAGTACATCCGTAAACGCAACTTTTTTATCAGCTGATAACCGGGACGTATCCACATGCCTCTTATGATCCTTGAGCCCGGCAACTTCTTGCAACTTCCTGTTCAAGCTGAGCTCATAAACCTTCATTTTTCCTCCTTCAAATCGCTCACACTTTCAACAGACATAATTTCCATAACATTTGAGAAGGCAATCTTTTCATCCCCAACTACCAGATAGGCTTTCCCTTCCTCATACTTGATACCCGAAACAAAACCCGTCAGATAAGTGGTAACGCTAACACTATTCCCATCAACATCGAAAGCATCTACCTGAAAAGTGTACTCTCCATCAGGGAGAGAATTTCCATCCTCATCTTTACCATCCCAGGTCACACTATGCTCCCCTTTGGACAAATTTTCCATCGTATACTCTTTAACCAGCCTACCGCCCGAATCGTATATCCTCACTATAATCTTTTTTGCCGCACTGTCCAGGGAAAAATACACGGTCTCAGGTTCCCCACTGTTCAAAACGAAGCTGTTTCCCGCTGCTTTCACTTTCTTACCTATCAGGGTTGAAGCAAGGGTATTATTTAACGCCTGCGTAAGCAACATATCCAACTGAACACCCTGCTCTAGATTGGAATCAATACTGCCAAGCTTCTCAAGCGACGAGAGCTGAGCAAGATGAGATGTAAACTCTTGATTACTCATCGGAGACAGCGGATCCTGGTATTGAAGTTCCTTCACCAGAAGTTCCAAAAAATCATCTTTGCTAAAGCCAAAACTCTCGCTCACATCTGTAACACTTTGATAATTCAAATCCGAAATTGGATTTACTTCACTCATAACACACCTCCCCCTCTATGCGAGGATTTCTATTGTATTATACCCCATATCCCTGAAGTTTTCCGTCTCTTCCTCAAGCCCGGTTTCAACA
>Ga0190359_1000983_pt1 | contig 18613 bp, 8 predicted proteins | sample 48721823_MG_FD_161269 | JGI IMG/M metagenome (GOLD analysis project Ga0190359, IMG submission 161269) | Hydrothermal vent microbial mat bacterial communities from Southern Trench, Guaymas Basin, Mexico - 4872-18-2-3_MG | ecosystem: Environmental > Aquatic > Marine > Hydrothermal vents > Microbial... | reverse complement strand
GAAGGTCTTCCTCATTTTTACGCAGGCCGAGTAACGGCGAAGGATTACCAATAGTACTGTCTGTGAAAAAGAGTATCGAATGTGGCTGCTCAACCACTAGAGGTAGATATGATTCTCCAATACGGTTTCATAATCCGGTTCACTGATGAAGCCGTTTTTATCGGCAACCACAATATCCTCCCGATATGCCGATTTCCTATTTTCACGTATTATATGGTACATAATTTTAGGAATATTCAACGTAATCTAAATAATCTATAAAAAATCTGACATAGAGTAAATACGACTTAAAAAAGGAGAACTGTGTATGGCACTATCCCGTCGAGCATTCCTGAAAACCAGTGCTGGTGCAGCCGCCGCGTCATCTATGTTACCGGCTCTGGGAGTCTGCTCATCACAGCCGGCACAAGGTGCAGAGCCGTCATACAGCCCCCTGAATAAATGGCCCGGACGTCTGGTGAACAACTATAACCGGGCCGCAACGGATAACCTGAAAGCCAACCGTGAAATAATCGTTGCCATGGTGAACGATGCTGTTACCCTGCTCACCGGAGAAAAAGATGTTGGTGCTGCATGGAAAAGCATATTCCCCAAAGAGCTGACCACGGAATCTGAAATTGCCATTAAGATAAATATCCTCAATCCCAAGTATCCGCCGCACCCCTTTGTCGTCGTTGGTATTGTGGAAGGTTTAAAGAGCATGCAGATTGATGGTAAATCCTTTCCTGCTTCGGGCATTTATATCTACGATTCCAACAATCGCTCCACTTTTGAACAGGCAGGATTTCTCAAGGAATACTTTCCTGGTGTCACTATGAACCACCATGGCAAGATGCAGAGAGATTTTGGTGACGGCGCTCACAACAACACCCCGTATGTGGAGACGCTTAATAAATGCGATTATCTGATTAATGTACCGGGTTTGCGCGGTCACAGCGGGTATGCCGGAAAAGTAACGCTGGGTTTCAAGAGTCATTACGGCACGTATCCTCCCCTATATCACAATAAGGACACGCAACCCTTTCTCTGTGATATTAATTGTACGGGGCCGGTTTTTAAGAAAACGGTGTTAACCGTATTCGGGGCCATATTTGGTTTGAAAGAGGGGCACGGTCCCCGCGGCGATGCGGACAGCTATCTGAGCTATACAAAGAAAATCGATGCTGCTACCACCAATCCCGCGCCAAATACTGTTCTTATGAGTACCGATCCGGTTACCGCGGAATTCCAGGCAATAAAGATCATGCGCATGCGGGATAACAGACCCTTTACTGTTGAAAGTATGCCCGCCTATTTGCGCTCTTCCGCCGGTGTACCGGCAGGACTTGATGTCAATTATAACATCGGCATTATTGAAGAGGAAAAAATGGATATTCGGCGGATTGTTAACGGAAAGAGAGTATAAACGGGAATCGGGATCAGAGGGCATCATAGCTGCGGGAGCAAAATAAGTGACGATGGATGAGAAAGAGAAGGGGAACGACTTTCTTTGCCGTCACCCTTACCATTGTCAAGCTATTACTTTTTCTTCGCTTTCTGATACTCCTCTTTGATCTCAGGATTTTCCGGGTCGAGTAAATAGGCTCTGTCCAGATGCTTTTTATATTTCTTTCTGTCCTTCCGCATCGAAGCAATCTTTGCAAGCCCCAGCTCGGCCTGCGCAAAATCCGGATCATTTTTCAATGCACTCTTAAAATATTTCTCCGCCCAGAGTATTTTATTCTGCACCAGGTGAATCTCAGCCTGACCGTTAATTGCTTCCACGTTTTTCGGATCGATAAGGTTGATTTCCTTGTATACGTCAATAGCAGCCTCATACTTTTTGTTCTTTCGATGAATGGAAGCCAGCAGCATAAGCGCATCAATATTTTCCGGGTCTGTGGCCAGAATATCTTCAATGGCATTTTCCGCTTCAGCAAGCTCACCCGACTGTTTGAGTAATTGGGCATAGAGCAGCAGAGTCTCATTGTCCCGTTTGATTGCAAGCAGCTGTTTTATCTCATCAAGCGCCTGCTGTCCCTGTCCCTTTTGTTTATAGAGAACAAACAACTGTCTGCGAATTGCCGGGTCTGAAGGTCTTTTTTTCTTCGCTGCGGTAAGCAGCTCAACAGCTTCGTCAGATCGGCCGGCAACTGCGTAACCTTTTGCCAGGGCTATCATAACCTGTACATTATCCGGTGCCTTTTTCCGGGCTTTTTCAAGATACACCATACCCTCCTGGGTTTTACTACGCTCCAGAAGAATTGTACCGACACGGATATTCGCTTCAAGATTCTCCGGGTCCGTCTGGATATACTTTTTATAGGCATTTAATTCATCAGTGGTTTTTCGCAGCTTGCCGTACACCTTGGCAATCTCAAGCCAGGTTTCCGGGATGGTATCCGCCAGGGCTACCGCTTTCTTCAGCATGACCACCGCCTTTGAAAGGGCGCCTCTTTTCTTTGCATACATCATTCCGAGGCGGAGAAAATTACGGTGATCCCGGGGGAAACTCTTTGTATTTGCCTCATACAGCGTCTGTGCCTTTGACGGACTGCTTTTTTCCTGCAGATAGGCATTGAGATACGATACATCCCGGTCCTTACCCCTGCTTAATTTCGAATATTGTTTAATCCAGTAAAGTGCTTTCGCATTTTCATTTATATGTATGTATGATTCGGCAAGTTTCTTACGAATATCCTTTTTCAGGTGTACTTTCAGATTTTTTGCATTCAGTTTTTTAAATACTGCAATGGCGTTTTTGTATTGACCACTTTTATAATACGCATCCGAAAGTTTCTGCTGGTGATACACATTCTGGCTTGTATTTCCCCGAACCATGGCAAGATACTTTGCGGCATCCTTGTACTGTTTGAGTGAATAATAGTAATCCCCGAGCTTCGTGATGAGATTCTGATCCTTGCCGCCTTTGTCAATGTACGTTTTGTAGGCACTCATGGCTTTTGTAATTTTTTTCTGCTTATTATACAGATCACCAAGCTTTTTATATTCTTTCACCGCATCGGGATTAGCTTCTACAACATCCTCAAGTGCATCTACAGCGCCCTGTGCATCACCCAGCTTCACTTTACATTCTGCAACGGCCTTTAACGCCTCCTTGTTCTGTGAATCAAAACGCAGAGCCTTTTCGTATTTTTCAACCGCTCTGGTATAATTGGCTTTCTTCTGCTCAGCCGGCGCATTTTTATTCTCCGCTCTCTTTTTATAAATTCTGCCGAGCGTTAAAAAAGTGGTAAGATCAGCCTCATTTGAGCTGACAACACCATTCAACGCCGTAACAATCTCATCTTCATCGGCTTTTGCCGCTATCACCAGCTCAGCGTACCGTTTGTAAAATCCGGTGACCATGGGATCGGCTTTGAGTGCTTTACGGTATGCGGCAAGTGCACCGGCACTATTCTTTTTCTCATAGAGAACATCGCCCAGCCGTACCAACGACCCGGCATCGGCCGGATCAACGAGATAATACAACGTACCGGCTTTCAAATCCACAACAACCCCGGTATCACCCGGATTGACGGATATCAGATAATGCTCCCCCGATTCAAGCGGCAGAGACAAGACAGTATTGTCAATCCTTGCACCCCGGTACTTGCCGTTATAAAACAGCTTGCCTTTTAACTCACCCAGGGTCTCATTCGGCTTGACGATAATAATACGGGCTTCATTGGGCGCTGTAGAGAATTCGGGTAACGCAGATTCCTCAGCTGTCACCCCATAAAGAAGTCCAAAAAGTATAAAGCATACATACGGAGATTTGGTAAAAACTCTCATAATGCCCCCCACCGAAGATTTTAAAGATACATTTCTCCATTAGGGAATATACTGCCACACACCTCGCAGAATCAAGGTTTCGTGGAAAAATCGGCAGGAAAACTAGAGGCTATTCAATATCCTGAATTATAACAAAAACAGTAATAGTGACTTATCCATACTGAACTATGAGAATAATCCCTTTTATTGAAGGATTTTTCCCCGTGGATACGTTACCGTTATTATACGAGGTAAGAACCTTTTTTGAAAAGCGCTGAAAGACCTGAAAACATCATGGGATACTCTTGCTCAACGTCCTTTATTAAATAATAATTATTCGCCCGAAAAAGAATTTTTCTATATAGATTTACAGTAATAGTACTGGGTATACACTGTTCGGGGGGATAAAGTCAGGTGGGGAGGCACAATGTGCACAGTGTGCTACATTGTCTGTGATTATTGCTGTTTAAAAACACTTACCAAAGCTGCCTCCGGGTTAAAACAATTTTTAACTCACAGTATACATTATGACATCAGCAAGAATACCACATATACTGGTAACAGCTGCCTGTTGTTTGACAGCGTTGTTGTATTGTACCAGGCTGAATTTCGACTCTGATACGGATGATGAATCACCGGTCATTACCCTTCTAGGCCCGGATCCCTACCTTTTGAACATCGGTGATTCGTATAACGAGCCCGGTGTGCGAGCGCGTGATAACCAGGACGGTGATTTTACCGCTTAAGAACAATAAAACCCTTGTTATCAATAAACAGGTAGCGTGTAATATCGATGTAGCACTGAATGGCGGGAATTTCACGAACTATGGCATGGATAAATGGTCCGTTAGTATATCCGCCTCCTCATGACCGAACGATGAATTAATAGTCACCATAAAACCGAGATGTGGGTCAGAACGGTTCATATTACAATGGGTGGCGAGGAAATAATTTCCAGAATTGTTTTATCTTTTCTCACTTTTTTCTTGTTTATGAAAATTTTAATTAATATTTTACCCAGCATATATTCCAAACAACGTGTTATATCATCTTAGCAAATAATCCCCGAGGGTACCTTTAACGGTAACATAAACAAAAAAGGTAATTATAGAACCAAAAGATTTTATCGGTCGGGAGACAGGCTCCGCAACAATTATTGACACCCTGAACCTGGGAACCATAACCATGGTATTTCTGGGTTTCCAGAGAAAACTCAGGCGAAGGGTTGCGGTAAAAATCCTCCCCAAAACAGCGGAAATCTCTGATGATGACGGAAGGATGTTCCATGATGAGGCAATTGTGGTTGCCGGTTTCAGTCATCCGAATATCGTCCCCGTTTTTGAAATGGGTGAAACCGAGGATTGTTTTTACCAGATAATGCAGATTGTAAACGGCAGCAACCTGGAAACGGTGATAGAGAACCAGCGTAAGAATCCGCTGCCGTATAAAAGGAGTGTACCGATAAGAAAGAGTATTGCATTAACGCTGGGTGTTCTTGACGGTCTGGCTTATGCCCATACCCGGGAGGTGGTTCATCTGGACATGAAACCCGGCAATATTCTTATAGAGGAGCATTCAAATCGTCCGTTGATTACCGATTTCGGGATCGCGAAGACAGCGCAATCAAAAAAAACATCCAGATACATTGTCGGCAGTCCTTTGTATCTGGCCCCCGAGAGACTTAACCGTCAGCATGTTGACTGCCGTGCGGATATCTATTCTGTGGGGCTGGTCCTTTACGAACTGGCAGCTGGGACACTCCCCCTTGCAACACGTGAAGCGACCGAGGTACTCAGGAGGAAAGTGAACGATCCCTCCTCCCTGTTCTGCATGCCCCCTGCAGAAGCTTCACCACAGATAGATACCCTGCTTGAGCGTATTATACTCAAAGCAATCTCTGCAGAACCCGATTTGCGGTATCGGGATTGCAGAGAATTCATGCATGCACTGAAGGAGTACCGTCGAACCCTGGAGTAAGTAAATACCAATATGTTCACCGGGTAAGGCGGGATGGTACCGTATGCGGCACTACTTCATAAGGCTACCAGTAATTCCATTGCCGGCAACGGGTAATGAAAGGAACCTGTATGGTATCGAAAGAAAACGGGCAAAACCGACCCCTGGCTCACTCCACGGCGAAAACAATTCTGAAAAGCCTGTGGACTGCATATAACAACTGCACCCTGTACAGCCCCCACCATCCGCTGGCGGAAAAAACTGTCGCCGATTTTTATAATCGATTACTGGAAATACTCCCGGCTATTTCACCGCTGACAATACACCTGGAAGAGGAATCTCTGTTCTGCGAAAGCTGGAAAATCGAAAAAAAAGGGTTCGCCTTTCGCCTCATTACCCGTTTTAAAGATTCCGGAGTACAATCGGTCGCATTTGAGCAGGGACTTGATCATGAAGCGCTCAAACTCTTTTTTGCCATGCTGAATGAACCCGGAAAGTACGATACGGTTGAAAAAATGAAAAATGCATTTGTCGAAAATGACATGGGTGGTATCGAGCTGAATTTTATAACCTTCCAAAAAGTAAAGAGCGATGAAATTGTTGTCAGTGAGAATTTCGGGGAGTTCATCAGGAACCTGGCCGGTGGTGACGGTGTAATGCAGTCGGACAGGAACATACAGAAACTGCGGGCAAGAATAAAAAATGAAGGTGCCGCGTCACTGGTCAGCTACCTGATGAAAATAAAAAACCGGATTCCCGTGGATACCCATAATTATAAAAACCTGCCGCCCCTCTATGACGTTATCGATACTCTGAAGGTACTTAAAAAAGGTTTCATAGAGGATCTGCAGGTTGACACGGCGCACGCGGTAATCGATCAGGCTGCTGAGACTGCGGTCACTGAACCGGATACCCTGGCCAATGAAATAATGATAAAAATTATCAGCGAAGAATATACTGCGGGGGTACGATCACCCGGAGACCTTGCACTGCTTATAAAACGATTGATACCGGACACCATTACCATGAAACGGCTTCTGCCTCACATCAAGCAGGCACTGCTTGCACGCGGTATGAGCCTCCCGGAGTACCTGGAAATGGTCCGCTGCCTGATCAGCGAACTTGAAGGCTCCTCCCTTATAACTCTGCTCAAAGAGACCGGGGAAGCAATAGGCGTCTCTGTTGATGAAATCGTAAAGGACCTGAAAAAAAATCCGCAGGCCGCAGCACGGCTCATTGTTCTGGCGTCGGAAATCAAAAACCATCTCTCCGGTACCGACGAGGAGTTCATAGCCAACATTAGTAACTATATCGAGCGTATCGGTATGAAAATGATAAAGGATGATATTGAGCAAAACAGTGAGACGGAGAGACAGGATATCGAAGAAACCCTTTCTGCTATCGAGAACGATCTCCTGAAAACATTCGGCCCTGGTGACATCAGACCGGTTCCCATTGATCTGATACAGAGGAATCTCCGAATCCGTCTCTCTGCAGCAGTTCAGCGGCTGAAAGAGGAGACGGCACAGATAAAAGCCGACAGGGTAACGGAAGCATCGAATACTCCGGCTGTGTCGAAATCGAAATCGAAAAAAAAGGCCGCCACCAGAAAAGTCCCTTCACTGCCGAAAGAGATACTCAGGAAGAAAGATACCAGAAGAATTCTGCAAAGAGAAATCCAGCGTAACTGCCGCTATAAAACTCCCTTTGCATGCCTCTCTCTATCCCTCGATTATGATACCTGTAACGATTCACCCTCTAATGAAATGTTAAAACTAATTTTCACGGAGATATACCGGATACTTGCCGAAAATGTAAGAGATCTCGATGTTATCGGCTCACCTGGTTCCCTTGCGGACAATTATATTATGGTTATTCTTCCTGAAACATCGCAGAAGGGTGCAAATATCCTCAAAAATCGTCTGGAGCAAAAATGCAGTGCAATAACAATTGACTACCGCGGCAAGAGGATTGTTCCTCGTATTACCATAAGCACAATTTCCTATGATGAAGAGCATAAACCGCACATGCCGGCATTTCTGCGCCAGGTAAAGGCACATCATAAAAAAACAGCCGCAATATCACAATAGTATTACCGGAAATTTTCTTTACTTCCATTTTATACGGAGTTTTCAGGAAGAAGTAATTTTGCTCCCAGACACTGAAGGCCGGTAGCAATATATACACTCGTGCAGTATGCAGTATTATTGTATCAATTCATCATCATTATACATCCATTCCGCTTTCAATTCACCGTTTTTATCGTATTCTCTGGTAATACCGTTTCTTCTGCCGTTTACAAAGTTGTATTCATACTGGAGTTCGCCGGTCTCGTAGTATCCTTTGCATCCGTTCACCAGCACATCATCTTCATACACCCATTCAGCCTTTATTGAGCCGCTTTTATAGTACTCTGTGGTGACCCCGTTTCGTTTACCGTTGCTGTAGCCGTATTCACAGCGTAACTCACCGGTCCGGTAATAGCCACGGCATCCGTTCACCAGCACATCATTATCATACACCCATTCGGCTTTCAACTCACCTGTTTTATAATATTCCCTGGTAATATCATTCTTTTTGCCGTTAAAAAATTTAAATTCACATTGCAGTTCACCGGTTTTATAGTACTTTCGCTTATAGGTATCTATTTTGGAGGTATCAACAGAAATACGGTTTTCCAGATTTTCCCTGATTTCAGCGAGATTATTCGCGATATGGCGGTTCCCGGGAGCTATTTCATGCGCTTTTTCAAGATGCGCCAGCGCTTTTTTCAAAGAACCTTTCTGAGCATGAATACAGCCAAGGTTCATGCGGGCCAGGACATTGTATTCATTGGTTGATATGGAGTTTTCGTAGAGGGTAATCGCTTTCATATAATTATCGGGCAGCACCTTCTCGGCAAGCATGGACAGTTCAACGGAGGTTAAAAATCGCTTCAGTGTCGGGACATCAATCTTTCGGAGTGTTTCACAGATGGAATCGTCCTCTGCGATTTTAATATCACTCACTCTATTCTGCTTCTCTGCAATAATGGCTTTATATATCGCCGGTTTACAATTGGAAACTTTTATCATCTCATCCCGGGAGAGAGGAAAGGTATATACCGAATCGGAATAAGTATCCTCAGGAGAAACTTTTTTCGTAAAGAGGTCATCTGTCGGTTCAATCAGAATAAACACCTCCTCAACCTCCATTAATTTAAAACGTTTTCTTTTAGTAAACAATGTAATCAATTCGGTAACCTCAGAGGTGTTAAGCCCGGTCTGGAAACCTGTCGGCGGTTTCGTGTCGGCGACTATCAAGGTTCCGTTTGAAGGAACAACACAAATTTTGGTAAACTTCAGCTTTTCCTGCAATCCGGATAAAATATCATAATGATCGATAGGGCTTTGAAGGTTAAATTCCCGCAGATCCACAATCTGACCTTCATAATTGTAAATACTGCCCTCATTTTTAACTCCGAAGACATCACGGACATTAATGGTATCCATTACTGACTCCATAGGTTCCATTCTTTTTCTATAATTATTTTATTGCCGGATAATGTTCTGATTTTTTTTGATAAGATATTACCCCCCAATATTAATGCTGATATTGAAAGAATATAACATTCCCTGAAAGTAAAATCAAAAAAAGTATCAAAAAATATCATTTTTTATATGCATTGCCACAGGTTGTTTGTAGTAAAAAATACAGTTGAAACCACCTAACTTACAAATATCCAATGAGTTAGCTTAATTTTTAACTTCCCTGAGCACTTTTCCCAAAATAAAGTAATACAGAGATATACCGGCTGAAATTATCATGTATTTTTAATAAAAGTAACATTTTGTATTCACCAGGGAAAAGGGCGACAAGCGGAGAATTACCCAAACCCTCACCTATTTCCTTGCAAACCAACCCTTCTCCACTTAACAAAGTTTGATTATTTTCTTCTTTCAGGTAGTGACATTAATTATTTCTATTTGAGGGAATTACAGAAGAAGATTGAGTAATTAATGTTGTGGTTATATTGTAAAATAGAAATAATTACGGAGTAGAAAAAGATGCGTGTTGAAGTCGCCCCTGAAATCTTACGCCGGGCATTAAATGTCAAATACGCCGGAAACAGGTGCGTCAGTTTTTACTGTCAAATAACGCTGTATACACCATTTCCCCGACTCTCTTTCCACGGCCGGATTTATAGAGAGAAAATGTGAAAGTACCGGGAGAGCCTGGGCAACCGACTGGCAGCCTGATAAATGTTTTACTGATTTTCCTGGCAATGCAATAAAAATGATACTTTTAAAAAAATAATCGAAAATTAAAAAGAAATTATTTTAATTTGTGCGGAAAAATAAAACAATCTGGACATAATTGTACAAAGAGTCCCTCATCCATTTTTATATAAACTGAATACTTCGAATCATATATAAGTGTTTTATAAGTGTTTTCTCCCAGAAAACGATTTCTTAATTTTGCCCTTCTTTTCCTCATTTTTAAAATCCCAGTAATTGGTATTTTTGATAAAAGAAACCAATTTAGCCAGAAAAGATATGGGTGAAATCGTGGCTATGAAGATTAAGGAATGGTGGCCCCCGATAGCATGTATTTCTATTTATTATGTGTCAATTGCCTGTGCTGTCTATATATCTGCTAAAACAAATGATGGGCGACTAATCTACCCGCTGGACGACACATACATCCATATGGCAATTGCAAAGAACTTCGCAGAGTATGGTGTCTGGGGTATCACACGCTATGCCTTCAGTTCATCAACGACCTCTCCTCTTTACACCGGCATTCTTGCGGCCGTGTACATGCTTCTTGGCCATCACGACATAATACCTCTTTCCTTGAATCTGTTGTTTGGAACGGTTCTTATCATCTACCTTTACCGGTTGTTCCGTCAGGAAGCGTCCCCTCCAGCGGCATTAGCTCTTCTCCTTGTAGTTTCTTTTGTTACCTCATTGCCAGCATTGACCCTGCTGGGGATGGAGCATCTGCTTCACTTGCTTTTGACTCTCAACTTTATTTATCTCAGCGCAACTTCACTCGCCACGCGTACAACTCTTCCCCGACAGAATCGTGCTCTCATTCTCCTTGCTTCACTGGTGCCGCTCGCTCGATATGAAGGTTGTTTCGCGGTTGCGATCGTCTCCGGATTTCTCTTTCTGCAGAAACGCTATCGATTCGCTGTCAGACTGACAGCTGCTGGCGCCCTGCCGCTCTTGCTCTATGGTTTCGTATGCCACATGCACAACTGGCTTCCAATACCAAACTCCGTTCTTCTTAAGGGTAACATACCTGATATATCATCACTGCAATCCATTCTGAAGGATGCATCTGGTCGGCCTGCAATCCGGGCATTATTTAACAATCCTACTGTACTGTTAGTCTTCGTTCTGACGCTCACAGCGTGTTTCCGGTTCGCCAGAGTGTCGTCCCATAATGAAACCGCCCCGGTATGGTGGAAGGGCGTGATTTTTGTAAGCATCTTGTTGGTTCATCTACAAATTGCAGACACCGGTTGGCTGTTTCGCTATGAGGCTTACCTCGTAGGAACAGGACTTGCCCTTACCCTTCCTCCGGTATTAACAATGCTTTTACCCTTTCTGTGTAATTTGAATCCTCTACGGCTGTGTCGCCTGCCGCTGCTTATCCCTTTGATTGGCCTGCTCGTTCTTGTCGTTCCCTTTGCCGAACGCGGTTGTAATGCCTGGACAAAGACGATAACGGCGATGCACGATCGCTATCTGGAGCACATTCAGCCAACCCGATTCCTGAATGAGTATTACCCTCGATCAACAGTCGTTGTAAACGACATTGGCGCTGTTGCGTATCTCACCGAGTGTCCTCTATTAGACATGTATGGATTGGGCAACATGGAGCCAGTGCGATTCAGATTCAGCAAGACTGATTACACGAAGCGGCAAGTCGAGGAATGGGCGACTTCGAAGAATGCAGACATTGCCGTATTGCAAATTGAATGGGGGGAAATCCGACCGAGGATCCCCGATTCCTGGGTTAAGGTTGCCGAATGGAAGATCCCCAGAAATGTCGTCTTCGGAGATCTCCGAATCGGTTGGTTTGCAGTCAAGAAAGAATTGTCAAACGCTCTCTCAACTCACCTTCTTGCATTTCAAGCCCGGATGCCTGCAGATATTGAGACGAAGATGATTATTAATCCGGCCAACGAACTGGATGCAGGCGATGGTAAATAATCGTCCGTATGATCCGCAACGATAGTTTTTTAGAAAAGTTTTACAGTTATAAAAAACAGCACTGCTTATTCAGTATTGTATATTTTTACAACAACAGGTTTAGAGTGTTTTACGTTTTTTTTATAGAAATGCCGGTGCTTTACCGGTGTCCGACAAGAGTTCAAATCGTTTTTTCCTGTTAAAAACCAATAAAAACATAGCAAAAATATTCCAAACCCGGAACCTCACCAAACATTTCGGCACCTTCAGCGCAGTTGAAGATGTTTCGCTTGCCATTGACAAGGGCGAGATTTAAGGATTATTTCTGGCACATGCAAGACAGAACTTTGAGGGGCAGTGACTGATTAACGAATAGTGATTTGGGGGTAATATTCGCTGATAAGAGGCTTTTTAAAATATAGAGCTGCTGCGAATTGATGATATGTATTATTATGACGATATGCCTTATCATGAATCTTTAAAAGCCACCCGGAACCTGCAATACTTTGATGAATCGAATTGTATTGCCATCGACAAACACCCGAGTTCTTTCTTGTATTAACTAAAAATATCAAAAGAATTAAGATTTTTATCGAAATCATTATTCTATCCGAATTGTACTCAACTGATCATCTCATTGCTTCGAGAACGATTATTTCAATCCTCCTCTTCCGTTACTCCTAATCATTTAGTAATTTATAGTATTACCCTAATCTATAAGTCTTATCACCAATTAACTGAAATATTTAATCCTTAACCCCAAAAAAATAAAACTATGAGATTAAAAAAACTAACGACATTCTGCCTTCTGACAGCTTTTCTGGCGGTCTATGCCCAGGATAAGAGCACGAAACCATCTTCATCTAGCGCAAAAGTAAAATCAGTCAAACTCCTTATCTCCCGCGCAAGTGAGGCGTCGGATCTGAGTATGGTCAGAAACGGCTGGTTCTCGGCCGTTACTGAAAGCTATTTCTATTTCCGCTTTCATCCTGTTGCCGCCTGCAAAGTAATACGAAGGGGTAGATATGAGAATGCGCTTAATGTGAATGACAATTTTGGTGTTGCCATTCCTGATAACAGCCTCTTTAAAACCGCAAGATCCCTTAAAGCAGATTATGTGCTTCTTCATTCCTATGATATTGACGAAGGGACCGTTAACTATTTTGCTGAAATTTTTACTGCAGACGGAAAAAACGTTATTTCTACCTTTGATAAGAGTTTTCCCCTTAACTCTATAAGTCAGAACCTGGATGAATGCTCTCAGACCATCCTTAAGGATCTCAATATAACCCTTGATTCCGATATTGCCGGGATATTTAAAAAACCGGTCATGAGTACCGATCCCAAGAGCCTCGAAAATTTCGGTAAAGTTATTATTGAATCCGGTGACAAAGCTACTGTAAAAACAGCACAGGAACTGGAAAAAATTTCATCAAGTGATTTTACCATGGCCCTTGCAGCCTATGAAGCTGCTTTGCTCTATAAAGAACTCGGAGACTGTGATAATGCCGGGCGATTGTTCAACAAGGTAATAATGAGTAACGGTTTTTCGTACGCGGCACTCTATGTTGAAGCTTCAAAAATGTACCGTATCTGCCGCTCCTGGGACAAGGCTGAACGGCTACTTTCCATGGCTGAAACGAAAGGCCTGAGAATACCGGCACTGAGGATTGAGAAAGCGGTGATACTTGAAAACAGTGGTAAAGCAGGGGAAGCGCGTCTTATTTATGATGAAATAATCAGAAAAGATCCGAATCAGCCTGATGCATTACTATTTCTTGCACGCCAGGCATACAAAGCCAAATCCTATGAAAAGTCATTGAGTTATGTAAATAATCTGATTTCGCAGGGAGAAAAACTCGGACCGGCCAATTTAATCAGAGGACAGAATCTGATTGCGCAGAAAAAGACCGAAGAAGCACTCAGTGCACTCCTTAAAGCAAAAAGCGATATGCCGGATGATCCGGATGTTCTGACTCTGCTCGGTGACTGCTATTTTGAAAAGAAGCAGTACGGCTCTGCCTCTTCCAACTATGTAAAAGCGCTGGAAAAACGCAAGAATGACCTTAACCTGCTGGTTAAAACCGCCAACTCGTACCGTGAAGCCAAGAAACTGAAGGAAGCACTAGAAATTCTCAACAAATACAAATCCAATTTCTATGACACAAAAGTAGTGACCAAAGAGATTGGTTTATTAAAATTCGAGTTGCGTGATACGGTGGAAGCTAAGAAACTGCTGGAAACCTGTATAAGTATGCGGCCGCCTGATGAGCGGGTGTTTCTGGCCATGGGTGATATCTATGCTGCAGCCGGTGAGCACACCAATGCAACCCACATGTATGAACACGCAAAACCACTGGTAAAAGATAAGGATCGGGTTAAAATTGCACTGGCAAATCTGTACATCACAACCAAGGAGTACAGTAGTGCGGAAACCAATCTGAAAGAGATTATCGCTAAAAAAGCCGATTATCCCAATGCTAACAAATATCTGGGCGACGTGTATCTGGCGAAAAAGCAGTATAAGACCGCACTGAATTATTACCTGAAAGAACGCAAATATCACGGTGACAACGCGTATGTGCAGCAGCGTATTGCGGAATTGTACTTTCGACTGAGAAACTATTCGAGTGCTGAAAAAGAGTCGAAAAAGCTCATAGAACTTGAACCGACTAACAGTATCGGGTATGTCCAACTGGCGCTTCTTGCGACCAGGCAGAAAAAGGAAAAACAGGCACAGAACTACCTGGCTCAGGCTGAAGTGTCGGGAAAAGTTGACAGTAAGGTATATGCTGAGTTGGGTAAGGGCTTTGCCACAATGGGCTCAAACAGCAAAGCAATTCAGGCGTATCAGAAGTGTCTGAAACAGGACCCGAAAAATGAATCCGCATGGAAAGAAATTGCTGAAGTATACCGGAAATCAAAGAGAGACGGTGATGCAGCGGAAGCCTACCTTAAAGTCTGGGAGCTTAAGCCGGATAAAAACAAGGAGTATCTCGCCAAAGCGGCACATACCTTTCTTAAAGCGGGCATGACGAATAAAGCATATGAGCATTATTCAATTTTTCTTAAAAAAGGATATAAGGACACGCGTGTTTATATTAATATGGCAAAAATGGAGTATAAGGACAAGAAATACGATGAGACTATCTCGCTGCTCAGAAATGTCACCGGAAAAGAGGCTGCACAGAAAGATGTGGTGCGGATGCTTGCCTTTTCATACCACAACACAAAAAAATACTCTGATGCTCTCCCCCATCTGAAAAAACTTCTCACGCTTGCTCCCAAGGATCAGGATGTGATTGAGATGGCAGCTCTTGACTATGAGAAAACAGGTGATATCAAATCAGCAGCAGCCATGTACAAGAAATACCTTGCTTTGAAAAAAACAGCAAAACATAAGGACTATTCCTACCATCTGGGCACCCTGTATGAAAAACAGAAGTCCACTTCTCTGGCCATTGCCCAGTACGAAAAAAATATCGTTTCCTATCCCGATGATTATCGGAATTATGAGCGGCTGGCCGATCTATATCTGAAATCAAAGCAGTATGTAAAAGCTGAAAAGATGCTGGTTAAAGCAACCCGGAATCCGTCGGCTGACCCGAAGCTGTATAAAAATTTATCTGATGTCTATGTAAAACAGAAGAAGAACAGCCTTGCCACCGCAACCTTTGAAAAATACCTGGCAAAAGCTAACTCGGATACGGCGGCGCTCTTTGATCTCGGTTCTCTCTATTTTGACCAGAAGAAGTATCAGAAAGCGATACCGCCGCTGGAGAAGTTGTCGAAACTATCACCTTACAACAGTGAGTGTCTCGCCCTTCTCGGTCACTCGTATGCAAAGGCGGGGGAAACAACTGAAGCCTATGAGGTATATAATAAATTTATACGGAAAGGATTTTCCGATCCGCTGGTAAAAATCAACCTTGCTAAAATTGAATTTAAAAACAAAAAATATACGCAGGTAATCAATCTGCTGAAAAATATTACCGGTAAATACAGCGAGGATCCGGACATGCTGCGTATGCTCGCTCTTTCTTACAGCAATATGGGAACTCACTCTCTGGCCCTTGCCTATATTACAAAACTCATTGAGAAAAAGCCGAATGATATAGATATCATTGAGATAGCTGCATTGACCTACGAGAAAACCGGCGAAACCCAGTCTGCTGCGAATATGTTTAAGAAGTATATCTCCCTTTCCAAAGCACCCGCAGATAAACGGCAGGAGTATTCCTACACACTGGCCACGCTTTATGAGAAGTTAAAACAGGTCTCCAATGCGACCACGCAATATAAATCAAACATTGCGAAATATCCAAAAGATTATCGCAACTACGAACGGCTGGGTGAGTTATATCTGAAATCAAAGCAGTACAGTAATGCAATTACCATGTTTAAAAAAGCAACGGAAAATCCCAAAGCGGATCAGAACCTCTTTCGAAAACTTGCAGAGCTATACAAGGGACAGAAGAAAATGAAGGAGGCTGCTGCAGCCTATGAGAAATATGTAGCAAAAGTTTCAACCGATGCAAAAGCATGGTTTGAGCTGGGTCAGATTTATTACAAACAAAAGGCGTATGCAAGGGCACTCAAACCGCTCGCTCGGGCCTCCGATCTTATGCCCCAGAACGAGAAATGTCTCGCCCTGACCGGACATACCTACTTTGAGACCGGTAAGAAAGATGATGCCTACCGGATATACACCGAATTCCGAAGGAAGGGATTCAAAGATCCTCAAGTCAATATTAACCTGGCAAAAATGGAATTTAAGAAAAAGGAGTATTCGAAGGTAATAACGCTACTGAAGAATATCACCGGTAAACATGCTTCAGACACTAAAGTAATTGGTATGCTGGCGCTTTCATACAGTAACATGGGTACCCATTCTCTGGCGCTCTCATATATCGAAAAGCTACTCTCGAAAAAGCCCAATGATCAGGAAGTTATTGAGCTGGCGGCACAGACCTATGAAAAAACCGGTGATTATAAAAAGGCTGCGGAAATGTATAAGAAATACATCACGCTGCCGAAAACAGCCGCCACCGGGTCAAAGTACCAGGAATATGCCTACCGGGTCGGCGAGCTGTATGAGAAGCAGAAATCACCCACCCTGGCGATACAGCAGTACCGGGCAAATACGGTAAAATACCCCAAGGATTATCGTAACTACGAACGGCTTGCAGAATTGTATATAAAGGGGAAGCAGTACAGCAACGCGATTCAAATGTTGACAAAAGCGACCGAAAACCCCAAAGCAGATCCTACTATGTACAAGAAACTTGCGGAATTGTATAAAGGCCGGAAGAAACTGACCCAGGCCGCAAGTGCCTATGAAAAATATCTCGCCAAACAGGGCTCTGACGGTAAGGCCTGGCTTGCACTGGGACAAATTTATTATGACCGGAAAAATTATTCCAAAGCACTGCAACCACTCAACCGGGCATCGGTGCTCATGCCGAATAACAAGGAATGTCTTGTGCTCACCGGCCACACGTACCTTAAATTAAAACGCAGAGACGACGCCTATAAAGTGTATGATGCTTTCCTGAAAAAAGGGTTCAAGGATCCGCAGGTGAATATTAACCTTGCGAAAATGGAATTTTCCAAAAAGAAATATTCCAGGGTAATCACCCTTCTGAAGAACCTGAGCGGGAAACATGCCTCTGACTTATCGGTGGTACGGATGCTTGCTCTGTCTTACAGCAATATGGGTACGCATTCACTGGCGCTGTCATACATAAAAAAACTGAGTGCAAAAAAGCCGAACGATCCTGAGGTGATTGAACTTGCGGCATTGACATATGAAAAAACCGGTGATTATAAATCCGCCGGCACTATGTTTAAAAGATATATCAGCCTCGCAAAAGTCCCTGCAAAGAAAAAACAGGAGTATTCCTACCGTCTGGGTACCATGTATGAAAAGCAGAAAGCCGCCTCCCAGGCGATTTCCCAATACAAAACGAACACGGTCAGGTATCCCAAGGATTACCGCAACTATGAACGGCTGGCTGAACTGTATCTTGACAAAAAACAATATTCCAATGCCGTTCTCATGCTTGAAAAGGCTACAGAGAATCCGAAAGGAGACCCGAATCTTTCGCGCAAACTGGCGAGCCTCTATGTCGGTCAGAAAAAGATGACCAAGGCCGCGGCTGCGTATGAAAAATATCTGCAAAAAGTTCCAACGGATTCCAAAGCCTGGCTGGAACTCGGTCGCATTTACTATGAGCAAAAAAACTATACCAAAGCCCTGAAACCGCTGGTACGTGCTTCCGAACTGATGCCGCACGATGACAAATGTGCCGCGCTGACCGCGCATACCTACCAGGCTCTGGGTAAAAAGAAGGAGGCTGCTGTCATTTACAGCAGACTGCTGAAAAAGGGTTATAAAGATGCGGAGATGAGTGTTAATGTGGCAAAGATTAAGTTTAAAAACAAGGATTATCATTCAGTAATTTCTCTTCTTAAGGATCTGCCGCCAAAATATTCTTCACAGTCCGATGTTATCGGGATGCTTGCCTTTTCCTATTATTTGACAAAGCGGGTGAATCTTGCTATACCCTATATTAAAAAACTGGTACCGAAAAAGCCGAAAGATATAAAGGTCATTGAGATGGCTGCCCTTGCCTACGAGAAGACCGGTGATATAAAATCGGCTTCTGCAATGTACAAGAAATACCTCACCTTTGCCGGGACGGCGAAACACAAGGAATACG
>Ga0190359_1000982_pt1 | contig 18614 bp, 12 predicted proteins | sample 48721823_MG_FD_161269 | JGI IMG/M metagenome (GOLD analysis project Ga0190359, IMG submission 161269) | Hydrothermal vent microbial mat bacterial communities from Southern Trench, Guaymas Basin, Mexico - 4872-18-2-3_MG | ecosystem: Environmental > Aquatic > Marine > Hydrothermal vents >... | reverse complement strand
GTCATACGAGGGGAGGGGAAACATCAGTTTTTATAGACGTTCAATTATCAGTTTGTAAATTTCTGATTCTTTTGTTTGAGAAGAAATTTACTCCAGGTATTATCATTTTACCTCAAGGGAAAGCTCTGCCTTCATAACTCGATACCCGAACTTATTGAGTTACATTCCTTTGACTGTTGAAGATTCGGCATTATATTAAATGGTCCCAGCTCATTTTTTTCTTAGCACATATTAAAAACACTCTCCACTCGAACTTGACCATCAAGATCTATTATCATATACTCATACAACATACACAATTCAAGCTGCTCCCGAATGTCCACCGCTATCATTGTTTAGCCCTTTCAAAGGAACAAGGGCGCTTCCAATAACAAAATTATGAGGCCCTGAAGAATATCACCAAGGGAAGATATATGCATCTATTTTTATGAGCTATACTATAAAAAATATGCTGAATCCAAGATACCTCGCTATGAAATTAATAAGAGCCAATCATAAACTTTTTTTTGTTTTCTTTCTTTTATCTTTTGTATTCCTTATTTTTTGCCATCTATCCTATTGCTCTCCGCTTTATGAAGATAGTCAACATTATAAGAAGATCAGATACAAGATGGTAAACAAACAGATAGCTGCCAGAGGTATCTATGATCAAAAAGTTTTACAGGCTATGAGAGATGTTCCCCGCCACTTGTTTGTGCCAGAAAGAAGACGAAGGTCTGCCTATGGCGATTTCCCTTTGCCTATTGGATATGGACAGACCATCTCTCAACCTTATATTGTAGCTTTAATGACCGAGTTGCTTAAGCCAGAAAAAGATGATATTGCCTTGGAAGTAGGAACTGGTTCTGGGTATCAGGCAGCAGTACTAAGCAAGATAGTAAAAAAGGTCTATACTGTAGAAATTATCACTCCTCTGGGTAAAGATGCTGAAAAACGACTTAATGAAATGGGGTATAAAAATATTACAGTGAAAGTTGGCGATGGCTACTTTGGGTGGAAACAATACGCTCCCTTTGACTGTATTATAGTAACGGCAGCCTCTGATCATATTCCTCCTCCCCTTATAAAACAGCTGAAAAATGGAGGGAAAATGGCTATCCCCGTAGGCATGCCTTTCCAGGTACAGAAGCTTATGGTAGTAGAAAAATCAGAGAAGGGCGAGATAGGGATAAAAAATATTTTGCCAGTTCGATTTGTGCCTTTACGGAGGGTTCAAAGATAATTCCACGAGTATGGAGTTATAAACCATCTTACCCCTGTCTAAAGAGATATTCCCGGAAAAGGCCTTTGGGATGGCTCATTTAATTGCATAGGAATTTTCTTTCCATAAAAGGTAAATAATTTTAGAAACGAGGTGAACAGAATTTTCTTGTTTCATTTTCTTGCCCTTCTATGTATCTCTTCAAGCTCCCTCGCTTATGAACTAATCTTGATGCGCCTTTTTAGCATTGTCCAATGGTATCATTTTGCCTATATGGTAATAAGTATAGCCCTTCTGGGTTTTGCCGCCAGCGGCACCTTGTTGGCCCTTATACAGCACAGAAGAAAAATGCCTTTCACTGAAAAAGATTTTGCTTTCCTGTTTTCTTGTCTTTCCTTATTGCTTTTCATTTTTACGGTGGCAAGTTTCTCTCTTGCTCAAACAATTCCTTTTTCTCCTTTTCAGTTAGTCTGGCAAAAAAGTCAGTATTTATATTTGGCAGGATATTATGTGTTATTGTTTATCCCTTTTTTCCTCGCAGGATGTTTTATTGGGCTGAATTTTATATGCTTTAAGAAAAATATAGCCCAGGTTTATTTTTTCAACTTGCTGGGTTCCGGATCAGGAGTATTGATAGCCTTTCTTTCTTTTTATTTACTAACTCCGGCTCTATTACTTACAGTCCCCAGCTTTTTTGCATTATTGGGTTTTCACTTTTCTGCTCGAAAAAAGATCCAAATGAAATCCTATATTATTCTGAGTATAGTAGGTATCCTCTTTTTGTTCATGTTCGCGATTAAGGGTGGAGTTTCATTAAAAATTTCTCCTTATAAAGGAATCAGTAAATGCCTGCAGTTACCGGGAGCAAGACTTGAATATGAGGGATATTCACCTCTGGGGTTAATACAGGTAGTAGATGCACCTTCCCTTCGGTATGCACCTGGGCTAAGTCTTGCATATACCCAGGGTGGTCCACCTCCTCAGAAGGAAGTATTTATCGATGGACATTCGTATGGCGCGATCACTAATTTTAAAGGTGACAGGAGTAAATTAAAATATCTTGACTACACTACTTTTACGCTTGCCTACCATTTGATTTCCCCTCAGGGTGATTTAATCGTGAATCCGGGAAGTGGAAATCAGATTTTAGCTGCTTTGTATCACTCCTCAACTCATATTCAGGTTGTTGAGTCTCATCCTGATATTGTAAATCTTCTCAGGGGCCCTTTACGGTCTTTCCCCCAGAATATCTATAACCAGCAGCCTCATATTACCGTAGATATAGCCTCTCCGCGAGAGTTTATAGCGAGAGAACTCAACACATACGACCTTATCCAATTGGGCTTGATTGGTAGTTGGAGAGGAATGGAGGGAGGGATTTATGCTACAGGAGAGAATTATATTTATACGATAGAGGCCTTCCAGGAATATTTTGAGCATCTGAAGCCCCAGGGTATATTCAGTGCCTCTGCGTGGTTGAGCAGTCCTCCCCGCACTTTTCTAAAACTTATAGCTTTATCTGTTGAGACCTTAGATACAAAATGGAGAGGAGATATTTCTCGCTCAGTGGTAGCTATTCGCAGTTGGGCAACCGGGACTGTTCTTATAAAGAAGGGGGAGTTTAGTTTTGCTGAGCTTATAAAGATAAAGAATTTTTGTAAGAGAAGAGCTTTTGATCTGGTTTATTATCCAGGAATTGACCGAGGAGAAGTTAATCTATATAGCATACTTGAGAAGCCGGTTTATTATGAAGGTATTTGTCATTTATTAAGGAGGGGTACCCGGGATGAATATTATGAGAATCACGTATTCAACATAAAACCACCTACTGATGACAAACCCTATTTTTTCCATTTCTTCAGGTTATCCTCTTTTTTTTATCTTCTTAAGACTTTGGGCAGAGAATGGATTCCTTTCGTAGAGTGGGGCTATGTAATTTTATGGGGTACCTTAGTGCAAGCCCTTATTATCGCCCCCCTCTTTATGTTTTTGCCAATTATTTTTATTAGAAATAAGGAGAGACTATCTTTTTTAGAAAAAGAAAAAATCTTTCTTTATTTTAGCTTGCTTGGTTTGGCTTTTATGTTCATAGAGATGGGCTATATTCAAAAATTTATTGTTTTATTGACTCATCCCATTTTTTCTCTGGCTCTTGTATTGTTCACCGTAATGTTTTTCTCCGGGATAGGCAGCCTTATAAGCAGCAGGATAGGTCAGAAGAACAGATGGATACCATTTATGGGAATACTGTTCTTTTCCTGCATCTACCTTATATTCTTAGATGGATTACTGAAGATTTTCCTTCCAGTTCCTTTTCCTTTGAAGTGCATAGCAGTGGTTATATTATTGGCCCCCTTAGCCATTTTTATGGGAATGCCTTTTCCCATTGGTCTGCAAATAGTTTCAGATAAGGCGAGTAATTATATACCCTGGGTGTGGGGTATCAACGGTGTAGCTTCAGTGATTGCTCCTGTTCTGGGGAGTTTGTTGAGTGTTTGTCTGGGGTTTCGTATAGTGATGGGAGTTAGTTTGTTGCTCTATGGTGTAGCTGGATGGATTATTCATCGCACTGCCCTTGCTTAGATCGAAGCCGAGCGTCAGGTGCGGCTATGGCGTGCTAACAGTTTCCGTCATTATTCATTATAAACTGAGAGCATATCGCTAAGGCAATGAAGGTCTTCATCAGAAACTTTTACAAAGCAAAACCCCGCACCATAAGTATTTTCGCTATCAGTGCTATAAAGATTCGACCAGAGCACTTTGCAAGTAATATCTATATTCTGTTGATTTGGAGGTATAACGGAAATTCGATACGTTTCATTTAGTACAAGTGGCTCCTTACAATTGATGAACATCCCAACAGTAGTAATATCTCTTGTTTCTCCTTGTATTATCTTGTCATCAATTTCTACGGTAATAGGCCATCTGACTTTGATTCTGGTGTGTGTGCGTCTTTCAATAGTATCATACATGCTGTAACTCCTCTATCGGATGCAGTTCTCTATGAAAAGATGTTCTTTCACCCATTTACGAGGTGCATACTAAAAATCAATCTCGGATTTTGGGTTTCAACGGATATTGCTTTTTTTATATTTTATATAATATAATTTTGAAGTCGATATTTAAAGGGCGAATTTAGGAATCTGGCTCTAATTTCATACCTTATGCGATAAATTCAGAAAGGCATAGTTATGACAGGAGAAGCAGTAAGGGAAACACATTTTCCCAATTTAAAACTGATTAATCGTGGGAAGGTCAGGGATATCTATGAGGTGGGAGATACCTTGCTTATAGTTGCTACTGATCGGATATCAGCTTTTGATGTGGTTATGGATGACCCAATTCCAGATAAGGGAAGGATCTTAACAAAGCTATCGCTCTTTTGGTTTGAAAAAACCTCATCCATAATTAATAATCATGTAATCACTGCTAACCCAGATGAATACCCTGCATCTTGCAGGCCTTACAAAGACTATCTTCTGGATAGAAGCATGCTGGTACATAAAGCAAATCCCTTTCCAGTGGAATGTATTGTAAGAGGTTATGTTTCAGGTTCCGGTTGGCTTGAGTATCAGGCTCATGGGAAGATCTCAGGGATCTATCTTCCTGAGGGCCTGAAAGAGTCAGATATACTGCCAGAACCAATTTTTACACCATCTACAAAAGCTGAGGCGGGAATACATGATGAAAATATTTCCTTTGAGGATGCTGCACATATTGTTGGTGAAGATATAGCCAGACAGATGCGAAGTATTAGTTTAAAAATATACCAATGCGGAAGAGATCTGGCTTCTAATAAGGGTATTATCATAGCTGATACCAAATTCGAGTTTGGATTGGTAGAAGATAATTTTATGTTGATTGATGAAATATTAACCCCGGATTCATCCAGATTCTGGCCCATGGATGGATATATGCCAGGAAGGGCACAAAAGAGTTTTGACAAACAGTTTTTAAGGGATTACCTCAATAGCCTTGATTGGCCGAAAAAGCCACCTCCACCAAAATTACCAGCAGAAATAATTCAAATCACAAGAGACAAATATCTCGAGGCCCTTGAGAGATTAACAGGGAAAGGCCTGTAAGCCCTACTAGCCAATTGAGGCCCAATTTTTTTCACTCCACTTCTTTAGTCGCTTCCCTTGACAACGCTTCTATTGATGGTTAATATTTTCCCATACTAATCTTTATTATTGATGCTCTTGTACAAAGTCTCAACAACATTTCATTTCTATCGACCTGTTTACGTGCGGTCACCTGCCTGCCGCGCCAATGGCGCAGGTGGACGCACAGGCAGGAGTGAGAGATCTTACCAATGTAATCCCGACATGTCGGGAAAAATACAAGATTTCTCCTTGCAGTCGAAATGACAGATTCACAAAATATGACTTTTTCCGAGGTTACCATTATTAATCAATAATAAGAGTTCTCATATGAGTGAAGTAGAGATTAAAATAAATGAGGAAGATGATAAGGTAAATACCGGCAAAGAGATGGATAAAAAAGAGGGAAAAAAAGCAGAAGACCTTAAAGAACAACATGAGAACTCCCGTGAGAAGAGTAAAGAAAAGAAGGTGAAGAAGATAGAGGAAATGACAAAACGGGAACTCCTGGAAAAGCTAAAAAAAACTGAGTTAAAGGCCAAAGAAAATTACGATCTCTATATGCGAACCTATGCTGAAATGGAAAATATCAAAAAAAGAGGGAAAAAAGAAAGAGAGGATCTGGCAAAATTTGCAAATGAGTCTCTCATCAAGGAGATTTTACCAACTATTGATAATCTCGAAAAGGCGATATCTCATGCGAACAACGATGCTAACCCTTCAGTGTTAATTAAGGGTCTTGAAATGACATTGAGTGGTCTCATGAAAACGTTAGAAAAATCGGGTCTTAAAAAGGTTGAGGCAGCAGGAAAACCATTTGACCCCAATTTTCATGAGGCAATTTCACAACAGATAGATGATAAGGTTGTTCAGGGACATATTATAATGGAGCTGCAAAAGGGCTATCTGCTCAATGAGCGTTTGATTAGGCCATCAATGGTTGTGGTCTCGCAAGGAAACAGTAAAAGTGAAGGAGTTAAAAGTCCTCAAACATAAGGAAATAAATTCTGTTAACGTTAGCTCATTCATGAATTAGACACTTTATAGACACCTTTCCAGATAATAATTATTTTTAAGGAGGAGATAATGGCTAAGATAATCGGAATCGATTTAGGAACAACAAATTCCTGTGTAGCTCTAATGGAGGGAGGTGAACCAAAGGTAATTGCCAATGTTGAAGGGAATCGGACCACACCGTCTATTGTGGCATTCACTGATAGTGGAGAACGCCTTGTAGGTCAGGCTGCAAAAAGGCAGGCAATCACCAATCCGGAGAACACTGTCTATGCGGTTAAAAGACTTATCGGAAGAAAGTTTGATTCACCTGAGGTTCAAAGAGACGCTAAGATATCCCCTTACAAGATTACCAGGGCAAAAAATGCTGATGCTCAGATAACTGTCAGAGGCGTGGATCACAGTCCAGCAGAGATTTCGTCAATGGTATTGCAAAAAATGAAGCAGACTGCCGAAGAATATCTTGGTGAAAAGGTAACTGAAGCTGTTATTACCGTTCCGGCCTACTTTAATGACAGCCAGAGACAGGCAACAAAGGATGCTGGAAAGATAGCGGGATTGAATGTTCAACGGATAATCAATGAACCCACGGCTGCATCACTTGCCTATGGTCTGGATAAAAAGAAGGACGAAAAAATTGCTGTATTTGATCTTGGGGGTGGAACCTTTGATATCTCTATCCTGGAGATAGGTGATGGAGTTTTTGAGGTCAAATCCACAAACGGGGACACCCATTTAGGGGGTGAGGACTTTGATCAAAGGGTTATGGATTACCTTGCTGATGAATTCAAAAAGGATCAAGGGATTGATCTAAGAAATGACAAAATGGCATTGCAACGTCTGAAGGAGGCGGCTGAGAAGGCAAAAATGGAACTTTCCTCCGCAATGGAGACAGAGGTTAATCTTCCCTTTATTACTGCCGATGCAAGCGGGCCGAAACATCTGAATATTAAACTCACCAGGGCAAAGCTTGAGTCTCTTGTAGAGGATTTGGTTGATAAAACAGTGGAGCCCTGCAAACTTGCCTTAGGAGATTCTGGTTTGAAGACCGGTGATATTAACGAGATTATTCTGGTTGGAGGGATGACCAGGATGCCTATGGTTCAGGAGAAAGTAAAGCAAATCTTTGGTAAAGAGCCACATAAAGGTGTTAACCCTGATGAGGTTGTTGCAATCGGTGCAGCAATACAGGGAGGCGTGTTAAAGGGAGATGTAAAGGATGTTCTCTTGCTTGATGTTACTCCCCTTTCCCTGGGAATTGAGACCCTTGGTGGTGTTTTCACCAAGTTGATTGAGAAAAACACTACGATACCTACCAAAAAGAGCCAGATATTCTCAACTGCTGCAGATAACCAGCCTGCTGTGTCTATCCATGTCCTTCAAGGTGAAAGGGAAATGGCTGCCTACAATAAAACACTCGGTCGCTTTGAACTCGTTGGAATTCCACCAGCGCCAAGAGGCGTTCCTCAGATAGAGGTAACCTTTGATATCGATGCAAATGGAATTGTTAATGTATCTGCAAAAGATATGGGAACCGGAAAGGAACAATCCATAAAGATAACCGCTTCAAGTGGTCTCAGTGAGGAGGAAATTGAGAAGTTAGTCAAAGATGCTGAGCTTCACAGTGAAGAGGATAAAAAGAAGAGAGAGCTTGTTGATGCTCGAAATGCTGCTGATTCCCTTATCTACTCGACTGAAAAATCTCTTAAAGAGGCTGGAGATAAAATAGATGCTGGCACAAAAGGAGAGATAGATGACGCCATAGGTAAGCTTAAAAAGGCTATGGAGGGTGAAGATACATCAGAAATTAAACGGCTTTCAGAGGAATTAACACAGGTTTCACATAAAATAGCTGAAGTTTTGTATGCACAAGCCACCCAATCACAAGGACAAGCTGGCCCGAAGCCAGGCCCTGCGGAAGCAGAGACAGCAAAAAAGGATGAGGAGGTTGTTGACGCAGATTTTGAGGAAGTAAAGGATGACAATAAATAAAGTCCCTTATTTTATAAAGGCCATTACTGTTTTGATAGCGGTAATGGCTTTTTTTGTATTCTCTTGTGAGAAGAGAATAATCTTAAAGAAACCGCCTGAAAAGGTAGCTGTAAAGAAACCGCCTGAAAAGAAAATAGTCATCGATTATTTCTTAGAGGCTGAGCGATATTGGAGTGAAAAAAATTATGATAAAGCGCTGGCAGCGTATGATCAGTATCTTATGATAGAACCAAAAGGGGATAGGGTTCGAGATGCATTAACCAGGAAGGCAACGATATATTATAATACGAACCGGTATGAGGAGGCCTTGCCCCTATTTTTAGATGTTATCGAAGAATATCCCGTGGAAAGGAGGGCTGAAATCCACCTTTTAACTGCCAAGACGTATTTCCACCTGAAGAAATACCCGGAGGCAAGATTATCTGCTTTACGCTGGCTTGAGATTTATACATATTATCCTGGCAGAGAAGAGGTATTTTTTCTTTTAGGCCAAACCTTAAAAGAATTACATAATAATCCACGGGCCTTTTATTGGTGGCTCAAGGTTCTGGAATCTTCATCAATAAAAGGAGAGCGGAAGGAAAGAATAAGGTTGCAACTTTCAGATCTTATCTATCAGGCCACAGAAGATGAACTCATGCAAATGTCTGCCTATGCTAAAGAGTCTGATTTTATCTATCCTATCTATTATCAGCTTGCACTATATTATTTTACCTCGGGCCGGTTAGAAAAGGCACGCAAGGCGGTATTAAATGTGGTGGGTGTTGCGCCGGAAGAAGACTGGGTTATAAAACCTCAAGAAATGCTCCAGATGATTGATGAGAGATTGGAAGTGCGCCCTAATGTTGTTGGCTGCCTCTTGCCCCTGAGCGGTCCATTTGCTCTCTATGGACAGGAGGTGCTCAACGGTCTCGAGCTTGGTTTTGATATCTTTCAGGAGAACGAAGAAGGCCTTTCATCTATGGAGCTTGTTATCAGAGACACAAAAGGTGATCCTGAAACAGCAATTGAGGCTATAAAAGAACTGGCAGTCAAAGAAAAGGCGCTTGTTACTATAGGACCTCTTGTTAGCAGGGTAGCTGAAGGGGTTGTGGAAAAGGCTCAAGAATTAGGTATGCCCATAATAACCTTAAGCCAGAGTGAAGCCATTACAAAAAAAGGAGATATGGTTTTTCAGAATTGCCTTAACCCAGAGGACCAGCTAAGAAGTTTAGTAAATAAGGTTATGGGAGAGATGGGCTTAAAGAGATTTGCTATTCTCTATCCTGCCAATTCTTACGGCAAATACTTTATGAATAAATTATGGGATAAGGTTGAATCAAATGGAGGGGTGATAACTGCAGTAGAGTCGTATGATCCGAAGAGTACAGATTTTGCAGTAGAGATAAAAAAAATGGTTGGTCTCTTCTATCCCAGGCCAAGACCAGAGATTGAGGAAGAACAGGAGGAAAAGGAAGAGGATAAGGGACAATTAGAACAGAAAATGGAAGAACAAGATTTAGAAGAGGAACCGGAGCCTATCGTTGATTTTGATGCTGTCTTTATCCCGGATAATTATGAAAGGGCAGGCCTTATAGCATCTCAATTGGCCTATCATGATGTTTTGGGGGTAACCCTTTTAGGAACAAGTCTTTGGAACTCTCCGAAATTAATAGACATCGCCGGAAGATATGTTCATGGAGCAATATTTCCATCTGGATTCTTTTCTGGTAGTGGTTATATAGGTGTTGATAGTTTTGTTGACCAGTACAGAACAAGTTTTGGCAAAGAACCACGATTTCTTGCTGCAATAGGCTACGATACTATTCGAGTAGTCAAAGAAATCTTGAAGGAAAAAGGGAAAGACATAAAGACAAGAGAAGATTTTCGTTCTGCCTTAGCAAGGAATAAATATTTTGATACCGTAACCGGGCCAATGTTTTTTGATGATGAAAGAAGGGCAAAAAGGGACCCTCTTCTTCTGACCATTAGTGGGAGACATTTTCTTCCTATGCCATAACATATTCGTACCAGCTCAATAAACAGGGGCGTTTCACCCCCACCCCAACCCTTCCCCCTCAAGGGGGAGGGAGTTTCTTTAATGATTTCAATCAGTTAATTCCCTCTCCCCTGGCGGGAGAGGTGCAGGGAGAGGGGGCTTCCGCTATTTATTGAGCTATTACCTAGAACCTAAGAATTAGGAGTAACTGGCGCCACATTTTCCTTCATAAATGAATTGACCTGAAGATACTTTAGTGGTAGCTTTTGACAAAACATAGGGCTGAAAGAGGTGTGAAAGATGAAGGTATCTTCTGTTGAAGAGATGAGAAATCTTGATAGAGAGGCTATAGAAAAATTCAAGATCCCTGATGCAATTCTTATGGAAAACGCAGGTCAGGCTGTATATTTTGTGATTCGTAATGAATTTGGCATAAAGGGGAAACGATTCATTATCGTTTGTGGTATTGGCAATAATGGTGGTGATGGTTTCGTTGTTGCGAGAAAGCTTCTGTCAAATGGCGGAATCGTTACCGTATTTCTTATGGGAGACAGTGAAAAATTAGCAGGGTGTGCAAAAGTCAATTTTGACATACTATCCACTCTTCCCATCCAGCTTGAGAGGCTTACCTCTGTGGAACAGATAACATCCCCTCTCCTTTACTGCGATGCGGTTGTGGACGCAATATTTGGAACTGGCCTTACAAGGGATGTAGGTGGGGTATACAAAGAGGTGATTGAGCTTGTCAACGAGAGCAAAAAAACGGTATTCAGTGTTGATATCCCCTCTGGAGTAAATGGTGACAATGGCCAGATCATGGGGTCTGCTGTTAGGGCAGATTACACCGTAACATTTGGCCTACCGAAGTTGGGAAATTTACTTTTCCCTGGTTTTGATCTCTGTGGCAGACTTCATGTTACCCATATCTCTTTCCCCCCTTCCCTCTATAATACAGATAAAATAAAGGTAGAAACAAATGATCCCTTACCAATTCCAGAAAGAGAAGAGGACACCCACAAAGGCAGTTATGGAAAGGTGCTTTTTATTGCAGGTTCCTCACAGTACCTTGGCGCCCCCTATTTTTCAGCCCTTTCTTTTCTTAAGGCCGGCGGCGGGCTTGCATATCTGGCTGCCCCTGAGTCAATAACCAATTTTCTGGCCAACAAAGGAAGTGAGATCGTTTTTGCGCCACAGATGGAAACAGATAAAGGAAGCCTATCTATCAAGGCAAAGGATCAGCTTTTGGAATTTTCAGATAGGGTTGATATGGTTGTTATGGGGCCGGGATTATCGTTACATGATGAAACCCAGGAATTAGTAAGGAAACTCGCAGCAGTGATCAAAAAACCTCTTATAATAGATGGCGATGGCATTACAGCCATTTCCAAGGATATAGGTATAATAAAAAAAAGGAAAGAGGTGACAATTCTGACCCCCCATTTTGGCGAGATGTCAAGGATTACAAGAACAGATATAAGAGAAATCCAAAAAAATAAGGCGCCGATATTATGTAAAACATGCAGGGAATTGAATGCTACTTTAATATTAAAGGGCGCCCATACACTAATCGGCTATCCTGATGAGCATATCTATATTAATCTGAGCGGAAACCCCGGTATGGCCACTGCTGGTAGCGGAGATGTCCTGGTCGGCGCCATTGCGGCCATGTTTGGCATAGGATTCTTAATTCAGGAAAGCGCCAGGATGGGTGTATTTATTCATGGTCTGGCCGGAGACCTTGCAATGAGAGATATAGGAGAAAACGGAATAATAGCCGGAGACATCATGAACTATCTGCCTGAAGCGATAAGCTATTGCCAGGAACATTTTGAAGATATCATAAAAAATATCTATGAAAACATCTACATCGTTTAAGGTAAGATATGAGGGTATGAACCTAAACCCAGAAATAAGGGATAGTCTTCCAACTGCTACATAGTGCCTTTTCCATTGACACACAATTACCTTTTTCTTATCCTGATTTCACATAATGATAAATCTTTAAACCCATTATATGTAGCAGGAAAAGCATGTTATGGCAAAGCTTCACATTATAAAAGGACCGCTAAAAGGCAAAATCTTTGACCTTGAGGGCGAGACTGTATTTATTGGCAGATCCTCAAGAAATGACATTCAAATTAAGGATTTAACTATTTCCAGAAAGCAGATAAAGATATTCAAAATAGGAAAAAAATTCCTTGTCGAGGATTTAAAAAGCACTAACGGTACCATGATTAACGGTGAGCTAATTGAACCGGGTGAAGGCTTTGAAGTAGACGAAGGGGATACCATTACTATAGGAAATACTGTGGTACGTCTCGGTGAAATTTTCTCACACAGCCCCTTGGAAAAAAATGATCTTTTGCCCACTTCCTCCAATGGAAACTACAATGAAAAGAACAACTCAGAGAAAAATAGGCGCTCACGGTCACCCAAAGACTTAGCCTTGATATACAAGGTCTCAGAACTCTTAAGGCAGTCCTTAAAGATCAATGAAATTTTTGAAAAGATTCTGGAGTATCTCTTCGAGACTCTCCCAAGAATTGACAGAGCAGCTATTCTGCTTTACAATTATAAAAAAGGCGAAATAACTCAGGTGAATGGCAGGTCAAGGCAAGATCAAATCACCAAGGCCGCCTATTACAACCAACCTGTGGTAGATAAGGTATGTAAGGCTGGAAAAGCAATCAGGATGTCAGATACAGCGTATGAACCGCCAAGCGTTCTTTTAGAGGATATGGGCACCGCAAAAATTAGATCTGTCCTCTGTGTTCCAATCATAAGTAATTCAAAAATCAGCGGTGCTATCTACGTGGATTCGGTTCGAGTACCATATGGATTCCGAAAGGAAGACCTTTTGTTATTCAACACCTTGAGCGGATCCTTAGCTATTGCCATAGAAAACATCCAGCTTGCTGACAAGTTAAAAGGGTCACAACCCGATTCAAACTAAATCCTTTTATGAAGATTTGTCTTCCAAGTCTCCCAGATCCAACTCTAACCCAGGATCCTCCTGTGTCTTAGAAATACCTAACTTTTTCCTATCAATTTCCGAGGTAACCAATTCAGATGTGCTATATGGAGTCTCCTTTGGTTCATCCTCAGGTGGAGAGGTTTCCTCATCTAATGATAAATCCCCCAAATCCAGGGAAATATCTTCTTCATCCAGTTCTTCTTCCGGTTTCATTAATGTTTCTTTATCTTCCTGTTCAAATTGCAATCCCGACGGCTCTTCAAGGTCAATATCTGTTATGCTTTCTTGGGAATCAAGCTCAAGGGCTTCCCCTGGTTGGAACTGCTTTATTGCTTCCTGTGAAGTCTCAATGTCAAGATGCATTTCCAGATCTTTCATCTCAGCGTCTTCCTTAGCGGCCACTGCGCCAACCTCAATCCCAAATCTACTCTCACTGAGATCACCTATCAGGCTACCTAGAAAAAAGGGGGGGTTGGGTTTATAGTCAGGAAAGTTCATTTTCTTCCGTTCAGCGACAAGATCCTTGTTACATTTTGGGCACACCTCATTGTAATCAAAACTGATGTACCGACATTTTGGACATTTCATTACTACCTCCCAGAATATGAACAAAATTCCTTATTTTAATTTAAGATAATTTTTTATTATACAAAACTTTTCGAGAAAAAGATAAGAAAATTTAAAAAAGCTGAAATGAACATTGTCATCAATAAAAAATGAGTATAACTTTAACCATACAAGTCTCAAAGCTGTAACTCTCAATAAGTTGGGTTATCTGTCACTGAATAAGGCACAACAAGGCCTGCATAAAGCCAGGGAGCATTTTTAAGCCGCTGCCCCAACTTATTGAGTTACTCAAAGCTTGGATAAAGCATTACAAAAAGGGATAAGATAAAAATTTCGATGTTGATCTTATTTATCACATTACTTCAACATGTGCATGGAACATAAAATAAATTAGAAGTTAGCATTTTATATCTTCTCATGTTGGGTTATTTCATATCAACCCGTATGGCTTCTGCATAATCAGAAATACCCTTTTTCAGGATCACAGCCGCAAAACTTTCTGCTTCATCACGATTTTTAAAATTTCCCAGGGTGACCCGAAAAAACTTCCCTTTCTGAGTTTTATATACTGGTATAATATAGGCCTCATGGCCGTCTTTCAGCAAATCTTGAAACAGATCTTGAGCATATTTAAAGGGTCCAAAAGATGCGATATGCACGGTGAAAGTGGGGGCGTGATTTAATAACGATAGTGGTGGAAAAACGATTTCCTGACCCACATCAATCCAGTTTATATCTTTGATTTCAGGATTAAATTTCTGTATCAGGTTTAGTACCTCTTCATCAGTCCGACTATACACACTTGCTGCCAACTGGATCACCGTATCTCCTGGTTTAGCAATGACAGATTTAAAAAGATCTTCATCTCTTTCCCGGATAATGGCCCGCTTGTCTTTTGAGCCTTCCAATTGCTTGAGATTAACCGGTTTAATTTCTTTTTCCTCTGTGTGAACATCAGAAATGAGCTGCTTCTCTCCTCTATTTTTCGCCTTTTTTTCTTTCACCTGCTTGATTGGGGCCCTATCAACATGGACCTGACGGCTAAGCGGTATTAACCCAGACAGCCTCCCTAAAATACCCTGCCCTATCTGACTCATGCCCGCAGCCACAATAATCATTATACAAAATAGGGCTGCAGCCCATTTCCAGTAGCTGCTCATATAAACTCGTTGGATTTTTTTAATATCAGATGGCTCTGACTTCTTTCGGGAACCCTCCAAGCTCATATCCTCATAACATTGCTTTATCATGGTGTTGGTTATTTTCTTTTTTCCTTTTGAATAACCCAGAAGAAGGGAATTATCTGCCAGGATGTTAATCACCCGTGGATATCCTTTAGAATAGTGATGAATGGCCTTGATAGCGCTTTTAGAAAAAATATCAATTCCATTTTTCCTCCCGGCTATTTGCAGTCTAGTGGCCATATAGTCAAAGGTACCATTAAAATCCAGTGGAGGGATATGATAACGACTACTGATACGCTGGAGAAGAGGCTTGCATCTTGGATCACTCAATTTTTGATTAAGCTCGGGCTGACCAATCAGAAAGATATTAATCAATTTCTCATCAGCGAAATCCATATCGGAGAGAAGTCTTACCTCTTCAAGCAACTTGAAAGAAAGATTCTGTGCCTCATCAATGATCAAAATGACATTTTTTTGTTGCTGCATGCATTGCCGTAAAAATTCCTCAAACTCGAAAAGAAAGTCTGTCTTCGGTTTGAAATGAACCTTTTTTTTAAATGCCGAAAAGGCCAGATAATCCCTAAACTCCCCTGGTGATAGAAGAGGATTGGAAAGATGGATATACTGGGTACTCTTATCAATATTGTTGAGAAGCGCATGAACCATTGTCGTTTTACCAGTACCGATCTCTCCGGTTAAGAGGATTAGCCCTTTTCTTTCGCTAACCCCGTAAGTTAAGTGATCAAGCGCCTTTTTATGACTTTCGCCCAGGTATAGAAACCGGGGTGATGGAGTTAGCTCAAAGGCCTTTTCTTTTAAGTGATAAAAGTCGGTATACATGTGCTGTCTTAATCTTTTTAAAGATCAATTTTTAAAATCTCTGACTAAAAGGTTAAAAGAAACCTTAATGAAATAATCCAACATTAACCTTTTCCCGCATAAACTCCCTTTGCGAGTTTATAGCTGATAATCGAAGCCCCTATGTTCATATGTTCATACCAGGAAATTCCATTTTTTAGACAGGCCTGCCCTGGCGCGACGACAGAGGAAAATGATCCTGTTTCGGAAATATTGTCGGAGTTTGGAGTCTATAACTAATCCTTGCAAGCCAGGTCTGGGCCAGGAAAGATGGGATGATCCGGATATAAAGAAAATAAGAAAATCTTGCCTGCCCGCCATCGCTCTCGCTCAGGCGAGGTGGGCCGGTTAATCGTGGTAATCCCTGGCCCAGACCTGATTTATAAGCACAAGTCCCAAAAACTAATCTCCTGATTACAGCGACAATAGCTTATTCCAGGCAAATCGCACCAGGACGGCCTGTCAAAAAAGATCCCCGACATGTCGGGGCTAATTTCTATTTTTTTAATATATCGCATATATACATTAAGCTCAAGATGCTTTTGTTATGGAAAACTATAAACATAGATTAAGGGATATTTCTATCGTTCTTTCTATCGTTTTTATCAATGCCAGCCAATTTTTGATCCAGAGCATCTCTTACCGAGGTGATCTATTAGTGCTTGACATAAGCATTATAAACAACGTAACTACACAAAGTTCAGGGGTTCACGCCTGCCCGCCCCGATTGTATCGGGACAGGCGGGTCTTGCGGATAAATCCGCCGAAAGTATGGCGGATCAATGTTAAGATATTATTTTATGAACCTGCCATGACCTATCGGCTACAACTACGGATGAAAAGTCAAAAGTCCGTTGTCGGTCCCGATAAATCGGGATAGTCCATTGCAAAAAACAACTGACAACTTTCATATAAACATATAGAGAGGAACTACCAATGCTTAATGACATAGCCAATAGATATCCATTTCTCGATAGATACGGCAAATCCTTAAACCTCGACCGATCCACAGCTTTAGATCAGTATGGTAAAAAGCACAGCTCCCCTTTCACTGATTTGACATCAGTCGTGATCATTTCCGCAGAAAGGGGAAACGATACCAAACGGTGTGTGGAATCGATTTTTCAAAACACGCCAGAGCCGTTTGAGATAATCCTGAGCGATGTCGGCTCAAGCAGAGAAACTCTAAAGATAATCATGGCCCTGGAAGATACGCACAAAAATGTGCATGTCATATACAACAAACAAAGTGCTGGCACAACAGGTCAGCGAAATCAGGGCATTTACTTGTCAAGGGGAGAATACCTCGTCCTGATGGACAATGATGTGCTCGTACTGCCAGGATGGTTGAAACATCTAAAGGCGATCGCAGCAAAGGATGAAAGAATCGGACTGGTGGGAGCAAAGCTTCTAAAACCAGAAATAGATAATGTCTACTACTGTGGCTGTCATACTATAACGCTGGAAAAAGAGGGAAAAGTATATGGTATCGGTCTCACCAAATCCGGCCAGATGGCAAATCTCCACAGATATGATTCTTTTGTTATGAGAGGGGGAGAGGTGCCATGGTATACCACGACAGCCCTATTAGCAAAACGAAAGGTGCTGTTCGAGCTTGGAGGCTTTGATGATATGGTGGATGGCAAAGGAATATTTATCGCAAATGAGGACAAGGATCTATCTCTGAACATCAGGAAAGCTGGGTATAAAATTTACTATTGCCCCGACTCTGAAGCTATCCATAATCATGACTACTCAAAGGTGGACAGAAAAGACGCCTACCACAGAACATACCGCCTCAGGATGGAACAGATAGTTAGGGATACAGAGTACTTTTTAAATAAGTGGGGAATCACCTATCTCATAGAAAAGCTCCCGCACGAGGACAACTCAAAGAAATGGGATGGTAAAGAACTGATTCCTATTGATCTAAAGCTGGATTCAGATCAGTTTAAGAATGATATTGTCATTCTCGCGTAAAAGCCGGCACAAATTCTCTTTGGAAAAAATTTACCACTTAACCATTTGACGACTCAACTACTTTCATCCTTCGTTGTGGCCGAAAGGCCATGCGTGTTCGTTCACCGGGATAAACTCCCTTGCAGTTGATTTTCAGTCATTGCTAATTTTTAGTCTTTACCCCGTTATAGATAAAGTGACAGTAACTTCTCAATAAGTTGGGGTATCTGTCGGGCAATAAGGCACAACAAGGCCTACATAAAGTCAGGGAGTATGGGTATGTCTTTTTTTGTCTCATGCCCTATAACTAATGCACAGGCAGACCCCCATAAATCGGGACACCAACCGACAAGTCGCATAATAGTAAAATCCACGTTGCACGTGTGTCCCGATTTATGGGGGCACGCTGATGCCCCCTATTTATTAAGGGCATGGAGCAAAAAAAGACATACCCATGCTCCTTAAATGCAGCATTTTTAAGCTGCTGCCCCAACTTATTGAGAAGTTACAAGTGACACCCTGTAACATCACCTGCGGCCAACTACGGGGCAAGCAGGTGTCTGACGGTTGTCTTTGGCAACCGGGCTCTAACGGTGTTGACCCTAAAAGACTTCCAAATCAGAACTTTTAACCCACCCTGTTTTTTTATCGGAACGTTCAATTTTATACCAGGAATCTTTGGGTGAAACTACAGCAACCTCCGTTCCTTCATAAAGTGTGAAATGAGTTGTCGCTGAATCAAACGGTTCAAATTTAGCATCGGCTTTTTGAGCAATTATTACTG
>Ga0190359_1000981_pt1 | contig 18621 bp, 16 predicted proteins | sample 48721823_MG_FD_161269 | JGI IMG/M metagenome (GOLD analysis project Ga0190359, IMG submission 161269) | Hydrothermal vent microbial mat bacterial communities from Southern Trench, Guaymas Basin, Mexico - 4872-18-2-3_MG | ecosystem: Environmental > Aquatic > Marine > Hydrothermal vents >... | reverse complement strand
CCAAAGGGGCAAGTGTCCCCCGCAGATAAGTCACTCAAGAGACCAGCCCGGAGGCCCGGAGCGGAAGAAAAATTCTTCTGCCCCGGCACTAGGTTCGCAGTTATCCCCCTAATTATTGAGGTGATACATAATGACTCATTTCTGGATTGGAAACCCGCTCGTGCCGAAAACCTATTTGTGGATGGGCACAGGATAACTCATTGCCATTCGACAGCGTACGTCTTGACCGGGGTGTGGATCCCCTTTACTTGGATATCCCCGATCTCCTTGACCTCAACAGGCTCTTTGAGCATGAGGCAGGTCCTCTGGCTGATAAGGATCTGCCCGGCCGCGGCCGTTGTTTCCAGGCGGGAAGCCACATTGACCTGGTTGCCGATCACCGTGTAATCGCTGTAGGTCTCTGAACCCACGTTCCCCACGGTCACATAGCCGCTGTTGATGCCAATACCTATGCTCAGCGGATGTCCGTATCGGATCCATTGCTCGGAGAGATCGCGCACCCTTCTTTGCATGTCAATGGCCATGCGGACGGCCCTGTCTGCATGGTCCTCCATGGGGATGGGATCGCCGAAAAAGATGAGCAGGCCGTCTCCTACAATCTTGTTAAGGGTCCCGTCATACTCATGTACGATCTGGATCATCTGGGAATGGTACCGGCTCAAAAGCTGAAACAGCTCCTCCGGTTCCAGACTGTCGGTAAGAGACGAGAACCCCCTGATGTCGGTAAAAACTACGGTCATCAGTTTTCGCTGAGGTTCCGTATGCCACGGGTCATCGCTGCTGAGGATCTTTTCTGTAAGCTTGGGGGACAGGTAGCGTCTCAGGTGGTTGTATTTCTCCAGCTCGACTACCTGGGCCTGGACCTTTGCCTCGAGGTTCTTGTTTAACAGGAGCAGCTTGTCCTGGGCCTTGCGAAGCTCCGAGGTGCGTTTCTCCACCATGCGCTCCAGGTCTCGATTGTAGGCGTCCAGACGGGCCTTGGCGTCCGTCAGTTCGGAGAAGGTGTTCTCGAGCCTGACATAGGCCTGGTTCTTGGCGGCTATGCTCTTTCTGAGCTGGTTGATGGTCTCGATGTATTCCTCTTCTGAGTCGCGGGAGCGTGCCCTGATCCGAAATATCTGCGCAAGACGGCGGGTTAGGGACAAACGGTCGTATGAAATGTCCAGGACAGCATAGGGCGCCTTATAAATCTCGCCGGCTGTGAAGAAGATCCGGTCTCCGATGCCGAAGGTCTCGGTGATCAGAACAGGGATCCGGGATCTTGCAGATGACCTGGCCAGATCCGAAGGGATTTCGACATGTTTCCCCAGGAAGATCTCCTTGCCGTTTACCATTTCCGGTTCAAGAAACACCTCTCTTCCGACTGTGATGCGCTTGTTATTGTTGGGAGAGGCAAGGGTCATGATGCCTGATGCGATTCGCACATCCAGGTGGTAGGGCGCAAACTCAGGGTCCTGATTGAAGATGATCTCGGGATCGTGGGGGAACAACCGCTGTATGACGACCGCGGGCGGCAGCCTCCAAATGGTGGGAATGGAAGACAGGATGCCCCGGAGGTATGGATCACCCATATAATCCCGGTTGATGTCAAAATCCGTGTGAGGCGTGATCTTCAAGAGTGTCTTGATTTTTTTGGACCCGGGGTCGTAAGCAGGAGGGCAGATAATTTCTATCTCCTTGGTATCATTAAAATTTTTATTAAAAAAAGGAAGTCGAAGGTATCCATCGTCCGGCTTGGCGAAGATTCTCGCGAAATAGTGGAAACGCTCCCACGAACGAAGCCTTGCAGAAGAAGCGCCGCAGTTGAAAAAGAAATCGGGTTCTCCCACGAGTTCTCTTGCCCTTCTGAATATGCGCTCGAAGTTGTCATAGGTGGTCCATTCGTCTTCGTTGAGAAAAAAATCCTGCGGGGAGAGGTATTCATCTGAAGGGTAAGGAAGTCCGTCAAAAAGCGCCAGATGAGCGCCGATCCTTTTTCTGACGTAGGCGGCGATAATTCGAATATTGCGATTGCTGATGCAATGGGAACGGGTCATGGATCGTTACCAAAACATAGATGACACAACATGCAAAAGGTCCTTCGCGAAAGAATATGATAGCCATCTTCGGTCGCACTGACAAGGGCGTTTGAGTGGGGCAGTCCAATTTATTCCTTGACAAAGAAGCGGGGCAGTATAAGAATATCTGCATTACATACGGGACGTGGCGCAGTCTGGAAGCGCACCTGAATGGGGTTCAGGGGGTCCGGGGTTCAAATCCCCGCGTCCCGACCAGCAAAGTTTTAAAGAAAAGAGCAAGTTGGCGTGATGCTGATTTGCTCTTTTTTGTCTGGGGGGTTCATGGCGACAGGTCCCCTGCGGGGGCTGAAAAAGGCATTGCAGGGCCGCAATCCTGATGGGGTGGAAACGCGTAGGGCTTTTGGAAAGACGGGAAGTGTCGGAAAGCGGGAATGGGTGCGGTTATGCAGGACGCATCAGATTCAATCAAGAGCGTGGATTCGGTTTTTCAGGGTTTCTTGAATCTGCGCTTTATGTTGACATGCAGTTTCCTTTTGCCTATGGTTCCCTTATGATAAGGCAATCGGACAAATAGGCGGTTTTCTCCGGATGTTAAAGAACGTCAACCCAACAGGAAAGATGCGCTATGGAATTTAATACAGCCCTGAAAGTGCAGAGGCTGGGGAGGTGCCGTGTTCCGTCGCCCATGTTGATCGGCGATTTTGTGGGTGATGACAAGCGCGTCCTTTTTCATTCGAGCTTTGAGGAGGCCGAGGCCTTCATCAAGGCAGACAGGCCCCTTCCCGCCTTTGAGATGGCGGGACCTCGTAAAAAGATATATTTCGATCCATCCAAGCTCAAATGCGGGATCGTCACGTGCGGGGGCATTTGCCCGGGCCTGAACGATGTGATTCGGTCCATTGTGTTTAGCCTTCACTACCACTACGGCGTGCCCTCGGCATTTGGATTTAGGTATGGGTATGAAGGGCTCGCGCCTGCCTATCGACACCCTCCCATGGAACTGGATCTCAGGGAGGTGCGCGACATACATTTAAAGGGCGGGACTATCTTGGGCTCGTCCCGGGGGCCCCAGGATGTTTCCCAGATGGTGGACACTCTCGAGCGGATGAACATTGGCGTCCTGTTTGCCATTGGCGGAGACGGCACTCTTAGGGGAGCGCAAGCCATCTCCGAGGAGATTGGTTGCCGCGGGCTCAAGATCAGCGTGATCGGCATCCCCAAGACTATCGACAACGATATTTCCTACCTGGACAAATCATTCGGGTTTGAGACCGCTGTGGCCGAAGCGCGGACATCCATCTATGCGGCCCATGTGGAGGCGGAAGGCGCGCGGAACGGCATTGGCCTGGTAAAGCTCATGGGCAGGGAATCGGGGTTTATCGCCGCTCATGCCACCCTGGCCAACAGCGACGTGAATTTCTGCCTGGTGCCGGAGGTCCCCTTCACCATGGAGGCCTTTCTGTCCGCCCTTGCCGAGAGGCTTGAGCGGCGCCGTCATGCGGTGATTGTGGTGGCGGAAGGCGCGGGCCAGGATCTTCTGGGGAAGACGGGCGAGCGGGATGCCTCCGGAAATGCGCGCCTGACCGACATCGGGATCTTCTTGAGGGATCAGATCAATGCTCATTTCAAAAAGGCGGGGGTCAAGATTGTTCTGAAATATATTGATCCCAGCTACACGATCAGGAGCAGGCCGGCCAATTCCCATGATTCGGTTTTCTGCCTCCTTTTGGGCCATTGCGCGGTGCATGCCGGCATGACCGGCCGGACCAACATGGTGGTGGGCTATTGGAACGGCGAGTTCACCCATGTCCCCATTCCCCTGGCCGTGTCAGAGCGAAAGCATGTGGATCCGGAAGGGCGATTGTGGAGCAGCGTGCTGGAATCCACTGGGCAGCCAAGGGAGATGGTTTGAAGAGGGTGGGGCATCGGGCGCGGGTGTGTATTGAAAATATGCCTTAAAATTCAAATAGATATGTATGTTAACCCGGGGCGTGGCAGAGAATCCCGTGGAGGGGAAAAATAAATGTTGATTTTTTCTTGACACCCCTAAAAAATCATATATAAAAGACCTTGTTACAAAATGCACAAGGGTTGGCAACAGAAATATTGAGGTTGCGGCTCTGAGGCATTCCGAGCCATAATCATAACCCTAAAAAGGAGGGCGTTACATGTCAAATCTCATAGTACCGCATGGCAAAGAAGAAAGACTTATCCCCCTGTTGTTGGAGGGTGATGAACTCAAGGCCGAGACTGAACGGGCCAAGACACTCAAACAAATCAGAGTTACCTCAAGAGAGACCTCGGACCTCATTATGATGGGGATCGGGGCCTTTACCCCTCTAACCGGTTTTATGAACAAGGACGACTGGCGCGGCGTTTGCGACAAGTTTTTGATGGCGGATGGGACTTTCTGGCCCATTCCCATCACCGTCTCCACCGATGACGAGGACGTAAAGGAAGGCGATGATCTGGCCCTGGTGGATGATGAGACAGGAACCATCATTGCGACCATGCTGGTCTCTGAAAAGTACACCATTGAAAAAGACTATGAGTGCAAGGCGGTGTTTACCACCACGGATTTGGAGCATCCTGGCGTGGCAAAGGTCATGGCCCAGGGCAAATACAACCTGGCGGGTCCGGTCAAGGTGATCAGTGAAAGCTACTACCCGGAAGAGTTCAAGGGCCTTTACCATCGTCCGGCCGAGTCCAGGAAGATCTTTGAGGATCTGGGGTGGCGGAAGGTGGCTGCGCTTCAGCTTCGCAATCCCATGCATCGGTCCCATGAGTTTTTGGCCAAGATTGCCGTAGAGGTGATGGACGGCGTCTATATTCACCAGCTGGTAGGCAAGCTCAAACCCGGCGATATCCCGGCGGATGTCCGCGTGAAGGCCATCAGCGCTCTGGTGGACAATTGGTTTGTGAAAGGCACAGTGGTCCAGGGTGGTTATCCCATGGAGATGCGCTACGCCGGGCCAAGGGAGGCCCTGCTGCACGCGGTATTTCGACAGAATTACGGGTGCAGCCACATGATCATCGGCCGGGATCATGCAGGCGTTGGTGATTACTATGGACCGTTTGACGCCCAGAAGATTTTTAACGAGATTCCGAAAGGGGCCCTCAAGTGCGAGAATCTCAACATCGACTGGACCTTCCATTGCTATAAGTGCGGCGGCATGGCCTCTATGAGAACATGCCCGCACGGTAAAGAGGACAGGCTTCTCCTGTCCGGAACCATGGTCAGGAAGACCCTTTCCGAGGGCGGCGATCTTCCCCCGGAATTCTCCCGTCCCGAGGTGGTCAAGATTCTCCAGGAATACTACCAGGGGCTGGAAGAAAAGGTCGAGATCAAGCTGCACGGAGCGGCCACGGGGGATGTGAAAAATAAGTGATTTTCAAGGCCGCCTTTTCAAATCTGATGTGAAGTAGTCAGCTGATAACCCAGAGCATAGGCCGTATCACAGAGAAAGGAGGTGCAAGAGGCGAATTTTGCATTGTTGAGGAAGATTGTTTGAGGAGTTAAAACCGTTAATTGCAGGAGGTGTTATAATGCCAAGTTTTGTATATGCAGAGAAGTGCGATGGTTGCAAAGGGCAAGACAAGACCGCGTGTATGTACATTTGCCCCAACGACCTGATGGTGCTGGACATGGAGAAGATGAAGGCATACAACCGGGATCCGTCCATGTGCTGGGAGTGCCAGTGCTGCGTCAAGATCTGCCCGCAGCAGGCCATGGATGTCCGGGGCTATGCAGACTTCATTCCTCTGGGAGCGAGCTGCGTTCCCCTGCGCGGTTCCCAGGACATTATGTGGACGATCAAGTTCCGCGACGGCAGCATCAAGAGGTTCAAGTTCCCCATCCGGACTACGGAAGAGGGGACCGCGGATCCTTTGGGCGGATTTGCCGCGCATGACGATCTTAACAGCCAGGCCTTGGCCACCGAACCGGCATCCTTAGGACTCGATGCTGTTCCCACGATATAAAGAAAGGAGGTATGTAGATATGGCAAATTTTGAAACAGTAGAAGTCAAAACCGACCTCCTGATCGTAGGTGGGGGATTTGCAGCGTGTGGTGTGGCCACAGAGGCCGCTTACTGGGCCAAGAAGAATGGCCTGAAGGTAACCTTGGTGGATAAGGCTGCCCTGGACAGAAGCGGGGCCGTGGCTATGGGCCTTTCTGCCATCAACCAGTACATTGGCGTTAAAGACGGTGAAAACACCTGCGAGGATTATGTCAGGTACGTGCGTCAGGACCTGATGGGGATCTCCAGGGAGGATCTGGTCTATAACATCGCCCGTCACGTGGATTCCACCGTACACCTCTTCGAAAAATGGGGTCTCAAGATCTGGACGGACGAAAACGGCAAGTATGTGCATGAGGGCCGATGGCAGCTTATGATCAACGGCGAGTCTTACAAGATCATCATTGCGGAGGCCGCCAAAAACGCCATCGCCGATGCCGGCGGCGAGATCTATGAGAGGGTCTTCGTGGTGGAGCCCCTGGTAGAGAACAACCGGTGTGTGGGTGCGGTCGGTTTCAGCACCCGCGAAGAGAAGATCTACGTGTTTAAGGCAAAAGCCACAGCAATCGCAGCGGGCGGTGCGGTCCATGTGTTCCGGCCGAGGTCCGTGGGCGAAGGATTTGGACGTTCCTGGTATCCGCCGTTCAATACCGGCACAAGTGCCTATTTCACCATCAAGGCCGGTGCCGAGATGACTTGCCAGGAAGTCCGGTTTATCCCGGTAAGATTCAAGGATGCCTATGGGCCTGTGGGCGCATGGTTCCTCCTGTTTAAATCACGCGCAGTGAGCGCAGAGGGCGGTGAGTATATGGCAGTCCGGAAGGATGAGCTCAATAACTGGGCGCCCTACGGCCTGGCCAAGCCTATTCCCGCCAACCTGAGAAACTACCTCGGCATGCTGGATATGGATGCGGGCTTAGGGCCTCTGTATATGGAGACCGATGAGGCCATTGCCAAGCTGGCCGAGGCCTACAAGGATGATCCCAAGGCCTTCAAGAAAAAGATGAAGGAACTCGAGGCAGAGGCATGGGAAGACTTCCTGGATATGACCATTTCCCAGGCCCACCTGTGGGCTGCCCAGAATGTCAAGCCGGAAGAGAAGCATTCTGAGATCGCGGCCTGCGAGCCCTACTTCATCGGCTCCCACTCCGGCGCCTCCGGCGCGTGGGTGAGCGGTCCCGAGGATATGGATACCCCATACAAATGGGGATATGCCAATATGACCACCGTGGAAGGGCTGTTTGCGGCCGGCGATGCCTCGGGTGCATCCAGCCACAAGTTCTCGTCCGGTTCCCATGCGGAAGGCCGGATCGCGGGCAAGGCGGCCATCAAATACATCGTGGAAAAAGGGCAGGAGCCCACTATCGATGCGGCCAAAGTGGATGCCATCAAGGCCAAGATCCTGGCCCCGCTGGATCGATATCAGGAGTTCTGCAAACTGACCACCGCTCCTGAGATCAACCCCAATTACCTCCTGTGGCGGCAGTTCATGGATCGTCTCCAAAAGATCATGGACGAGTACGCAGGCGGCGTGACCGCGGCCTTCAAGACCAGCAAGGCCAACCTCAACAGGGCCATGGAGTTGCTGGGCTTCCTGAAAGAAGACTCTGAAAAACTGGCAGCCCCGGACATCTACTCCCTGGAAAGGGTTTGGGAAAATGTCCAGAGGATGTGGCAGGGCGAGGCCCATGTGCGGACCATGCTCTTCCGGGAAGAGACCCGCTGGCCGGGCTACTACTTCCGCTCTGATACGCCCAAAATGGATGAGGAAAACTGGCGTTGCTTTGCCAACTGCCGGTGGGATCCTGCCACCGGGGAATGGGAAATGATGAAGAAAGATGTCTGGAACATTCCCGGGGTATAACCTTTTAACCTGAGTTGAACATACTCCAGACGCCGGAGTTTGCGGCGTCTGGAGTATTTCATTTATCCGTTGCGGCCGACTGTTTTAAGTGATCTAAAGTGCAATTGCTCAATGTCCTGTGGCTAAACATAGGCCCAGTCCGTATAAGTCCCCGCCCGAGAACGCCCGAAAGGGCTTTATCCGCTGAATATTGAGCTTGTTCGCTCACTTTAAGCATTTCGCAATTTAGACACTTAATGCAGCGTATTTGGTCGATGCCCATTTTTTCGATTGCCTGTGACCTGAAAATGGATATTGACGAGATACGCTTTTTGTATTAAGAGACCCATTTAAAAACTACAACCCTGGAGGATGCGATGGCAGATGTACAGACGACAAGCCAGACCATATTGGTGGTCGGCGGGGGCATGAGTGGGATTACGGCGGCGCTGGAGGCGGCCGAGGCCGGTTACGAAGTGGTGTTGGTCGAGCGGAATCCCTATCTGGGCGGTCGGGTGACCCAGTTATATCAGTATTTTCCAAAACTGTGTCCGCCGAACTGCGGACTGGAGATCAATTTCCGGCGGATGCGTCAGAATCCTAAGGTCCGTTTTTTTACCATGGCTGAGGTAACGGGCATTTCAGGGCAGGAAGGGGACTATGATGTGACTATTAAGCTGAACCCCAGGTATGTGAACGAGAAGTGCACCTGCTGCGGAAAATGTGCTGAGGCATGTGAGGTAGAGATTGACAATCCCTTCAATTACGGGATGGACAAGATCAAGGCGGCTTATCTGCCGCATGAATTTGCATTTCCGATGAGATATGTGCTGGATCCCTCGATTGTGGGCACGGACCAGGGGAAGAAATGCCTGGAGGCCTGCGAATACGGGGCCATTGACCTCGACATGAAGGAGACCACCTTTGACCTGAAGGTCGCAGCTATTGTCTGGGCTGCGGGCTGGCGTCCCTATGATGCTGCAAAGATTGAGTATTACGGCTTTGGCGAGTACAAGAATGTGATCACCAATGTGATGATGGAGCGGATGGCATCCCCGAACGGGCCTACGGAGGGGAAGATCCTGCGACCCTCTGACAACAAAGAACCCAAAAATATCGCCTTTATCCAGTGTGCCGGGTCGCGGGATGAGAATCATCTCCCCTATTGCTCGGGGGTCTGTTGCCTTGCTTCTCTCAAACAGAGCACCTACGTGAGGGAGCGGCAGCCGGATTGCGATGTGACCATATTTTTTATTGACATCAGGGCCCTGGACAGGCTCGAGGATTTTTATGTCAAGGTGCAGGCCGATGAAAAGGTGACATTTATCAAGAGCAAGATCGCCAATATCACGGAAGATGAGGGGACCGGGAACCTGATTCTGGAGGGCGAGAACACGCGGACCGGGGAGCAGATCCTGATGAATTTTGATATGGTGGTGCTGGCCACCGGCATGGTGCCCAACGGGCTCACCATAGACGGTCCTCTCAAGGTCTCCCACGATGAATACGGATTCTTGGTCAACAATCCGGACCAGCCTGGCATTTACGGCGCAGGGTGTGTCAGAACGCCTACCGATGTCGCATCATCAGTTCAGGATGGGACAGCAGCAGCCTTAAAGGCTATCCAATCAATCGCGAGGAGGTAACTCGATGGACAAGAAGACAGCAGTTTATATTTGCACCGGCTGCGGCATCGGCGATGCCTTGGATATAGAGCAGCTCAAGGAAGAGGGTACTGCGGACTACGGTATCGATGTGATCAGGGATCATCCCTTTCTATGCGGCCCTGAAGGGGTTGACCTCATCAAGCAGGATATTCAGGGCGAGGGAGTTAACACCGTTGTGATCGCCGGCTGTTCTCACAGGGTCAATTATGATATATTTAACTTCGGGCCCGATGTGATTGTCCAGAGGGTCAACCTGAGAGAGCATGTGGCCTGGAGCCAGACCCCGAAAGATGAAAACACGCAGGAGCTGGCCGAGGACAACCTCAGGATGGGGTGTTCACAGGCCAAGGACACTGCCGAGGTGGAGCCCTATAAGGCCGAGGAGGAATACTCCAAAGACATTCTGGTGGTCGGTGGCGGGCTGGCCGGCATGACTGCGGCCCTGGAGACGGCCAAGGCCGGGTATCGGGCCGTGCTGGTGGAAAGGGAGGAGAAGCTGGGCGGTTTTCTGGCGAAGATGAAAAACCTGGTGACCGTTCCTTATAAAGAGCTGTCAGAGACCGGTGCGGTGGAACTGATCCAGGCCGTGGAAAATGAACCCAAGATCAAGGTCTATACATCTGCTACAGTGGAAAAAGTGGCGGGGGGACCGGGCGTCTTTTCCGTGGACATCAAGGCCAATGGAAACAGCGATACGGTCAGGGTCGGTGCTATAGTGCAGGCCACCGGATGGGTTCCCTACGATGCCAACAAGCTGGGCCATCTGGGTTACGGCAAGCTTAAGAATGTAATCACCAATGTGGAGCTGGAAGAAATGGCGGCGGCCGGGAAGATTACTCGACCCTCAGACGGAGGCGATGTCAAGAATGCCCTTTTTATCCAGTGCGCCGGCTCCAGGGATCAGGAACACCTTCCTTACTGCTCATCGGTCTGCTGCCTGGTTTCCATGAAGCAGGCGACATATATCAAAGAGCAGGATCCGGAGGCAGTCAATTATATCCTGTATAAAGATATCCGCACCGTGGGTCAGTCCGAGGACTTTTATCGCAAGGCCCAGAATGACGGAAATGTCTTTATTCGAGGCGCGGCCACGGAGGTGGGCGAGGCAGGGGACAAGCTCTTTGTGGAGGCTGACGACGAACTGCTGGGTGAAAAGGTCAGGATCGAGGACCTGGATCTGGTGGTCTTGGCCACCGGTATGGTTCCGAGCACCCGGCCTGAGACAACGCCGCGGATCAAGGCGCCTGCCGATACGGAAGGGGCCGATGAAGACGGCACCATTGAGGTGTTGCCTGATTCCGGTTTTTTTGCCAACAGCGCCCTTAATCTGGCCTATCGGCAGGGTCCTGAACTCCCTACATTGAGATACGGGTTCCCGGACTCGCACTTTATCTGTTTCCCCTACGAAACCAGAAGGACCGGCATTTATACGGCAGGGTGCGTGCGCCGGCCCATGGAAACGGCCAAGGTCATCGAGGACGCAGTGGGCGCGGCCATGAAGGCAATCCAGTGTGCCGAGGCCACGGCCGAGGGAAAGGCAGTCCATCCCAGGGCCGGAGATATGACCTTCCCCGAGTTCAATATGCAGCGCTGCACCCAGTGCAAGCGGTGTACAGAGGAGTGCCCGTTCGGAGCCATCAATGAAGATGAAAAGGGGAACCCCCTTCCCAACCCCACCCGATGCCGGCGGTGCGGGGTGTGCATGGGGGCCTGTCCCGAGCGGATTATTTCGTTCAAGAACTACTCGGTGGGAATGATCGGAAACATGATCAAGGCGGTTCACGTTCCTGAAGAGGACGAGGAAAAACCAAGGGTTATCTGCCTGATCTGTGAGAACGATGCCTTGCCTGCGCTGGATATGGCCGGGATCAAGCGTATGAAATGGAGCCCCTATGTGCGCTTCATTCCGATGAGATGTTTGGGTTCGATGAACCTGGTCTGGATTGCAGATTCCCTTTCCAGGGGCATTGATGGGATCCTTTTGTTTGGATGTCGTCATGGCGACGATTACCAGTGCCACTTTATCAAGGGAAGCGAACTGGCCAGCACGCGGTTAGGGAAGGTATCCGAGACCCTGGACCGGCTGGCCCTGGAGTCGGATCGCGTGAGGTTCGAAGAGATAGGCATCACAGATTACCACAGGATTCCCTCGATCATCGAGGAATTCATGGACAAGCTCGAGGAGGTAGGGCCGAATCCGTACAAGGGATGGTAGGACAGGCGGCAATTGACCAATGAGAATTGGAGGCGTCCGGATTAAGGCACATATTATGTAAGTGGGGTTTTCCCGTCCGGTCGCTTCCATCATCAATCAGGCAATCATCAATATTCAATTCAAAGGGGTTGCTTATGGAAAACAAGGTCAACTACGATCCCTCGTTTGCCGAGGAGGTCTTCCAGAATGTGGACGCCGGAGAAGAGATCAAGATGTGCATGAACTGCGGCGTGTGCGCGGGATCCTGTCCTCTCAGGGAGCATATGGACTATCCCCCCAGGCAGATCTTTGCGCTTATCCGGGCCGGCAAGAGGGAAACGGTCCTGAGCAGCAAGTCGATCATGCTCTGCACTTCCTGCTATACGTGCGTGGTAAAGTGTCCGAGATCCATCCCGGTGATGGATGTGATGCACGGACTGGCCCACTATGCCCTCAAACAGGGGTATGTCCCGAGAAAGGATACAGCCGCCTTTGGAGGGGAGTTCTGGAAACAGGTCTACAGGCTGGGCCGTATTGACGAGAAAGACCTCCCCAGGCGGGTCTTTTTTTCCGGCGGGTTGATGGAAGGGATCAGGGCGACGCTCAATTTTATGGATATTGGTATAAAATTGATGCTGCACAGAAGAATGAAACTCCTGCCGGAGCGTAAGATCAAGGGGATCCACTCGCTCCAGAAGATGCTGGACAAGGCGGAACGGTTGGGGAAAGGAGGGGCCGTCGCATGAAATACTTCTTATACTGGGGATGCAGTTTAGAGGGTACGGGGGGCAACTTTCTCGTCTCACTGAAGCCCGCGTGCGAGGCCCTTGGCATGGAATTCGAGGAGATCGAGGACTGGAATTGCTGCGGGGCCAGCGTTTCGTATGCAGGCGCCAATGATCTGGCCATCAAGGTTTTGAATGCACGCAATCTGGCCCTGGCGGAGGCCCACGCCAGCTACGATATTGTAGCGCCGTGCAGTTCCTGCTATATCCAGATGATCAAGGTAAATCATGAGATCCAGGAAGATCCGGAACTTTTGCGAGAGGTCAATGAGTGTCTGGCCGAGGGGGGTCTGAATTACAAGGGGAGTATCAAGGTCCGGCATATCCAGGATGTTCTTTACAATGATGTTGGCATTGACAGGATCCGTGAACAGGTGGTCAGGCCGCTCAGCGGTCTTAAGGTGGCAGGATATGTCGGGTGTCAGTCGGTGAGGCCCTATGGTGAATACGACAGCGTTACCAAGCCTGTGGTTCAGGACCGCCTGATTGAAGCCCTGGGCGCAGAAGCGGTCCCGTTCCCCAAAAAGATCCAATGCTGTGGATCGGGAATTTTTCTTCCTGAGATCGATTACTGCATGAAGCTGGTAAAAAATATCCTGGAAGATGCCCTGAATCACGGGGCCCAGATGGTTTCCACGGTCTGCCCCATGTGTGCCATGAATCTGGAGATGTATCAGGACAGGATAAACGATGCGTATGGAACCCATTTTGATGTCCCGATTGTTTATCTGACCCAGTTGATGGCTGTGGCATTCGGCTTGGATTGGAAAAAAGATGCGGCCCTCCATTACAATGTGATTCCGCCCGAAGGGGTGTTGAAGGCCGCCATCGGATGAGATGTCGTGTAAGGCTCAATCGAAAAGACCAAATCCCTGGAACGGGGCGAGGGGATTTGGTTTTTTTTTGACAGATGCCCCAAGACCTTTGGAAGATAACAGCGGGAGAAATGATGAACGATCAGTCAATACCCAAGTGTGTTCATTGTCAGGTTCCCATGAAGAAGTGGCAGCCACCGGCCAACTCGACATGGGCCGATAGCTTTTTGTGGGTCTGTTTCAATGATGAGTGTCCCTATTTTGTGCGGGGATGGGATCATATCATGAAGACGCAGCAGGTCAAGGCCTCCTACCGGCATACCCTCAACCCGACAACAGGCGCCGCCGGTCCATTGCCTACCTGGTCTTACGAGGCCCACAAAGACCGGATTGTTGAGGATTGATGGGTTTCTTATGAGAAAAATCGGAAGAAACGATCCCTGTCCCTGCGGAAGCGGGAAGAAATTCAAGAATTGTCACCTTGGGAGGGAGGATGAACTGAGCCTGGATGGGTTGGGTGAGTTTTCCGCGGAGATGAGCACCCGGATTACGGGCCTCCCCACCGTATGGTACGGCCGATCCCGGGAGATGGTCCATCAACTGGATTTCCAGCAGTTGACAGGGGTGGCTGCGGGGGTGAAGTTTATTGACCTGAAGGCGTATAAAAGCCTGGATCTGTTTGAGCGCCATCCAGGAAAAAATGAACAAGATGGAAGCGGCGGGATCTTTGTCAATGTGCTGAAAACCAAACCGTCCGATCCGGATCACTTCTATATCGCCATATCTCCTGACATCAGCGACAGCGCCTTGGTGCACCAGCTCGCGCACGTCCTGGATTATCTGGCCGGTTCGAAGCTCATGCCCGGTTTGGCCAAGCCGCTCAGTTTCGACATGGGAATCCCGGTGGAGCACCTGGAGCACCCCCATGAATTCGGCTATTGGCTAACCTGCCTCCAGAAGAAGTTTGATGTGGAGCTGGATGCTGAGGATATGATTATCTCGTATCTGTACGAAAAGGAGATGCTTATTAAGGGCTCGGATATTGTGCAGCAGGACCCTGTGATTATCAAGGTCAAGTCCGACAGGATTATGCGGTTTTTAAGCGAGAACAGCGCTGAGATCGATGCCCTTATCTGTGAACGGCCGGGTTATCTCGGTTCCAGGGTAAAGAGGGATTGATGCCAAGACCGGCATGGATCCTTTTTGGGAAAGGACATGCAAAAGGCCCCTGCCGGAAGGTGAAGTGAAGGGCCGTGCGCCGGGAATCAGCACTGCTTAACGGGCAAGCGGCGCCGTATTTCATATGAAAGGAGGTTTGAATGATGAACTCAAAAAGACGGTTCGGGTGTTGGGGAATTTTTCTTGGGATTCTCTGCTTTTTCTGTGCTCCTTCAGCCTTCTCTCAGGAGACCATGACGCTTCCATGCGAGGTTATGGAATCATCGCATGCCATCAAAAGCTCCATGGCCAAACTGAACGGGGTGCGCTTTCTCTTGCTCCATCAGGCCAACAGTGCGGACCGGGAAACCCTTTCAAACTGGCTCACCCGCCACAGCGGGGCCGAGGTGATGTTTTCATTCAAGGGCGAGCAGCACAAGGCTGTCCTTTTCCGTCTGGCACACTGCTTTGGCAGGGGACTTCTCATCTATACCGCGGATGTTCAGCCTCCAAAAAGGGAGATCATCCATGTGGTGTTCCCTCTCGCTCCCTGAATAAAGCCTGACAGGGGCCGGGCCGTTCAACAGGCCCTGTCGATATTAGACCCTTTTGCCCCTGTTTATTGACCTATTGCGGTCCGGCTTAGGAATTCTCTATGCAGTTTATTGATTTAAGCACCCAACAGCAGCGGATCCGTGATCGGATCGAGCGTCGCATCAGCAAAGTTCTCGATCATGGGCACTATATTATGGGCCCGGAAGTATTCGAACTGGAGGAAAGGCTGGCCGATTTTGTGGGCGTGCGCCACTGCATCTCCTGCTCGTCCGGCACGGACGCCCTCTTAATCGCTCTTATGGCGCTTGACATCGGCCCGGGCGATGAGGTGATCACTGTGCCCTATACCTGGATTTCAACGGCCGAGGTGATTGCCCTGTTGAGGGCCAGGCCTGTGTTCGTAGATATCGAGCCCGACACGTTCAACATGGACCCGGACAGGCTGGAGGGGGCGGTTACCTCGCGTACGAAGGCCATCATTCCCGTGAGCATCTACGGCCAGTGTGCGGATATGACCAGGATCAATGCCATTGCCGCCAGATACAGCATCCCGGTCATCGAAGACGGGGCCCAGAGCTTTGGGGCGACCCACAACGGCAAGAGATCCTGCACACTCTCCGCCATTGGCTGCACCTCATTTTTTCCATCCAAGCCCCTTGGCTGTTACGGGGACGGGGGCGCTATTTTTTCAAACGACGATGAGATCTCCGAGAAGATGAGGCAGATCCGCAACCATGGTCAAAAGGTCAAGCACCAGCATCCCATGGTGGGGATCAACGGTCGGATGGATACCCTTCAGGCGGCCATTTTGTTGGAAAAACTGGCTATATTCCCTGAGGAATGCCTTCTTCGGCGGGAAGCGGGAGAACGTTACAACGAGCTGCTGCAGGGGATTCGGGATATTCAGACTCCTATCATTCGCGATGGCAATGAATCGGTTTATGCCCAGTACACTATCCTTTCTGAAGAGCGGGACGCATTGTCGAAAGCCCTCAGGGAGCAGGGCATTCCGTCTGTGGCCTATTATGCCGTGCCCCTGCATTTGCAGGGCACTTTTTCAGATTTGGGGTATCAAAAGGGAGATTATCCTGTCACAGAAAAGACGGCCTCACAGTGCTTAAGCCTGCCCATGCATCCGTATCTGTGTGCTGAAGCACAGGAAGCGGTTGCAAAGGGCCTGGCCGGAAATTCCGGGAATTGAGAGGGGGTATAACGGCGAATATACCAGCGGTGCAGGATGATTTTTCTTTCGCTGCGGGCCTCCGGGCTGGTTTCTTCAGAAAAACCCTTCTGCCCCCATTTATTGAGCTATTACGATTTATTGGCGTTCATTCGCGGTCAGTGCGCATGTCTACGGCTAAGGGAGGATGGACCATGCCATGGGTAGATACAGACGCCTGTACGGGCTGCGGCACGTGTGTAGATATTTGTCCTGTGGATACGATTTATCTGAGAGAGGACGTGGCGGAAATTGACATGTCCAACTGCATCCGCTGCGGCCAATGCCACGACGCATGTCCGGAAGAGGCGGTGAGGCATGACAGCGAAAAGATCCCCGAAGAGGTGGAGGCCAATGTGGCCATGGCAACGGCATGCATGGAGGCGTGCATTCGGCACCTGAGAGATGAGGGAGAGGGACGGAAGTGCCTCAACAGATTGCTCAAGCATTTCAACAACGAAAAGAAGGTTATTGAAAAGACACTGGAGCGTCTTGAGATGCTGCGGGACGCCAAAAGCGTCCACTGAGACGACAGGAGCCGGTCATGCCTACAGGCGCGTGCGGCATCAACTGCGATGTGTGTAAATTGCATCTCTTAGGGCTTTGCTCCACCTGCGGCCCGGGCAGGAGCGAGGAGGCCAGGCAGAAGCTGGCGGCCCAGAAAGCGGCCTTTGGCGGGACATGCACCATTCTGGCCTGTGCAGCCATAAATCAGATCGACTATTGCCTGAGAGACTGCCCCGCCTTTCCTTGCGAGAATTTCAGGATAGGGCCGTATCCCTTCAGCGAGGCCTTTTTGTCCATGCAGGACCGGCGTCTGGACAGCGGTCCGCCCCCCCTGGATCATAATAACAAACGTATCACGATTCCTCCGGTATACTGGGAGGAACTGAGGGCGAGGAACAAGACCGCCCTCCTCAACCTGACCCTCTTTCAGGATCACCCCTCGGGGCTGATCTTTCATTTCCTTCGGGAAGATATCCTGGTCGATACGGAAAATGCATGCCTGAAAAGAGAGGTTGGGGGCAATTGGACGGGGATGGATGATCCCCTCCTGGAGCTTGTCACCCTCCTCTATCTCAATCATGTGCAATCGATTCATCCCCTGGGCCGGGACATGGTGGGCGTCAAGGACCTCAAAGAAGCTCACTATTTCAAGGGTCCGCATGAATTGAGGCTGGCCCCCCTGATCGAACGCTATGGATGGGACCTGGCCGGATTTGAGGCAGCGGCGGCCTATTGTGAAGGGCAGCCGCTCGATATGGCCGACAAGGCCTTCCGCTTACTCCCCTTTCCGAGGGTGCCCCTCTATTATCTCCTCTGGCGGGGGGATGAAGAATTTCCGCCCAAAATCTCCGTGTTGTTCGATCGATCCATTGAGGAATACTTCTCAGCCTCCGGCATCTGGGGTCTCGTCAACAGGGTTTCCTTTGCCCTGCTTAAGGGACCGCGAAGAAACTTTGATGAGTGAGTGAAATCCCGTGGGCTGGCACCAAGGAGTTGGGACCGGTCTCTTCAGGAAAACCCTCCTGCCCCTGTTTATTGAGCTGTTACAACCAAGCTTGCCTTCGGCGGCATTGATCCGAAATGGGCGCGGCCTGCGAAGAAGGGGCTGTACTTCAACGCCTCCTTACTGAACCCGCACCGTCACGGAATCCAGACCCCACCATGGACCGGCCGCGGCGCCATCCGGATCATCAACGGCAAAATAGAAGGTGTACTCCCCGGGGGGCAAGGCCATGTTGAGGACCTCGCGTGGAGAAAGCGCAAACAGGGGGGCCTGGACGCACATGTGCACCCCCTGGGCCCAGCCTGTTGGATACACATAGGCATACCAATTCCACGGCCACACAAATGGGGTGTTCACCGCAATCCACCAGTCGGCCTTTTGCCCGGTCTTGTCGCCGGGATTAAGGCTGACTTCTATGGATACCGAATCAGAAGGTGTTACCGTAATCGGCCCGTCCGAACCGTTAGCCTGAATGTGAACGGATATGATTGCAGGTCGAAACTTCTGGATGCGGTTATTCCAGGTATCCGCCACATACACATTCCCGGACAGGTTCGTGGCAATGGCTTGGGGCGAAGAAAAATACCACGGCTGCTCCAATTGCGGCCACATCAGGTCAAACTCGTAGAATTCCTGTGATTGTGCAAGGCCTGGAATTACCAATAAAAACTGAACAAAAACCAGGGCCGCCGCCAAATTGCGCATCTTTTTCATGAGATAGACCTGCTTTCTTAACCGAAATTCGTGAAAATTTCGGCCCAAAACCGCAAAAACCGGCTATCTCGGCACATCGCCCCTTGTACTTTCAGCTACTTAGGTCCCATGGCGGCAGTGTAG
>Ga0190359_1000979_pt1 | contig 18634 bp, 14 predicted proteins | sample 48721823_MG_FD_161269 | JGI IMG/M metagenome (GOLD analysis project Ga0190359, IMG submission 161269) | Hydrothermal vent microbial mat bacterial communities from Southern Trench, Guaymas Basin, Mexico - 4872-18-2-3_MG | ecosystem: Environmental > Aquatic > Marine > Hydrothermal vents >... | reverse complement strand
CTTGCGATCTCATTGCATGCCGCCGACGATGAAAAACGGCGGAAGATCATACCGGTCGCCCGTAAATACGACCTTAAAAAGCTGATGGAGGCGGCCGTGTATTTCGCCCGGCAGCGAAAAAAACGAATTACCTTTGAATATATTCTTTTTAAGGATTTCAATGATTCCCGGCGCGATGCCGAGATGCTGGCAAAACTTGTAGAAGGAATTCCTTGCAAAATCAATATTCTTGCATATAATCCCATAGATAATCTCCCGTACAGGCGTCCCACTGATGAAGAGGTCGATGAATTCGGGAGATCCCTGTATCCAATCGCCCCGGCGGTGACGGTTCGAAAGAGCCGTGGGATTGATATATCGGCCGCCTGCGGACAACTGGCCGGAAAGGCTCAAAAATTTGAGGAGGACAATGCCCTATGAAGAGTCAAAGATGTATTTCCTTTACCTTCCTGATAATCCTTGTCCTGGCGACAGGGCTTTATGCTTCACAGTATGAAATAGGCGAAATGAAGGTATCCGGTATGAAATGGGGACCGCAGAATGTAACAGTGAAACTTGTCAGCCATAATTTATATTACCGATTTGTCCTGGCTGAGACAAATATTTCTTACAGCGGTATTTCACAGGTAACCAGCCGGCATTCCATAAAGAAATTCATTATAGAGCCGCAGTCGGATACCAGCCTGGTCATCCCGATCGAAATCCCCGGTGGTTTCGGAACCGGGTCCGTCAATGTTACCCTGTATGATGTCGTCGATACCCTCGATACCCCAACGGAATCACAGGCCTTTTACACCGGGCAGATACCGATCACAACCGCAATTCCCGAATCGGTGCAGGAAATAGTCAATAACGGTATTCAAGTCCCGCTTTTTGTGGAGCAGTCCGACGATTTCGATAATCTCTTCAATCGCCTTCTTCTGCTTCTGCTGTACAGAGGGAAAAGCGTCGAGGAAATCGCCGAGATGTGTAATACTGATCCGGCCTTCGTCATGCAGACCATCAAATCTCTCATGCTTCCTGAATATATCAGGCATGAAGGAAACCGGTACATAACCGATATCAGCATCATTGACTCCGATAAAATCGAACCTTTTCAGCAACTGGCCTCATCGGCCATCGACAAACTTTATGACATTATAACAGCGAATATCCCGGCCTATAAAAGTACGATCAACGCGATGGTCAAACAGGGGAAACTCACGGCTGATCCCAATGACCTGCTTGATGGCGGTTCCGTATTGCATCACCTTCATCCCGCAATAACTTCCTTATTTCTGTGGCAGAAGGCGGGTTACGCCTTTGTTAACGACGGCAAACCCTTTTCCGGCTATGTTACCCTGGGATTGTGCAATGTCATGGTTGACGATTTCATGTATTTGGTCGTTGGAGATTCCTCACTTATCCCGCATATATTTTATTTCCGCAGTATTGATCAAGCCGGCGGGCGGGCGGTTTCAGGTTTCGCCGATTCCTATGTCGAATGTACCCCGGAATACAAAAATAGCGGATTTTTACCCGTAAATATCCTGCTTGGCCGGGATAAATACCCAACCTACTATTCATATGGTGAAAGTATATGCGCCATACCTCTTGATGTCCTGGGACAGCGAACCGCTCCGTTTTTAAGTACCCTGAAGGCTGATTTCGATCAAATCCTTGGTTTTGATTCAAGGGATAAAACGGGTAAAGGAGCCAGATATTGGTTCTGGTCGCTCATCGTCAAAGGCTTGACCGAAAAGCTCGAGCAAAACGGCATCATTGAACGCGAATCCGATACATACATCTTTCAACTGGTGGATTATTGATTATGAAAAAATCGATGTACAGTATATTGGCAATCGTCCTGTCGGCCTTTGTCCTTTATTCCGGATGCGGCGAGGAAGCTCCGTCGCGTGACGAAATCCCGGTAATAAAGGCTTTCCTTAGTGATTTCACCAGGGCGGTCAGTGACAGAAACGCCGCCCTGATCGACTCGATGATTATCGCCGATGCCTATAAGATGGGCTATCACTCGACAAGAATCCTTAAAGATGTCTATAAGAATGATACCGCCTTTTTTGCCTTCGGAAGAAAAGAGTTCTTCTATACAAAAGACAAGGCTTCCATACATTGCAGTATCATGGCCGACAGCACCGATCCCGGACGGCCGGTCGAGATAACTCTTGTAAAGAAACACAAAAAATGGTACCTGAAACGGTTTGATCTTCAATAAGTAAAAAAATATAAATATAAAAAAACGCCCGACCGGGCGTTTTTTTGTATCTGCCATTTCGAATGTTTATTCATCTTCGGGAGAAGTCCGACCGTAATTGCGGCCTTTCTCGAGTATCTTTGAATATTCGTTTTTATCCTGCATCAATTTGACAGCCTGAAGCACCGCCGGATCGGTCTTAAGAATCACATCTTCGTATACTGCCCGCTGACCGCCAATCTTCGAAACAATCTCTCTCTTGATCGCCCGCTTGATATAATCGAGCGATTTCACAAAGTCGGCGTCCTTTTCTTTTTCCACAAGGCCGCTGAATTCATCCAGCGCTCCCGAGAAAAGCTCGTCCTTGTTTTCCTCTTCCACGATTTCTTTCATCTCGTCAAGCGAAACCTCAAGCGCCGTTTTGTAGGTAAAATCCTTCTCCTTTATATATGCCTTGAATTCATCCACTATATCATCCGTGATCTCGATCTCACGAGTCACCTCGGGATGTTCGGCAACATATTTGACGGCAAAATCGAAAAACAGCCTTTCCCTTTCAAGATTGATCTCGATCGGCTTATACACCCGATTCTCCTCGACCTCGATATCCGGAAGGATGCCGCCGCCGCCGTAAACCGTTCTTCCGGCATTGGTATAATAAACTTCCTTGTCGGAAATTTTCATCGAATCGGTGTTGAGCGAATCGGCCTTTTCATCATCCATTCCAGCCACACCGGCATGGACATTGCCCTTCTTTTCTACCTCCGGCTTCTGAATACAGCGGCCGGACGGCACATAATAACGCGCCGTAGTAAGTTTAAGATGATGTTCATCACCGTTGCCGATAGGGAACAATTGCTGGACCAGGCCCTTACCGTAGGTACGGTGTCCCATGATCACACCCCGATCCCAATCCTGAATCGCGCCGGATACGATTTCCGATGCCGAAGCTGTTCCCTCATCGACCAGGATCACCAGCGGTTTGTCGGGATACAGGGTCGAATCAAGATTGGTCGTGGCGCCTTCCATTCCGGAATAGTACCTTTTTTCGGAGCCGGCGTACTGACCGCGCGAATAAACCACCAACCGGCCGTCCTCGAGAAACAGACCCGCCACCTGCACCGCCTGCTGAAGCAGACCGCCGCCGTTTGAACGGAGATCGAAAACCAGGCCGTCGATATTTTGCTCGTTTAGTTCGGAAATGGCATCGATAAGTTCATTAGTCGTTTCTTCGGCAAACCGCGAAAGACGGACATAACCGATATTGGTCCCCTCGACAATACCGTAGTAATTGACCGACTTTAGTTCGATTACAGCGCGCTCGATTTCAAAATCTATCGGGCTGGCCAGTCCCTGGCGCATAATGGTCAGGTTGACCGATGTTCCGGCCGTTCCTCGCATAAGCTTCGAGGCATCCGACGTTGTCATTTTGTACGTTGACTGGCCGTCGATGGCACGGATCTGATCGCCGGGATGAAGTCCCATCCGATACGCCGGAGTTCCCTCCATCGGTGTAACGACAATTATATAATCATCACGAGAATCGATTTCCATCCCCAGACCTTCATACTTGCCATGAGTACTTTCCATCAAGCGGTCATAAGATTGCTTTTCCATCAGGACTGAAAAACGGTCCAGGTTTTTCAACATACCCTCGATTCCCGCGTCTATCAATTCTTTGGTCTCGATTTCTTCCATGTAACGGTTTTTAATATCATAAACGACACTGTTGAGCTTTTTGATCTCCCGGTACAGCGTCTCGCGCGAATCCTCGGTTTTAATTTCCGACCCATCGGCGGGCGCCGTCTCATCCAGATTAATCTTCACCGTGTCGGCAAAAATCCAATTCTCCACCCCTGCACGTTTTCCCTGATATGCCTCACCTGATCCTACCGCCCAGATTAAACCCAGCATAAATGCAGTCAGTGATATTATTAAAAACGAAAATCTTTTCATTCCATTGACCTCCGAATTCAGATTATCCAGCAATCTATCTTATTTAAAACTATTGTCAAGCAAGATAAGAACCGTTGCGGCGCTCTATCTCCTTGCATTTTTAACATTTATGCCAATGATTTAGTTTCACTTTTTATTATCAGCCGTAGTACTAATTGTAACCTGTTAATTGTTAATATATTAAGGGGGCTGAAGATTATCGCTTAAAAAATATATGTATAAATTATGTGATATTCACCATTTGTGCCGTTGTATCTTATTGCCGGACAATAAATAGTAACCGCGGTGTGCAAACCGGTGCGACTAAATTGTTCAGGCTTGAAACAGTTTTCGATCTCCTGTCGAACGGATCAGCGTTGACATGAACCGGCCGTATTCCTATCTTAACATCCTTTTTAGAGTATCATGTATGAAATGAAAGACACACAAAATGAACTTTGATAGCATAAAAAACCTGATTTTTGATCTGGATGGAACTCTGATTGACTCCTCCGAGGGCGTTATCGAAGCCACCAATTTCGGTCTCAGAGCCATCGGTGATAAAGAAAGAACCGGTGACGAGATAAAAAAATTTATCGGCCACCCCTTAAAAGAAATGTTCGATTCATTTTCAAAAGAATCTTACTCCGAATTCTGGGATCATTTTCAATTCCGGGCGAAAGAATCGGTGGTTGCCTCCGCCATAGCCCTCGACGGCGCCGATAGAGTGGTTCGCGAGTTATCAGCAAGAGGATATAATTTAAGTATCGGGACGACAAAGATCAGAATACATATTGAGAAAATTATGCAAAAATATGGCTGGACCGACTTAATTCAATTTTATGCCGGTGCCGATGATGTCAAAAATGTCAAACCGCACCCCGAAGTTTTTCTGCAACTCCTGGACAAATTGTCAGGCAGTACATCGAATACGCTCGTTATCGGCGATACGGCCAATGATGTCTATGCCGCTCATCGTGCTTCACTCCCGATAATCGCCGTCAAATCACCTTTTGGAAGAGATGGCGACCTTGAGATAAGTAATCCGGACCTGATGATAGAGCGCCTTGATGACTTACTCGATATTTTGAAATGAAACCGAAAGAGCCTGCTCGATGCCCCACGCAAAAATAAAAATAGTACCTCCTTTCGACATGAAATTATCCCTCCGCTTCGCAACCGCCTGCCGCTTTGAATCCGAAAACGATTGCCGTGAAGGCAAATTCCGGAGAATAATAAAAATCGACAATGTCCCGGTTCTACTGACCATCACCGTCTCAGGAAATGTTGAAAACCCTGCCGGCCGGGTCCAGTGGTCGATGCCGGAAGGGGGGAACGTTCGGCGTAAAACAATTCTCGATCTTTCCCGGCGAATCGTTTCGGCCGATCTTGATCTGGAGCCGTTTTACAAACAGGCATCTAATTCCCATACCGTCAAAAAAGTCACCGATACCTTCCGGGGATTAAAACCGATCCTGACTCCCACTGTTTACGAATCAGCCGCATGGGCCATTATGGGTCAGCAGGTTAACCTCAATTTCGCATATACGCTTAAAAAAAGAATCACCGAAAAGTACGGTCGCACCATCAGTATCGACAACCGCAAATATGCGCTGTTCCCGGAACCGGTTAAATTCAAAAAGGTGACAGTGGGACAACTGCGCCGCCTTCAATTCTCCACCCGTAAGGCGGAATATCTGCTGGGACTGTCAAAATCTGTCACAAATGGGGAATTAAATCTCGAATTGCTGGCTGGGGAAAATTACGAAAATGCCCTCGAAAAGCTCCTGACCGTCCGGGGTATCGGAATCTGGTCGGCCAATTACATTCTCATGAGAGGTGCCGGTCAGCTTAATTGCCTGCCCCTGGGCGATTCCGGTTTGCACCGGGCGGTAAAAAATTGGTACAAGCTAAAAAATTTGCCGGATCATGAAAAAGTGAAAAAATTGGCAAAACCATTTGCGCCTTTCAGATCATTGTATACATTGTATCTCTGGTATTCTTTGTTGAATTCGTAATACCGCGGATATAATGATTAAAAAATGAAATGGTCACAGCTTGAGGATAAAATAATAAAAATACTATAAGGAGATGTGATGGACAATAGAGTTAAAAATCTGGCAAAAGTGATTGTCCACTATTCGCTGGATATTAAACCGGGTCAATTATTCAAGATAAAAGCCGAACCGGTGGCGGCCCCGCTGGTCAAAGCGGTGTACGAAGAGGCCCTCAAAATAGGCGCCAACATTTTCACCGATATTCGCCTGATCGAACTTGACGAACATTTCTACAAAAATGCCACCGACGAACAACTGAAATATATTTCCCCCATTAGAGAGCTTGAAACTGATAAAATAGATGCCTTTCTTGGAATCTGGGCCACCACCAATACCAAGCACCTGAGCGGTGTCGATCCCAAACGCCAGCAGATGTTCAATAAGGCCAATGAAGGGCTGATGAATAGATTTTTCGAGCGCGCCGCCAGCGGCGCCTTGCACTGGTCGGGAACGCAATATCCGACCGAGGCTCATGCGCAGGACGCCGAGATGTCGCTGGCCGACTACGAAGAGTTCGTGTACCGGGCCGGACACCTTTATGATGACGACCCGGTCGATTACTGGAAAGGTGTCGAAAAAGAACAGCAACGCCTGGTCAATATCCTCAATCAGGCCGAGCAGATTCACCTTCGTGCCGAGGGAACCGATCTGACCGTCGGCGTTAAAGGACGCAAGTGGATCAATTGCTGCGGCAAAGAGAATTTCCCCGATGGCGAAATTTTTACCTCGCCAATCGAGGATGCCGTCAACGGAACCATTAAATACTCCTTCCCGGCCTTTCTTGCCGGACGTGAGGCAGATGGTGTTATGCTCACCTTCAAGGATGGCAAAGTGGTCGATGCCAAAGCTCAGAAAAATGAAGAATTTCTGCTGGCGATGCTCGACACCGACGAAGGCTCGCGGCGTTTGGGCGAATTTGCCATCGGCACCAATTATGAAATCAAACAATTTACCCGCAATACCCTTTTCGACGAGAAAATCGGCGGTACCTGCCATCTCGCCGTAGGTGCGGCATACCCTGAAACGGGCGGCACCAACCGTTCCGGTATTCACTGGGATATGGTCTGTGATCTTAAGAAGGGCGGTGAGATCGAGGCCGACGGTAAAGTTTTTTACAAAGACGGCAAATTCACGATTTAAGATTATTCTGTAACGAATTTAAAAAGCCCCATCGGTCGATGGAGCTTTTTATCTTGCAAGTTACTCTGCGGGCGGCGGGCCGCCCCGATAGAGATAATTGATTAAATACGTAACATCAAGTATATTTATCGCACCACTGGAATCGGCATCAGCGGCTCGAAGATTGATCGGCTCCGGACCGCCCCGATATAGATAATTAACTATATATGAAATATCCAGGATATTGTAATTGCCCGAATTATCGGCGTCGCCCCGAAGATTCATATCAATCATCACCTCGCCAGAAAAGACATAAGGGGCGTAGCTGACAAATGAATTGGACAGGGCAAAATCATAACCGCTGATCACCCCGGTATCGACTTCCATCGAGCCGCCCAAAACGGGATCGAGCGCGGCTTCGAAATACAACTGTGCTATTTCACCGGCTCCCGGTTGCAGGGGAGAAGCTTTTGACAGAATATCTGCCTTTAATTCGATTACAATCTCGCCGGTGAGCGTATCGTGGAAAAGCTCATCGATACTATCGAATGTCGATGTCCTGCTTCCCAATTCAAATTTAACCAGGCGGAAATCAGGATGCACCCCGTAGTTGATCGGGATAATTATATTTTCCAGTTCCTGGGTGTTCGTCAGGTTTACCGACATGACCGCCGTATCCCCGACTGTGGCACCGGCATTGACAAATGATAAAGTGTCCGCCAGAATTGTAATAAAGCCTTCCTTAAGCCGCATTAAAGTGCCCTCAGTCGATTCAGTAATGAGGGTGACATCATAACTCCCTGCGGAATTGTATGTGTGAGTCGGGTTCTGAACATCCGAGGAATCACCATCACCAAAATACCATTTCCACGAACTCACCGCGACACTGGAGCTGTCCTGGAAATCGACTTCAAGCGTTTCCCATCCGATCGTGGTATCGGCCGTAAAATTGGCCCCCCAGTTGTAAGCATCAAGGATATCCGGGATACCCCAGCCGTATGTGTTGTCCGGCGTGTCGGCGTTGTCGGCCGTTTCGATAATAGACTGTCGCAGTTGAAACGGTGTCAGGGACGGATTGGCCGATAACAGCAGGGCGCAGGCACCGCCGATAAGTGGTGTGGAGAGTGAGGTCCCGTTCTTGATTGTGTAATAGCTGTCGCTGGTTCCCTCGGCACAGCGGGTACTCAAGCCCAATGCACAAACTTCCGGTTTCGTCCGCCCGTCATATGTCGGCCCTCGCGACGAGAAAGTGGCTATTGTTCCCGTAGAACTGACCGCCCCGACCGCAATAATATCGAACGCGTCAGCCGGCGCCGATAAGGTCCCCGCATCGGGTCCGGCATTGCCCATCGACTTGCAGACAATAATACCGAGCGATGCGGCCGTACTGGCCGCCGCGCTGGTTATCGCCGTGAGGCCATCCATATCCGAATATTCGTACCAGTCTGAATATCCAAGCGAGGTCGAAATGACATCGGCTCCCAGTGAATCGGCCCACTCCATGCCCGCCACCCAGTTATCCTCTTCGACTATCGTTTCGGATCTGACATCTTCCGTCTTGGCCAGAAGGAATGAGGCGCCATAGGCCGGGCCGATCTGAATACCCGGATCATATCCCCCCAGAACCGACCAGATCGAGGTTCCATGATTGTGCTGGGATGGATTATCCTCGGTCTCGTTTTGCGTCTCGTCATCATCGAAAACAAAATCATATTCATCCAGCAATCGACCATCGTTGATTATCTGAGCGAAGGCATCGTGAGTTTTCCTGAAACCGCCGTCGAGAATGGCGACAATTATTCCCTGGCCGCTGTAACCCAGGTCGTGCACCGCCGGAACATTTAACATCTGATTCTGCATTAAGGTTGGACCATAATCAAGCGAGGTCGTCTCCATCGGAGCCGTTTTCAGGTTTTGAATATCACCGGTTTCCTGGATTTCCGGCAACTCGATTTTTTTGTACGATGCCACCGGATTGATTTTATAGACAAAGGGGAGATTTTTTATCGTATCCAGCAGACCGATATCGATTTCAAAACTGGCCGCATTAAGCCAGCGTGATATGCGTCTTTGTTTGGCCCCAAGATCAATGATTTGTTTGATATATTTTTTAAAGACGGGAAGATCGGCAAATGTGACCGCGACCATTCCGATTTTGGATCGACGTTTGAGAACATGCCCCGTAAAATTGATCTTATCAGCCTCTCGATCGTACTGCTCCTGGTCAAAGATTCCCTTGTCGGTAAAGAAAATCCAGACTTTCACTTTGTCTGATACCTGTTGCTCCAGATAATCCCTGGCGGCGTCGCTCAATGTGTTCTGGTTCTTTTCGAGAACAATCGGAGATTGGATCAGATAATCTGTCTGAGTCCCATAACCAAATGTGTAAAAAAGTAATATAATAGTGGCCGCGATGATTAGCTTATCTGGAAGCGACTTCATGATTTATCCTTTCCCGGGCCGATATGTAATGCAGGTAAGTATCCTGTATAAATAAATTTACGAAAAAAGCGCCGGTTGTCAACAATTTGTTGGCGGTGGGCAATTTGTATGGGACTAAGCCAATACATATTCAAAAAAACACACGGTCGATCAATCCGGTTCCCGATTATGACATCATTTATCTGCATCATAACTTCTTATCGGCCATGCCGCTAATCGATTTCATCCGGTTTCCGGAATATTTTGGCCGGAGGGGCATAATTTATGCAAAAAGAATGTTCAAACCGACAAATGGGAAACCAGGAAGAAGATTATGAATAAGCTCAAATCAAAACGCGGTATAACCTTACTCGAACTTATGGCGACCGTGGTCATTATCGGCATCCTGTCGTCAATTGCGGCGCCTTCTTTTGAGAGAAGCGTCCAGAGAATCAAATTCCGGGGTAAAACAAAAGATATTGTCTCATTATTAAGAACAGCCCGATCCGAGGCCATTACCAAAAAATCACCTTATGGCGTTCATTTCGATGATGAAAAGAAGATTATCAGTTTCTTCGAGGACAAGGCAAATCTGGCCAATTTCACCTATGACGTTGGCTCCGATTCACTTGTAAGTGTCGATACGCTGCCTTCCGAATATGTCTATCTTTATGCTACCTTTAATAATTTTTCGGTGGTGTTTCAGCCCAACGGTTCGGCCTCGAGTTCAGGCTATATCTATCTGATTTCTCAGAGCAACAGTATCGTTAACACCTCATCAGCCAGTGTCTTAGCATCCACTGGCAAATCGAAGGTGGAATATATTCATAATTATTAGCGCTCCCTCTTTCTCATCCTCCGGTAAGCCCCCGCCATTGGTGAGGGGCTTTTTTTATTTAAGAGGAATTTAGATTAATATCCCCGGACCTTTGTCCGATAAGATTTAGAAAGGATAAACCATTACATCAACTCGATCCAAATTTAAGGGGAATAAAAAACGAGATTAATAAACCGGGGTAAATTTTGATAAATAAATGACGATAAGATGATAAGATGAATAAAATTAGACCAATATAAAGAGATGCCTATGTTATTCTCACGAAGTAGTAAAAGCACCGTTGGGCTGGATGTTGGCGCCAATTCGATCAAGCTGGTTCAGCTTGAAAGAAGTAAGGGAAGCCATGCCGTAACCGCTCTCGGGATCCGCGAGCTTCCTCCTGAAGCGATTATCTCTGATGAGATCAAGGATCGCGATGCGGTCATATATAATATTCAGTCCCTGATCGACGAGATTGATCCCAAAATCAAAAACGTCGTTGTGTCGATTTCCGGATATGGTGTCATAACCGATAAGTTTATGATTGATAAAAAATCCGGATCGGAGGCGGAACAGGCCATTCTGTTTGAGGCCGAACAGCGATCACCCTTCGACGTTGAAGATGTTACCCTGGATCATCATGTTATTAAAGTCGACGAAGAAACCAAAAAGCAGGAAATCCTGCTGGTTGCGGCCAGAAATGAATTTCTAAATTCGTACATCGATTTGATTCTCGATGCCGGACTTCAGCCGGTAGTGGTCGATATCGATGCCTTCGCACTGTTGAATGCCTATGTGCACAACTACGATGTCGATCCCACAAGAACGACTGTCCTGGTGAACATGGGACATGATGTGACCAACGTTCTATATCTGTCCGATGGTCTCTATCATTCGACCCGTGATATCTCCTCGGGAACAAGGGAGATTTACAATTCCATCCAAAAGGAATTCCGCCTCAATGCCGAGTTGACAGGCAAAGCCATTAAGGGTGAAATGAAGGATTCAATCGACCAGGATATGCTCAAGGCGACTATCATATCCTCCACCGAGGAATTGATATCCGGCCTTGAAATGGCCTTTTCCTACTTCAAAACACAGGCAAAAGTAGATAAATTGGATTGGATGGTTCTTTCAGGGGGGGGAGCCCTGGTTCCGTTTTTACCGGAATTCCTGCAGTCACGCTTGAGCATACCGCTGGAAATTCTTAACCCGCTCCGCAATATCGACTATGACCCCGAAATGTTCCAGTACCTCGAACCCGAGAAAATTGCTCCGATGCTGACCGTTCCGGTTGGTCTGGCGATGAGAAAGGTGAGGTGAGACCATGACGACGATGATTAACATTAACTTGTTGCCCAAGCAGTTCAGCAAGCGTTCGGGCGGGTTCTCACTCGGAAAACATGGTGTCTACACGATCATCGCCGCTATCGGCGTCCTGCTTATGTTTGGGGCCGTATCCGGTTGGCAACTTTATAAAATGGATGAACTCGAAGGGCAGATGCAGATAGCACGCGCCAGAACCGCCCAGCTTCAAAAAGATATCCAGCTGGTCGACGCCTTGATGGATATCAAGGCCAAGATCACCGATCGCCTTGAAGCTGTCGAGCGCCTCGATCGGCATCGCAGCGCCTGGGTAAGGATCCTGGAAGACCTTTCCAAAGATGTTCCCGATTTTATCTGGCTGTCACATTTTACCGAACTGAAACAACCGAAACCGGCCAACGATTCAACGGCGGCCGCTCGGCCGACCACGCTGGCGGAAATAAAACCGGCCGAGATCGAAGGCTTCAGTTTCACCCTTAACGCCCTGGCCTCATTTATGATAAAACTGATGAGATCGGATTATTTCGATAATATCGACCTCGTCACCACGGAAGAATTTACCTTCGGAAAACAGAAAGCATACAACTTCAAATTAAGTTGCAATGTCCATTATCTGTCTGACGAAGAGTTGGAAAAGATATATAGTCAAAAAGAATCCGATTCTAACTCAAATATAAATTAGAGAGGCATCATGGATTTCAGAGATCCCAAAATTCAGAAGATTCTCCTGGGCGTATGTGCCTTCGCGGTCATCGCATATTTCTGGTACGCCAGGCTATATACAAAATATGATCAGCGCTTGACCCAGATGACCCGGGAGTACTCGACAATGATAACCAATCTGAAAAACGTCGAAATGAAGTCCAAGTCTCTGGATGCCCTCAAGCTGGAATATGAAGACCTGCTGGGACGCTACCATGAGATTGAACAGCTTCTGCCCGAAGTGAAACAGATACCGTCGTTCCTTGTCCAGCTGCATACCGCCTCCTCGCTGACCGGAACCAAAATAACGAAAATCGAACCGAAAGAGGCGACTCCGGAGAACTTCTATAATGTGGCCGGTTTCGAAATTGAGATGACTGGAAGCTATCATGACTTCGGCAAATTCATTGGTTATGTCGCGAATTTCCCGTTTATTGCCAACATCTCCGACGTCGAGCTGACAGCGGCAATGGCGCCGAATGCAAGGGCGGCCAATAACGATAACAATACTATAAGTCCCAAGAAGACGATCAATGCAAAATTCGTTCTTTCGACCTATTTCGTCAAGGCCGATGAACGTTTGCAGGAACTGGTCATATAAGCGGCGGGAGGAGTTTGAAAATGAAAAATATACTTTATCTATTGTGTATATTGCTGATCGCTGTTCCCGCGGCTTTTGCCGACGCTGATGTCGATGCCGTTTGGATGAACTGGCAGAACGGCGAGGTGGTCGTTAAAATCGACGCCTCCTCACACTTCCAGTTTAGCCATCAGATCGAAGAAGCCAAGGATGGTCGGCCGTACCGCGTCATAGTCGATATCTTTCCGGCCGTACATAAACTGGGACAGAAATCGTTCTTCGACGTGCCGAAATCGATCGTGAAGGCCGTCCGGACCAGCCAATACGCCGTCAAACCTAATAAGATAGTGCGTGTCGTCCTGGATCTGAACCGCGAGTCGGTTTACAGAATCGAGAAAAAGGGCAATGCCGTATTCATTTATATTCCCGATTCAAAAGGCAGCGAATTTCCGGCCTGGTCCAGCAAGGATCATATCAAGCCCCGGACCCCTGCTGAAAAACCGAAAGTGCAGAAGTCTCCGGTCGTGGCCAAAGCCGACAAGCCGGCCCCGATCGTTAAGGTAAAAGAGACACCGCAGGTCGGCAGTAAGCCGGAAACCACTTACTACAAACCGGAGCGCTCCGGAATTATAGAAAAAGACTGGTCACAGCCTGTTCCGGGTAAACCGGATTTTATACCGCCGGCCGAATTGGCCAAAGCGGATGAAAAACCGGCCGTCGCAAAACAAAAACCCGTAAAGGTTGAATCGGTTGATAACTCCAAATCGGCGGATGCTCCGGAAGTCAAAGCCGAAAAGAAAACCGAGTCCGTTAAACCGGTGCAGAAGGATGTAAATAAGAGCAACAAAAAAGTCACACGCAAAACCGAATTTGTGACCGCTCCCGCACCTGAGTCAAAAACCGCCCCGGTCATCAATCCCGATAAGAAAAAGAACGCCCCGGTCAAATCCGAAACGGCGGTAACGCCTTTGGCCCCGGAAAATCCGGCCCAACTCGTGGTCGAGGAAAAACCGGAACCGCAGAAAAAGAAATCGGCCAAAAAGCCGACTTCACGTTTCCGTCGCCAACCTGCCTTTCCGGCCAAGTTGAAGGGTACGATTGTTGCCGAATTCCCGAAACGAATGGTCATTAAATATAAACCCGGAATCTCACGCGATCCGTTTGCATCACTGATCAACGAGACCAAAAAGTCGAACAGCCCGCTGGATAAAAAGATTCCCGATGTGGAAACAGCGCGTCTTGTCGGTATTCTCGAATCATCCGACGGACAAAATCGGGCCCTGCTCGAGGATATTGACGGTTACGGGTTTATCCTGAAATCCGGCGATAAGGTCAAGAAAGGTTACGTTTCACAGATTTATTCAGATAAAGCTCTTTTCCAAATATTTGAATATGGGTGGAGCCGCAGCGTCGCACTTCATCTCGATGATAATGAATGAAAGGCAGGTTAGAATATGAAAAAATCAACAATCAGCAAATATCTTTGGGCCGCACTGATCCTGATCATTGTCACCGGAATGATCGGATCGGTCTATGCCCAGCCGGATGACCCGTCAAAACCGATAGAAAATCTATCGTTCCAGGGCGCGGAAATCCGCTCGGTCATCAGATTTTTGGCCGATTACGGTCAGGTCAATGTTGTTGTGGCGCCTGATGTTCAGGGAAGTGTCACCATCAACCTTAGTAATGTTGGCTGGAAACAGGCTATGGAAATTATCGGTCGGACCTACGGCCTGGCGGTTGTCTGGGAAAAGGACGGATATATTCGAATTCTTCCGGCCGAAAATTATCGCAAGGAACAGAGCGAGATCAACAAACACATGGTTGAGCAGGAAACCCTTGCTCGTCTGGAAGTCAAGATCGTCCGCCTGGCCAACACCGCCGCCGAAGATATTAAAGAATCGGTCAAATCGCTTATGAGCGATCGTGGTAAAGTCGACTCCGACGAACACACCAACTCTTTGATCCTGCAGGAAGTGCCGGATAATCTGGCGCGCGTTGTCGAATTTATCAAGGAACTGGATCGACCGGCCCGGCAGATTCGCATCTCCGCCCAGCTTCTGGAAATTTATAATACTGATGATTTCGAACTGGGTGTTGACTGGTCCGCTGTCGGTCTGGCGACCTACGGGGACGATAACGCCCGCTCTATTGATCAGACCGTTACCCAGGCCGGAAATCAGGTGTCCAATCCCTTTATTACTTATGACCTGGGGGTCGTTGGGCGCGGTTGGACAGTCGATGCTGTCGTTTCGGCGGTTGTCGAAGAGGGTAAAGGTAAGGTTATCGCTCACCCCGAAATCACTACGGTCGAAAATAAAGAGGCGCGGATTCAAATGGGTCAAAAAATCCCCATCAAACAGTTTGATGAATCCGGTAATGTGGTTATTAAATTCGAGGAAGTCGGCACAATTCTCAGGGTTACTCCGCATATCACCGCCGACAATCAGATTCTAATGCATCTGATGCCGGAACGAAGCAGTCTTGAGCCGGATCCGAGCGGTATTATTATCAATACCAATAACGCCGAAACCAATGTCGTCGTCAATAACGGTCAGACGGCCGTTATCGGTGGGCTTACCACCCAGGACGAAGTGGAATCTGTTGCCGGTATCCCGATCCTGAAAGACATTCCGCTTCTGGGTGCCATTTTCCGGTATACTACCAAGAGAACCGAGAACCGCGATCTGGTCATTTTCGTTACCCCGACAATCGTCGAAAACGATCTGGCTGATGCCGAAACCGATCTGGTTCCGTAGGCGAAGTCTTTGAAAAGCCGATAAGCCCGCCGTCGCGGCGGGCTTATTTTATGGTTAAGACATCAGGACATTCTTCCGATAAATGTACTGAGGAAACACCTCGGAATTAACGGGAGAATTATATTCAATTTTAAAGATATTCGGGAGCAATTATGAAAAGCGCTAAACTATCACCCATTACTGCTGTTTTTGTATTCAGCGCCATGATTATGGTCGGTTTTATCAGCGGATGCGGCAGTTCCTCGAACAGCTCCGGCACATCAAGCAGTCTGACTATCGATGCCATATCGGCCAGCCCGTCTTCGCTTGAAGTCGGCAGTACGACAGTCATTGAAGCTGTTGTCACCAATGGTACCACTCCATTGCCCAATCGAATCGTGACCTTTACGGTTCCCGCCGAGTACGGATACTGTTCACCGGAGGTCGATACCAGCGATGAAAATGGTGTCGTCGCCACTGTGTTCACTTCGATACAGTCCGGAACGGCGACTGTCACTGCCCGGATCACCGAAACCGTCTATCAGTCGGTCAATGTCTTGATCACCGCCTCCTCGCTTCCCAGTGAAGGACACATCGACATCGCCACCACGCCGTCACTCCTTCTGGCCGACGGTCTTTCGTCGTCGACCCTGACCGTCACCGTTCGCGACGCCGCCGGGAATCCGGCTCCGGAATCGACCGTGGTCATGCTGGCGGCCGGTGAAAAATTCGATGATATCGACGCCAACGGCTATTATACATCGGGTATCGACAGCATCATTTATGATGCCATCCCTAATGAACAGTGGGATCCCATCGGAATCATTCCGTCAACGGCAGTTGTGCTGGGCGACAACGGTCAGGCGACCGCTCTTTATACCGCCGGAACCGAAGCCGTGACAGTCTATATTCGGGCGACCGTGACTGATAACGATTTCGAGGGTTATGCCGAGGCCAGCCTCCAGCTTACTCCTGATGCCTCTATCAGCAGTATAGCCCTGACCTGCGATGAAATCCACATGGCCGTGGCCGGCACCGGCGGTATCGAAACCGCCACACTATATGCCACCGGTTATGATGCCAACGGCAACAAGGTCCCGGAAGGACTGGAAATTTCGTTTGTTATCACCGACGGGCCTGATGGGGGAGAGCATCTGGGAACAACCGGGTACGGCCCCTATACCGCCATAACCAATGCCGGCGGGGTTGCCGCCTGTCCGATCTCATCCGGTTCGGTGTCGGGAACAGTGCGTATCCGCGCCTATGCCGAGACAATCCTCTCCGCCGCAACCCAGGTCATGATTCATGCCGGACCGCCGGCCAATATTGTCGTGGGTGCCGAAAAATGCAACTCACCGACATGGGCCATTATCAACGAACGTGTCGGAATTGTCGCCATCGTCTCGGATATCTACCACAATCCCGTGGCCGATTCCACAGTCGTTTATTTCACCTGTGACGAAGGCACCATGAAAGCCCATGAATTAAGAACTCAGAATGAAGAAGGTGTCGCCACCAGTTACTGGATTTCCGGTTACGACGATCCGGCCGCCGACGGCGTTGTCGAGATCATTGCCGAGACCAACGGCGGCGATCTGGCCGATACAAGTTATTTCCTGAATACCTGGAGCCCGAGTTTTATCTGGTTTATAACCGATCCAGCCTCAGGCTTCCCCGTGTTCCCGACCACTATCAATGCCGATGGTAAAGAGAAAAAAACCTATTATCTCGAGGCTCGCGACTTGAATATGAATTTTGTCGAGGGTGGAACAGCTATCGAGGTCGAAGCCGGTCTCTTGAATGTCTCCGGCGGATCGGTTGAAGACGGTTGTCTGGCTTCGCGTGTCAAAGGCCAGATCACCTCAGTCGTACTTGAATATGATCGCTCCATGAACGGTATTGCCGATGACGGTATCGGCGCAATCGACTATGTTACCGCTAATTATGCCAATCTTGTGACCTCAACCATGCCGTGCACCCTGTTAACCGGAACCGCCTATTCACCAAACTGCCTCCTGGATATCGTCTCTTCGGCCAATGCCGATGATGCCGTGACATTCAGCGTCATAATCAAGGACCGCTGGAATAATCCGCTCGGCGATCACACCCTAGTAGCCTCCGTCAGCGGCGGCGGCTCGATAAGCAACGGTACGCAGTCAACTGATATGTACGGCGAGGCCGGCGGATTCACTTTGAATACCCCGCCCGCCGCTGATTCGGTATCGCAGGTGACAATCACTGTTCAGGATATCGATGCCCGTGGGGAAGTTACACTCTCTACGGCAGTTTCAATAAGTAATTAGTCTTTACTCCTGTTTTGTTTCGAGAGGGTCATCCGTTTAGCCGGCGGGTGGCCCTTAATTTTTTCCAAAAATGTGTGGATTCTGTAAAAATTCCCCTTAAATTGAGGGCATGCCTCTAATCAATGAAAAAGATATTGACCTGACAAAAACCATTTTCGATGCCGTTCTGCATACCTGCAGACAGCTACCCGACAAAGCCGCCTTTATTGCCCGGGGCGGCGAAGGAAAGACTTATACCTATAAGGAAGTTGGCGATGCCGTCGTCAAAATAGCCGGGGGGCTCCAGCAACGTGGATATAAAAAAGGTGATCGCATCGCCCTGATATCGGAAAATTGCCCTGAATGGGGAATTATTTATCTGGCGGCTATGGCCGCCGGATGTATTGTCGTTCCCCTTGATGCCTCCCTCAAACCCAATGAACTGGCTCGATTCTTAAGAGTC
>Ga0190359_1000978_pt1 | contig 18635 bp, 17 predicted proteins | sample 48721823_MG_FD_161269 | JGI IMG/M metagenome (GOLD analysis project Ga0190359, IMG submission 161269) | Hydrothermal vent microbial mat bacterial communities from Southern Trench, Guaymas Basin, Mexico - 4872-18-2-3_MG | ecosystem: Environmental > Aquatic > Marine > Hydrothermal vents >... | reverse complement strand
CAGAAGACATTATGCTGGTCACAGCTACATTTAACAAAGAAGCGGTTAAAATCTTGTTTTCAACGATATTTAAATGAATATCTTTGGTTTTTTCGCCGGAACGAAACAGCTCTATATTGAGAGGAACGAGGTCCGGCATCCTGCCAATCTCTCCATAGACACCGGAATTCCGGTCCTGACTGAAATTTCCAATGATCTTCCCTGTTGATGTTAATTTCATAGAGGTTGAAAGACTGGGCACCACAGTGATAACATTGGCTTCCGTCATAGCGTAACTAACCGGCCCCAGATTATACAGGGGATGCCCGAATGCCAAAACATTCACCCCCTCTACATAAGTGGTTGTGCCGGTCGCTGCCAAGCTTAAATCTCCGGATATCAACTGGACACCTATGGGATCTCCCCCTTTTAAACTTGTTTCTGAAAAATTTCGTATCCCTTCTTTCCTCTCCAAATACCCTACCTGTACGGGGCTGAATCCAATATTGGAAAAAAAAGACTTTGACTTCTCAAAAGCCATGTTTGTAAAGCCGCTGAAGACAAGCGGGATTTTCATGACCTCAAGGTTTTTCCCCTCATATAAGGCATGAGGATTTAAAACACACTGTTTCCGGAATACTTCGGAAAGCTCTTCCAGAGACAGATGTTTTTTTATAGGAATGGGAGGAGAATAACGGGATCGAGTGTTCGCGTATTTTCTTATCTCGATCATCTCTTCAATCGGAGTTATGCCGGCAATGGCTTCCGTGGAAAAAGGAAAACTGTAAGCGACAGCGCCAAGCAATTTTCCCTGCACATACACGGGACTGCCGCTCATTCCCTGTATCACTCCTGTTTTTTCCAGATTACTGCCGCTTAATCTGGCTAAAATTATATTTCTTTTCGGCCCGACGCTCGGATCATTTTCCAGAACACCTAATATCTCAACATTGAATTCTTCTATGGTTTTACCCTTGAGTGCGGTCTTCCCTATCCCTTTCATTCCCTCCTTTACTTGATCTACGGGAAAGAAAGAAGACTGTCCGTTTACACCGGAAGAGGTGAACGCATAGAAGACTAAAATCATTAAAACGACTCTAACAGATATTTCTCTCATTCTATCTCCTGTGTCCTCGAACTCTATTTAACCTAACCTATTCATAAAAAAATTATCATCTTTTTTCTGTCAGGTTTTATACAAGTATTAAACAAAAAATACATTTCTTTCGTTACAAAGCATCATATGGCTTTAAGCTTTTTTCCGCACTCTTCAAACAGCTTTAATACTGTATCAAGCTCTTCTTCAGTATGTGTGGCTGAATAACTTGTCCTAATGAGCGCATTGCCCATAGGGACAGCAGGGAAAATTACCGGATTCGTGAAGACCCCTTCTTCTCTCAACATCTTCCAGAGCATGAAAGCTTTCTCATCGTCGCCGATCATGACCGGAATAACAGCACTCTGAGTAGGGCCTGTTTCATATCCCATGGACTGAAAACCGATTCTCATTTTTTTTGTTATTTCCCAGAGCCTTTCTCTTCTTTCCGGTTCATTTTCAATGATATCAAGTGCGGCCAAAACCGTTGCAACAGAGGCTGGGGTGATACTGGCACTGAATATAAGCGACCGGGCAAAGTGTTTTATGAAAGAGATAACTTTTTTTTCTCCTGCCACAAATCCGCCCAAAGAAGCAAAGGATTTACTGAATGTCCCCATAACAAGGTCCACATCTTCCTCAACGCCAAAGTGTTCAGAGGTCCCTCTTCCATGCTCGCCCATAACTCCGATCCCGTGAGCATCATCCACCATGACCTTGGCATTATATTTTTTTGCAGCTTTCACAATTCCAGGAAGGTCAGCTAAGTCTCCTTCCATGCTGAACACTCCATCCACAACGATCAATTTACCGATATTTTTATCCAGGGAAGAGAGAATCCTCTCCAAATCCTCCATATCATTGTGTTTGAATTTATGGACTTTCCCATATGAAAGGCGGCATGCATCAATGATACTGGCATGAACCATTTCATCTGATAAAATAGCTTCATCTTTCTGCACTAAGGTCGAAATGATCCCCTGATTAGTCTGAAATCCGGTGCTGAAAGCCAGTGCGGCTTCCTTTTTCATGAACCGGGCCAGCCTTTCTTCCAACTCAACATGTGCGTCAAGGGTTCCGTTCAAGAATCTCGAACCACAGGTGGCCACTCCGTATTTGTCCACAGCTTTTTTGGCAGCCTCCTTCACATGTGGATGGTCGATAAGACCCAGATAATTATTAGAACCCACCATGATCACGTCTTTACCGTTGATTTTGACTTTGTTCCCTTTGACTTCCTGAATGGGAGTAAAATAAGGATACAATCCCATTTGCTGGACTTCTTCAGCTCTCTTAAACTGATAACATTTATCAAATAAGCTCATGACCGCCTCCTGCTCATTAATGATATGGCTTGAACCAAACCTCTCTGCCCAGATAAGTTGACCTGATAAGTGATTTTCCTTACAATTTCTATCATGAAAATCTTCATAACCGGTGGTACTGGCTTTATCGGAAGCCACCTTGTCGATTTCCTGTCAGAACTCAAAAACACTCAAGTTTATGCTCTCACCCGCAACCCCATTAATCTAAAATGGCTGAAAGGATGTAACATCACTCTCGTGGAAGGAGATTTATTTTGTCTGTCTTCTCTCCCTTCAGGATTAGACTATGTATTCCATATCGCCGGTGTTAGTAAATCAATAAAAACTGAGAGGTATTATACAGTAAACCATGAGGGGACAGCAAGCCTTTTTCAAAAGCTGGCCTCCTTAAACCCAAATCTCAGGAAGGTCATATATTTAAGCAGCCTGGCTGCAGCAGGACCATGCCGTGACGGGAAAATAGTCACGGAAAAAACACAACCTTTTTGTGTGACTCCCTACGGGAAAAGCAAACGATTAGGAGAAAAGGAAGCTCTGAAATATAAGAAAAAATTTCCTGTCATCATAGCGAGAGTAGGGCCTGTATTCGGGCCCAGGGATAAAGATTTTCTTCCCTATTTTAAATTGATAAATAAAGGAATATTCCCTTCTCTGGATTCCAAAGCCGGCCTTATGAGCATGTGCTATGTCAAAGATCTAATCAGGGCTTTGTATTTATGCATGACCAAAGACCTTAAAAGCGGAGAAATATTCCATATTGCAGACCCCCATCCTTACAGCTGGGATGATTTAGGAAAGACCATTGCTGCAGCTCTAGGGAAAAAACCTCTAAAAATAGACCCTCCTTATTTACTCATCCGCACTGTGACTGCTCTCTCTGAGCTCAGCGCAAAAATAAGTAAAAATCCGAGTATATTGAACCACGATAAACTAACAGAAATGAATCAGGAAGCATGGATAACTGATACCTCAAAGGCAAAAAAAGAACTCGGGTTTGAAACTCAGTACTCTCTGGAAAAGGCCGTTAAAGAGACCGTCCATTGGTATAAAGAACAGCACTGGCTGTGATGATGAGTCTGCTTATCTTTTGGATGTGTAAAAAGTGGCAGAAAAATCCTCTTTATCTTTAAGACACCACCCTTCCTTCAGAGAGCAGGCAAAATATTTGACCTGACCTCTAAGGATATGATTGCCTCTTTCAGCTTCAGGCTTAACAATAAAGGGGACCTTTACCGGATCCGATAGGTCCAGATATTCCTTCCCATCCTGCTCTATGACTTTGATACCAAGATCAGAAGCAGTGAAAAAGTCTTTGGAAAACGCCAAGGTATCTGATGGGTCGATTTCGATGATAAAGGATGGTTGAGAGCTGATGAGTATCCCTTCCTTCACACTGAATCTCAATTCGACATCCCCTTCCTGTTCTCTTGACAGCCTTTTCGGCTTTATGTTCGCACCGATCTCCAGCAAATCATATTTATCAGCGGTGAGGGAAGGAAGGAGCAAACAAACCATTGTTATGATAAATGCAACTTTTTTCATTCCTCTGTTCATAGTAAACAATCAAGCCATTTTATTCAAATCATAACAAAAAATCATAACATAACATAGGAAAACTGACCTTTCATTAAAAAATTTGACTTTATTTTTTTATTTATTATAATCCAAAAGATAAAATGAACTTAATATCCAGAATAAAAGGGATAGGACACTATGTTCCGCCTCTCACTGTAACCAATTTCGACCTGGAAAAGGAAATGGATACCTCTGACGAATGGATACGCAAAAGAACCGGAATCAGAGAAAGACATTATGTTGAGCCTGGAGTGGGTTCTTCAGATCTGGCTTATGAAGCATCAAAAATAGCCATCCAAGACGCAGGAATCAAAAAAGATGACATCGAATTCATCATTGCAGCCACCCTGTCTCCGGATCATTATTTTCCCGGAATCGGAGTCATGGTGCAGTCCAAGCTGGGGCTTGGAAACATAGGGGCTCTGGACGTGAGAAATCAATGCAGCGGATTCCTTTACGCTCTTTCCGTAGCTGACCAGTACATAAAAACCGGAAGATATAAAACAATACTGATAGTAGCCGCAGAGGTGCAGTCGACTAATCTTGATTATTCAGACGAAGGACGGCACCTGGCCGTGCTTTTCGGAGATGGAGGAGCGGCTGCTGTTATAGAAGCAGCGGATAAAGAAGAAAACAGGGGCATCCTCTCCACCCACTTATTCTCAGACGGAAACTACATGCAAAAATTATGGATGGAAACACCGAGCCCAAAAGAAAAACCAACCTTTACGTATGATATTATAGATTCAAAAAGATGTTTCCCTAAGATGGATGGAAAGCATGTGTTTGTCAATGCTGTCGAAAACATGCCCAAAGCTGTCTGGACAGCTCTTGAATATAATAATATGACCATTGACGATGTGGATCATCTCATTCCTCATCAGGCTAATGACAGAATAAGCTTAATGGTCGCAAAAAAATTAGGGATTCCGGTCCCTAAGGTTATAAGAAACATCGACCGTTATGGAAACACAACAGCGGCTTCTATCCCTATAGCCCTTGATGAATCTGTCAAAAACGGGCGTATAAAAAAAGGTGATATCATCGTGCTGACTGCTTTTGGATCGGGATATACATGGGCATCGGCCTTGATGAGATGGTAATATAATGTTAGTTCAATATCTTTATTTTGTCCCCTTTTTATGATAGGATAACTCTCTATTTAAAATCATTCAAGTAAGACAGAATAATGCTTAAAAAGAGGAGGAACAAATGAGAAAGTTCTTAACGGTTCTTTTCATCCTTGTATTTTCATTAACCAGCGCTGGAATCCTGATGTCTCAAGACAATAAAGAAGACGCAAAATTCTACAAAACCCTTGAAGAATATCTGGACTCTTTATGGAAATTCTACCCCACCCAGGCCACACTTGCCGGCTTCCACGAGTATGACGACCAACTGGAAGATTTCTCCAGCCGCAATGTCACCAAACAATATGAGAAGCTGGATGAACTGAATAAGTCATTTATCGTTGATATTGATCAGACGATTCTAAGCCCTGAAGCAAAAATGGATCATTCCGTTATCGTGGATGGGCTTTCCTTGGAATTTCTTCAACATGAAGGCCTTCTTCCTTGGGAATATGATCCATTGTTTTACAATAAAATTATATATAACTGTGTTAGACCTTTAATGACAGGAGACTTCGGTACCCCGGAAGACAGAGCAAAAAACGCAGCCAAACGACTCAGTAACCTACCCAAATTTCTGAAAGAGGCGATGAAAAACCTGAAAACTCCACCCCAGCTCTCTACACAAACAGCCATCAAACAATTCCCGGCAATAATGAACTTTTACCAGAACGAAATGCCCCAGCTCATCCAGGAAGCCCCAGATTCCCAGAAATCTGACCTTCAGAAAAACCTTGCGGCAGTCATACCTGCCTTAAATGAGTACCAAACATATTTGAGCAGCGAGCTTCTCCCGAAATCGACAGGAAATTTCCGACTCCTCCAAGCTCATGTCAAGATGGCAAGAATGAGTTACCAGAATCTGACTCCACTCCAGCAAATCGCCGAAATCGCTAAAGCCGATATAAACAACATCCGAAGAGAAATGGCTTTGATCTGTGTTTCCTTCTATAAGATAATGGACCCGAAATTTGATGTTGAAAAACCTCCCTCAAATCTAACAGATGAACAGGTAAGAAACATCATAATCTCCCATGTTCTCAATAAACTCAAAGTCGTTCATCCCGCTAAAGAAAATTTCATTGAAACTCTCACTGCTTCCCAGCAGGAAGTGAAAAATTTCATACAGGAAAAAGAGCTTCTTGATAATCTTCCGGAAACTGAACTCAAAATAGAAGAGATGCCTGAAGTCTTTCAAATGGGCAACCGGTTCAGGCTTGTTACTCCCGGTGTGTATGATGATTCAAACCAATACACACTTCAGATCGCTCCCCTTGATAAGGACCTGAGTGAAGAAGACATCCAGGCCGTTCTTGAGGAATACAATGATTATATTCTCCCCTTCTATTCCGCTAGAAACGTATATCCGGGACCCTTCGTACCGGCATATTTTACTCTAAAAAACGCCTCACTGGCTCAAAAATTATATCCAAACAAGGCGATATTTTATGGATGGCCCCTCTTTGTCGAAGAGATGATGGCCATGTCCGGAATAGAAGACTATGACCTCAGACTGCGTCTCCATCAGTTAAAGATGAAACTGACAGCCGCTATAGATTTTATACTGGATCTGCAAATCCATGAAGGAAGCATGACCAAAGAGCAAGCTGTCAATTATATGACTAGGATGGGATTCCAATCTGAAATTGAGGCAGAGAGAAACTGGGATAGGATTGTTCTGATGCCTCTTGAAGCTGGCTACGCATATGTGGGATACCAGGCCATGCTTGATATGGAAAAAAATTACAAGAAAATCAAAGGCGACGCTTTCAGTAAAAAAGAATTCCTTCAGCAAATACTCAGCCATGGTCCTATTCCACTCAGACTGTTAAGAGAAGAGATCAAATAGCAGAAAAAATACCATAATATAAAGGCCTGTTTCTTAATAAACAGGCCTTTTCTCTAAAAAATGACCCTCATTATTGACTCTCACGCTCATTTAAGTACAGAAGACTTTGACAAAGACAGAGATCTGGTCATTAAGCGAGCTTTTGATTCAGGAGTTAAAAAAATCCTCTGCCCCACTGAGATTTCAGATAGTAAGATTTTAAGCACTACTTACAGCCTGATAAAAAAATACAGCCACATTACAGCCGCAGGTGGAGTGCATCCTCACAACGCCAGCCAGTACAATCAGAATCTTGAGAACAGAATCAAGGATATGGCCGAAGAGAATAAAATCGTTGCTGTTGGAGAAATCGGTCTGGATTTCTATTATAATTACTCCACTCCTGCCGAGCAAAAACTTGCTTTCCAAAAACAACTTGCGCTTGCCCAGAATCTAAAGCTCCCTGTCATCATCCACAGCCGGAAAGCCGCATCCGATGTGTTAGCTCTTATAAAAGAACAAAATTTCACCAATGGAGGCATTCTGCATTGTTTTACAGAAAATCTTGATTTCGCAAAAAAGATGCTGGACAGAGGATTTTTTATCTCATTTTCAGGAATCCTCACTTATCCTAAAGCTCATGACCTGAGAGAAACAGCAAAAAAGATTCCCGATGACAGACTTCTGGTAGAAACAGATGCCCCCTTCCTGACCCCGGTGCCTTTCAGGACCAGATTCAAAAGGAATGAACCAGCTTTTGTTACAGAGACCGCAAAAGTCCTTGCAGAGCTCAAAAAAGTGCCGTTTGAGTCCTTTGCGGAAAAAATATGTCAAAATTTCAGTTCCCTATTTATAGAGAGCTAAGATAAGTTTGAAATATAAAACTTTTGGTGTTAATATAAAATCCGTATATTAAAGACATGACACCTGAAAAATCTTTAAAACAGCCGTTTAGGGAAAACCCCTCTTTAAATGACCTATACTCCTTAATAAAAATCGATCTGGACGAAATAGAAAACAAAATTAGAAATTTCACCTCCTCTCCTAATCCTCTTGTCAAGGAAATCAGCAGCTATCTCTTCAGAAAACCGGGGAAAAAAATCAGACCGGCTGTTCTGACTCTTTGTGCGAAGTTATTCGAATACCAGGGAAACGAGCACGTTCTCATGGGTACCCTTGTGGAAATGATTCATACAGCCAGCCTTATTCATGATGACATCATCGATGACTCTAATAAAAGGAGGGGGGAAGATACAGTCCACACTCGGTGGGGGCCTAACATAACAGTCCTTCTTGGCGATTATATCTACATAAACACCATAGGCTCCTCTCTAAACACAGCGAATCTGGAAATAACAAAAACACTTATTCAAGCATCTGCTCAGATGATAGAGGGTGAATTGAATGAATATTATCTCAGCGGAAACCTTGAAATCACTGAAAAAGACTATCTGGATATTCTTCATAAAAAAACAGCTTCTCTTTTTTCGGCCTGCTGTCAAATCGGGGGAAGACTCGCTGGTGCCCCAGAAACATTCATCACTATGCTGGGAAAATTCGGCATTAATTTTGGAATGAGCTTTCAGTTGATCGACGACCTTCTTGATTATTCCGGAGACCCCGAATCATTAGGGAAACCAGTGCTGTCAGATTTAAGGGGAGGCCGCATAACACTGCCTTTGATTTACACATTTAATAATGACGGCCACGAAAACCGGAAAAGCATTCTTGAACTCTTCAATCAAAAAGACTTCAGTGAGTCAGCCCTTAAAAAAATCATAGATATCGTGGAATCTAACGGTGCGCTCGATTATACTTTCCAAAAGGCAAATGACTTTTCGGTTTCAGCAAGGAATATATTAAACCATTTTCCAGAATCTGATTTTCGCGAAAGTCTAGCCAGAATTTCAGATTACATTCTTCACAGAAATAAATAGAATAGTCCAGGTCAGAGATGCTGGAGATAGAAGTCAAAATCAGAATCCTTGATCTTAAAAAAACACACGATAAACTTTTATCTCTGGGGGCCTCATTCATTAAACCCAGATATTTTGAAGAAAACATTCTTTATGATTTTCCAAAAAAAACTCTTACAAAAAAAAATCAGGCATTAAGACTCAGGTCTGTTGGAAAAAAAAATATTCTGACTTATAAAGGAGAACCGCAAAAATCAAGAAAATTCAAGATAAGAAATGAATTCGAAACCCAAGTCAAAGATAAAAAGCAAACAAAAAAAATACTATCCTCACTCGGCTTTAAACAGGTTTTCGTTTACCAAAAATACAGAACAGAATACAAGACTAAGAGTTTAAAAATATGCTTAGACGAGACCAAAGCTGGAAAATTTCTCGAACTTGAAGGAAAGCGAGAAGATATCGTTACGTTCACAAAACAAATGGGATACTCAAAGGATGATTTTATTAAGGATGATTATGTATCTCTTATAAAGGAGATTGAAACAAGATAAAGAAACTTAAAGGGATTTACTGCCCTCGCCTCCTTCCTTTTTTCCCTTCTTCTCCTTTTCTTCTTCGTCAATGACCTTAAAATCAATAACTCCCTTTTCAACTTCTTCCTGGGCAATCCGGATAAGGCTCTTGGATTTAGATTTTATCTTAGGTTTGGCCCCTTTTAGAAGCTGTCTCGCCCTTTTCGACACAAGTAAAATGAACTTATATTTGCTATCCAGGTCTTTGTAAGATTCCAATTATAAAGCTCTCCTCTTCAATATATCAGCAAGTAAAATAACAAAAATTTGATTTAAATTCAACATATAATTTAATCTAGCCTTAAATCAACATCCAATTATAGTTGACAAAAAAATGACTCTTAACTAAACTATTCAAGAATTATGTGACCCGTTAGCTCAATTAGGCAGAGCAGCTGACTCTTAATCAGCAGGTTGAAGGTTCAATTCCTTCACGGGTCACTTTTTTTGGACCTGCCTGAAGAAAACATACCTTTTATGCTCTTAAAGATTTTTGTTATTCCCTTGTCTCCGGCTTCAATATATAGCTTCTCAGTGGAATTTCGGAAATAAGAATTATGATAGATTTCAGACTTCGGCTTTGAAATGCTCAGGTCATACTCTCTTCGTTTTTCCGGATCACTTAAAACTTTATAGGCTTCTTTTATTTCCAGCAGCGTCTTTTTTCTTTGTTCTTCATTAATCAGAGTGTAATGAGCCAAAGAATCTTTTTCATAAGATATCTGAGCTGTTCTATAGGCCCTCTCAATATCCTGCTGGGAAGCGCTCCGGCTCACATTCATGACCTCATAAAGGGTTATTTCTCCTCTCAATATCATATTCTTAACTCTTTTTTTCAGTCAGTCTGGAAGCGATAGAAAGTATAGCCTTTCCCACATCCGATTCCGGATATTTATCCATTACAGGCGTTAAATTTTTCACGCTTTTATGCACGACCTCGTTAAACGGGATAGCTCCCAGATAGTCTAAGTTAATGACCAGAATCTTTTGAACAACATTGGAAATGGATTCTCCGAGCACGAAATCTTTCTCGTCCCTTGCTTTGTTGATGATAAGGCTGGGTCTGAATTTCTTGAGGGCACGGAACAACAGGTCTGCGTAATACTTATCCTGAGAGATAACTTCACTGAGGAAACTGTATACTGACCTTGAATTGTCGTTTATCTGTTCCGTTACTTTTTTAATCAAATCCTGAATCTGGTAATGATCTATGTATAATTTCAGAAGCCTTATGATACACGACTTTAAAAAATAGTAAGCATTCTCGATAGATGTGGGTTCAGGATTGACTACCAGTATTCCCGGGTTGGAGAGCAGAAAAAAATCAATAGAATTATAGGTAGAACCTGTCCCGATATCGATGATGATGACATCAGAATCAAATGTTTTTATGTGTCTTAATAATTTCAACTTTTTAAAATAATTCAGATTCGCTGTAAAAAGAAGATGGTCTGAACCCTTGACAAGTCGTAATTTATTATACCGAGTAGGAACAGCTACGTCCTTAAGTGTGGGGACTTTCTTTGTTAAAAAATCCCCTATATCCAAATCACTTTTCCTCATTCCAAGGAAAGTATGAAGATTGGCGCCCCCTAAATCAGCATCAATTAAGGTGACTTCTTTATTTTTTTTTGAAAGGCAGAGAGCCAGGTTTGCCGTCACAAAGCTTTTCCCCGTTCCTCCCTTTCCTCCACCCACTGCCCATATGGTCCTGGTCCGGTTCTGCCGTTCTGAAACGACCGGGTTACTTCTTGTCTGCTTTGGATTCATATGTTGAACAATCCAGGTTAATCAAAAAAAATGTATTTTAATTATTTTAACACAGTCAACACATTTGTAAAACAAAACAAGCAATAATAATTCTTTACTGTTTGACTTCTGATTTCTATAATAAAAAAAAGTGAATCATCCATGGATTTAAGCATTCTAATCACTGCTGGAATACTCATTACTGTTATTGTTCTGGCTTCTGTTTTAATTCTCAAAAGCACATTAAAAGAGACCTCTATTAAAATCGAAGAATTAAAACAGTCTCAATCAGAGAACAAATCCATGTCTCTTATGCAGCAGCAAATAAATGACCTAACCAAGAATATCAACCAGCAGCTCAACAACATAAGCAGCCAATTCCAGAAAACCACCGGCCATATAGGCACTACTTTAGGGGATGTTAAAGAAAATTTGGGAAGAATGGAAAGTGTCACCACACAGGTTCTGGAAAAAGCCAAAAACATCTCAAATCTGGAAAACCTTCTCCGCGCTCCTAAATTCAGGGGGGGCTTGGGAGAATTGTTTTTAGGTGACTTATTAGCGCAGATCCTTCCTCCCGCTCACTACAAGCTCCAGCACAAATTTAAAACCGGAGATATGGTGGACGCTATTATTAAAATAGGGGAAAACACAGTACCTATTGACTCGAAATTTCCCCTAGAAAACTTCAAGAAATATTTAAATGAAGAAAACGAAAAAGAAAAGAAAAATCTACGAAAAAAATTTGTTTCAGATGTAAAAAAACATATCGATGTCATCCAGCAGAAGTATATCCTGCCTGATGAAGGAACATTTGACTTTGCACTCATGTATATTCCTGCAGAAAACATATACTATGAGACCATTCTCCGCGAAGAAAACATAGTCACAGACAAGAGTATTTTCTCCTATGCCACACAAAAAAGAGTCATTCCTGTTTCCCCGAACTCATTTTTTGCCTATCTCCAGGTAATTGTACTGGGCCTCAAAGGGCTCCAAATAGAAAAATCCGCCCAATTTATATTTCAGTCTCTGACAAGTCTTCAAAACGACCTCTGTATGTTTAAAGACTCCTTCAGCCTTGTCGGAACTCATTTGAACAATGCCAGAACAAAATATGATGAGGCAGAAAATAAGCTGTCAAAATTTACTGATAAAATAAAATCACTGGATTCTTATGAATCAGAACTGCTTGAAGAGAAAAAAACTGACTGAACATCTATAATCTTGAGGAATATTTCAACTCCTTAAATGTAATGATAAAGGAGGTCTCTTTATTGCTTTCGATTTTCATATCTCCATGAAGCTGTTCTGTCAGCATTTTAACTAACTGCAGTCCAAAGGAGCCGGGTTTATTCAAATCAATCTTATTTTTGACACCCACGCCATTATCACTGACAATCAGCTTTAGTTGTTCATCTCCTGCTTTGACCAAAGTGACTCTGACCTCTCCTTTTTCCTTATCCAAAAAACTATGCTTTAGTGAATTAGATATCAACTCATTCAACAAAAGCCCTAAAGGAATGGCCGTATTTATGTCCAGAAAAATTTCTTTAACGTCTTTTTTCAAAACGACCTTCTCAGAATCAATCCCAAAAGATTGAAAAAGATAGTGAGCTAAGCTGTCTATGTATTTTGAGAAATCGACTTTGGAAAGTTCCTCAGATCCATACAGTTTTTCGTACACCATGGCCATTGTCTTTATTCTTCCCCGGCTTTCCCTAAATATCTCTTGAATATCTTCATCCTCGATATTCGCAGCCTGAAGCGCCAGCAAACTTGATATCACCTGCATGTCGTTTTTAACTCTGTGATGGACCTCACGCAGCAGGACTTCTTTCTCTCGGAGAGAGTCTTGGAGCTTTATCTTATCTTTCTTGCTTTCTGTTATATCCCGAATATAGGAACATGTCCCGATGACTTGTTTTTTTTCTCTTAATATCACAGCATCCACTTCACAAAATAGAGCGGTCCCGTCTTTCTTGATTCCCTTAAATTCATAACTGCTTTTCACTTTATTGCCGCTGACCCGGCTTCTGTGAAGGTGGATAACCGTCTCACGGTCTTCGGGATGAACCAACGTCAGAATTGTTTTCCCCTCGAGTTCCTCTCTTTCATACCCGAATATCTCACACAATCTGTCGTTAAAATATTTTAAATTTCCTTCCTTATCATCGATCAGGATAGCTATTCTTGCTTTTTCAACCAGGCTTTTATATCTGGCTTCGGATTCTTTGAGCTGCACTTTGGTCTCTTTTTTTATTTTCAATTGCTTCCTTCTTTATCCTTTTTTGTTAAGCCTGTACTTTATATAAAAGCCATGCTGCTCCTATTTATTCCTCTATTCTGATTCCTCAAAAGAGGATAACTGCAGTTCTAATTTAGTCACCATCTCTCTTAATAATTCAATAATCTCCTCAAGGTCTTCAGGAGAAAAAATATCCCAGTCTTCAAGAGTGCATTCATCCCTGCCTCTTTCCAGGCTCTCTATGGCATCATCGAGGCTCTCAATAAGCTTTTCACAGGTTTCTTCTTTTGTGGTCATTCCGTTTCTCCTTTTCAATGAACCTGGACTTATATATTATCCAGGTGAATTGTGTTTCTGTCTATATATCACATGAAGAAATTTATTGTCAAAGGGAAGTCTTCTTTTTTTTTATCATTGATTCTTTAGCTGATATGTGATATATTACATAACAGATGAGGTAGTTGGGTTACTCATACAAGAGCGTTTAGGTAAAGTAAGGTTGGCGCCAATGACCAAAGGACTTATTTTCGATATCAAAAAATACGCCATCCATGACGGTCCGGGCATACGCACAACTGTTTTTCTCAAAGGATGCCCTTTGCGCTGCTGGTGGTGCCATAATCCGGAAGGACAATCTCCACAAAAAGAACTGTTCTATAATGCTGAAAAATGCCTTGCCGGCTGTACAGACTGCATCGCCGCATGCCCGAATCAGGCGATAACCAGAGACAGCACTGGGATCTCCATAGACAAAAGCAAATGCCGGATGAAAGAAGACTGTGCCGGGGCATGTCCTACCGGAGCTTTAAAAGTCATAGGGCAGGAGATAAGCGCCGATGAATTAATGAAAGAAATCGAAAAAGACAGAATATTCTATCAAAATTCAAACGGAGGTGTTACGTTTTCAGGCGGAGAGCCTCTCATGCAGACCAATTTTCTGGATGCCGTGCTTAAGAAATGCAAAAGTCAGTACCTTCACACAGTTGTTGATACATGCGGATACGCACCATTTGAGGATTTCGAGAAAATAATGGATAAAGTCGATCTTTTTCTTTATGACCTGAAAACGATGGATGAAGAAGAGCACCTGAAATCCACAGGAGTGAGCAACCAGCTCGTCCTTGACAATTTAAAAAAACTGGGGAAATCAGCAAGAGAAATTCATGTGAGGATTCCCTTGATCCCTGGTTTCAATGACTCCCTGGAAAACGCACAAAAAACAGCTCAATTCATCCGTAACATTCCGGGAATAAACAGGATCAACCTCCTCCCCTATCACAGGGCAGGAACTCAAAAATACCTCAACTTAAAAAGAACACCAAAAGACATTTCTCCTCTTTCAGAGGATAAAATAAAAAGATTACAGAAAATATACGAAACATACGATTTTTCTGTAAAAATCGGGGGCTAAAAATGAACAGCCGAATCAAAAAACTGAGAGATCAGAGCATTAACACAAAGCCATTTATATCCATTGAAAGGGCTCACCTGCTGACAAAATTTTATAAAAGCAGTGAATCCAAAAAAGTCTCAAATCCTGTTAAAAGAGCCCTGGCTTTTAAGTACATTATGGAAAACAAAAGCATCTGCATTAATGAGGGAGAACTCATTGTCGGAGAAAGAGGCCCTTCCCCCAGGGCCACTCCCACTTATCCCGAGATCAACACACACAGTCTCAAAGACTTAGACATCTTGAATTCAAGGGAGAAAACAGCTTATTCCGTAAGTTCCGAAATAAAAGAGGCCTATAAAAATGATATCATCCCTTTCTGGAGAGGCCAATCCATAAGAGACAGGATCTTTGACGAAGTATCAGACGAGTGGAAGGATGCATACGAAGCAGGAATATTCACCGAGTTCATGGAACAGCGCGCTCCAGGGCATACGGTTCTGGACAACAAAATCTATAAAAAGGGATTTATGGATTTTAAAGAAGACATACGAAACAGCATGGATTCACTCGACTTTCTCAATGACCCGGAAGCCTATCAAAAAAAACAGGAACTCAAAGCCATGGATATAGCTGCGGATGCGATAATGATCCTGGCAAAACGCTATTCTGAAAAAGCCGCCGAGCTCGCAGAGAAAGAAACAAACAAGAAGAGAAAACAAGAACTCCGGAAAATCTCTGAAACCTGTGCTCGTGTCCCTGCTCGCGCCCCCCGCAGTTTTTGGGAAGCGCTGCAGCATTACTGGTTTGTTCATCTGGGAGTGATAACGGAATTAAACGGATGGGACTCATTCAATCCGGGAAGGCTCGACCAGCATCTCTACCCCTTTTATAAACAGCAATTAGACGAAGGAAGCCTCACAAAACAAAACGCCGCAGAACTGCTGGAAGCCTTCTGGATAAAATTCAACAACCAGCCCGCTCCTCCCAAAGTGGGAGTGACTGCTGAAGAAAGCGGAACCTATACGGATTTCGCTCTCATTAATATAGGAGGAGTGAAAACCGACGGGACAGACGGGGTGAACGAGCTCTCATACCTCATTCTTGACGTCATCAAAGAGATGCGGATACTCCAGCCCAGCTCTATGGTCCAGATCAGTAAAAAGGGGCCGGACCGCTTTCTCGAAAGCGCGTTGAAAATCATAAAAACAGGCTTCGGACAGCCCTCGATTTTCAATACGGATGCCATCATCCAGGAACTCTTAAGGCAGGGAAAATCCATTGAAGATGCCAGAGACGGAGGAGCCAGCGGGTGTGTGGAGACAGGTGCCTTTGGAAAAGAAAATTATACGCTCACAGGTTACTTCAACATGCCCAAAGTGCTTGAAATCACGTTACACAATGGATACGACCCGAGGACACAAAAGAAAATCGGACTTGAAACCGGGGATCCCACAGAATTCAGTGACTTTCAGGACCTTGTCGATGCCTTCAGAAAACAACTGAATCATTTCATAGACATAAAAATAGAAGGAAACAATATCATAGAAAGACTCTACTCAGAATACATACCCGCTCCGTTTCTCTCAATCCTCACAAGCGACTGTATTCAGAACGGAAAGGACTATCACGAAGGGGGAGCCCGGTACAACACGACCTACATCCAGGGAGTGGGACTGGGTACTATGACGGACTGCTTTACATCCATTAAATACAATGTTTTCGATAAAAAGACAATCACAATGAAAAAACTCCTTCAAGCGCTTGATGCAAATTTCAAGGGGGAGGAAAATCTCAGGCAGCGGCTGATACATAAAACTCCCAAATACGGAAACGATGACGATTATGCGGATGATAATTTAAAAACCATCTTTGATATATACTATGAGGCTGTCAACGGAAGGCCCAATACCAAAGGAGGAAAGTACAGAATAAATCTGCTTCCCACCACAGTACATATTTATTTCGGAAGGGTCACGGGCGCCACGCCTAACGGAAGAAAAGCCTCAGTCCCCCTGTCAGAAGGCATATCTCCCACTCAGGGAGCAGACACTCAGGGCCCCACAGCCGTCCTTAAATCAGCCTCAAAAATAGACCACTTAAAAACAGGCGGGACTCTGCTCAATCAGAAGTTCAATCCCCAGCTCTTCGACGATGAAGGCATCAATAAACTGGTGAAACTTATCCGTTCTTATTTCAGTATGGACGCGCATCATGTTCAGATAAATGTGGTCTCAGCAGACACCCTGCGTAAAGCTCAAAAAAATCCCGAAGAATACAAAAACCTCATCGTCCGCGTGGCCGGGTACAGCGATTATTTCTGCGACCTGAATGAAGACCTTCAGAATGAGATCATTGCAAGAACAGAGCATAGGGAAATCTAAGACCTGCCTACCACTTGATCTTAAAAGTGATTCTTGCCTGGCGCGGCTGCTGTCTTCCCATTTTTTTTACATCAGATAATGGTAAAACATAGACAATTTATCAGAAAAATATATTACCCATCTTTAACACTTGTAAAAATTATATTCTTTATTTTCAATAGATTACAAGAGAAAAATTCAGGCGTGGCACTACATTTGACTGATTGTAGGAGGAGGCTTAACACCGGCAGCCATGAAACAACGATGAGCCACCCCCTCAAATTCACTCCGTAATAAAAATGATTTACCATCGATCTCTATCTTTATCGCTTGAAGAGAGCGTAAATCCCGTATTATCTCATGCCAGGGTGGAACCTCTCCTTTTTCTCTTAATCTCCTCCTCAACTCTATGACTAACAAAAGGGCTAAATAACTCCAGAACACATGACCCTTTGTATTCTCTGCTGTCTGATGATAGACGGGCCGCGTCTCAAGAATGTCCTTGAGATTCCTGAATGCACATTCCACTTGCAGAAGATTCTTGTAAGTTACAGCAACCTCTTCTGAATTTAGTTCAGTGTTCGTGGTCAAAACAAACTTCCCATCAAATCGTGCCTCTTCCTGAACTTTGTCCACATTAAGTGTAAGAGAATCCTTCTTAATCTTCAGATATTTCTTGTATCCTCTGTTGGTAATGACCGAAGAGGATCATATACATGCCCTATCCGCTTGCTTGCCCGAAGGTCAGAACCTCTCTCTGTTAGCCGATGCAATACTGTATAAAAGAGAGCTTGCTCCAGATCGAACTCAATCTTTTTCCTCTCTTGTATCCTCCTGATGATCTTTTCCAATCCCAACTCCTCCCACAGACGCCTGAATACAAGAAAGCTTCCCCATTCCCAAGCCCAACAGCTCAAACTCTTATCTTTCTTGAAAGCAGTAAGAACAGCTATCTTCTCTTAAAATTTCGAAAAGCTTTTAATTAACGCATCGAGCTTGCCTGATTCTTTGAGAAATATGTCAAGTAATAAATATGTTATTTTTTATATATCGTGCACTACATTTTGGAGACTTTCAGAAAAAAGTGTTGATTTTAAAGCTGGTTACAAAGACAATTTCTTCTTAAGTGTTAAAAATGGGTATTAAATATACGGATTATAAATTTTTTACTGTTACTACTGACGAAGATATCAAAAAGGATTTAGCTGAAAGCAGACAAATATTAACCAAAGAAATAATAGAAAAGATTAATTTTATAAAGAAGTAAATCCAAAAAAATCGACAAAGAGAAAAAATTAACTTTATATAAAAAAAAACGGGAATTTTAATCGTCGCTAGAGGGAATTTTTTCTTGACGTCAATCAGGAGGGAAAATCTGCAGCAACAAAAAAACGAATTTCTTATCTTTATTTCTCATTAATGATAACATTTTTTGATTCTCAATTAGCAACTGGTTCTACCCCT
>Ga0190359_1000977_pt1 | contig 18643 bp, 14 predicted proteins | sample 48721823_MG_FD_161269 | JGI IMG/M metagenome (GOLD analysis project Ga0190359, IMG submission 161269) | Hydrothermal vent microbial mat bacterial communities from Southern Trench, Guaymas Basin, Mexico - 4872-18-2-3_MG | ecosystem: Environmental > Aquatic > Marine > Hydrothermal vents >... | reverse complement strand
GGCAGGGGGCGTAGGGATTGAGGCACTGGTGGGGACGGCAGTACTGGCCGGCCCGGCAATCCTCGTCACGGTTGCACTGGCCGCCGGGAAGCTGCTCGTAGATGGCCACCCGGTCGGCCACGAATCCCTGGCCGGTGACCGAGGCGTCGCTTTTCAGGGTAAGGGTGACCCGGTCACCGTCGAAGGCCGGTGTCCACAGGTCCTGGTGCCGGCCGTCGACGACGAACTGCTGGCCGCCGGCACCCTCGATGAGCAGCCAGTCGTAGCCGGGCTCGATGTCGACGCTGGCAAGGTGCAGCTTTATGCGGCTGGCGCCCTGGCGTTCCACCACCCACTGGCGCTCGCAGTCGTTCGGGTAGGGATGATCGCTCTCGACCTCGGCCAGCAGCATCTCCGTCCAGGACCAGGGGCCGGGCTCGGGAGGCTGCCCACAGATCCAGGCACAGGAGCCTTCCTGGCACACCGGGTAGCCGATGCAGCGGGCGTGCGACCACTCGTTGCCCGGCAGCGAGCAGTCGGCGTCCTGCTCGCAGGTGCCGTCGCTGCGGCAGACACCGGCGCCGTTGCAAAAGAGATTGGCCTCCTGGTAGCACTCCCCGCCGTCCTCGCCGCAAGACTCGCCCCAGAGCGCGATACCCACGGTACGGTGACAATCGGGATCGTAGACGATCAGCCCCTCGTCGCCGGCCCAACCCTCCGACCGGGAGGAGATGGCCACGCAGCGGGCCGGACCGGAATCGGCGCAACCGGTCTGCTTGATGAGTTCACCGTCGTCTTGCCAGTACCAGCCTTCCTGGGCCGTTCCCTGCTGCAGGCACACCGGCCGGTGCCCCGGCGGCAGGCAGTCGGGATCTGGCTGCGGGCAGAACTCGTCGCAGATGCCGTCTCCGTACCAGCCATGGGTCTGGCACAGGTCGTCCCACCAGTCGGCCTTGCCCAGCTGCCGGGCCTGCTGCTTGGAGACACCCTCCCGCTCGATGGTACCGCCGCAACCCCACAACAGGACGGAAAATCCAAAAACTACAGTCAACTTGCCAACAAACGCCTTCATCTTGCCAACCCTCCCGTATATCTCGCTTGCTTCCTCGCACGAACTCCTTCATCACCCAGCGCCGATAGCACAAACCATGCCATCTTCTCCTGATATCAAACCGCCGTTTTTTCAATTAGATACCAAGGACGAGGGGATGCACCGCCGGAACACCTGTATCTGGGAAATTACACTTCCATACCATGCAGGAAACTTGTCTACGTATTACAGTGTGTTGCAAATGAATACATAGTACTACAATATTGCCTCCCAGACGATGCACGTCACGAAAACCTCCATTCGGTGGCATTTGGTGTTAACAGCACGGCGTCGGCATGCTAGCCTGTGCCGCCATGGGTATCCGGCTCAAGATCAACCTGTTGCTGGTGGCTGCACTGGTGCTGGTTCTCGGCGTTGCCGGCTACCTGCAGCTGCGCATAACCGAACGCCTGGCGGTGGACGAGATGATCCGCCGGGGCCAGGCCATGCTGGCGGCACTGTCGGTACCCTGCTCGGTGGCCCTGGCCAACCACGAGATCGAACGACTCGACGACTACCTGGCACAGTTCGTCCCCGTGAACAGCAACCCGCCGGCGGGGGACAGGCCCGGCCAGGCGGGGGACAGGCCCGGCCAGGCACTGTCGCCGGCCCCCGATCTGCTTTCCCTGGCGATCCTGGACAGGCGGGGCCGGGTCCTGGCTCACACCCGTGAGACCGAGTACGGGGCCATCATGACCGACGAGTTCACCAGGCGGGCCCTGGCCAGCCGGGAATCGCTGGCGGAAAGACACCGCGACGGTGGGCGGGACGAGCTTCTGGTGGCTCTGCCCATACACTCGGGCCTGCGCTGGGGTACGCTCGAGGCACGCTTTTCCCTGGCCAGGATGAACCGCCTGCTGGGCCGGCTGCGCCTGCACTCGCTGGGGGTAACCGCCCTGGCCATATTGCTGTCTACACTGGCCCTGTCGCTGGGGCTGGGACGGGTGGTAGTGCGTCCGGTGGCCCGCCTGGCGGCCATGGCCGAGAAGTTGCGCCAGGGACAGTTCGCGCACCGCCTGCGCCTCGACAGCGGCGACGAGTTGGGGCGGTTGGCCGCGGCCTTCGACGAGGCCGCCGAACAGCTGGGCGACTACACCCAGCGCCTGGAAGAAAAGGTCCGGGAACGCTCCCGGCAGATCATGGAAAAGAACCGCGAGCTGGAACAGGCCAACCGCACTCTCAACGAACAGGCCCGCCGTCTGGAGCAGCTGGCCACCACCGACGGGCTCACCGGCCTGGCCAACAAGCGCCACTGGCAGGAACGGGTGGGCGAGTTCGAGGTGGAACGTGCCCGCCGGGGTCGCCACCCGCTGAGCATGCTCATGCTCGACGTGGATCACTTCAAGCACTACAACGATAACAACGGCCACCTGGCCGGTGACCAGCTACTCGAACACCTGGCCCGCCTGCTGCGCGAGAACCTGCGCTCCACCGATATCGCCGGCCGCTTCGGCGGCGAGGAATTCTGCGTGGCCCTGCTGGACACCGAGCTCAAGTCAGCCAGGCGGGTGGCGGAAAAGATTCGCCGGGTGGTGGAAAGAGCGGAGTTTCCCGGCCAGGAGAAGCAGCCGGAGGGTAAACTCACCGTCAGCATCGGCGTGGCCGAGCTGGACCTCGATGATGACCAGCTTGACGACCTCATCGAACGAGCCGACCAGGCGTTATACCGGGCCAAGGCAGGTGGCCGCAACCGGGTGGAGACATGAACAGGTTGCTGTTTCTCTTCTCGTTCCTCGTGCTGATCCCGCTGGCCGGGGCCGACCCTCCCGTGCAGAGACCGCTGGTCTTCGGTATGACCCCGATCGTCGGGGTGGAAGCCACCCGCCAGCGTTTCCAACCACTGGTGCGGCTGCTCGGCAGCAAGCTGGGCCGCCCCCTGCAGTTGCAGGTGGCCGACAGCTACCGGGCACTCATAGACGACATGGTCGCCGGGCGCATCGACCTGGCCAAGCTCTCCCCCCTGTCATACGTGCGGGCCCGGCGCCGCTCGCGGGCCATCGAATTGCTGGCCACCCAGGTGGCCAACGGTTCCACCAGCTATTCCAGCTACCTGGTCAGCGTGGCGGAGCGGCGCATCAGGCCCCTGGCCGAGTGGCGCTCGGCCCGACTGTGCTTTGCCGATCCCGATTCCACCTCCGGCTACCTGCTGCCGGCGGACTACTTGCTGGCCCGCGGCATCAATCCCTTCGAGCACTTCGCCGCCGTGGAATTCGCCGGCAACCACCGCGCCTGCCTGGAGGGTTTGTTCGCCGATCGTTACGACCTGGTGGCCACCTTTTCCGGGGCCATTCGCGATGCCCGCCAGGCCGGCCTGCCGGTGGGCGAGCTGGTAATCGTGGCCAAGGCCGGCCGCATTCCCTACGATGCCTATTGCGCCCGGGCCGACCTGCCCGCTTCCCTCAAGCAGGCCCTGCGGCAGGCGCTGCTTTCCATCAACACCCTGGATCGCCAGGGCCGGCGGGCGCTGGAGCCGACCCTGGGAATCAACGGCTGGATAACCGGCAACGACACCGCCTACGACAGGCTGCGACAGGTGGAAGAGCGAGTCCGCTCCCGGCTGGGCGACCGGCCCGCTGGCAAGGCCGCTGCCGCTCCGATCGCTCCCGCCGGACAGACAGATAATCATTGATCGCAGCCGACGATTGACCTACCTTCGCAGCAGACGACACGATAAAGGATAAACATGGCAGAGACACTGATCGTACGGGTAGCAGACAAGGAATTCACGGTACAGGTGGAAAGCTTCGACGGCGGCCGGGCGCTGCTCGAGGTAGCGGGACAGCGGTACACGGTCTCGGTCCAGAAGGAGGCCACCCCGTTGGCGGCTGCGGCTGGCGACCCCGGCACGACTGCCGACACGTCCTCCCCTGCCCCGGTCGTTTCCCCACCTGTCTCCAGGCCGCCGACCGCGTCCGGCTCCGGCAAGATTTTCACCGCCCAGATGCCGGGCACCGTCCTGAGGCTGGTCGTCGAGGCCGGACAGCAAGTCAGCAGCGGCGACATCCTGCTGGTGATTGAGGCCATGAAGATGGAGAACGAGATTCGCTCCGATCGGTCGGGCCAGATCGCCGAGATCATGGTCAAACCCGGGCAACAGGTTCAGACCGGAGATGGGCTGGTTTCTTTTCGCTAGCCTTGCCGCAGGCGCCGCTGGTAGACGAGAGTCCGCTACATGGTCACGGTTCTCATACTGCTGCTGCTGCTGGTGGCATTCGGCGCCTGGGAGTACTTCGGCCACCTGTCGCGACTGCGGCGCATTCCCATCAGGATTCACGTCAATGGCACCCGGGGCAAGTCCTCGGTGACCCGCCTGATCGCCGGCGGCTTGCGTGGTTCGGGCATTCCCACCTGTGCCAAGACCACCGGCTCGCAGCCGCGCATGATCCTGGAAAACGGCAAGGAGTACACCATCCAGCGCCAGGGACGGGCCAACATCATCGAGCAGGTCCGGGCCGTGGGCGTCGCCGCACGGCGGCGGGCCCGGGCCGTGGTCCTCGAGTGCATGGCCCTGCAACCGCAACTGCAGGACCTGTGCGAGCGTCGCCTGGTCCGTTCCACGGTGGGAGTGATCACCAATGCCCGGGCCGATCACCTGGACGTCATGGGGCCCACTGTCGGCGACGTTGCCCGCGCCCTGGCAGGAACCGTTCCCGCCCGGGGCCCCCTGGTCACGGCCGAAGACGATCCCGCCCTGCTGGAGATCTTCCGCGGTGCCGCCGAGAAAAAGGGAGCCGAGTTGATACCGGTGAGCCCGGCCACGGAAGGCATCGATAACGACATCATGCGCCGTTTCACCTACCTGGAACACCCGGAGAACGTGGCCCTGGCCCTGCGTGCCTGCCTGCTGGCCGGGGCCGAGCGCCGGGCCGCCCTGGAGGGTATGTGGTCGGCCGAACCCGACCTGGGAGCCCTGCGCATCTTGCGCCTGGCCTTCTTCGCCAAGCAGATCTTCTTCATCAACGCCTTCGCCGCCAACGATCCCGAGTCCACCACCCGGGTCTGGCAACGCGTGGTCGACCTCCACCCCGAGGTGGAATGCCGCGTGGCCGTGCTCAACTGCCGGGCCGACCGGCCGCAACGGTCGGTGCAACTGGGGCAAATACTCCACCAGTTGCCCGGCCTGGCCCGGGCGCTGGTGTGCGGCAGCGGTACCCGCCTGGCCCTGGAAGCGGCCCTGCGGGCCGGCTGCGAGGCGGAGAAACTGGTAGCCATGGAACAGGCTCCGGCCGCCGCCATCTTCGAGCGTGCCCTGGCCCAGATAGAGAAAAGCGGACTGGTCTTCGGCATGGGCAATATCGGCGGGGGCGGGACTGCCCTGGTGGAGTACTTCAAGAATCGCTCGGAGCAGTCCGGCACCAACGAGGAGAACTGAAGTGGAAAACGTGGCTGCAGAAGTACTGGTTACGGCAATCGCCCTGGGACTGGTCGTCAGCCTGGTGTTTTCCGAGACCCTGGGCCTGGCCGCCGGCGGCATGGTGGTGCCGGGATACATTTCGCTGAGCCTGCCGGATCCGCTCAAGGTAGTGATGACCCTGGTGCTGGGAGTGGTCTCCTACTTCATCGTACGCCTGCTGGGCAACATCATGATCGTCTACGGCCGGAGGCGAACGGTGATGATCGTGCTGGTGGGATTCTTGCTGGGGTGGTTCTCACGCCAGTTCCTGGTGTTCGATTTCGCCGGTCAAACCGTGGCCCTGGAGGCCATCGGCTTCATCATTCCCGGGCTGGTGGGCATCTGGATCGACCGCCAGGGACTGGTGGAAACCGCCGCCACGCTGTTGACCTCGGGAGTGCTGGTGCGGCTGGGGCTGATCATCATCTTTGGCGGGGAGATGTACGCATGGCACTGATGTGGAGACCGGGACGCGCCTCGCGGGGCGTGCTGTCGCTGGTGGCGCTGGTATCGGTGCTCGGCTACGTGGCCGTGGAGCAAATGCCCCAGCAGATCCGCAAGAAATGGTACCGCGAGAAGCTGCAGGCCGCCCGCCTGATGGACGCCGGCATGAAGGCCATCCGCGATCACAAGCTGGCCATCTTCGGCCGCCTGGATACCGAGCATGACCCCAACGGCACCGGCATGGTGGGTTCGGGATTGTCGCCGATAACCTCCAAGGAGGGATCGCTGGCGGCCAAGCAAACCACGGCCAACCCCAACTTCGCCGCCGTCTTCGTAAGCTGGTACCGGCGGGCCGGACTCAAGGAAGGCGACGTGGTGGCCATGGCCTTTTCCGGCTCCTTCCCCTCCATGAACCTGGCCGCCCTGGTGGCCGCCGAGGTTCTCAATCTGGAGCCCATACCCATTGTCTCGCTGTCGGCATCGCGCTGGGGTGCCAACATCCCCCAGCTGACCTGGCTGGACATGGAGCGGCTGCTGTTCGAAAAAGGCATCATCCACCACCGTTCCGTGGCCGCCTCCCTGGGCGGCGAGCAGGACCGGGGCGGAGGCCTGCCCCCGGAGGGTATCCGCCTGCTGCGCCAAGTCATCGAGCGCAACGGCGTGGAGTTGATCGATCCCCCCAACCTCGAGGCCAGCTGGGACATACGCATGAACATCTACCGGGAGAATGCCGGCCCGCGGCCCATCTCCTGCTTCGTGAACGTGGGCGGCGGATTGGGAAGCGTGGGCACCCCGCTGAACAAGAAGATGTTCAGACCGGGGCTCAACCGCACCACCCCCTCCCCCGAGAAGCTGCGCGACTCGGTGATTACCCGTTTCAGTCGCCAGGGAGTGCCGGTCATTCACGTTCTCAACATCGCCCGCCTGGCCCGGCGCTACGGCCTGCCGGTGCAGCCGGATCATTATCCCCAGGTGGGCGAGGGAGGAATCTTCGCGGCCCTGGAGTACAACCTGGCCATAACCTGGGGAGTGCTGCTGGGCCTGGTGGTGGTGATCTTCCTGCTGCTGCGCATGGATGTCTCCTACTACCTGCTACGGTCCCGGCGCAACACCGCTCCCGGCAACCAGCCACCTCCCTGAAACCGGCCTGTCCGAAAACGACGCAGGTCGATTACAGGTTGTCGAGCAGAAAGCGGGTGAGTAGTTCCTCGTCCGACAGTTCCTCTTCATCCTTGGACTTGGCAGCCGCCGGGGTCTTCCTGGCGGCGGCCGTGGCCTGCGCCGGACCTGCGCCGGCCGCCGGCCGCACCGGTGCGGCTGGGGCCGCCGGCTTCCTTTCCGCCGGGGCCGCGGTTGCGGGCGTCGCCGGTTTCACCGGGGCCGGCCGTTGCGATGCCGCCGCCGAAGCGGTCGCTGGAGGAGGGGCGGTTGTGCGGGGCGGCGCCGGCGCCGGCTGGGTGGTGGCCTGCTGGCGCAGGAACACCTCGGCGATGAATCCTTCCTGGACCTTGTAGGGAATGTCTTCGAACAGCACCGAGTCGCGGTAGCGTTCCGCACCCATCTGCTGCAGCTGCTCGTCGGTCTTGACCCTCCCCAGCAGGCCGGGGCGGTCCTCCTCGTCGCCCTCCACCCGCACGAAGCGCACCGCCTCCACCAGCTTGAAGGAACGCCCGTCGGCCTTGATGGTCATGATGTTCTTGTCGAACTCGATCTTGTCCTGCTCCATCCAGGTATCGAGCGTCTGCTGGGCGATGAACAGGTAACGGGCCACTTTTCCTCCAACCACCCCTAATAAGAAAGATTTTATGGCAGTGCCGAGCCGGCGGTCAAGAAAGCATTCGCGTTGTTTACCGTGAAGGACAAAACTGCTACCATGCCGGTCGACGAAAGGAGATCTCATGAACCGGTGCAAGCTGCCTTTCCTGCTGGCCACGCTGCTGTTTGCGGCCAGCGGTTGTTCCAGTTCCGGCCTGGCCGACTTTTCCCTGACCGTTTTCCACACCAATGACCGCCACTCGCATTTCCTGGGCCTGCCCAACGGCGACTACCAGCCGGCCGAGGGCGACGGCACCGTGGGCGGGGCGGCGCGCTGGATGGGACTGGTGAAGCAGGCCCGCCAGGAGGGCGGGGACGTGTTGCTGGTTGACGCCGGCGATTTCACCATGGGTACCATGCTGGTGGCCGCCGAGCAGAGCGCCGCCGATCTCAACTTCATGAAGGAGATGGGCTACGCCGCCGCCGCCCTGGGCAACCACGAGTTCGACTGGGGCGAGCAACGCCTGGCACGGATGATTCAGGCCGCCTCCCAGCCTCCCATCCCACTGCTGGCCAGCAACATCCACTTCAACCCGGACAGCAGCGTCGATGACCAGCTCGAGGCCCTCTACGGCCAGCCGGGCGAAGCCGGCAAGTCGCTGTTTCCCTGGGTGGTGGTGGAAACTCCCGGCGGGGTGCGCGTGGGACTCATGGGCTTGGTAGGCAACGCCGCAGCGGCAGTGTCCAACGTCAAGGCGGCCTTCTTCTCCCGCGACATCGACGAGCTGGCCGGCCGGGCCCAGGAGATCGCCGACCTGCTGCGCCAGCAGGAACACGTGGACCTGGTCCTGGCCCTGTCGCACCTGGGCCTGGTGCTGGACAACGGCCAACCCCTGGGAGAGAGCATCGAGCTGGCCCGCCTGACCCATGGCATCGACGCCGTCATCAGCGGCCACACCCACATCCGCACGGAGACGGCCTTCGCCATCGACAGCGACGTCGAGGCCGGCTGGCGCACCCTGGTGTCGGAGGCGGGCTGTTACGGTCTCTACCTGGGCATGATGCAGGTCACCCGCAGCGGCGGCGAGGTGAGCATCTCCGGGGAGACCATTCCCATCGACGATCAACTGGCCGCCGACGAGCAGGTGCAACAGCGGGTGCAACAGCTTGCCGATGACGTCGAGGAAAACCTGCTCAGCCAGTACCCGCTGGTGCCGGCCGCGGGAGCTTTCCTCACCGGCGCCTTCGACCAGGTCCTGACCCACTCGGCGGCGGACCTGGCCCGCCGCGAGAACGAGAACGGCAACCTGGGATACCTGGTGGCAGACGCCATGCGCCGGGCCTCGGGAGCCCAGATGGCCTTCGCCTCCAACGGCGGGGACCTGCGCGCCAGCCTGCCGCGCACCGGCAACAACGCCCTGGCCCTGCAGGACGCCTTCATCGCCACTCCCCTGGGCACCGGCCCCGACGGCAAGCTGGGCTACCCGCTGGCCAGGTACTACCTGCAGCTCATCGAGTTGCAGCTGCTGATGGAGGCCACCATCTGTGACCGGGGCCTTTATGACAACGACTTCATGATAAACGTCTCCGGCATCCGCGTGGTGATAGACACCAGCAGGGCCGGCACCTATTCCTGCGTGCAGCGAATAACCACCTACCAGAACATCGACGAGTCGGACCCGGGCACGGTCATCTACGACCGCACCCAGGGCGGTTTTCTCATCGACAAGACAACGCTTTTCCAGGTCTGCACCAGCTCCTACATCGCCGACCAGATGTCCCAGTTCAACGTCTATCCAAAGGACGCCGGCGGCCAGAAGATTTCCCTGGAACAGGCCCTGGTCACCGATGACAGCGGAGAGGTCAAGCTCTGGTACAGCGTGGCCGGGCAGTTGGCCGCCGGCGATCCCCTGGCAGACATGTACTCCGACGACGAGCAGGAAAACCCCCTGGGCCCCTACTGGCGCCGGGTCTGGGACCTGCACACCCATCCCTGCAACGACCACCCCTACTGTCGTTGATGCCGCTTCAGTGCAGGTCGCTCAGGTCGATCTCCTGCAGCAGCCGGTGAATCTCCGGGTCTTGCAACAGCCGGTTGAGCCGGGGATTGGCCAGCAGGGCGGAGATGTCGTTGCGGCGGGCCGCTGCCTGCAGCGCCCGATCCCCGGCCAGGGCCCGCACCTGGGGATGCTCGAGCAGGCGGCGCACCCGGGGATCGCGGGCCGCTTTCCGCTGCAGGGCGGGATCGCTGGCCAGCCGGGTCAGGCCTTCCAGGTTGCCTACCACCGGCAGGTGCAGGCCGGCCAGCAGGTTGTGGCGCCGGGCCAGGGCCGCCAGGCGTGATTGGCGCAACACCCTCGCTTGCCGTCCCAGCGACCGGGCCAGCGGCTTTTCCGCCAACACCGCCACGCACAGTACCAGGTAGAGCATGACAAACACCTTGGCGGCGCCCAGCGCCAGGCCGGCCCAGCGATCCACTTGCCCCCGGCGGCGAGACGCATCGCCGTCGCGAAGCCGGCGCCGGCGGCGCCAGGAGCGCAGCACGGCCCAGCCGCAGGTGGAAAGCAGCAGGTACAGCACCAGGAAGGCCAGGCCCACGGCCCCCATGCGCCCCACCAGCGGCGGCACCTCCAGCCCCCGGGCCAGGTTGCCGGCAAAGGCCCCACCCACCGTCCCGGCCAGCAGGTAGGCCCCCAGCAATGCCAGCAGGCGCACCAGCTGGGACCAGAAGCCGGTGAGATATCCCACCAGGCCGAAAAGCATCGTCAATCCCAGCACCAGGATGTCTACGACCATGTCACCCGCCCGCGTCCGAAAACGATCGGGGAATCACTTCCCCGGCAAGGCCATGCCTGGAGGTGGCAGTTCGCGGGCATCGGCATTCACTTGATGCGGTAATCGGTCTTGATGTTGCGCCCGGCTTCCTCGGCCAGTTGCTTGAACAACTCGTTGTCCGGCTCGTAGGCCATGGCCATCTTGAAGGTTCTTTCCGCGGCCACGAAGTTCTTGCGCTTCATCTCCTGCATGCCCTGCTGGTAGAGCTGCCGGCCCTTTTCCGTCTTGGCCTTCTGCTGCTTCTTCTCTTCCTTGTCCTGCTGCTCGGATTGCTCGGTGTAACGCAGCAGGCGCCGTTCGCTCTCCACCAGTTGCTTGTCGTAGAACTGGCGCTTGCGGGGATCACGCAGGGTGACGTAGGCCTCGGTTACCCGCTTGGAAATGCGATAGATGGCCTTCTTGAGCTTGTCGTCGGCAAGGTGGAAGTAGCGGTCGGGATGGAACAGTTTCGACTGCCGGTGGTAAGCTTCGCGGATCTGGCCCACGCTGGCCCGGGGATCCACCTGCAACAGCTGGTAGTAGTCGATGTGATCGAGAACCTGCAGCCAGCCGGCCACCCTCTTGACAAATTCGTTGCTCTCAGCCGTCATGGTGAAAAGCTGTCCACCTGCCTTCCGGAACGGTCATACCAGGTCCAGCGATTGTACCTGCTCGGCACTGCGGCGGATCTCGTCCTCGCTCAGGCCGCTGGAGAACTTGACGGTGGTCGATGCACTCTGGCCCGTCTCCGGATCCCGGGCCGAGACATTGACAATACCGTTGGAGTCGATCTCGAAGGTCACCTCTATCTTCACCTCGCCGCGAGCAGCAACGCGAAAGCCGGAGAACTCGAACTCGCCCAGGTACTCGTTTTCCTCCTCGCGATTCGATTCCCCCTGGAAGATGCGAATACGCACGCGCTCCTGGTTGTCGCGGGAGGTGGTGAAGGTACGGGTACGGTCGATGGGAACCGGGGTGTTGCGGGAGATGATCTGTTCGGTGAAACCACCCACCGTGGCCAGGCGCAGGCTCAGCGGGGTGACGTCGAGCAGAAAGGCCTCGGCCGAGGAGTCTACCAGGGCATAGGCCTGGATGGCGGCGCCCAGGGCCACCACTTCGTCGGGGTCGATGCCGATCATGGGTTGCTTGCCGAAGTAATGCTCCACCGACTGGCGCACCAGCGGCAGGCGGGTGGGCCCTCCCACCAGGATCACCCCGTCGAGATCGTGCACGGTGAGCCCACCCAGTTGCAGGGCCTCGTCGCAGACCTTGAAGGAGCGCTGGACGAGATCCATGGTCAACCGGGTGAAGGTCTTGTCGTCTATTACCGTGTCCAGGTCCAGCGTGGAACCATCGGCAGCGGTGTAGAGTTGGGGAATGTGCACCTTGACCGAGTTTTTCTGGCTGAAAGCCTTCTTGGTCTCCTCGGCCACGTCGCGCAGTCGCTGCAGGGCGGTGAGATCCTTGCGGATGTTGATCTTGGTCTGCTTCTGGAACAGGTCGGCGAAGTAGTCCAGCAGGCGCATGTCGATGTCGTCGCCGCCCAGGTAGGTGTCACCCGCGGTGGCCAGCACCTCGAAGGTGTCATGGCCGATCTCCAGCACCGAGATGTCGAAGGTGCCGCCACCCAGGTCGTAGACGGCTACCCGCTCGTTGAGATGCTTGCCGAAGCCGTAGGCCAGGGCGGCAGCGGTGGGCTCGTTGATGATGCGCAAGACCTCCAGGCCGGCGATGCGGCCGGCATCGGAGGTGGCCTGGCGCTGGTTGTCATTGAAGTAGGCGGGTACGGTAATTACCGCCCGGGAGACTTCCTGGCCCAGGTAGTTCTCGGCAATCTCCTTCATCTCCTTGAGCACCAGGGCCGAGACCTGGGGCAGGCTGAGCACCTCTCCCAGCACCTTGATGCGCACGCCGTTGTTGGGCCCCTCGACGATCTCGTAGGGCATGACGGCCTTGGCCTTCTTGACCTCGGGAGAGAAGATGTAGCGACCGATCAAGCGCTTGGCCGAGTAGATGGTCTGGCGCGGGTGAGTGAGGATGCGCCGCTTGGCGTCGTTGCCCACCTGTACCCGGCCGTCTTCCATGAACGAGACCACCGAAGCCTGGGTGCGCTCTCCCCACTCGTTGGGAATGACCGTGGGCTGGCCGTTTTCCACCACGGCCACGCAGGAATAGGAAGTACCCAGGTCTATGCCAACCACCGGATCGTTTTCGTCCATGGTTTCGTCCTTCCCTGGTTGCCAATCGCCTTCGAGTCGGCGAGTTTAGGCAGCCACCGGGAGCCTGTCAACACCACCCGTCATAGTTTCATACCAGCCAGCATCCGCCGGGGTAACCATCCCCTAGCCGCCCCCCGCCGGCAGGGCCAGCCAAACCTGGTCTTCCGGGCCCAGGGGAGTGGCCATTCCCTGGAGACGGCCTATGGCCACCCCGTTGACCAGGACGGTGGCGTGCAGCCCGGCGGGCCAGTCGTTTTCTCCCACCCGCTTCCTTACCTCCTGCAGCAGGCTGCCCACGTCGGGCGCCTCCAGGCGCAGGCTGTCCTGGCCCAGCTTGCGGGCCAGTGCCACCGGCGGTACGAACAAGGCCATGGCGTTCCTCCCGGGTTCAGGTGTCGACAGCCAGCCGCTTCAGGGTTCGGGTGGTGGGGCGTCCCTGTTCGTCCCAGCCGCGCAAGCGGTAGTAGGCCCCGAGCATGTCGCCCAGGGGCACCCCCCGTTCCCGGCCGGCGAAGGTGGGCTCGTCCAGCAGGCGTCGCGGCAGGCGATCGAGCTTGTGGTCGAGACCCTCGCGCAGGTTGTAGACCCGTTCCAGGTTGAATACCCGCTCGCCGATCTCCGCCAACCCGCCCATGCCGATGTCCCGGCCGGTGGCGGCCGACAGCAGCTTCTCGAACCACATCACCTTCATCTTGCTGCGGGAGCGCAGGGCCAGGCGCAGCAGCGGCGCCGATCTTTCCATGGCCCCCATGATCAACTTGTAGGTCCGGCTGTTGGGATCCATGCGGTACACGGCCGCCGGCAGGGTGGCATAGGCAGAGAAGTAACACATCACCAGCGATGACACCGCGGCGTTGGTATTCTGCTGCAGCACCACCAGCTCCGGCTTGGCCCGGGTGCCGTGCGGGTTGACAGATACCGGGCCGGTGGCCTCCAGGAACATGGTGCTGCCGCGGATGTGGCAGCCGCCACGGTTGGAAGTGGCATATTCCAGGCCCTGGCCGAAGCAACCCCGCGGATCGTAGGCCGGCAGTTCCAGGCCCTTGACCTGGATGGCGAATTCCTCTCCGCCGTAGCGCTCGGCCAGGCGCCGGGTTCCCTCGGCCAGTTCGTCGCCTGCTCCCCGGCGCCGGGCGATGTCGTTGATCATGGACCGGTAGGCATCCACCCGACCCCAGGCCAGCGAGGACTCGAACAGGCCCCGCTCGCTCAGCTCGGTGGCAAATCCCAGCGTGCCCCCGCAGGAGATGGTATCCAGGCCCAGGTCGTCGCAAAGCTGTCCCAGTTCGACGACGTCTTCCAGGGAGAAGATACCCAGGTTGTTGCCCAGCAGGCCGATGGTCTCGAACTCGGGACCCTTGCCCTCCCGGCCGCGCACCTTGACGTGGCGGCCGCAGCGGATGGGACAGGACAGGCAGCCGTCACGCTTGACCAGCAACTCGTCGCGCAGGCGTTCCCCGGCCAGCTTGACCGACTGCAGGTCCCGGCCGGCCTGGAAATTTCGGGTGGGCAGGATGTTGCGCGCCGCGGTGGTCATCACCAGGTTGGCAGTACCCAGGTCGGGCAGGATGCCGCCGGTCATGGGGTGATCCAGCAAGAACTTGCTCAGTTGCTTCTTCAACTCGGCGTATTGCTCGGGCCGGGCCAGCGGTACCCGCGTGCGACCGTCGGCGATGACGGCCTTGAGGTTCTTCGAGCCCATTACCGCCCCTATCCCGCCCCGGCCGGCCACCCGCCGACCACTCACTATGCAGGCATAACGCACCCGGTTTTCGCCGGCGGGACCTATGACCGCCTTGCCGAACCCGTCCGGCAGGGCAGCCTGGGCGTCGGCGGTGCCCTTACCCCAGAGATGGGAAGCATCCTCCAGACGACCTCCCTGCTCGGTGATCACCAGGTACACCGGCTTGCTGGCGGCACCGCGGATGATCACGGCGTCGTGGCCGGAATACTTGAGCTTGGTGGCGAAATCGCCGCCGCAGTGGGAATCGGCGATGCCGCCGGTGAGCGGCGACTTGGTGGTGACCACGAAGCGGTTCGACTGGGGAGCGGCGGTGCCGGTGAGCGGTCCCACAGAGAAGATCAGCGCCATCTCCGGGGCAAAGGGATCCAGTCCGACGGCGGTGTTGTCGTACAGCAGCCTGGCTCCCAGGCCGCGTCCCCCCAGGTACAGCTCGGCGTTCCTGGCATCCAGCTCCACCCGGCGTATCGTGCCCGAGGAAAGATCGACGTCCAGCAGGCGATTGTTCATACCTCCCGCCATGACCACCTCCTTGCCGCAAACGCGGCTATGATATTCGAACTACCCGTCAATGCAACACTTTTCGCGGGCCTGTCCCCGCGTTTGTCGCGGGCCTGTCCCCCGTGGTTCGCGCGGGCCTGTCCCCGCGTTTGCCGCGGGCCTGTCCCCCGTGGTTCGCGCGGGCCTGTCCCCGCGTTTGCCGCGGGCCTGTCCCCCGTGGTTCGCGGACCGGCCGGACTGGATTTTCCGGTCAAGTGTCCGGAATCCGTACACCTGCCACCCGGGCATTATCATTTTATTTCAGCCGGTTACCTCCTGGCACGAGACTTGCTGTGACTGCCAGCAAGAAAGAGAACCACCACCGCCAACAACCGACAAGGAGGCATGAAAAATGAGACGATACTGCATGCTGCTGGTCACCTGGCTGGTCGTATCCGCTTGCGGTGGCTCCGACACCGTCGAACCGGCCTGCCTGAGCAACGACGACTGCGTCGCCGGTTACCTGTGCGTCGAGCACGACTGCCTGCAACTCGAGGCCGTGGAGATCACCACCCGGGAGCTGTCCGAGGCCACCGTGGATGCCGACTACTCGCAAGTTCTCGAGGCCTCGGGCGGATTGCAGCCCTACCACTGGGAGATGGTGCGCGGCCCCGCCTGGCTGTCACTGGACGAGTACAGCGGCCGGCTCTCGGGCGCCCCCGCTGAACCGGCGGTGGCGCTCGAATTGGTCATCGCCGTCACTGATTCCACCACCGGCCGTGACAGCAGGAGCGAGCGCACCTTCTACCTTGATGTCGACAGCTGCTCCACCGGCCAGATGGTGGAGTGCCACGACACCCAGGAGGAAGCCTGCCTGCTGGGCTACAAGGTCTGCTCCGCCGGCCAATTCGGTCCCTGCGGCGAGCTGGACTTCTCCAGCGACATCGAGCGCTGCGGGCCCGACTGCCAGCCCTGCGACGGGCAACTGGCCGACGCCTGCACCCTGGGCCGCTGCAGCTGCGGCGACGGCTCGCAGTGCGCCAGGCCCAGCAACTGCTGCGCCGGCAACTGCGTAGACCTGTCCAGCGACGCCCGCAACTGCGGCGCCTGCGGCCACGATTGCACCGTGCTGCTGGCCAATACCGCCAGCGCATCCTGCCAGGACGGCAGCTGCCGGGTAGACAGGTGCAACGATGGTTTCTTCGATTGCGACGGCAACGACGACAACGGCTGCGAGACCAGGCAGGGCCTGGAAGCCTGCGGCTCCTGCGACATCGACTGCCGGGTCCGGCTGCAGCACGTGCTCAAACCCACCTGCGTCGGCTCCGGTCAAACCGGCCCCGGCATCACCCGGACCAGGTGCGACTACCAGGGCCGGGGAGAAGACGGCGAGGGTTGCCAGAGCGGCTGGCTGGACTGCGATGGCAATCGCGAAAACGGCTGCGAAACCAGCATCGACGGAAAAAACTGCGGTTTCTGCGGCAACGTCTGCAGCGGCACCTGCCTGCAGGATGACAACGGTGACTACACTTGCGGCTGCCGCCAGGACGGCGATTGCCCCGCCGGTATGCTCTGCTGCGGCGGGCAGTGCCAGGACGCCGGCGACGTGGCCCACTGCGGTGCCTGCGACAACGACTGCCGCCGGCAGGTGCTCCACGCCACACCCGTCTGCAACTCGGGCACCTGCGACTACACCTCCTGCCAGGAGGGCTTCCTGGACTGCAACGGCATCCGCCACGACGGCTGCGAGACGGCCTTTTCCAACGAAAACTGCGGCGCCTGTGGCTTCGCCTGCGGCCAGAACGCCTTCTGCGACGGGGGCAGCTGCGCCTGCCAGGAGGACTTCGGCAATTGCCAGGGCGGCTGGAGCGACGGCTGCGAGACCAGCCTGGCCGACGACGAACACCACTGCGGCGACTGCGGCACCGACTGCCTGGATACGGTGGCCAACGCCGGCGGCATCTTCTGCGCCGGGGGAAGCTGTTTCTACCACGACTGCCTGCCCGGCTTCGGAGACTGCAACGGCCAGCCCGCCGACGGTTGCGAGCTGCACCTGCTCGAACTGCAGGCCTGCCGGCCGGACTGCGGCCACGAAGCGGTCGATTGCCTGGCGACACTGCGAAACGTGAACGACCCGACGTGCGCGGCGGACGGCACCTGTGACTTTTCCTCCTGCCGGGCCGACTTCGGCAACTGCAACGGCGACCGCTCCGACGGCTGCGAGACCGATTTCCGGGACCCGGCCAGCTGCGGCGACAAGTGCCTCACCCTGGTGAACTGCTTCGATACCGTGAACCACGCCGCGGGCATCGCCTGCAGCGTCGACGGCAGGTGCGACTACGCCGGCTGCGACGACGCCTGGGGCGATTGCAACGGCGACCGGTCCGATGGCTGCGAGACCTTCCTGCGCGACACCACCGCCTGCGGACCCAGCTGCGGCGAGCGGGCGAACTGCCTGGAACAGCTGCAGAACGTCGTGCAGGCTCACTGCGACCATGGCAGCGCCTCCTGCGACTACGCCTCCTGCCTGAACGGCTGGGGCGACTGCGACGGTGACCGCAGCAACGGCTGCGAGTACGATCTGTGGACTCCGACCGCCTGCAAGAGTTCATGTTCCAGCGCGCCCGCCGATTGCACCGCCCTGCCCCACACCGTCAACCAGGCCTGCGTGGAGGGTCGCTGCCAATACGCCTGCGCGGCCGGCTGGGGTGACTGCGATTTCTGGCTCGGCGGTGGAGGCAGCTTCGCCAACGGCTGCGAGACCAACCTCAACGAGAGCAACCAGCACTGCGGTACCTGCGGCAACGCCTGCCCGAGCGACCATTGCTGCATCGACGGCCAGTGCGTCTTCGGCCCTTGCCCTTGAACGTTCGTTCCCGTCGGAGGGGATGGGGATGGCCGGGTGCCCTCGGGCACCCGGCTTTCTTACTCCTGCGGCTCCCGCCGCGGGCGGTAGATATCGGGCTCGACGTAGATCACCCGGGCGATGGGCACGGCCCGGCGCAGGGCTTGCTCGAGGTCGTTGATGCCGGCCACCAGTTTCTCGAAGTCCAGGCTGCGATCCATCTCCACCTTGACCGCCACCAGCAGCTGCTCGGGGCCGATGTGCTCGGTACGCATGTGAATGAGACGGTGCACCAGGGGATGATCCTCCACCACCCGGCGCAGGGCCCGGGCGTCTTCCCGCCGGGCGGCTTCCCCGAGCAACAGCGAGCGCATCTCCATGGCCAGCACCACGGCGATGACCCCCAGCAATACCCCGATGGCCAGCGAACCCAGGGCATCGAAGCGGGCATCGCCTGTCAACTGGGCCAGGCCGATGCCGAGCATGGCCAGGGTCAGGCCCACCAGGGCACCGCTGTCTTCCAGCAGCACCACCGGCAGTTCCGGTACCTTGGCCTCGTGGATGAAGCGCCACCAGGAGCGACCCCGGCGCAGGGGCGCCGACTCGCGAATGGCGGTGAGCAGGGATGCCCCTTCGAAGACCAGTCCCACAGCCAGTATGGCCAGGGCCCAGCCGGGCGATTCCAGCGGGTGCGGGTTCCGCAACTTGCTCACCCCCTCCACCAGGGCGAAGGCCGATCCCAGGGCGAAGATGACCAGGGCCACCACGAACGACCAGAAATAGCGCTCGCGGCCGTAGCCGAAGGGATGCTCGGCGTCCTCCCGACGCCGTGACAGGGCTCCCCCCAGCAACAACAGGCCCTGGTTGGAGGTGTCGGCCACCG
>Ga0190359_1000976_pt1 | contig 18652 bp, 17 predicted proteins | sample 48721823_MG_FD_161269 | JGI IMG/M metagenome (GOLD analysis project Ga0190359, IMG submission 161269) | Hydrothermal vent microbial mat bacterial communities from Southern Trench, Guaymas Basin, Mexico - 4872-18-2-3_MG | ecosystem: Environmental > Aquatic > Marine > Hydrothermal vents >... | reverse complement strand
TTTCCCCCTCTCTGCTGATTAATCCGGGAATTGTTAAGGTTAAGACAAAATTAAAATCCCCCATTGCGAGGCTGATTCTTGCAAATTCCATTACACTGACTCCCGGTACATTAACCGTAGAAACAAAGGATGAAAATTTTTATATCCACTGGATTGATGTCACATCTCCTGACATTAACGAAGCTACAAAACAAATTGTACAAAAATTTGAAAAATATCTGGAGGTAATCTTTGGTTAATATTCTGCTTAATATAGCAGCCTGTATTGCTCTTGCAGCAGTTATTCTTTCCCTGTACAGGCTGATAAAGGGGCCCTCTGTTGCAGACAGAACAGTTGCTCTTGACACCATGACAATAATCACCATATCACTTATTGTGTTTATTGCAATTTTAACTAAGCGCATAATCTACTATGATGTTGCAATGGTTTATGCTTTAATCAGTTTTATTGGTGTTGTAGCAATAGCACGATACATCGAAAGGGGGCTGTAATGGCTGTTTTCGGAGCAATAATTACTCTTTTTGGAGCAATCTTTCTATTCCTCGGCTCTTTGGGACTTGTAAGAATGCCTGATCTTTATAACAGGATGCAGGCCGGCACAAAAGCCACGACTCTGGGCTCAATTCTGTTTCTTACAGGTCTTGCAATAAGCCAGACAGAATTCATCAATATTAAAAAAACAGTAATACTTGTCCTATTTATTGTTTTTACTAATCCTATCTCATCCCACGCTCTTGCAAGAGCTTCACATTTTGCCGGAATTCCTTTAACTAAGGAATCTGCTGTTGACAAGCTGGCAGAAGATAAAATAGAAGATTTGGATAAATAACTTTTAGACACAGGTGACAGAAATGTACATTATAATTATATCAGTACTGGGAATAACAATGATAACTGCTGCTTTTACAGCCATATATGCAAGAAAACTGGTAACTTCAATAATTGCAGCAGGTGTAATAGGGCTTTTTGCAAGCATTATATATCTGCTTCTTGCAGCACCGGACGTAGCAATGACAGAAGCTGCTATCGGATCGGCATTAACAACTGTTGTATTTCTGTATGCTTTAAACAAGATCTATCGTTTTAATGAAGGGGAAAAAAATGATTAAGCGTTTTGTAACATTCTTACTGATTTTACTGGTAGGCTTTTTCTTTGTTTCTTATGTTGTAAAAGTCAAACCTGCCGATAAATTACCTTCTCTTGCAAACGATTATGTAAATAAAGGAATTGACGACGTGGGCAGTGCAAATATTGTTACTGCTGTTGTAGTTACATTCAGAGGACTTGATACCCTTGGTGAGGTATCAGTACTGTTTATAGCAACTGCAGGAGTAGGCTTTTTGATGAGAATTGAAGACAAAAAATCCAAACTTATTAAAAAGCGGCCTGCTTCGGAACTCCTCCGGACAGGAACAAATTTTCTAATGCCTCTGATTTTCCTTTTTGGTATTTATATTTTTCTGCACGGACATCTGACTCCGGGCGGCGGATTCCAGGGAGGGGTTGTTATTGCAACGGGAGTACTTCTCCTGCTGCTGGCATTTACATCGTCAGATATCAATCATACTCTTTTAAACATTACAGAATCATTTTCCGGTGCATTTTATGTAACTATCGGAGCTCTGGGACTTTTTCTTGCCGCAGGTTTTCTTGATAACAGGATTCTCCCTGTAGGGCACTTCGGGAAATTGCTCAGTGCAGGAGCCATTCCTGTGATCTACTCTCTTATAGGAATCAAGGTTGGGTCCGAACTGGTAGGTATTTTAGACTCACTGCATAAGGATGAATAATTAGTAATAAAGAAGAATCAGGAATCTTCAGGAGAATAATATGATATTAGTTTCAATAATCGGTGCACTTCTGGTTTTGATAGGATTATGGGGAATGCTTACTCAGAAAAACATTATCAAAATCATTATCGGCTTTTCCATAATTGATACAGGAACGCATCTTTTAATAGTATCCATTGGATATATTAAAGGAGGAACAGCGCCAATAATTGATAAAACCATAGCAAGATCAAGCGTTGTGGATCCTCTGCCTTCTGCTTTGGTCCTTACTGCAATTGTTATAGGTCTTGCTGTAACAGCATTGATGCTTGTTTACGCAATTCAGCTCTATAAACAAAAGAGATCTCTTGACATTAATGATTACAAGGAGCTCAAATGCTAAATCCAATCTTTATAATAATTATTGCCCTTGGGGCTGGTTTTTTGCTTTCTGTGATAGACAAAGCCGGAAGAAAATTTTCTCTTCTGATTTTTTATGCTTCTCTTGCGGCCTTTGTGGGAATAAGCACCCGTAATTTATATCTTCTTCTCGGAGGAGCTCAGGTTATGGACATTGCAACTGCGGGATTTCCCATTCCTCTTTCCATTAACTTGAGATTCGGAATAGAAGAAGCCGCAATAACAAGTCTGATTAATTTTGCCGGCCTGTTATCCGGAATTTACCTTTACAATAAACTGCGCAGCCTTCCTGTGTACAGTATGGTTCTGTTTTTAATGATGGTAATGGGTATAAACGGTCTGATAATCACCAGAGATATGTTTAACCTTTTTGTTTTTCTTGAGATAACATCAATTGCCACATATTCTTTGATAGCTCTTGAGAAAAATCTGTTTTCTCTTTCGGCAGGATTCAAATACATAATTGCAACAGGAATTGCATCCACTCTCTATCTTATAGGCGTTGTATATCTCTACAGAATAACCGGAACATTAAATCTTGACATTCTTCTGGCACCATATCATCCTCTTATGGGCAACGCTGTTTTTGTAGCTCTGTTCTTTCTGGTTTCAGCAATACTCATTGAATACAAATCATTTCCTGTAAACGGATGGGGCCTTGATGTTTACCAGGCTGTTCACAGCGGGATAACATCTATGATTGCTGTGGGCAGTTCTGCAGCTTTCTTTTTTATACTGTACAAAATGATGCCTCTTTTAACACACAGATTTGTTTACGTAATCGGAGGCGTAGGCCTTACAACCTTTATAGCATCCAACCTTATGGCCTTAAAACAGGAAAACGCAAAAAGGCTTCTGGGATATTCATCAATCGGCCAGATGGGGCTTATACTTGCTTCTCTTGTACTTGTAAAAATTACAGGCAATAAAAACTTTTTCTGGATTACAGGGGGACTTTTTGTAAGCCACTTTTTCTCAAAAGCCGGACTTTTCTGGATTGCCGGAATTGTTAAAAAAGAGAACAAAAAAGATTTTGCTGTTCTGCGTTCCAATCCCTTTTTACTTATACTGTTCGGCGTGTTTATTGTCTCTCTTACCGGATTACCTCCTTTCCCCGGATTCTGGGCAAAATACAGACTTGTTATGAATCTGGGAGCTCAGGGACACTGGTGGTGGATAGCATTAATTCTTCTCGGTTCTCTGCTGGAAATCGCATACTTGTTCAGATGGCTCGGAGAAGTGCTCCACAATGAAACACAAGAAAAAGTAAAGTCAGGTTTCAGCCTGTCATTTCCTCCTTTTGCAGCATTTGCAGGTATTGCAGCAGCAAGCATTGTAATGATTATAAAACTGGGCTCACCTTTTTATATATTTGTTCTTCCGGTGGCTGCAGCTGTAGTTTTATTTGCTCTTGACTGGCTGCCTGCATGGCTTAAAGGGCTTTTGACAATTGCTGCAATATACGGTTTTACTTATTACATCTATCCCGAACTGACAGGTATAAACCTTCTTTTTGCTGCAGTGTTTCTTGCAGGTACAGCACTAATGTTGATCTCTACTATAAGAAAGAGCAAAAAAAGATACGGATTTTTCCCGTTCATGATTATGATGACTCTTGCTCTTGGAAATCTTCTGATTGCAAAAACTCTTCTTCAGTTTTTCCTGTCATGGGAACTTATGACAATCAGTTCTTATTTTCTTGTGATACGCGGCAGAGAATCAAAAACTCCCTCTCTTTTATATATTTTGTTCTCATCTGCAGGAGCTTATGCAATATTAAGCGGACTTGCTTTGGGAGCATCAGTCACAGGAACAGAAACACTGGCGCAATTTTCATCCGGATTCGGCACAGCAGGAATGACATGGATACTTCTTTCTATCGGATTTCTCGTAAAATCAGGATCCCTGGGGCTTCACCTGTGGCTGCCCGGTTCTTATTCGGAATCAGAAGACGATTTCTCAGCTGTAATATCTTCCGTGCTGAGCAAAGCCGGTATTTTCGGGCTTCTGGTTTTTACAGTGATTTTTACACCACAGCTTAAATCTCAACTTATTTTTACAGACGTTTTAGGATGGATTGGAATCCTGACTGCATTTTTTGCAGGATTTATTGCAATTTTTCAGGAAGACATAAAAAAACTTCTTGCATATTCAAGCATGAGCCAGGTGGGTTACATTATATTTTCTTTTGCAATGCTGAGCCATCTCGGATGGGTTTCTTCAATCTATCTTGTATTTAACCACCTGTTATTCAAGGGAATTCTCTTTATAACAATTGCCGGTGTTATTGCAAGAACAAAAACAAAATTGATGTATCAAATGGGCGGACTTATTAAAACCATGCCCCTCTCATTTGTTGCTGTTTTAATATCAATTATTGCACTAGCAGGAGTTCCGCCTCTTTCAGGATTTGGCAGTAAATGGTTGTTATACACTGCCGGGATAGAAAGAGGCTGGTATCTTCAGACAGGACTGGCATTTTTTACCAGTACAATAGCTTTTCTCTACTGCTACAGATTGATTCATACAATCTTTCTGGGCCAGCCGAAAAATGAATTCAGAGATGTCAAGGAAGCTTCTCCTGCCTATCTGATTCCGTCATTTATTTTGGTAGGCATTGTAATGGTAATATCTGCATTCCCTCATTACATTGTAAGCCCAATAAGCAAAGCTGTGGATGCAATTCTGCCGTCAACAATTTCCTGGGACGGAGAAACAATTTACAGCAGCTTAGGTTACTGGAACGGAAATACAGTAATGCTTGTAACAATGGGTGTTTTTATTTCTCTGACAATATGGCTCGCAACAGTAATAGGCAGAGTTCAGCGTGTTAAACAATTTAATATTGTTTACGCAGCAGAACGCCCCCAAAAACCAGAGACAACCCATTATGCATACAACTTTTTTGCATCATACAATAAAGCAATGGGGCTGTTTGCAAGGCCGGTTATAACAAAATTCTGGACTACTGTTTCCGAATACTTTCACACAACAGCAGGAGTATTAAGAAATATTTACACAGGCAACGGCCAGACATATGCACTTTACATTATTATTTTTATTGTTATCCTTTACGTCATAACAGGGAGTGGCAATTAATGGAAAACCTCGCAAAAACAATCGGATACGCACTGATTTCACTGTTTGTTATTACAAACTACGGTCTTGTTCTTAACGGAATTGTACGAAAAATTATCGCCCGGGTTCACGGCAGGCTAGGGCCTCCTGTATGGCAGCCCTATCTCGACATTATTAAAACATACGGTAAAAGAACTGTTATCTCTCACGGAATTATGTTCCTTTTAGGGCCGATTTTTCGTCTTGCAGGAGGTGTGGGCACTTATCTTTTCATTCCTGCTATTTTCGGATCTGAAATATTTTCAAATTTCAGTTTCTCCGGAGACCTTCTTCTTGTAATGTATTTTATTTTCTTCGGTCAGCTTGGAATGGCTCTCGGATCAGGAGAAGGCGGCCATCCTTACAGTGCAATTGCTGTTGGCAGAGGATTATCTCAAATGACCGCTTTTGAGTTTCCTTTTTCGCTCTCTGTAATAGCTTTGGCAATTCAATATCACACGTTGTCCATTACTGATATTGTTGCAGCACAGCAGGGCGGTATATTGCACTGGACTTTGTTTACAAACCCCTTTGCAGTGATTGCAGGGGTAATATCAATGCTTGGTATGAACATGTATTCGCCTTTTGATATTGTTATAGCACCGCAGGAAATTCCGATAGGGCCTCCTACTGAGATGCAGAGCGGACTGCTTGGTATGCTGCAGACAAACAGAGGTGTGTTTAATGCTGCAAAACTGGTTTTATTTATGAACCTGTACTTCGGAGGTGCGACAAATATCTTTTCCATGATTGCAAAAACATTTTCAATCTATATGATCTCTGTAATTGTTGGAGTTGCATTCCCGAGATTCAGAACCGAACAGTCAATAAGGTTCTTTCTAAAAGTTCCTCTGGTAATTGCTGTTCTCGCTGTAATTTATGTAAGTGTACTATAGGAGCATATAAAAGTGAAAAAAGAAAAACAATCAAAAAATCTTATTCTTCCGAATAACGATCTCCCAGAAAATGAACGGCATCTGTTTTGTGATGCAAGACCTCAGCCTTCAAAAATTCTGGGGAAATATGTGGAAAATTTTCTTAACTGGGCAAGAGCAAATTCTCTCTGGATTCTGGGCTTTGGTACAGGGTGCGGAGCAATTGAATTAAGACCCCTTATGACTTCAAGGTATGATATGTTCCGCTACGGAATTGCAGCACGCCCTACTCCAAGACAGTCAACTGTTTTTATTATCGGAGGCTATGCATCAGTAAAAACCTTAAAAAGGATTGTTAAAAGTTACGAACAGATGCAGGATCCGAAATTTGTACTTGCTCTCGGTAGCTGTACAATTAACGGAGGCATGTATTGGGACAGTTACAACACAATAAACAGAATTGATCATTACATTCCTGTTGACGTTTACATTACAGGATGCATGCCCCGGCCTGAATCATTAATTGCAGGATTAGATGAATTAAAAAAACGCATTATGGAAGGAAAGACTCTTGGAGCAAACCAGTATGCTGAAAATTTTGACTGGTACAAAGCAAATCAGAAAAAAATAATCAAAGACTGGAACATGCCTGACTTTAACTGGTAGGGGAAAAATGAAAACATTAATTGATGAATTAAAAAAGAAATACGAATTAAAAAAATTTACACAGCAGAACGAGTTTACCTGCTTTGTAACCGTATCAAAAAAACATGCAGTACCGTTTATAACTCATTTAAGGGATGTTGAGAACTTCACTCACCTGTCTCTTGTTACAGCAGTTGACAGAATTGAAGAAGATTTGTTCCAGATTACATACATCCTGCACAATTATCAGCTTAAAATGGATCTTGGTGTAAGAGTTTTTATCAACAGAAATGAACCGGTTATGGAATCAATTCATCATTTGTGGAAACAGGCTGCCACTTATCAAAGGGAATTAAAAGAGATGTTCGGAATTGATTTCCCCGGCAGTCCGGGAGTTGATGAAAGCCTCTTTCTTGAAGGGTGGGATAATATCCCTCCCATGCGTAGGGATTTTGACACCAGAAAATACGTATCTGAGACCTATTTCCCGCGCAAGGGAAGAAAAACCCACGATCCTGCAACTTACATGAGAAACAAGCTCTATCCTACGGAGAACAGCCAATGATAAATACAGACAGATCAAAATATCCGAAAAAAATAGACGGAAAACCGGAAATAGACCTGGATTCCGGCAAGTATTTAAAAATCTGGCAGGGTCCTCAGCATCCCGGTGTAACCGGTAATATGGCTCTTGAACTTACAATTTGCGGAGACGAAGTTGTTGAGTGCAAAACACATGTGGGCTATCTTCACCGTGGTTTTGAAAAACTTATGGAGCAACGCAAGTTTATTCAGAACTTCCCCATTGTATGCCGCATATGCGTTCCTGAACCTGACACAAACGAGTATCTTTATGCTACTGCAATTGAAGAGCTGGGAGGAATAAAAGTACCGGAAAGAGCTCTGTGGATCAGAACACTTAATCTTGAGCTCTCCAGACTGGGAAGCTTTTTAATGCAGGTAGGAGGTCAGGCCGGCGCTTTTGGTATGGGTACTGTGACACAGTGGAGTATTACACACAGAGATTACATTCTTGATCTTTTTGAGGAGATGACCGGCGGCCGCGTTTATCACATGTACATGCTTCCCGGAGGTGTAAGAGCTCCCCTGCCTGAAGGATTTGAAGACAGAGTTGAAGCAGTATTGAAAAAAACAGAAAAAATCCTAAGTGACATTGAAAAAGTACTGCTTAACAATGCAGTATTTAAAGGAAGAGCAATGGGTCTTGGCATTATTACTCCTGACATGGTTGACAAATACGGAGTTGTCGGGCCAAATGCGCGGGCTGCAGGATTAAAACGGGATGTAAGAATTGACACTCCTTATGAAAAATATGGCGAACTGGACTTAAAATATATTACAGGTACAAAATCCGATGCATATGAAAGAACACTTGTAAGATTTCAGGAAATGTTCCAGTCAATTTCCATAATCCGCCAGATAATGAAAAAAATGCCTGAAAAAGGCCCGTTTTACGTAAAAACACCCAATGTACTCTACTGGAAAATTCCTGCAGGTGAAACATACAAAAAAGCCGAGGCAACAAGAGGAGAGTACGGGTATTATGTAGTAACTGACGGATCGGATAAGCCGAGAAGAGTCTGCGTACGCGGGCCAAGTTATACCCATGCAATTGCTCTTCTCCAGGATTTAATAGTAAATGTAGATATAGCTGATGTGCCGGGTCTTATGACCTCTTTGCACACATGTCCACCAGAAATTGAAAGGTAGAAAATGAGCTTAAGAGACATTATTTCACCGTTTTATGTGTGGAAAAGGGTTTTTGAAAAACCATATACAACGCCAAAGCCATTGGAAGACAGGCCCGGTGCCCCGCGATACAGAGGATTTCACAAGAATGGTGTTGATAAATGCATAGGGTGCGGTACCTGTGAAGCAATATGTCAGAATCAGGCAATAGATCTTGTTCCTGTTGAAGGAATACAAACAACAGACGGTGACAGCGGTCTGCGCCCGAAAATAGATTACGGCAGATGCTGCTGGTGCGCTCTCTGTGTTGATATATGCCCAACAGGCTCATTAACAATGTCCAATGAATATACATGGGTTGATAATGATGCTGAAGTCTTCCGATATATCCCAGGTGTTGATAAAAAGGATTGGGACTATTCGGAAAAAGGATACACCAGAGCTGATGATTATCTTCTTAACAATCCTGACAGAGTACCTATGGAGATTTTAGATCCTGATACCAGGACAAAATCATTTATTGAAATGGTTAAAGGGTACTCAAAAGAGCAGGCCCAGAAAGAAGCTGACAGATGCGTTGAGTGCGGAATCTGTATTGCAACTTGTCCTGCACACATGGACATTCCCAATTACATTAAAGCCATAAGAGAAGATAACCTTGAAAAAGGCCTTGAACTCCTGTATGAAACAAATCCATTCCCAGGAACATGCGGAAGAATCTGTACTCACAAGTGCGAAGAGGTTTGTGCAATAAGCCACACCGGAGTTCCTGTTTCAATCAGATGGCTGAAACGCTACATTGTTGACCAGACACCTGAAGAAAAATACAATCAGATTATCAGCTCTACAGTTGATAAAAACGGCAAAAAAGTTGCTATTATCGGAGCCGGACCCGGCGGGCTCAGTGCTGCTTATTACCTTGTTGGATTCGGATATGATGTCACTGTTTATGAAGCAAGAGAAAATGCAGGCGGTATGCTGAGATATGGAATTCCTGAATACAGACTGCCGTATGATCAATTAGATAAGGACATCAATTTTATTAAGAATAGAGGAGTTAAAATCAAGTATAACTCTCCTGTTGGCAAAAAAATCTCTTTTGAAACTTTGATGAAAGATTTTGATGCCGTATTTTTCTCAACAGGTCTGACAATACCATACTCAATTGGTATTGAAGGAGAGGATAACCCCGGAGTTATTCCTGCTCTTGATATTCTTGATGATGTTACAAAAGGCAGGGATCCGGGCATAGGAAAGCGTGTTGCTGTTATTGGTGGCGGTAATACGGCAATGGATGCTGCCAGAACTTCAAAGAGACTTGGTTCTGATGTGACAATTTTTTACAGAAGACGCGAAATTGATATGCCTGCTGATATTGAGGAGATTGAAGAGGCAAAAGAGGAAAACATTAAAATTATTCCTCAGGCAATCCCCATAAAGATAGAAAAAGGCAAAAACGGCTCTCTTCTGTTTACCTGGGGCAAAGCTGAAATGGTTGATCAGGGTAAAGGTAAGCGACCCAAACCTGTTTTAATTGAGGATGAAATTTATACTGAAGAGGTTGACACAATTATCCCTGCAATCGGACAACAGGCTGACTATGATTTTATACCGAAAAACATTGCTGAAAAACTGCATTTTGAGCGGGGTAAAGTCAAGACCAATGAATCAGGTCAGACAGATCTGCCCAATGTATTTGCAGGCGGTGACATGGTTAATAAAACAGCAGATGCCATAAGCGCCATTGCAGACGGCCACAGAGCAGCAAAAGGAATTGACAGGTTTCTGAACAAATAAAAATTATTATAATCCAGTTAAACTAAAAAACTCCGCAGGTTGTTATCCTTGCGGAGTTTTTTGTTTATTGCAAAATTAAAATTTAGTAAGTTTAAATTCTTCAAAAGCTTTGTTATAATTATGCGCTGCCATTACTAATAGTATAAACCAATGTTTTAAGTTAATATTACCTACTTTTTCTGTCTTAAAATTATTATAACCGGATCTTATCAGAACTATAAAACCTTTTGATTGATCCTCAAAACAGGCCGGCACTGACGTACCTTTTTTTAATCTCCCCGCTCTGCAGGAAGTCTAAAAAACATCCCCTATGGTAGTGGATGTTTACTCCAAATATAACATATAAATATAACATATAGTATTCATGATTTGTACGGTTCTTACTGCATGACCTTATAATAAAACCACGGTTTATAAGCATACCTGTCATATCCTAAATTATAAGCCTTCTTACAATTTCTTTATAATTACCTTTTTGTTGTTTTTGATAACTACACAAATGAATTGAAAAAGGCAGTTTTCAGATACAATATCATGTTCTGCTCTAAATCCGTAGATTACTTCCATCAATAATTCCACACAGACACATCATCTCCCTCAGGAGCATGTTTTTTGATATGTTCTGCCATTTCTCTGTACATTCCCCCTGCATCTCCTTTTTCCTCCCATGGACTCCAGCCGTGGCCTGCTCTTATTCCATATTCAAACCTGCCTTCATAATGGGGATTTTCGGTAGAAGCAAGAAAGTCCTGAAAAAAATAAACAGCCTGTTCAATCCACCAGTTATCCATTCTGCCGCAGAAAATATTTATCTTGTCGATTAATTTGGGGCCCACGGTTTTCCAGTTCTTTTTAAGATAATAGGTTATATCGTAATGCTCAATTGCCCATTTTGCCACAGAGGAATCAATTACCCCTGTCCATGGATCCCACAATGGTTTGGGATATCCGTCTTTGTCAACAGGAGCAAAAAGTGCATTCCATACAGCAAACTGACCTCCGGATCTGTATCTGTCTCCTATAACCTCTTCTTTGAGGGTTTCCTGATACATTAAATATCTGGGCATTCCGTCGGTTCTGCGGGACCCGGGAATAGGAACTTTTGACCATTCGTGTTCAATAAAGTATGCATTCTTCGGATTGTAGAGATTTACAAGTTCGTAATAGTGAAAATCTATCTGATCAGGGCAAAATGTCCATGTACCTCCGAAAAAATCGGGATACCATACCATCTGTGCAAGGGACTCCCATCCGCCGGTGGATCCGCCTGTGAGAATACGTGCATATGGTTTTGCAATAGCACGAAACTTTTTTTCAACAACTGGAATGACTTCTTTGATAAAAGCATCACCGTAGGGTCCGATATTTTCGGAATTTACTGCATAGGAATCATCATAATACGGATTTGCATGCTGGAATGTAACAAGGAGCATTCTTGGAAAATTGTCAGATGCCCACACCTTGTAAAAATCATTACCAGGCTTTCCGTTTTCAGGAGGCTCAAACCATCCGGGGTTCCCGTTTGAAAAATGGTCATGCTGGTATATTACAGGATAGTGAGCATCAGGGTGTTCATAAAATCCCTTTGGCAATAGAACCCTTGCGCTAATATACATGGGCCGTCCCCAGAATTTTGAGACAAGTTCACTTTTTATTTTGACATTTTTAACCCACTTTGTATCTTTTGGTTCTGGAAGAGGCGGAATCTTTTTATCAAGAATAATTGATATGGTGGTGTCCTTGACAGGATCAAAAAATATCTTTTTTGTTTTGCTGAACAAATTCCCAGGAGAATAGTGCCAGTTCTGACCTTCGCCCTGATCCATGTGTAGTTTTACAGTATGGCCGTCTGATCTGTGAAATGTAGTATAAACATTCAGATAGGCTTTAACATATAACTCTCCGGCAGGTATAAGTTTTAAACTCCTTACAGGATCTCCTTTTACAGATGCGTCTATTACAACAGGCTCTCCTGGTTTAAGATCATCAACATTTTTGCCGAAAATTGGAGTCCCGTTAGCAAGTACGTCAACTTTAAATTTTTCGGTTCGTGATAGAAACAAAAGTACTCTGCCTGAAATCAGCGAATCCTCAACAGATGGTGAAAATGATACTGAAAACTTCGTGCAATTATTTTCTGGTTTTTTATCTGCAAACAGGGAGGAGAGGCAGAGTAAAACAATGAAAATTACAGCTTTAAAAATGATTTTTTGTGTGTGCAGCATTTTTAACTCCTGAAAAAAATTAACATTTTTCTACAATTTAAATATTCTGGATTTCAGGATATTTCCCCGCAATCTCCAGAAGCTGTTCCACATCCACATTGTCTCCGCTTAAAATTGCAGTAATGTTTTCTCCCAATATTTCTTGCTTGTTAAAAAGCAGCGGTGCAGTTGTAATTGCGCCGCTGCCTTCCAGTACAAGGCGTTCTGCGCGGAAGCAGAATGCCATGGCTTTTTCAATCTGCTCTTCCGGGACGCGGATAATATCATCAACATAACTGCGGCATATATCAAAAGTATATTTGTTGTCAAAAGGCAGGCCGCCCTGCAGGGCATCAGCCACACTGGGGATCTCTTCAACAGGAACAATTTTTCCTGCTTTGATACTCTCATACATTGCAGCTCCGTGTTCAATAGTCACTCCAATCAGTTTGATATCCGGATTTATGGATTTAGCGGCCACAGCAGTTCCGCTCATCAATCCGCCTCCGCTTAACTGAACCAGCAGCGTATCAATATCCGGATTCTCCTGCAGTATTTCGAGAGCAGCTGTACCCTGTCCTGCAATTACAAACGGATCATCAAACGCTGAAATAAAAGTCATCCCCTCTTTTTCTGCTGTTTTATGTGCATTATCAGAAGCTTCGTCCTGATCTTTTCCTGCAACAACAACCTTTGCTCCAAGCTGCTCCATGGCTTTGATTTTATGCGGAGGAACCAGAGCCGAAACGAAAATAACAGCCTTGATACCGAGTTTTGAGGCAATAAATGCCACGGCTTTTCCATGATTCCCCGCAGATGTTGTAATTACACCCCGGGAAAGTTCTTCATCAGAAAGGCTTAGAATTGCATTAGCAGCACCTCTTAATTTAAATGACCCGGAGGGCTGCATGTTCTCCAGTTTTAAAAAAATATTTTTACCTGTTTTTTCAGAAAGATGCAAAGACCGCCGTAAGGGCGTTTTCGTAATTATATTTGCAATCCTTTTTTGGGCGGATAGAATGTTTTTTAAAGTGATTTTTTGTTTACTCATTTTTTCCTCTTGGCAGTTTCAACATTTTTTTCACGACTTAGAATTTTTATAAACAGCTTTACTGATTTGTATATCCTGAACTGCAACACCTGTAAGATCTGCCACAGTTATCTCGTCATCAGAAGTCCTGCCTTTTTTACTGCCTGAAATTATTTCTCCGAGTTCTGTCAGTTTTCCTTTTTTTATTAAATTGTTCCGCAGCGCATGAGAAATTTCTCCACGAACAAGGCACTGATCAATGCTGTCAGCAACAACAATATCTGCTTTCTGCAGAATTTTTGAGTCAAGCTCCTGTTTTTCAGGAATATCCGAACCCACTGCTGTTATGTGTGTACCTCTTTTTATCTGTTCCGAATGCAGAAGAGGTTTGCGCGAAGGTGTGACAGTAACAATAAGATTACAACTCTCTGCTGCTTCTCCGGTATCAAGAGTTGTTTTGATATTGAATCCTTTGCCTGTCATATCATTTTTAAAATTTTCAAGTTCTTTTTTATTCAATCCCCACACAACAGCATCTCTGCTCTTTACAACGGATTTCAGGTACTCAAGCTGCAGCCTTGCCTGTATTCCCGCACCGATGATTCCGATGCATGTAATTTTTTCCGGTGCAAGATATTTTGCAGCAATTGCTCCGGCAGCAGCAGTGCGTATGTTTGTAAGATGGCCTTCGTCAAGCAGAATAGATTCCACCTGTCCTGTTTTCCGGTTGAAAAGAAGCATGAGTCCGTTGTTTAAGGAGGTTCCGGGTTCTTTACTGTTATAAAAGCCGGATGCTATTTTTATAACATAGAGATCATCTCCTATAATGTATCCGTATTTAATATGTACTTCTCCCGGCGGATCTTTGAAAAGCAGTTCAGCCACAGGAGGAACCACTGCTCTTTTCTGTGAAAGTGCGGCGAAGCCATTTTCAATTGCCGGAATAAGGTCAATATCGGGTAGGATATTTTTGATCTGCTGCAGATTTAATATCTTCATAATTAAATTCTCTTCATAATTTATATTTAACAGCATCAAATAACTGTTTTTAAAAATTCACTAATTCTTTCAAGAGCCTCTTGCAGGTAGATTTTTTCCGAGCCTATTCCAAGCCGGATTCTGTGATCCATTCCAAAACAATCTCCTGCAACAATAAAAGTACCCTTTTCCCTGCGGATCTGCTCGGAAAGTTCCGTTGAATTCATATCAAAATTATAATGCATAAAAACCATGCCTCCTGCTTCAGGAGGGATGAACCTGAAGAGCCCTTTGTGCGTGCCTGCCCATTCTGTTACAAGCGACAGATTTTCTCTGAGTATCTTACGATTGCGGTTCAGTATTTTTGTTCTTGTTTCAGGTACAAGACTTAGCGCTGCAATACGATCGCTCAAAATTCCAGGGGCAATTGTAGTGTAATCTTTTCTGGACCAGGCATCAGATATGAATTTTTCAGGTCCTGCAAGCCAGCCGATTCTGAGCCCTGGAAGAGAGTATGCTTTGGAGAGCCCTCCTGCAACAATGGCTTTTTCATACTTCCCGTAAAATGAGGGAGTATCTTTGCCTGACAGTTCGGCTCCTCTGTAGATTTCATCAGCATAGAGCCATGCGCCGGCATCTTCTGCCATGGATACAATTTCATCCATCTCTTTTTCCGAAAGCACTGCTCCCGTGGGGTTATTCGGGTTGCACACAGCAATCATTTTTGTTTTCGGAGTGATCAGCTTTTTCAGCTCTTCAATATCCGGATGCCAGTTCAGGTCTTCCTTAAGATAAAAAGGTTTCACATTAATCTTAAATGCACGGGCAACTCCCCAGATCTGCATGTAATTGGGAAGCATAAGAACAAGTTCGTCTCCTTCATCCAAGAGGCTCCATACAGAAAGAAAATTGGCTTCAATTGATCCGTTTGTAACAAGGATATTGTCACGGTCGGAACCGGGATACATGGCTGCTATTTTTTCGCGCAGTTCAATTGACCCGTTGGTCTGGCAGTATCCGAGGCGGAGAGAAAGCAGCTTTTCGATCTCATTATTATTTAGCAGCTCTTCAAGAGTAAACGGATGGATGCCGGTTTCTGTCAGATTGTATTCAACCGTGTTTTCCCATAAAGACTGGGTTCGTTCCAGATCAAAAATTTCAATGTCCATAATAAATTCCCCTTTCCTGAAATAAAGATGTGAAAACTTTTATCAAGAAGCATAAAATGGGGATCATGCTGTTTGTTACATGAGAATTTTAATGTTGAAAACAGAGAGTTAGAATTGTTGAAGAATTTTAATTTCATGATCCTAACCAAATTTTATGCTAACAATTTGATTAGGGTATGCAGATTGATCTGCAAGAAGCGCTGTATTTTCCCGTTTTTCTTCCCTAATGTAAGAAAATACAACCAGCAGCATGTGCTGTATTGCTTCCTCTTGTTGAAATTATAAATTCCAGTTAGAAAAAGCAAGTTTTTTTCTGTTAAAATTGAAAATCCCTCTGACTCTTAGCTGCAAACCTGAATATTTTTCAGGACAAATTTTAATTTCGGAAAACAGAATCAAAAATATTTAGCTTAACACTTCTGTTATCTGTCATACTGTCGATTTATTTGAACTCCAGAGAACATTTAATTATAAGCGGTATTTCATCTATATATACTCTTAAGTAAAAATTATCGCTGCTATCCTTAGCCATGACTTACGTATCAACATGGTTAAGATAATAAGGTAAATATTTTTAATAGTATTTCAGAATCAATAAAACTCATATTCTGTTTTGTACAGACACTATTTATATTTTGTACTGGTTTTATAAAAAGCCATATTTTACAGAAAAATAGATTTTGTTCGATCTATACTTTTTTCAAATATTTTTTCTATATCCTTGAAAATATTTTCAATCTCACTTGTTTTGACATCTTTGGGGTCTGATATATAAGATTCGATTGTCAACGAAGATAAATTTTTAATATGTTCTTTAAACTTCTTTCTTTGTCTTTTACCTAATATAAGGCTGGAATGAAATTGTTTTAGTATTATTGGCCAGTATATCTCAGAAATTAAATCTGGAATTTTTTGTTCATCAAAATTTTTTTTATCTAACTGAGCAGTAAAAATACTTATTAACGCATTTCTGCGACAGGGTTCGGCAGTAGATAAGAAGTCAGAAAATATATCTATTCTTTTTTGTAATAAATATTTTTTAAATTCCGTATGTCTGGAAAACAATCCGAGCAGAATACCAAATAAAAAAGTAATTAAAGGTGCTGTAAAATTAAAATTTTTATTATTTCCAGATTCAATATTATTACTGGTTCTTTTTATAGATGCTGTGGAAGTTACAGTGTCTATTCTAGTTATAATTTCTGCATTTTTTATCAAGCTGTCTCTGTTTGTGATTTTAGTGAAACAGCAGCTCGGAATAAAGAGAAGAATTAAAAGTATTATATTTTTCATTAAAATTCACCTTGATTTTATCACAAAATAACTGTTTACTGTTGAGCGGATTTAAATGCACAATACACTACAAAAAGACAAAAATCCAAACTCGTTTAAATTATAATTCTAAGGCTGTATTAACAGTTGCACAAACATATTACAATTCAAAGAGCTATATTTTACGCAGTCTGTATTGACGCTGTTTTTCTGTACCCAATTTTTGATTTAACAATCGATCTACTTCAGACATTTTACCATTAGACATTGAACGAGCTTTTTCTTTAATTTTTTCAACATATTCTTCTAATGTTATTTTGAGTGGTAAGTCAGGTAAAATTAATTCTTCATAATCATTATCTTTCATCATACTCGTAATCATACGATCCGGAATGTCATCGATGGATATGACCCCACCATCAGGAAAACGACGAATAAGTTTTTGTATCCATTTCTTTAATTCTCGCACATTCCCGGGCCATTCATATTGAATAAGCGCTTTCATCAAGTCCTTTTTTAATACAATTGGTTTTGATGAATGGTTGTGAATGAAGAAATCAATAAGCTGCGGTATATCCTCTCTTCGCTCCCTTAATGCCGGCAAAGAAATGACATCGTCAAAGCGGTCTTTTAAATCCTGTGCAAACAACGTAGGGTCGCTTATATTTTTATTAGTCGCGGCAATTATCTGTGTTTGCACTATAACTACTTCGTGACTGCCTACTTTGCGGATTTCACCGCTTTGTAAATAACGCAAAAGAGACTGTTGCCCCTCCATCGGTAAATTACCGATTTCATCCAAAAAAAGCATCCTTCCGTTATATTTTTTTAAGATACCATCATAATCAGATATAGCTCCGGTAAAGGCACCTTTTTTATGGCCAAATAATTCGGACGCGATCAGTTCTTTTGAAAAACCCCCGCAGTCAAAAACAGCAAGCTTATCATCTGCCTCTCTGTGATAGAGCCGCCAAATAGCTTGAGCAACTAATTCTTTTCCAGTGCCTCGCTCACCAACAATTAAAACGTGAGTGGTATCATCAATATCGTTTAGAATTTGTTCCTTGATTTCCCGTATGGCAATGGAAGTTCCGATAAGTTCAGGGATCTGTTCATCTACTTCTTGTAACCGAACTTTTTCCGCCAACTTTTCCTTTTCCCGTGTAATAATGGTTAACTGGCGTTTTAAAGCAGGTGGTGCTTCAATCTTCGGGAAGTCATCAATTTCCAGATTCACTTCCTGAACTGACTTGACCCGCTGACGGGCAAATTGTATTTCAAACGATTGGACAATTTTAGAATTCGGTATCAGACCGGATTTATGCAGCAGCATCCAACAGGCAGTCATAGTTGGTGTGCCGGAAGTTATATTTATTATTTTTTCATCAATTTTTATTTCCTCATCTTCCAAAATCTTCTGCGTAGCATCTAACATGACCGGATAAACAATATCAAAATCAACCGGATTTTCTAATTCCAGGTTTATAAGTGCCACACTAATTCCCGGCTTTTCCTGTTCCATTAAAGCTTTGGTTTGTCGGGCAATTTGCGCATAATTTACTGCATTACCCTTCTTTGAAGGTGTGACAAACAGACACTGCTGTCCGGTTAAGCATGAAAAACAATTAAAAAAGAGGCCCAAAAAACCTCAAAATTTGTTATAT
>Ga0190359_1000975_pt1 | contig 18662 bp, 19 predicted proteins | sample 48721823_MG_FD_161269 | JGI IMG/M metagenome (GOLD analysis project Ga0190359, IMG submission 161269) | Hydrothermal vent microbial mat bacterial communities from Southern Trench, Guaymas Basin, Mexico - 4872-18-2-3_MG | ecosystem: Environmental > Aquatic > Marine > Hydrothermal vents >... | reverse complement strand
ACTTATTGAGAAGTTACCCAAAAAGGAGATAAGTATAAATTAAATAACGGAGTTTTCTCATGAATTTTAATCCCGATAAATCGGGATTAAAAAAGCTATAATAAATAATAATTCTATAGTCTTGGTGTCTTGGTGTCTTTGTGGCAAGATACCTGAGTAGATACTAATAACAAACTTAATCTATAAAATAAAATAATCAAAAGTAAAGCCCTATTAGGGCTAACATCAAGGAATTGCACAGATGGCTATTGTGGCTCCTTTCAGAGGAGTGACCTATAATTTTAATAAGATACCAAACATTGAGAGGCTCGTGTGCCCACCCTATGATATCATTTCAGATAAGGAGCAGGACGTCTACTACAATAAGGATCCATATAATATTGTCAGACTTATTCTGGGAAAGAGAAAGACGGGTGATTCTGATTGGGATAATAGATATACCAGGGCAGCGGATCTATTGAATAGATGGGAATCAGAGCAGGTTCTTGTTCGACATCAATTTCCCTCCATTTATCTTACCTCCATTGAATATGAATCGCCAGATACCTTAGAAACAAAGACCCGATGGGGATTTATAGCCCTGATACGGATAGAAGAAAATGACTCATCTGTTATTTTGCCCCACGAAAGAACATTTTCTTATTATATAGAAGACAGGCTAAAGCTGATGAGGGCATGCAACGCACAATTTAGCCCGGTGTTTGGTCTCTATGAGGATGAGGGCAATATAATTGGCAGTATATACGCGACAATAACTGATTCTCCTCCTGCAATATCCTTCAGGGACGTCGATGGATATTACTATAAGATCTGGGAGATCACCAGTGATTCAATTATAAGGGACATCGTTTCAAAGATGTCATCAAAATCAATTATAATTGCCGACGGGCATCATCGCTATGAATCAGCTCGTAACTTTAGAAACATCATGAGGTACAGATATGGCAACCATCAGCTTGACAGAGCGTATGAGTATGTCATGATGTATTTGACTAATATAACCGACAAGGGTTTGACAATCTTACCATCTCACAGGTTACTTAAGTGCTACCCGGATTTTAAGATAGAAAAATTTCTTTCCTCTGCTAAAAAATGGTTTGAAGTTTTTACCTTTCCTTTTTCAGCAAACACACAAAAGGCTGTAACAAGGGTTTTTCTTGATCAATTAAAAGAATATGGCCAAAACACTACTGTTATTGGTTTTTACTATTCAGGAGCTGAAAAATACTACTCACTGTGTTTGAAATCAAAAGCCAGGAAAGAAATAGGTGATGATGTGCATCCCTCAATCAAAAAACTTGATGTTCTGGTATTGTCTCGCCTTATATTACAGCAAATACTTGGCATTAAAAGGGATGATCTGGATAATGAAAAAATAATTCAATACGAGAGTAACACCACTAGAGCCCTTTCCTCAGTCCACTCAGGAGATTATCAGATGGTATTTCTTGTGAATCCCACAAAAATAGAGCAGATCCTCGAAATAACAGGAAATTCCCTTATAATGCCCCGAAAATCCACCTATTTTCATCCCAAGATTTTAAGTGGACTGGTATTCAATAAAATAGATCCCTATGAGACTGTGTATACCCCCAAACAATCATAACGTTTTGTATGAAAGCAAATGAGACAATAGATAGTTTTTTAAGTGATAAATTGCAAATCATCCAGTCTCGGCAGGGGTATAGATTTTCTGTCGATGCCTTACTTTTAGCCGAATTTGTCTCTATAAGAAGCAATGATGTTGTTGTTGATCTCGGCGCCGGTTGTGGGATCATCTCCCTGATTCTGGCGGTCAAAAGGAAAGTGGGCTTTATTGTCGGCCTTGAGCTTCAAGAGGAGCTGGCCTCCCAGGCTCAGCGGAATATTGCCCTTAATAAATTAGTTAAAAAAATTGGTATAATCCGGGGAGATCTGAGGCATCTCCCAATAGGCCCAGAATTTGCTCATGTAGTGGTATGTAATCCGCCATATAGACGACAAAAAAGCGGCCGGATTAATCCTGATTTCAGCAAGGCTATTGCCAGACATGAGCTATCAACGAAGCTTGATGATATTTTGACTGCAGGTAAGGCGCTTCTCAAACCAGGAGGTAGATTGTCCCTGATTTATCCAGCAAATAGATTGACTGAGATTTTTGCAAAGATGAGAATCCAGGGAGTAGAGCCCAAAAGGCTTCAAATAGTCTTTCCGAACTCATACTCTAATGCCAAGCTTGTAATGATAGAAGGAAAACTTCAAGGAAAATCTGGTTTAAAGATACTTCCCCCTTTATTTGGGCAGGGCGGTTCCCAGTAGTGAAGGTTGTCCCTTAAGATCCGTTCACAGTTGTCCGTTCACCGATGACCGACAAACCAATAGTGGCAATAGACTGCTTACCTCGATATACCCACAAATAAGTTAAACAACGGCTTGCTTCGTGGGTATACCTGCGGGCAACGGTGAACGGTGAACCCCGCCTGCCATACAGCGGGCAGGTCTGAACTTGTGAACGCTTACCAATCTTTTTCCCTAATTAACTTCCTGGTATACCTACTCGAAAGCGTATCTTTTTTATAGCCCTTCTTTGAAGCTTATTATTAAGCCTTTCCTTTATCCCTTCAGTCTTGAACTCTAATTCCTGCAGCCATATACTATCAGTAACCATGACCAGCAATATCCCTTTCTTAATCGAAAAGGGTCTGGCATGCTCGGCAATTTTTTTACCAACCACAGCATCCCAGAGTTTCCAGATCCTCATATCATCAAAATTTATTGGCAGAGCAGATGTCGTAAAAATAGTATCGATTACCTCTTTTATAGAGGCAAACCCCGGTGGTTTTCCATGGTCTGATAAACGCCGCATAAAACTATTATTTTTTTTACCCAGCAATACATTGCAAGGCCCTCTCATTAAAGAGGTGGCCGATTTTTTCTTCTCCATATTTTTGTCCTTAAGATATTCCTAATAAATATCACCAATTTTATTTCTTGACGCAACTCTTTTTTTCTATTATCATCATTTTTTAATCTATATAAGAGGTGAAAAATTATGCCCTGGGATTGGGACAAATTAGAAAAACAGAAGGCAGGCCGAGGAGGTAATCCTCCCCAGATGGATGAAATCCTTAGTAAATTTAAGGGATTTAAGGGTAAATTTCCTGGCCTCTGGCTTATAGTTGGAGCAATAATCATCATAATTATCTTATTCTCATCCTTTTATACGATTGGTGTCAATGAGGTGGGCGTAATACAGAGGTTTGGCAAATACGTCAGAACAACATCTCCGGGACTACATTTCAAACTCCCGCGGGGGATAGAAAAACTAACAAAGGTAAAGGTGAGACTTGTCTACAAGGAGGAATTCGGGCTGAGGACTATAAGGGCGGGTGTCAGGTCTCAGTACGCAAGGTCTACCGAATATCTTAATGAATCCCTTATGCTTACCGGTGATCTCAATGTAGCCGTGGTTCCATGGATAGTGCAATACAGGATCAAGGACCCCTACAAGTATCTCTTCAAGGTCAGGAATGTGAAGTCTACCTTGAGGGATTTAACTGAGTCCACCATGAGAATGATAGTGGGAGATAGAAGCATTAATGAGGTAATCAGTAAAAGGGAAGAAATTGCCGACCAGGCTAAAGTCCTTTTGCAAAAGGAATTAGACGAAGCAGAGACCGGTATAAATGTGGTCACCATTGAGATGAAAAAGACAAATGTCCCTGAGCCAGTCCAGCCATCCTTTAATGAGGTTAATCAGGCAATTCAAGAAAAGGAGAGGATGATTTACCAGGCCAGGGAGGAATATAATAAGGCCATTCCAGCAGCCAAAGGAAATGCAGAAAAGACTATCAAGGCTGCTGAAGGATATGCCCTCGACAGGGTCAACAGGGCCAAAGGTGACGCAGCCAGGTTTCTCTCTTTGTATGCCGAGTATTCAAAGGCAAGGGATGTAACCCGGAGACGGATATATCTTGAGACCTTGAAGGATCTTTTTCCGAGATTGGGAAGCAAGTACATCATTGATGCAGATCAAAAAAATGTACTTCCTTTACTCAATTTAGGGAAGGAAAAGGGGGCTGAGAAATGAAATTAAAAGGAATAATCTATACTGTGATCATAATCATTATCCTTTTCCTCTTGGGTGCAGTCTATGTTGTGGATGAAACTGAGCAGGTGGTTGTCACCCGGTTTGGCGAGGCTATCGGAAAACCAAAAATAAATCCTGGTTTGTACTTTAAGCTTCCCATTATCGATACTACAAACTATTTTCCAAAAAACCTTCTTGAATGGGATGGGGATCCCGGGCAGATTCCTACCCTGGATAAGACCTTTATATGGGTAGATACCTTTGCAAGATGGAAGATAGTTGATCCCCTCAAGTTTTTTGAGACAGTCAACAATGTGACAGCTGGTCTTGGCAGGCTGGATGATATTATAGACCCTGCGGTAAGAAACTTTATTACCTCTTACCCATTGATTGAAACCGTGAGGATGACCAATAGAGAACTGGATACATTTGAAATGGGAATAGAAAAGGTAAAGGAAACAAGTCCCCTGGGTGAGGTAAAAACAGGGAGGGCTGAAATTACCAGGGGCATCATGAAGCAGGCACAGCCAAAGCTGGCCAAATTCGGTATAGAGCTGGTAGATGTTAAGATAAAGAGATTAAATTATGTAGAGGAGGTTAGAAAATCGGTCTACGGCAGGATGATTGCAGAGAGAAAGCAGATAGCGGAAAAGTTCCGATCTGAAGGCAAGGGAGAGGCAAGGAAGATAGAAGGCGACAAAGAAAAGGAGATGAAAAGGATCACATCAGAGGCATACAAAAAGGCCCAGGAGATAAAGGGGAAGGCAGATGCCGAGGCTACAAAGATTTATGCCCAGGCCTATGGGCGAGATCCTGATTTCTACTCCTTTACTAATACACTCGATATCTACAAAGAGACTATGGACAAAGAAAGCACCCTTGTGCTTTCAACAGATTCAGAGTTTTTTAAATATTTGAAAGGTTACATGGGAGAGAAATAAATTTGGGGCTTCGCCCCAGATAGAGCCTGTATGGACTTATGGGTTTATGTGAACGACATAAACAGAACGCCACTAAGGGGCTTATGATTTTCCGCCTTAGAAAGATAGAATTTCCAGAACGTTTAATTAGGGCTTAAAATGGTAAGAACAGAGATAGCGCTTTTTTTAAAGAATGTCCCGGGGGAATTAGGAAAACTGACCACAACTTTGTCCCAAGCTGGAATTAATATCGATGCACTCACTATTCAAGATGCATCGCAATATGTGCAGGAACTTTTCAGGGCCAGGGGAAAATCCCTTAAAAGGATTGCCACTGCTGCCAGCTATGGATCAATGAAGAAGGATTCAGCAGAGTTTGCCCTTATCAGGCTCCTGGTGAACCAGACTGACAAGGCAGTTGATCTCTTAGCAAAGGGGGATTACATCTTTGATGTGAGTCCTGTTATTGCCCTGGTTATTGATAATAAACCTGGTACCCTTGCCAAAATGGCAGAAAAATTTGGCAGGGAAGGAATAAACATCAATTATGTTTACGGCTCTGCTCTCCAGGGTGAAGAAAAATCCCTTTTTATATTCTCTCCAGAAGATATTGAAGAGGCAGCTAGGTTATTTCCTGATTCATAAATTCTAAGTTCACCGTTCACCGATCATCGTCTTCCGACGGACAACGGACCCGCCCCCCTCGCCTGAAGGCGAAGCCGACCCGCCTGCAAGCGCCTGAAGCGCAGCGGATGGCAGGCAGGCAACAATCAACGGACAACTTCAATTAACCCGCATATCAACTATCACCAATTGAATGGACTCTGTTCCCTGCCATGTATTAATCTCCACATGAAAGAGGATATCCACTAATTTCCCCTCCAGAGGATATAATGCAGCCTTACCAAATGCAATGCAGTCAAAAGTGGTTCCCTTTTCTTTTATCTTTAGTTTTAAATGACCCTTCCCTACTACTGTAGAGAAGACAATCTTTACAGGGCCAGCCCAGAATATTGGCTGGGGATTCTTGTAACCAAAGGGCAATAACATCTTTATATCTTTTAATGTCTGGGGATTGATAGATTCGAGCCCCAATTTCCCATCGACCTCTATTTTCGGAGCCATATCCTTTATGTCTAATTTTTTGCTGGCAAGTTCCTCGAATCTATCACAAAACTCTTCATAATTTTTCGATGCAAGGGTAACTCCTGCTGCATATTCATGACCACCAAATTGTGTTAACAGATCACTAAGATCGGAGAGGGCTTCATAAAGATTAAATCCATCTATACTTCTGCCTGATCCTTTCAGCAAATCTCCTTCAACATTAAATATCAAGGTTGGGCGATAATATTCATCGACAATCTTGGAGGCCACGATACCTACCACTCCACGGTGCCATTGCGGATTGGAGAGCACTATTGTCCTATTTCTTTCTAAGTTCGCCATTTTATCAATCTTTTCCCTGCACTCTGAAAGAATTCCATTCTGTATTTCCTGCCTCTTAGTGTTAAGGGTGTCCATCTGAGTGGCAATTGAAAACGCTTCCGCCTCATCATCTGTGGTAAGGAGATGAACCGCTCTTGTTGCCGGTCCTAATCGCCCCATGGCGTTAAGTCGCGGGGCTAACTTAAAGGCTATGTCATGAGTAGTTATCGCCTGATTATTCTTTATGCCTGACACCCTTAATAACTCCTTGATGCCAGGTTTTTGGGTTTCTGCCAGCACAGTAAGGCCGCTTTTTACAAGAATCCTATTTTCTTCTATTAAAGGGACTATGTCGGCAACTGTTCCAATGGCAACAAGGTCAAGATATGACTTCAAATCAGGCTCGTTTGTGTCTTGAAAGAAACCTGTATCCCGCAAATTTGATCGCATGGCTATAGCTAAATAGAATGCCAATCCGACCCCGGAAAGCTCTTTAAAGGGGAAAGAGGAATCAGGCCTCAAAGGATTAATGGTGGGGCAGAGTGGTTTAAAACCTGAAGGAAGTTGATGGTGGTCTGTTACAATGACCTCCATCCCAAGTTTGTGAGCCAGGGTAATCTCTGAAAAAGAACTGATACCGCAATCAACAGTAATAATAAGCCCTGTATTATCTTTCGCTATCTCTCTCACTGCCTTTTCATTAAGGCTGTAGCCCTCTTCAAGTCTGTGTGGAATATAAAAGGAAGTTGGTGTTTTTAATCTAATGAAAAAATCATACAGAAGAGATGTAGCGGTTATTCCATCTGCATCGTAGTCACCATAAATTGTTATCTTTCTTTTCTTTACAATAAAACTTTTTATCAGCTCAACTGCCCTGTCCATATCCCTGAGAAGGAATGGATCATGCAAGGCACCGAGCTTCGGGAAAAGAAATGATTTTGCTGAATCCGTTGATGTTATATTTCTATGTGCCAGAAGGGAGGCAAGCAGTTCAGATATCCCCAAATTTCTTGCCAGCCATGATGCAGAGGAGAGATTATCCTCTATGTGCCAGATTTTATCTCTGGTATTATTTAACACCTGCTATTGCCTGCGCCACATTATAACAACAACCGCCCATCTTCTCAAAGGCATTGAGAATATCACTAAAGATCATACCCCTGTCTATCTCACATACTCCATCGAATAATCGATCATGATGGCTCAATCTCATTTCCTCGGTCATCTGGTTAATGCTTTCTACCAATTTTACCGCCTCTGGCATTATCTGCTTGTTTCCCTCTTTAATTCCTTCAAAAACAAGGGCGAGAAATTTCCTTGCCTCGGAAGATATTTTCTCATAATCTTGAATTGCCTCTTCCGAGAAATAGAGCTTGTCTTCAAGCATTCGCTCAAGTGCCTCGGCAATGTCTTCTACTTCGTCACCAATCCTCTCAATATTATTGGTCATCCTCATCAATGTGGTTATTTCTTTGGATTCCTCAACAATGATATTCTGTTGCATAACCTTTACAAGAAAATCTGTGATTTCTTTTTGAAGATTATCCAGCACATCTTCCCGATCCTTCCATTTAGCCAATTTCTTTGAATTTCTTATCTTTAATGCGCCAACCACCTCATCAAACATTTTCTGAGCCTCGTCTGCCATCCTGATAATCTCCTGCTTGGTCTGCACCAATGCCACTTCAGGAGAATCCAGGTACCGCCTATCTAAATATTTGATATGATAGATTTCATCAACGCCTTCCTCTTTCCCTCGAGGGGTCAGCCAGATAGCCGCTTTAGCCAGATAAGGAAGAATAAAGAGGAAGAGAACGGCATTTATTACATTAAAAAGGGTATGGGCATTGGCAATATGCCTGGAAATAAATGGTTTCTCTCCACCAACAATTAGCTCAGGACGACCAATAGATAGAAAATGAGTAGTTAGATAGGCCACAGCATTTACAAAATAGGGAAAAATACAAATTATAAATATAACACCAAAAACATTAAAGAGGGTGTGGGCCATTGCTGTCCGCCGGGCATTGATATTGGTGCCTATGCCTGCCAGTTGTGCGGTTACAGTAGTGCCGATATTTTCACCTAAAATCATAGCCACGCTTCCCGCAAAGCTAAGTAACCCCTGGCTGGCCAGCGCCATGGTTATACCAACGGTGGCGCTCGAACTCTGCACAGCCGTAGTAAGGGCAGCGCCAACAAGGACGCAGAGAAGGATCTCATGAAGGTTTTGGGCCTGGAATCTTGTCAAAAAGGCAATAAATGCAGGTTCACCTCGAAGGGGAGAAAGGCCGGCTTTCATAGTAGCCAACCCAAAAAAAAGTATCCCAAATCCCAGTAAGACCTCTCCAGACTGCTGCCATTTCTTTGATGCAAAAAAGAATCGTAACAATACTCCTGCAGCAATAGCTGGAAGGGCGTAGTTACTTATATTAAACGCTATCAACTGGGCAGTGACCGTAGTGCCGATATTTGCCCCCAGAACAACTCCAACCGCCTGGGCAAGGGTCATGAGACCAGCATCAACAAAACCGACCAGCATCACAGTGGTGGCGCTTGAACTTTGAATTATGCTGGTGATTACTGTCCCGGTGAGGCATGCTATTACCCTATTTGAGGATACAGCGCTTAAAACAGCACGTAATTTCTTGCCTGCTACCTTCTTGAGCCCATCGGACATAATCCTCATGCCAAATATAAACAGGCCAAGGCCCCCTAAGGTCTGAAATATTACAGCCTGCATAAAAACCTAATTGTTTTGTATTTTAAGGATAATTTTTTATATAGATGGTATAGAGAGGTTGAAGATTTAGGCTAATCAACATAACTATCTAATATTATTGAATTTATTGTTTGTAATTGCCTGCTTTTTTTGGTTGTTATAGCATATGACAATAAATCGTCAAGGTTTAATTTAGCTGTTGAATCTGCGATCGAACACCAAAATGCTATTAGGTTAAGCGCTTCGTTACACCAAAATTACGGATCTTTTACCATAATTCATAATCCACAAAATTTCACTGGAGATTGCCTTCAGTACTCATAACATTATCAAATCTTATTGGTTTCGGCCAAATCTTATGGGCTATGCCTCCTGCTAAAGTGCCCATGGCCTCCATCTTCTGGGCCTGGAGGAGTTGGGATTCGAGGTTCTTTTTTTCCTCCTCTGCCCGCTTACGATCGGTGATATCTATCACGTTTCCCATTCACGCCTTCCTCTATTGGATGGATTAGCACCAAAAAAAACTACCTCCCCATTGCTTAATGCTGCTATATTTGTTATTAGATTGAGATAAATGTACATACATTTTAATAACCCCTATGTTACGAGGGCCAAAATGAAAGGTATAAAAAGCCAGATACCACTAACTATATTGATTATATTATTTTCCCTGATTTTGCCTGCCAAAGCTGATAATGACCGGTTAATGATTGGGGGCTTTTCCAGGGGCGTGGACAAAAAAGGAGTCCCCCTTGACTGGGAGCTTAAAGAAAAAGAGGGCGCTCCTATCATTAGACTGGAAAAGGAAGAAGATACATATGTCTTACATCTTATAAGTGAGAAGAGCTCCTTTGGCTTAACAAAAAAGCTAAATATAGATATCAAAGAATATCCTTATATTAATTTCAGATGGAAGGTAATAGAGCTACCCAGAAATGGGGATTTCAGGAAAAAGGAAACAGATGATCAGGCTGCTCAGATCTATATCGCCTTTGGCAGGTTCAAGTTAACCGCCAAAATAGTAGGATATTTGTGGGAAAACAAGGCGCCTAAATTAATAACTGGCGTCAGTCCTGCCTGGAGCAAAACTCGCTTAATTGTTCTGGAAAGTGGGCCTGAAAAAATAGGGAAATGGGTATGTGAAAAAAGAAATATCTATAATGATTATAAAGAGCTTTTTGAAAAAGAACCACCGAAGGCAAAACTCATATCTATATATATTAACTCCCAGCATACAAAAAGCAGGGCCGAGAGCTATTTCGGAGAAATATATTTTTCAAAGAAATAGACACGCAAGCTTTTAATTCAGTCAAGTATCGTTGCACCGAGGATTTTTTCCATCCTTTTTAAGGCAAATGCATGGGCCTCCTGATCAAAATCAGCAACACCCCTGCGAAAAATAAAAGTAGGATAATCCCTGTTTCTCAAGCCAGCAACAGTTTCCATGACACAAATAGATGTACAGACACCAGCAAGGTAAACATGCCCCACCTTCTCAGAGGTAAGAACTTCATCTAAGTTAGTGCCATAAAATCCGCTATACCGTTTCTTTGTTATAAAATATTCCCCCGGCATCAATGTAAGCTCATCAATCAATTCCGCTCCCTCAGTATTAATAATACAGTGAGGGGCAAAAAGAGCGAACTCCTTGTCATTCTTCTCATGACAATCACCCAGAAAGATGATAGTTGCCCCTTCATTTCTCATATGTTCCAAGGTTTCCGCAATAAATGGGATTATCTTCCTGCATTCATTACCGCAAAACAGGGCTCCCTTTTCTTCCATAAAATCCTTTAGCATATCAACGACAATGAATCCTTTTTTCCTCATCAATCTCCTTCTTGCATAGTCTAATAAAAGAATTTATTCATCAAGCCATATAATAAATCAGTTCGGTTAAGCTCAGGAAATTTCTTGACAACAATAAAAAAAAATCGTAGATAACTTTTTATGTTATTATTTATTGAAAATCAACCTTTATTAAGAATGGGACAATTGAAATCTAAGGCTCTTTATATTGGTATTTCTTTGTTTGTTACTCTTTTCTTAGTCCTGTCCCCATCAATATCAGCAGGAAAAAAACTAACGCATACAGTTAAAAAGGGGGATACTCTTTGGTCAATCTGTGAAAAATACTATGGCGATCCATATCTCTGGCCTGAATTATGGGAAATGAATCAATTCGTTACTAACCCTCACTGGATTAGCCCTGGCGATGTCATAAAACTTTTTGATTATAAAGAAATAAAATTACCGCCTGTCAAAAAGGTGGTTAAGCTAAAAAAACAGCCTGTGACAACAAGAAGATTAATGGGAGTAGATGTTTCAAGCCTTACCAATGTAAACGCCCTCGGCCTTCTTCTGCGTGAAATGATTGTGCCATGGGGTAAGATATTTGACGTTAAGAGCGAAAAGATACTGCTTAGTGAAGGCGATACAGTTTATGTAAAGATGTATAAAGAAAACATCAAGCCAGGAGACAAATTTACCATCTACAGTGTCTCAGATCCTATTAAACATCCCTTCACCAGACGACCATTTGGATATATCTATTCCTTTAAAGGAATACTGGAGATGGGAAGCGCTAAGAAAGGTTACCATATTGCGAAAATACGTGATTCCTTCAAAACTATTTACAAAAATGATCTCCTTATACCCTATCATCCGGTTTCCTCTTGCATACTTCCAATTCCCTTCCGATATGATATTGCGGCCTATATTGTGGCCGCAAAAGACAAATTAGAACTCCTCGGCCAGTATTCTGTGGTCTATATTGATGCCGGTTCTGATAAAAATATTCAGACAGGCAATATCTTTGAGGCCATACAAGAAAGAGAATCCACTTCTGAACCACTAACAAAAGAGACAGTTGCGCTACCCCCCACTATTCTTGGAAAAATACTCATACTGAAAACCACTGAAGAAACATCTGTAGGAGTAGTATTTTGGGCGTCGAAAAACTTTACAAATGGGGTTACAGTCAGACCTATGAGCTGGCAGAGGCAACCAAAAAGATTCGCTAATTTACCAAGTTGCCCTATTGATTAGTTGTTCTCTATTCAGCCACCAAGTCACAAAGACCCAAAGAAAAGATGAATATCAATTGAATAACGCAGTTTTCTCACTAATTTCAATCCCAAGTTATCGGGAGTGAAAAAGGCTATACTGAAAAATTATAGATTACTTATGCTAATTAAAGCATCTCCAGCTCTACCTTGCCTGATGAAACGTAATAACCTGCCACTGTGAACAGAGCCATCGTTATATCCATACTGTCAGCAATTCTGTGATAAGGGATGATTGTACAGAAAAGGGAAGTTTTTCGAGAAATCTTCGTGGTCCTTTTGCCAGAACATTAGCTACATACCTATTATCCTATTCGAATAGGATGTATAACATTCCGGATATGAGAAGTTATTACAATATCTGAAATTTAGCGCAAGAAATTTCTTGCAATCTATGTAACTTTCCGTCAAGTTTATTCTATTCATCTTTGCTTAATCTGGCACTAATTTACACCTGAATCCAGTACTTTTTAATTTAGGGAGATAGTGAGAAATGCGTAAGCTAAAATGGATGATTTTAATCCAATTTTGTGCCATATTACTCCAACCGTTACCCAATAAAGCATCCCAGGAGAAACTAACTGCGCCCACCATACAGGGTAAGGACTTAAACCTTACTGTAGTCTATGACAATAACCCTTGCGACAATAGATTAGAGACCAGATGGGGCTTTTCTTGTTACATACAGGGAGCGGAAAAGACAATCTTATTTGATGTCGGCGGTGAGGGTTCAGTCCTTTTGAGCAACATGGAAAAACTTAAGATTGACCCTAAAGCAGTAAATACAATAGTTCTTTCCCATGTTCACTATGATCATATTGGCGGTCTATCCTATTTTTTAAAGAAAAATCAAGATGTTACAGTTTATATGCCCCAATCTCTGCCCCAAAGTGTAAGGAACACAGTCAGGTGGGCAGGCGCCCGCTCAGTTGAAGTATACAAACCAATAAAAATCTGCAAGGATGTCTATTCCACCGGTGAACTGGGAAGCTTTATAAAAGAGGAGTCTCTTATCATAAAAACATCTAAAGGATTAATAGTAATTACAGGTTGTGCCCACCCAGGGATCGTAAATATAGTAAAAATGGCAAAAGAGATGCTCAAATCCGATGTCTATCTGGTATTAGGTGGATTTCATCTTTGCTGGATGAATCTTTCGAAAATAAAGAAAATTGTTAATGGCGCTAAAAAAGAAGGAGTTAAAAAGGTGGCGCCATGTCATTGTTCAGGTGATATCGCCAGAAAGCAGTTTGAGAAGGCATACGGAAAAGACTTTATCCTTGTAGGTGCAGGTAAGACGATAACAATAAAAGATGCCTTCTGACTCTATAAAGCTAATAATAGCTGGTTTTGTCATGGGGTGGGGTCCATGCCTCACGTATACTGCTCCGTTGCTTTTGCCTTATATTGGGGCCACCAAGAGAACGTGGCAGGGTGGTTTAAGGGTTGGGTTAGTTTTTTCTATTGGTCGACTTTTGGCGCTTGCCATTTTGGGTGGCCTGGTAACAGTGGCCTTTAGCCGTATTAATCAATTTTTCCCACCTCAAAGGTCTGGTTGGCTCTATGGAATTGTTTCACTTTTTATGATAGTAATGGGCGTTCTTATTATTTTAGGTAAAGGCCTTAGAATGCCTTTTGGAAATAAAATGTTAGATAGAGGAACTGAGTGCATGTTTCTCTTTGGCTTTCTTATGGGTGTTGCCCCCTGTGTCCCATATGTGGCAATCCTTACCTATATTGCCTGTGTAGCAGAAAATAATATTTTGGCTGGTGTGTGGTATGCAACCGTTTTTGCTTTAGGCACAGCCATTGCCCCCATAGTATTAGCGACTTTCATGGGTTTCTTGCCCGGCAAGATATTGAAGTCGTCTAAATTTTTCAAAACTTTTCAGGCAGTGTGTGGAGTAATCCTTATACTTTTCGGATTTCAGCTTTTATATTATGTAGCACATGTGCTTATCTGAGGTTGAAAGGGATTTAGAATATGGTAAAAGGCCTTTCCATGCTTAGAAAAACTAAGAGCGTGAAAAATATCAACTCGTTCGTCTCAATAGGGGAAAAGACCATCATTGGTGAGCAAGTGTCCTTTGAAGGCATTATCCGGGGCAAAAAAGATCTGATCATCAATGGCCCTGTAAAGGGCAGCATCAAACTGGAGAACTCCCATCTTACCGTCGCTCCCAGGGGGCAGGTGGAGGCCGAGATCTACGCCCAAAACGTGAGCATCAGGGGACATCTGATCGGCAATATCAAGGCCATTTCCAACGTGGAGATCACCAGGGAGGCTAATTTCATTGGCCAGATCAAAGCCAAACGAATTTCAATAGAGGATGGCGCTTCCCTCAAGGCATCCATAGAGTTAGAGCATGAGCCACAGAAAGAAACTCTACCCACTTACAAGATACCTGAACAGGAGGCGTACGGCTCGGAAAAGGAAGCCATCACCCTGCTTAACGAGACAGAATCCTCGGCCATCTCCACTCACCTGCTCGGAGAAGAGAGCTCTCTTAAGTCCGATCCAGTTACACACACCAGTAATGTCATTCGACTGTTCATCGATGGCCTTGAACGACAGCAAAAGGGGCAAGTGCTGGACATAGGGCCAGTCTGCTCTGAAAACATAAACTTCTTAGCTCAACACGTGACGAGGCTCTATGTCTGCGATATGTACCTCCAACTCGACCGAAAGCGACGCAAGAATATTTCCATCAGCAATCCCTGGCAACATCTGGACTATCCACCCCAAAGCTTCAACGGAATCTTGCTGTGGGACCTAATCGATCACATCGAAGACAATGAGGTGAGCAGGCTTGTGGAACTGTGTATCAAAATGCTAAGGCCAAGCGGCCTACTTATGGTAATCTCTCTGGGCGAGCAGGAGACCCAGAGAGTGGTAAACTCCTTTGTCATAGGGGAAGGCTTCCGGCTCGAGCTACGTCCCCAGCCCCATCTGGACCTTCCCTTTCACATGCGCCATAATCGGGAGGTCCTTTCCTTGCTTGCCCCATTCACCCTTGTTAAGTCCTTCATCCACCACAACGGTCTCAGACAGTTTCTTCTCCAACGTGATTAGCCTCCTAAAAATTCAAGATTATCAGTCCTTATTACACCTCTTACATTTAGTTTGACCCCGGTCTCCAAAATTTAATAATATCAAAGCGCTATGCTTCTTAATGGTCACATAGCATTGTTTACTGGAACTGGACAGGGCATTGTTAGAGCCAGCGCTCTTATTCTTGCCGCTCAAGGGGCGGATCTGGTATTATTCGATAAAAACCCTGAGACCCTCAATAATACCTCAGCAAATGACCTGGACGATCAGCCTAATCACTCCCACCTGTTTCCATCTTTCTTTTTCAAATCAATATATTCCACCCTGCCCTGTTTATTAATAAAAGAACTTAAAGCCCAGCTTACCACACTGATAAGCAGGGACCCAAAAACAGCCGACCAAAAACCATATACCTCAAATCCTGATATAACCCCCGAGGCCATCTTGAGCAACATGGCATTTATGATAAAGGTAAAAAGACCAAGACTGAGGATATTGATGGGGAGCGTCAAAATAATTAAGATAGGACGAAAAAAGGCATTCAAGATGCCCAGGATGGCTGCCGCGAATAGCGCAGTAAAGAAACCCTTTACCTGTATCCCATCTATTACGTATGAAGTAAACATAATGGCAGCTGTCAGTATCAACCATCGGATAAAAATCCCTTTCATTTTATTTTTCTCCTCTTTACTTTCCTTTTTTAAGTAATCCCATGTAACCTTTGCATTTTCAAAATCCTTTCACAGTATCTGTTTCTTGAGAACCAGGTCATCAGGGGAATTCGGAACTTCATCAAGTGCGCCATTTATGTAACTCTTCAATAAGGTGGGGCAGCAGTTTAAAATGCGGCATATCATTTAAATCCTATGTTTATCCTAGGTTTGCAGGATCTGAGCGATTTCGTCCACAAGTGGCTTAGAACCCACATAGAGGGCTGTGCGTTGGTGCTGGTTCTCTGGTTGAATTTCGAGAATTGGGGTACCAGTTTCATCAACAGCATCACCACCGGCCTCACGGCACATGAATGCCACGACGGCTGCCTCATACATAAGGCGCAATTTCCCATGCGGGCGGTTCTTTTCAGGCTTTGGATGATTAACAATGGCAGGATACAAAAACATACCGCCATTGGAAAGAATCCTGTGGAAATCTCCAGCCAGTGCTCCAAGGTATCTGAAGGCGTATTTTCTTTCCTTTTCTGCAATCCAGGCTTGCACCCTCTTAGAAAAAGTGTATCGATTTGCCTCATTAAATGACAGCTCCCAGGTCTTGCTATTCTCCGGAAGCATCACGCGAAGGGGTTTGACAAAGCTCATGGTCTCATCGATGTGAAATCGCCAGGCGCCAGAGTCCAGCAGTGCAATGGTGAACGTGCCTGTGGGAATTACAAACATACCGGCCGCTCTATACTCTTTTCCGGCTCGCAAATGACCATCCTCAGGTCCATCCAGGTTTCGCTTGGCAATGCCAAATAAAAAACCGACCGGCAGTCCATGAGATACATTTGATGATCCATCAAGGGGATCGAAATACACAAAATAGCGCCCGCCTTTAGTGTCCATCTCAATGATTTCTTCCGCTTCTTCACTGACTGCATGTATTACTCTTCCGGAACTCCTCAAATAATGAATGGTAATCTCATGGGCAATCTGATCCATGCGCATAACATCCTCGCCTTGCACATTTACTTCGCCAGCCAATCCCAAATTCCCTTTTAAGGCACCCGTCAGGTAATAGTATTGGATATGCTTAGCCGCACTGATTAAAGCATCCATCAAAATCAAGAAATGATAGGTGCGATCATGCCTCTCCTGATGATGAAGTATAAAGTTCATGAAGGACTCTTCAAAATGCATGTTTTCCCCTTTCATGATAAGATATGTTTTTATGTATAATATTTTACAGGGTATTATTCAAAAATCATTCTATAAATATCTCAAACACAGTGACGCCTTATAGAGAACATAGAATCCGTTAAAATTAATCACTGATCTTCTGGCTCAACCCACACAATATTGTTTTTGTTAACAAAGAGAACCTTCCCTGAAATATCTTTATGTTCCACATCAAATAACACAATAAACGGATTGTCTGTTTTAGTGAATACCTCAGATACTCTATCCTTTATACCGATATTTACTTTTCCTAATATCGTGGTTCCATCTATCGTTCTAATAGTAACTTTTCTATATTCCCTTTTGTAAGTATCCTGGCTTCCTTCCATACTGGTAACCTCCTTTTCAAGGTTAAGCTGCCTCCCATAAACAGTAATGTTCCATACACATATTCCACAGGCTGTCCATTTTCTGTTCCTATTTTCTTAAAGATCCTCCTTCTCTATTTAAGAAACGGAATTTAAAGGTATTGTAAATCCCTCACCTATAGTTACCTATAACATTGTGGACATTCTTGCGTTCTGGTGAATATGTAAATTGATGATAGAGGTAATAGCTCAATATTTAGGGGCAACACCTTATGGATTCCTGTCTGTCTGCTGCCTGACCGTGCGTGTCCGCACGCAGACAGGTGCCTGTAAAGGCAGACGAAAGCGGGAATCTGATTGGTCAGTAGCCATCGGTATCCAAAGAAGCAACCCCTATTTCTTGAGCTGATACAATCCGAGCATGGAAACAAGATCGTTAAGGAATTACAAGAAAAAGGATTTCTCCTAAAAAGAAGATTTTAAAATGACAGGCTTCCTCTTATGGGCAGAGAGGACAAAAACCTTACTGATTGGGTTGCTAAATTATAAGGGAATCATGTTGTATCTCAACAAGATTCCCTTATAACCGCAGTTTAGTAAACTAAAGCCTTTTGACGTTCTTGGCCTTAGGTCCTCGGTCTGTCTCTTCCACCTCAAAGCTCACTCGCTCACCTTCAGCGAGTGTCTTGAATCCAGATGAGTCGATTGAGGAATAGTGTACGAATAAGTCATTGCCGTCTTCCTGCTCGATGAAGCCAAATCCCTTCTTATCACTAAACCACTTTACCGTTCCTTCTGCCATAGCGCTAACCTCCTTTCAAATAACTTTCTTCCATGGTCCCAAACCTCAGGTCGCCACTCTGGCAAAGGAAACTATCCTTCAGAGCAAAGCCAACCCGCAAATAGAGCCGGGCCATTAGGATAAAAAAACCATAATGCATAATTTATTTATATGTCAAGCGAAAAGGAGTATTTTTGCTGCACCTGCTGTGAAAATGGTTAATAAAGTCTAATCGCTTAATAATTTTTGACCATTTTGCATTAATTGTTGTAACTTCTCAATAAGTTGGGGTATCATCTGCCAGGCAATAAGGCACAACAAGGCCTACATAAAGTCAGGGAGCATGGGTATGTCTTTTTTTGCTCCATGCCCTTAATAAATAGGGGGCATCAGCGTGCCCCCATAAATCGGGACACACATGC
>Ga0190359_1000974_pt1 | contig 18683 bp, 9 predicted proteins | sample 48721823_MG_FD_161269 | JGI IMG/M metagenome (GOLD analysis project Ga0190359, IMG submission 161269) | Hydrothermal vent microbial mat bacterial communities from Southern Trench, Guaymas Basin, Mexico - 4872-18-2-3_MG | ecosystem: Environmental > Aquatic > Marine > Hydrothermal vents > Microbial... | reverse complement strand
ACCACCCGCAGACCTATATAGTTTAGCGGCGGAGTTTCTTTTGTTTTTTGGTCCTCAGGCATCCAAGCATTTTTGCCCAGTGGCTGGCCATGGCCTTGCTTATCGATGGCCCATTCTGCTACGTTTCCTCCTAGTCCAAATATTAATTCTTTACCAACGGGAGGAAATTGATCCACGGGAAGAAGATTTAAATTATTTTTTTTGCTAATCAGCTCCTGCAGTTGCCGAGCATCATCGTAGTTTAGAGAATAACCAGCCCAATACTGGAGCCAGCCCAATTTGTTGGAGAGCTCGATAGTATTCCCAACCTTGGCCGTAGGGAACGTTGGTATCTTCGGTTCCATGAAAAATTATGGTGGGCACTTTCATCTCTTGGAGGTGGAAAAGGGGGCTTTTTTCGAGGTAGTGATTTAAATATTTCCAAAAAGGTCCTTGGAAATAGTAGTTGTCGAAGCTTACCCCAAAAGCACAATTCCCGTAATCACTTATCCAATTCACGTCAGCCAACACCAGCTGTTTTTATCCGGTTGGTCCACACCGAAAGAGCTACCGTGAGGATTCCACCGCTGGACCAACCCATAGCCGCCACTTGCTTGGGATCAACAAGACCTTTTCTGACTAGGTAATTTATACCTTTAATCATATCGGGTAATTCATATTCGTAATAGTGGCCTTTAATCGATTCGGCGAATTTTTGACCATATCCTCCTGAGCCATGGTAATTAGGGCGAAGGATAAAGGCGCCCCGTTGGGCCATCAGATTGGGATAAGCTGCCCACGATTCGCGGAAAGCGTCCATGTCGACACCAGTCGGGCCGCTATGGATCATTAAAATAAGAGGATAACGTTTCCCCGGTTGATAGTGATGGGGGTAATAGAGGATACCCTCAATTTCTTCGTTTAAAGCGCCCACCCAGCGAATGACTTCAGTTTTGGCAATTATCTTGTTGTTGAGGTGAGAGTTGAGTTCAATTAAAGTTTGTTCTGGCTGAAGGAGATGGCCTTGCAAGCGTCCTAGATACCATTGAGGGGGGGTAGAGGCAGTGGTAAATTGGTAAATGGCAATGTCTTTTGTCCGGTGGAGAACGAGTCGGTAAAGATTAGCTGCGTGCTTTCCTTCTAGATCTTGATATTCGTAAGTTTTCCCTTTTCGGTAATAGCGACGCCATTTGGGGCGAGCTCCATTGGCTAAGGAAGCGATAAAGCCATCGGATCGAGCTTGAAAGCCAAGATAAAAAAGTCCCCAATCCCAATCTAGGTTGACTTCAGTATAGTTTTTAGTTTTCAAATCGTAATAATACAGGAAATCAGCTCCAGGAGCTTCATTTAAATAGTCAGAAGTGCGGGTTACAGAAAAATAAAACCCTTGGTTATCGAGATCCCAAGCAAACATGGTGGGCTTAAATTGGGGATCAGGAAAAATTTCTTCTTGGGCTTTTGATTCCAGGTTCATTATGAAGAACTTGGGTTTTATCTTTTTGTCTACTTCATAACGGACACTCTGGTTATGTCGGGTAATGACCCATTTTTCCCTCCTTTATTTTTTGATTAATTCGAATCGATAATTATTTTGTTTCATAGTTGGATACTTGTAAATGAAATAGCTGCTTGTTCTCCTAATTAACTGAATAACAAGCCCTGTAGTTGGCTTTTTTCAAGAGATTTTTCACCCCTTAAATATTAACAGACAGCAAGACTTAGTGGTTATCCATTCTTTCATTAGTCCGGTATCCGTGAAGATAATTATGACCATTATTCCAACCCGAGTAATCAGCGTGAGCTAAAAGAAAAACTCTCCCTCACTTCGTTTTTTGAAAACCTTTTAATCCAGTTTTAATCTATTTTTTCTTCCTTGGTTGGCCAGGCTAAATTTTCTTTTTTCTTAATTTTAATTATTTAATTATTCGGAAAATTTGGCTAGTAAATCAGCTACAGCATCTTTATGAACCATAAAGTTTAGCATCTTTAACCGGACATAGTCATCGCGATAAAAATAATAACCTTTAAATTGACCCCGGTGAGCTCCCCCGCCAGAGTCTTTGATTAAAAACCAGGTATGATCGCCATGCTGGCAGTAGCCAACAGCGTGAATGGCGTGGTCGTCGAAAGAAGTTTCATTAGAAAAACGAAACTCTCGACTATCCTGGTCAATAAGGCTCGGTAAAATATCAAAACTAGGGACAATAGCCACATCTTCTGCCCCGTAGATGCCCGGTTCGGAAACATCACCTCCCAAGGCCACGGTGTAACCGTTTTTCAAAGAATTGAGGATGGTGTTGTAAAATTCGTCTAAGGGGATGTTGTAGTAATCTTGACTATGCCACCAATTGTCAGGGACTTTAAATTCACCTTTAGTGTAAAAAGGTAAATATTTAAAGGAGATAAAGCACACATAATCATCGAGAGGGAGCTGGAGAACCTGGTCTAGATATTCTTTGGGAGTCATTTCCTGTCCGTTAACGCTAATTTTTTCCGGGGGTGGTCCTAAATATTTGTTAAGGATTGATTTTACATAACCGATGGCTTTTTCTTCGTCCCAATATTCATTCTCGCGGCAGAATTCCAAATAATTTTTAATTTCTCGAAAGAGTTTGGAATGATCGTGCTCCGTTTGCCCGGGAAGGAGACCGGAATAAGCTTCCGCCGGCACAGCTCCGTATTGCTTCATCCGCGCAATGACGGCGTTATGTTCGGAACCTTCGCCCAGAAATGATTTGCCTTTTTCCCGGATAAAACGACGGGCTTTTTCTACATATTCCCAATAAACAGTGTAAATTTCCGAGAGTTTTATTTCTCCCCGGCCGAGACGTTTTAATTCTGATTCTAAAAAAGAGGTGGTAGAGAAACACCAACATGTTCCTGTCCGATATTGCCGGATGGGAGGAAAATGGAAATGCTGAACAAATTCTTCTAAAGAGGCTGGCTTATCGATAGAAGAGAAATCTAAGGATAGGAATTGTCTTTTTCGTCCGTTAAACTCTCGGGTCCGATAGATAGCTTCATCTTTAGCTTGGATTTCTTTTTCGCCAATTTTAATTATTGTTTTAGAAGTTGGCGGGGCTTTTTCTGCCGGAGCACAGGATACTATTAACCATCCGCTAAGCCCGATGGCGCCAATGATTAAAATAATTCGCCACTTTTTACTCATGACTACCTCCTTTTATTTTATTTTTCTTTCTTTCTTCTTTTTTCTCTCCCTTATGCTTTATTGAATCCCTTTCTTATTTCTGTAATCTTTTTTTTGATAACTCACTTCGTTCATATTTATTTTTCTTTTCTTTTCTTTTCTTCTCTTCTCTTCTCTTCTCTTCTCTCTTCTCTATTGACTTTTCCTTTCTTTCTTCTTTACTTACTTGCTTCGGGGCCGATTCTTTCCACTTTCTCCTTCTTCTTCTCTTGGTCATTGTTCCTGGCTTCTCAATTTTGTCTCTCCCCACAATAAAGAAGAGTGTTTGGAGAACAGCAGTTCAGCCCATAATGATCAGTTAATTTTTACCCCCAGGTTGTAACACATAAAAGCATATTCATCGGCTGTCACTTCGATCATTTTGGTAGTGCTACTCGAACCGTGTCCCGAACGCGTCTCAATTCTTATCAATACTGGATTGGGACCCTTATTTTTTTCTTGGAGAGTGGCAATGAATTTATAAGAGTGGGCAGGGACAACCCGGTCGTCATGGTCAGCGGTAGTCACAAGAGTGGCTGGATAGCTGACTCCGTCTTTGATATTGTGAAGGGGCGAATAAGAATATAGATTATGAAAATGTTCTTCTTCGTCACTAGAGCCATATTCGACCACCCATCCCCAGCCAACGGTAAATTTATGGTAGCGAAGCATATCCATTACTCCCACTGCCGGAAGGGCCACTTTAAACAGCTCTGGACGTTGGGTCATGGCTGCTCCTACCAGGAGACCGCCGTTAGATCCTCCAGCAATGGCCAGTTTTTCTGATGAAGTATAACCTTCTTTGATCAAATACTCAGCGGCTGCAATAAAGTCGTCAAAAACATTTTGTTTATTTAAAAGCATTCCCGCTCGATGCCATTCTTCTCCATATTCGCCGCCTCCCCGGAGATTAGCTTGAGCATAGACAAACCCATTTTCCAGCAGGAAAATTCGTAAGGCATTGAATGACGGGAGAAGACTAATGTTGAATCCACCATACCCGTAGAGAAGAGCAGGGTTGCGTCCATTTTTCTTTAGTCCTTTCTTGTGGACGATAAACATCGGAACTTGAGTCCCGTCTTTACTTTGATAAAAGATTTGAGTGGTGACATAATCTTCAGGATTAAAGGTGATCTCCGCTTTTCGAAAGACTTCAGACTGACCAGTGGCCACTTCAAATTTGAAGATAGTGGGGGGATAAGTAAAGGAAGTAAAAGTGTAAAAGAGAACTTTGTCTTCTTTTTTGCCGTAGAAACCAGAGGCTGTGCCTAAGGCAGGAAGTTCTATTTCTCGAACCAGATTTCCTTCTAAATCATATTGAAACACTTGGGAATGAGCGTCTTTTAAATAACGGCCGAAGAGATAGCCTCCCGCGGTATTGGCCTGGTTAAGAACTTCTTCTTTTTCGGGGATGATAGTTTGCCAGTTGGATTTTTCTGGGCGAGACGTATCGATCAAAACAACTTGGTATTTAGGGGCGTCGATATTGGTGTAAACGAGAAATTTATCTTCCCGATTATCGATGACGTAGCTGTCGTGATCGAAACCCTTAATCAGTGGTTCAAATTCAAATTTTCCGTCTCCTAAAGGGGTGTAATAAAGCTCATTTCCACTTGTTCCTTCGGATACCGAGAGAATCAGGTAACGGCCATCTTCAGTAACCGAGGCATCGAAATAACGAAAGGGATGCTCTTTATCTTCATAAACAAGAATATCCTTTTCTTGAGGTTCACCGAGGCGATGATAGAATATTTTTTGGAATTTATTTTGGGCTTTTAACTCTTCACCCGGTTGAGGTTGATCATAACCGCTATAAAAGAAGCCATCTTTCCACCAAGCTGCCCCGCTGAATTTAACCCACTTGATGATGTCGGGGAGTTCCCGGCGAGATTCTATTTCCATGACATGTATTTCTCGCCAATCAGAGCCAGCTTCCGAACGCGAGTAGGCTACGTAGCGGTGGTCTTGAGAGAAGCCAATTAGAGAAATTCTGACTGTTCCATCAGGGGAAAGTTTATTGGGATCGATGAATACTTCCGGTTCACCTTCCAGGCCTTCTTGAATATAAAGGACTGATTGGTTTTGGAGGCCTTCGTTTTTATAAAAGAAATAGTATTTTCCGGCCCGGAAGGGGCTGGAATATTTGGGATAATCATAGAGTTCCATGAGTCTCTGTTTGATTTTTTCCCGGAAAGGTATTTGTTCTAGGTAGGAGAAGGTAACTTTGTTTTGTTCTTCAACCCATTTTTTTACTTCCACTGAGTTGATATCTTCCAACCAGCGGTATGGATCAGCTACTTTGACGCCAAAGTAGTCATCGACCACATCAACTTTTTTAGTCACTGGGTATTGAACTTCAATAGGAGGAAAAGATGCCTCTTTTTGACAAGCGAGAAATATTAATCCCAGAGAAAGAATAAGACCAAGAAAAACAATTTTTTTGGTCATTAAACACCTCCTTATCCTCTTTATTTACTATTTATCTTTCTTGGCTCATTTTCAGCAGAATCATTTTATTAATAATTAAAAATTTTATCTAGAATATCAGTTGGTTTATTAAATTTTTATTAAACTTCCCTCCTTTTTGGGCCGGAGATATTCAATTATCGCCTCTTTCTCCGTAATTCACCTGAAAAAGTTAAAAATTTCTATCTTAATTCTCTTTCGAAAACAACATTCTTGTTTTTAATCTTCTTTATTTCAATTTTACCTTTCCGGCTTTATCTTTAGCCTAATTATTTCCTTATTTTTAATTTGTTTTATCTTATCATTTCATTTCATTTCTTTTCTTCTCTTCTCCTTACTGGTTTCTTTTTTATTCCTTGTCTACTTTCCCTCCTGCCAAACTACCAGCCGGATTATTCCAGCGAGACCATTCTCTGCCAAGAATTTGTTAAAAGCAGGTAAATCTTCCCGCAGTATTTGACGATACTTTTGTTTTTGAATTTCTAATCTCTTGCTTAAGGCTTCAAAAACTTCTTTCTGTTGTTTATTAGGAGCGAAGTCAGCTAATTTGGAGACATCTTCAGCTAAAACAGAGAATTTACAGTAGAGCTTCTGGGGATAACGAAAAGATTTAGAGTCTCCCTCAGCTAATATATGTTGAAATAGTTCGTCTTCAACTCCGCGTAATTTCTGATTAAATTCATTTATAGCCTGAATTATTGCTTCTTTAGGGGGAGAAGCTTTGACCACTTGTTGAAGATCAACTAGTTGCTTTCGCAACCATTCGATTTCATTAATTATATCGGAGACGGTATTAAGTTGAGCTCTTATCTGTTTCTGAAAAGCTTCCTGAGCTTTAATATCATCGATTGTTCCGGCCGAATGGGGGTCTTTCCGGACTTCAAGTTGTTGAGTGTAGTCTTGACCATTAATTGTTAATTTGACTGTATATTTTCCTGGGGAAACAAGGAAGCCGCGGAAACCACCATAGGTGCCCCAACTTAAGATGGGGTACCAACCTTCTCTTTCCCAGAGTTGATGGAATCTTTTTTCTTCCACCACATGGGGGTTTCCGGGAGGTTTGGTGCGAAGTTTTGCCTGCCGGGCTCCAGTGTATCTCAAGTTCCAGGTTACTCGATTAATTCCAGGATGCTTTGTTCCTTGGAGAGTATTGACTATTTCTCCTTTTTCATTCTGGATGGTGATTTTAACATCCCCTTGGGGAGTTTCCTTAAGGTAGTAATTAAAATAGGCCCGGGGAGAAACTTGGGGGCCACCCGCCCGACTATGCAGCCGATAAGCTGGACGAGGGGGGAAGAAATGGATTGCTTTATCCAAAATTTCTTCAGTTAAATGCTGGAGAGGGGTAATATCATCCATAATCCAGAAACCACGACCGTAAGTGCCGACAACTAAATCATTGAAGTGAGTTTGAACAACCATATGATGGACGGGAGCATGAGGAAGCTTGTTTTGGAGAGGAAGCCAACTTCGCCCGTCATTAAAAGAAACGTAAATGGCATTTTCGGTCCCAAGATAAAGTAGGCCTGGTCGCACCGGATCCTCATGAATCCAATGGCAATAACTGAAAACACTGCGAGGAATGTTGGAGCTGATGGAAGTCCAGGTTTGCCCATAATCAGTGGTCTTGTAAAGGTATGGATCCCGGTTATTCATTTGATGAAAATCAACCGTCAAATAAGCTTTGCCTTTGCTATGTTTGGATGGCTCGATATTAGAGATAGTTCCCCAGGGGGGAAGATTGGGGATGTTTTTGGTGACGTTGGTCCAAGTTTGACCACCATCACGGGTAAGGTGGACCAATCCATCATTGGAGCCTACCCAAATTACTCCTTCTTCAAGAGGCGACTCAGCGATGGCGAAGATACAACATCCGTACTCAACAGCTAAGTTGTCTCGAGTTAACCCTCCAGAGGGCCCCATTTTGGTGGGATCGTTGGTGGTTAAATCGGGGCTGATGATAGTCCAGCTTTGGCCTCCGTCGGTGGTTTGATGCACAAATTGGCTGCCGACGTAGACTTTATTATGGTCATGAGGCGAAATGTGAATAGGAAAAGTCCAATTAAATCTAAATTTAACCGCCGCGGCATGAGAACCGTAAATTGATTCTGGCCAGACATGGGCGGTGGTAATATGACCGGTGCGATAATCTGCTCTCTCGAGCATAGCGTTATAGCTTCCTCCCCAGACAATATTAGGATCAACAGGATCAGGAAGCACAAAGCCACATTCTCCGCCTGCTGTAGCTTCCCAGAGGGTTCTAGTTGGTGACCAGCCTCTGCCACCTCCCCCGGTGCTTGGTCCTTTGTAGGCGACTCCATCCTGACGTCCCCCATAAACGTAATAGGGGATCTGGTTGTCAACTGCTACATGGTACATTTGGGCCACGGGGAGGTTAATCCTTTTCCACGTTTTACCTCGGTTTAAGGTAATGATAGCTCCTCCGTCGTCACTGATCATCATCCGGTCAGGATTGAGAGGGTCAGCCCAGAGATCATGACAATCTCCGCTCCAGGGGACAATTTCAGTCGTATATCCTCCATCATAAGTGATACTCATGCTGTTGGCGGCAAAGTAAACTTCATTTTCATCAGCCGGGTTGACCATTAACCGGGAGGCATAATGAGGACGCTCATTGAGAAGACGATTATAGCTTACCGGTCGCCAATTTTTTCCACCATCATCTGAACGCCAAAGGACTCCCCGGTTGGGGTGGCCTGTTTCCAGGAGAGCATAAACAACTTGAGGATTGCTGGGAGCAATAGCCAAGCCAACTTTGCCGATGGGAGGATCAGGCAAGCCGTGTCCGGTCAATCTTGTCCAGGTATCTCCACCATCAGTTGATTTCCAGATACCTCCGTTGGGACCACCGCTTTCCCGCCCCCAAGTGCGAATGACAAGAGGCCACAGGCCGGCGAAAAGGATCCTGGGATTCGAAGGATCCATGGCAATTTCGGAACAACCGGTGTTTGCATCAACAAAGAGAACATGTTCCCAGGTCTTTCCGCCGTCTTTGGTGCGAAAGACCCCTCTTTCTTTTTGGGGGCCGTAACAATGTCCCATGGCGGCGACATAGACAAGATTAGGGTTTTGGGGATGAATAATAATCCGTCCGATTCGACCGGTTTTCTCCAGTCCCATATGCTGCCAGGTTTGGCCTCCATCAGTTGATTTATACACACCGTTGCCGATGGAAATATTACTTCGAACAAAAGCCTCCCCAGTGCCTGCCCAGACGATGTTAGGGTCGGAGAAAGAGATGGCCAAAGCCCCAATTGATTGAGCTGGTTGGTCATCGAAGATAGGGAGCCAGTGTTCACCTCCATCGGTTGATTTCCAGATTCCTCCTGAAGAGGCTCCGATGTAGTAAGTAAGGGGATCACCGGGGACGCCAACCACGGCGGCCGTCCTATTGCCTGGAGGACCAATATGGCGATAACGAAGAACCCGATAAACATCAGGGGTGATTTCTTTAGCTAAGAGAAGCAGCTGGGAAAGGGTCAGGAAAAAAACCAAGAAGATAAGAATCGGCCCTATCTTTTTCGAAAAGCTCATGTCAACCTCCAAGATTATTTAAATTGACTAAAAGTTTAATTTCCTCTAGTGGAAAAGATTTGATTTTCCGGGGCATAAGAGCCCCGTAATTGGGAGCGATTAAGAACAATAACCAAAGAAAAAAGGTTGTTAATGAAGAGAATAGGAAGAAAGGGAAAAATAAATAAGGGAAAACAATCTGGGGCTCAAAGTTAAAAATGCCCCTGAGAAATGATCCCAGATGAGGGCTAGAAATAATTAGTCTCCCTAAGGAAAAAAAGACAAGAATCACAACCACTTCGTCATTTATTTTATTTTTATTTAAAGAGAATACAAGTAATTTTTTTATTTTACGTTATCGTTAACAATATGTTATAATATATTCTTCAAATAATTTAGGAGCAAGGAGAAGACACGATTATTGAGAATTTAATGTTTTTCCTTGACATTGATTCTTTAAATTTTTACTTAAATAGATAATCGTTGGTTAAATTATTGTCAGTGAGGTAGAGCCATTCCAACAATTAAAGATATCGCTAAGAGAGCAAGGGTTTCGATCGGAACAGTTGACCGTGTTCTCCATAATAGGGGAGGAGTAGCCAAAGAGACCGAAGAAAGAGTGCGCCGGATCATTGAGGAGCTAGACTACAAGCCTAATATATTCGCCAAGCATTTGAAACTCTCGCGGACTTTTCATTTTGGTGTGTTGATGCCCATCCCCTCCCAAGATAGTATGTACTGGACCCTTCCTCTTAATGGAATTAATAAGGCTCTTCGATCTTTAGCCGGTCAAAGGATCGAAATCAAATATTTTTTCTATGACAAGTATTCTCCCGAGTCTATCCATCAAATTACCCGGGAACTCCTTCAAACCAAATTAGATGGTTTATTGATTGCTCCGGTTGTTTCCCGAATTTTTGAAAAATTTATTACCGAAATACCTAAAGATTTGCCTTATGTGTTTTTTGACTCCTTCTTACCTCGGGCAGATTATGTTAGCTATATTGGACAGGATTCCTTTCAGAGTGGAGTTTTATCAGCCAAATTAATGAAGATGATAATCCAGGGAAAAGCAACAGTGGCAGCTTTAAAAGTTCTCCCGGAAGATTATCATATCGAGGACCGTGTCAATGGTTTTCTTTCTTTCTGTAAAAAGTGCTCCGGAATAGAAGTAAGAGTTTATGATATTGATGGTAATAATCCCTCTCATGTTCAAAAGAAAGTCTTTTCCAGTGTTTTTAAAGAAAATTCTGACTTAAAGGGAATATTTGTCAGTAATGCCAGTACTCATCTAGTGGCTGAATTCATCAAGAATAATCCTCTGGCCAAAAAAGTTTACCTTATTGGTTATGATCCTATTGAGAAAAACAAGAAATATCTAAAAGAAGGAATAATTGATTTTCTTATTTCTCAACAGTCCGAGAAACAAGGCTATGAGGGACTAATGGCTCTTTACCGCCGGGTGGTTCTCAACTTGCCGGTGGAGAAAAAGATAATGATGCAAATTGATATTATCACCAAAGAAAATATCGATTATTACCAAAGCTGATTTCACCTGGTAAACAGGCATCTTGAGGCAATGGCCACAAGGAACTAGCGAAGATGAATAAGGGAGTAATTCTAAGAGGAGCGCTAATTTTTTTCTCAGAGGACAAGAATAGCCTTCTTGACCAACTATTTTATTGGGAGTGAGTTGACTCTCCTAGTGAAGAGAAAAATGAAGCAAATCAAGATAAATTTAGAGAGTTGGACATAACTGAGAATTTTCCAGTTAGTTAGAAAGAAAGGGTAAAATGGAAGAGGACCAGAAATACACTTTAGGACTTGATTTTGGCACTAATTCAGTGCGGGCTTTGCTTATTGAATTAGTAACTGGCCGTGAAGTTGGCACCGCCGTGGAAGAATACGAGTCTGGAGAAGCAGGAGTTATTATTGATCCCCAAGATCCTAACTTAGCCCGGCAGCATCCTGCCGATTATTTAAAAGCCATGGTCAAAGTTGTTCGCCAGGTGGTGAGGATGGCTAAAGGTGAAGAGCCGGGCTTTTCTCCTGAGAAAGTTATCGGGATTGGGGTTGACACCACCGGTTCCACTCCTTTGCCCGTGGATGACAAGGGGATACCTCTGTGTTTCCACCCTGAATTTAAGGATAATCTCAATGCTTATGCCTGGCTGTGGAAGGACCACACTTCCTTTGCCGAAGCCGCGGAAATAACTGAATTAGCTGCTCGGGAGCATCCAGAATATTTGGCCAAATGTGGAGGAAAATATTCTTCGGAGTGGTTCTTCAGCAAAATTTTTCATTGTTTAAGAATTGATCCTCAAGTGTTTGAAGCGGCTTATTCTTGGGTTGAGTGTTGTGATTATATCCCGGCAGTTCTTACTGGAAACACGAATCCAATGACGATGAAACGGAGTCGTTGTGCCGCCGGTCATAAAGCCATGTATAACTTAGATTGGGGCGGGTTACCAGAGAAAGAATTTTTATCAAAGTTAGATCCAAAACTGGGTCAACTTCGAACCCGTCTTTACGAGCAAACTTATACGGCGGATGAAAAAGCTGGGTGTCTCAGCGATAAGATGGCTCAGAAATTCGGGTTGCCACCTGGAATCCCCGTGGCGGTAGGTGCTTTTGATGCTCACTTAGGAGCAGTGGGAGCCGGGATAGCTCCGGGAATATTGGTTAAAATTATCGGGACTTCCACTTGTGATGTGACGGTCTGGCCCAATGATGAGCCTTTAGCCGATATTCCTGGTCTTTGTGGAATTGTCGATGGATCAGTTCTCCCAGGTTTCTACGGCCTAGAAGCTGGGCAATCAGGGGTTGGTGATATTTTTAATTGGTTTGTTAACTATATTCAGCCGGGTGGAGATAAACTTGGTTCCCATGAAGCTCTTTCCGAAAGAGCAGCCACTCTAAAACCTGGCGAATCTGGCTTGCTTGCCTTGGATTGGAGTAATGGTAACCGGACCGTTCTGGTGGACCAGAGATTGTCCGGTTTAATCTTAGGTCAGACTCTTCATACTAGTGCGGAAGAAATTTATCGGGCTTTGATTGAAGCCACTGCTTTTGGGGCTTTAATTATCATCAATCGATTTGAGGAGTTCGGAGTTAAGATTAAGGAGGTCATAAATTGCGGCGGTATTGCTGAGAAGAATCCTCTGGTGATGCAAATTTATGCTGATATTTTGGGAAGAGAGATGAAAATTGCCCGCTCTTCGCAGACCTGTGCCTTAGGATCAGCCATTGCTGGGGCGGTAGCTGCCGGAGAGGAAAGAGGTGGCTATACCACTTTTCCTGAGGCTCAAGAAAAAATATGTCGAGTTAAAGACATCATCTTTCGTCCCCAGGCTGAAAACCACCAAATTTATTCTCGCCTCTTTCGATTATATAAAGATCTGCATGATGCCTTTGGGACCAAAGAATGGTCAGGGAATCTCTTTCATGTGATGAAAGAACTTCTTGACCTTCGAGACCAACAACGGAGAAGAAAATGAGTTTTACCGAATTAAAAAAAGCAGTCTGGGAGGCTAACCTCGAATTGTTTAAGGCCGGTCTGGTGGTTTTAACTTGGGGGAATGTGAGTGGTATTGATCATCAAGAGGGAGTAGTGGCTATTAAACCCAGCGGGGTGGCTTATGAGAAGATGGGACCTGAGGACATGGTCTTAGTTGATTTAGAGGGAAAAGTTATTAGTGGGTACCTTCGGCCTTCTTCCGATACCCCAACTCATCTAGAAATTTATCGGGCTTTTCCCAAAATAGCCGGGATTGCCCACACTCATAGCTTGTTTGCTTCCGCTTTTGCTCAAGCCAAGCGAGAAATTCCTTGTTTGGGGACCACTCATGCTGATGCTTTTTGGGGAGCTATTCCTTTAACCCGGCCCCTTACTCCTGAGGAAGTTGAGGAAGGATATGAAAAGAATACCGGCAAGGTTATTGTCGAGCGTTTCCAAGAATTAGACCCTTTGGCTGTTCCTGCTGTGCTTGTTGCCCGTCATGGGCCTTTCACTTGGGGTTGCTCTCCTCGCGAAGCCGTTCGTCATAGTTTTATTCTGGAAAAGGTTGCCGAAATGGCTTGGGTTACCCTGTCTTTAAGACCAGATTGTCCTTCCCTGGTTAAATATATTCTGGACAAGCATCATCGGCGAAGACATGGTCCTGGTGCTTATTATGGTCAAAGGAGGTCTGATAATCATGATTAATAATATTCCTAAGATTGTCCTGGGAGTGGTGGCGGTAAGTCGGGATTGTTTTCCTCTTGAACTTTCTCAAAGGCGGCGGGATAAAGTTTATGAGGAATGCCAGAAGCTGGGTTTGCCTGTGGTTGTAATAAAAACCATAGTCGAGAAAGAAGCTGATGTCCAAAAGGCCATAGAAGAAATCAGGGCTAATGGAATAAATGCCTTAGTTGTTTATTTAGGCAATTTTGGTCCGGAAGGGCCAAGCTCGCTTTTAGCTCAAGAATTCTCTGGACCGGTTATGTTTGTAGCGGCGGCTGAGGAAAAAGCTGCAAACTTGATTCATGGTCGGGGAGATGCCTTTTGTGGCTTGCTGAGTGCTTCCTACAATCTTGGCCTAAGAGGAGTTAGAGTTTTTCTCCCTGAGTACCCAGTGGGAACACCTCCTGAAGTTGCCCAAAAAATAGCCGAATTTTTACCTGTGGCCAGGATTTTAGTAGGCTTGAAAAATTTAAAAATATTCTCCTTTGGTCCACGTCCGCAAGACTTTTTTGCCTGTAATGCCCCTATTAAACCCCTTTTCGACTTGGGGGTGGAAATTATGGAAAATAGCGAGCTGGACTTGTATGAGCTTTATCGTCAGGCAGAGGGAGAGGCCAGGATTAAGGATGTGATTCAGGACATGGCTCAAGAACTGGGTCCGGGTAACACCTATCCTGATCTTCTCCCCAAGCTAGCTCAGTATGAAGTAGCTTTATTAAACTTTTTTCATCATCATTTAGGTCGCTCTCAATTTGGAGTTTTTGCCAATAAATGCTGGCCAGCTTTTGAGAGTTATTTTGGTTTTGTCCCCTGCTATGTTAACGCCCGCTTGGCTTCCCGGGGGATACCCGTAGCATGTGAGGTGGATATTTATGGGGCTTTGAGTGAGTACATGGGGTTATGTGCCACGCAACTTCCCGCCACTTTGTTGGATATAAATAATACCGTTCCTCAAGATATGATTGAACAAGCAAAAGATAAAATAGGTGATTATAAACCAACAGATCTTTTTATGGGTTTTCACTGTGGAAATACTCCCAATTGTTGCCTGGTGAATGGTACCCTAAAATACCAACTCATTATGAATCGACTTTTGGAGGGGGGAGAAGAGCCGGACATAACGCGGGGAACTTTGGAGGGCCGATTGAGACCAGGAGAAGTAACCATCTTTCGTCTCCAGGCCACCGCCTCAATGCAACTCAAGGCTTACATCGCCGAAGGGCAAGTTCTTGACGTTGACCCCCGCTCATTCGGGAGCATTGGTGTTTTAGCCATTAAAGAAATGGGGCGTTTCTATCGCCATGTGCTTTTGGAAAAAAGGTTTCCTCACCATACAGCCGTGGCTTTTAAACATTGTGGAGGCTCTTTATTTTCCGCTTTCCGCCTCCTTGGGGTCGAGGATATTGGCGTAAATCAACCTCTTAGTCTTCCTTATCCATCGGAAAATCCTTTTTCTTCTTAGTTGGAGAAAGCAGGTTTTTGAGGTGGGCTAAGTTTGTCAGCCCCAAATGTCAGTTGGAGAGGGTTGTTGGTGTGGTCGGCCACGACCTAATGGGTAGGGAAGGCGATAACGCGCCTTGGCTAGCCGCCCGGAGAGAAGATTTGAGAAGCAACTCCAGGGACTTGACCAATTATCCCGGCTTTCTCATGAGAAAGAAGCGCTTGAGCTCCTCCCTCCTTGCCAGGAGAATCTGGTTAGATTAAACGGAGTAGAGCGAATGGGTTATTTTAATTGTTATAGCTTGAAACGATGGCTGATCTTTAAAAGAAATATATTTTCCCCAGGGGCTAGGAAAATTTGCTGAAAGTCACGGCCAAAGTCCCAGTCCCCAGGGTGCGAGTAATCAGCTCTTTTCTGGGTCCAGACCAGGTAGATCGTGGAGCCTCCCCGATATTCCCATCTAAGAACAACTGTTCCCCTTAAGGATTTGAGATTGAAATCTGGGTCTCGAAAGGAGAAAGAAGAGGCTGGGCCTAATCCATCAGGATCGACCTGGTAAATATTCCCGCTCTTGAATATCGTGGAGCCTTCCTGGCCGAAATAATTGAACTCGAAAGTCCGGGCCGCGGCTAATTCTTTAAACCAGAAATAGTCGCCCACCGCTAGATAAGGTTGGAGATAGGCTTGGAGAGATAATTTGGGGGTGAAAGTCCAATTAATTCTTATCTCCAGGGGAAAAGTCTTATGAATAATGTCAGAAAGGATGTAACGTACTCCGTAAGTTTCTGTTTTGAAAGGATCATTAACTTTAGTTATATACTGACCTTCCGAGTATCGCCAACTGTAGCCAGGAGAAAGCGATATACTTAGATTGCTTCTTAATTTCCAGCGCAATCCTGTGGAGATGGACCAGTTATAAGAACCGTTGGGGTGGGTGCGGTAATGAGTAGAAATTTGCCAAACCAGGGATCGGCGATTATCACTTTGCACACTTAAACGGCGCATTATCCCCGAAGGATAAAAGGCCATAGGTCCGCCCCGGGTTAAATAATGATTATAACGAGGTGGGTCATAGCTAAGATATAATAATCCTGACCAGTAGTTGAGAAGCTGGCCTTTGGCTTGCAATATGTAATTTTCATCAGTTCGGTTACCACTGAAGTCATAGGAACGGTAAGCAGTTAAGGTAATTTGCCATTGGCGGAGAATACGCCCCGGATGAAAATTCCAGTAGCCAACTTGAAGATGGCCGTTGATTATATCACCGCGATAATGATAACCAAGATCCATGGCGTGGAAACCAGGCGATAAGAATCCCAAGGCAGCATTGAACACAAATTGTCCACGCTGTTTGTTTAAATAGAGACGGCCTCCGTAGCCATTTAATTTTGTCGCTGTCTCGTTGACCTGTACATAGTCAACGTCCGGGCGTTGGAAATAGTGAAGGGAAGAAGTTTGGATTTTAGTCATTGCTTCCGGCTCGCCCTGGATTGAGGTTCCTCCTAGCCAGCCGGTAATTACCCACGTCCGGTTGGCATCCAGAAAAGCCCAGCCATCCACAGCTAAAGTGAAGGCGCGCTTGGTTAAGTAAGACTGCAAAGGGGAATCATTTAATTTGCGAAAAACACCGGTGGTCATTAGTCCCAATCCTGTGTTTCCAGTGGTTGATTCTTTTTGCAAACGCAAAATGGAATATGAGGTTAAGGGTTCGATTTCCCATTGGTCAGTTGAGCTCCCTTGGGTTATTTCTCCGTATTCAGAAGGAGTAATGGCGGTTAAGAAACCTACGTTCCAGCCCGGCCCCAACTTTCCGGTTATTTTAGCTGCGGCTAAAATAGTTGTCCATTCCGGGCCTTGAAGATCAGGATGAAATAAATTTAGCCCTTGAGGGGAACGCCCGATGCGGCGACTGTAGAAGAATGAAGGTTCTTTCCACCCGAAATTCTGAATAGAACTTGCTCCGCCATAGCCAAATTGAAAAACTTCTGCTCCTTCGATGAAGAAGGGCCTCTTTTCTTGATAATATGTTTCTTGGTCGCTGATGTTGACCACGGCCGGGTCGACTTCGACTTGCCCAAAGTCAGGGTTAATGGTCAGATTTAAAGTAAGGTTACTTAAAAGCCCTGAGCATATATCAAAACCCGCGTTTTCAGCTAAGTTAGGAGATTGCTTTCCTCCTGATGATGAAGGCCGAAAATCGGCCCGACCAACTGTGTAAGGCAAGATTTCCAGATAACGACTGGGCTTGATGTGGGCAATTCCTTCCAGTTGAGCAAAACGGGAAACATAGCCACTTTCTTCCCGAGGATGCCAGGAGTAAGTCGCAATTTCGTTCTTACGCTTGATTATTCGCCAGAAATTTATCCCCCAAGTGTAGGTAGCTTTTTCCTGGAAACGGAGTTCATCGAAGGGAAGGCAAATTTCAACTGTCCACCCCAAGGCGTCCCGCTTTGTAGCTCCCTCCCAAACTGCATCCCATGAGTAATCCTTACTCTCGTCATTATAGAGTCGAGCATCCCGGATAGAACCACTGGGATTAATGGCCAATTCGTAACCACTTCGATGATCAAAATAAGGGTCGATAGCGACGATAAACCAATCTGACTCTATTTCGTCATCTCTTCGGCCCAGTCGAGATATTATTTTATCTGGTTGCGAATCTAATAGCCGGGCTCCGATGTAGAGATTGGATTCGTCATAAACAATGGTGACGATGGTCTTTTCGGTAGCCGGTGCTCCATCGATGGGTTCAATCTGGCGAAAGTGACTTACTGACTCTACCTGCCAGAAGTCTTCCTGAAGTTTTCCATCTAAAGTAGGAGGATGGGATATTTTAACTGCTTTGACCACTTCGGCATTAACTGTCGGGGCTAGAAGAAAAAAAAGAGCGAAGAGCAAAAGGGGAAAAAAAAAGGGAGGGGCTGAGTTTACGGGCAAGGTTAGGGAATTATAATTACATAAGTTAAAGAGTTTAAGGAAGGGTAATTTTTTCCTGGTCATCGTTCATTAAGCGGCTCCTGAATTTAAAGATGTCTATAATACATCAGATTTCAGTTAGACAAAAGTAATTTTTTCATACCAAGAATATAAAACTGGAACCAATCAAGCTTGTAGAGAGTTAAGCCCAGGATGACTAGTTATCACTCTGGCCGATGTTGAGAATCGAAGCTTTGAGTTATTTTAAAATTTGGTTTTGTCCCAAAATGACGGGAATGAGTTACTACGTTAAGGCAAAGGAAAGGGTCTCCGCTTCGGTCGAGATTTTTAACGCCATTCCTTCAACGCCCTTCTCGGAGCCAGCGAAACTGCGCCCGATCAATTCGAACCTTTGGACTTTATTCTCTATTAATATGAATTTCAAAACTCTGATTCCGTCGTGCTCAATACATTCTCGGCGCCTGAGGCGGTCGGGTTCCTTTGAGGGACGCTTCCGGAAGGCTAAATCTTCAATGTCGCTCTGACATTCTCCTTCGCCTTTATTTCGATTTTGTTTCCCGTTACTTTGGGACAAAGCCTAAAATTTAATTAATTGGCCTGAACTATTCATAAAAAAGGGGTGGTACTTATACTATGTCTCTGTAGCCACCATGCCTTGTGAATAATCCAGGTTAAAAAAACCTTTTATTTAAGGCTAATTAATTTATTTCCACCACTAAAACACTTTTACCGGGTACTCGAATGAAAATTTTTTGTCCCTCAATTCTGACCCCTTTAAAAGCTACTGGTGTTATTCGCTCGGGTTCTTCGAATGTATTGTGCTCGTTCATCTTGCTCGCCGTCAAAATCCTGCCTTTAATCTCAGAAATAGCTTTACCTCGAATTTCACAGATCAATGGTATTTCTTGACGGGGATT
>Ga0190359_1000972_pt1 | contig 18708 bp, 17 predicted proteins | sample 48721823_MG_FD_161269 | JGI IMG/M metagenome (GOLD analysis project Ga0190359, IMG submission 161269) | Hydrothermal vent microbial mat bacterial communities from Southern Trench, Guaymas Basin, Mexico - 4872-18-2-3_MG | ecosystem: Environmental > Aquatic > Marine > Hydrothermal vents >... | reverse complement strand
GTTTACATCTTCTTCAGATTTGGCGACACCGTCGGTAACAAGTTTTTTACCTATCTCTTTACTCCGTGCAAGATATGATTTGGCAAGTTCAGCACCCAGTCCTTCAGATGATGCAAGGTTGGTAAAATAAGCGGCTAGTTTCTGTTCTTTATCGGGATCTTTGAGGAGCTGTTTCCAACTGTAGAACCCTTCAGGCGGAGTACCAATAGCATTATCAATTTTTTCCTGTATCGGTGCAAAATCCTCATACATCTTCTTTTCTGCATTATATATGCCAACCAGTTTGCTGCCCGCATATTTGAAGAAACCGTCTTTTTGTGAACCGTCCGAGCGTTGTCCGCCTTTAACATCATGTGATATACAGGTATCGATCAGGTCACTGTGCAGAGAGTCATCGTTAAGATGCTTACTCATTACACGAAGGATACATTGAAAAACATCCAGTCCGACGTAATCTATCAGTTGAAATATTCCCATCGGGCGTATAAGGAAATTCTGGGTGACCTGATTCATGATATACAGGGCTTCAGGTAAGGAATAAATGCCTTGCAGCATGTCAACTTCAGCGAGTGCATGGAGGCCGTCACGCATGAAATGACCGTTGCCGATGAATCCTGCAATATCGTTTGACTGATAGCACTTTTTCCTAAGCCGTTTGCCGAATTCGTGTGCAATGTTGATATATTCCTGTGGCGTCCCCTCAGCGGAGATTATCTCCACCAATTTCTGGACAATGGGAGGATTGTAGAAATGATAGCCGACTATTTTCCCTTCAAGACCAGATTCTTTTGCGAGAAAACCGACCGGGATTGAGGAAGTATTGGTAAAGTAGAGCGTTTCCGGCCGGCAGATTGTTTTCAGTTCTTTCAGTATCTTCAGTTTCAATTCTTCATTCTCAAACACCGCTTCAAATATCAAATGAGAATTTCTTGCTATGGTAAAATCATTGCTGAAACGAAGAAGCCCAAGTCCCTCTTCGGCATAGGCGTTTATGATTTCGTGATTTTCCACCAAATCTTCCCGATCGGCGTAGTCTGCACGCAGCCTGACTATAGCCTTTTCCGCGGCTTTAATCAGTTGAGACCGAATATATTTCCGCAGTCCGTCAAGAGCTTGATCATTTACATCAACAAGGTTCAACCGATAGATGGCATTAGGATTTTTAATCTTACAATTTGCCAGCTCCTGGGCAAGAAGAGCTGAAATACCGCTTCCCATCTTCCCGGCAGCTCCAATCACGGTTACATTTTTAAGGATATCGTCAAGGTTCATTCATAACTCCTTTGAAATTCAATTTCTTAATTTGCAAATAAAATAAATTTTTTATCGTGGTTGGCATAAAAGGCTTTATTAAAGATTGATGTTAATAATATAATTTACGACAATAGATATTTTAGTGAGAAAATATTATATTTAACATAATAATTGGACAAAAAATTGCATTAATCATAAAATTAATTAGCAATATTTGCAGGAACCTGTAATAAAAACGATCAATTGGGGAAAGAGGATGAATTCAGATCCGGAATCACCCCGGCGTCTGACCCACAAAGAAAATGCCCGACTTATCATTGATTTTATTCATCGGCTTATAATGCATCATGCAATGTGGTTCTCGGAGGTCCAGGAACAGCTGGGGCAGGAGAAGGCACTGACAATTCTTGCCCGTGTATGTGAGAAAAGTTATAATTTACAGATAAAAAGGCTTGCCAAGACTCTTGATTTTGAATTAACGGATGATATTCCGGCGCCGCTGCTTGACTTAAAAAGAGATAAAATGTTTGCCTTGATGGAAAAGATAGCCTCAAACTGGCTGGCGAATGACGGCGTCTGGTTTCAGGCCATTGAATTTACCGAGGGTATGGATACGGCGAAGCGGTGCAATGATGCCTGCTGGGCGCGTTTTTCTCCCTTTGAAGCCTGGGCGATTAAGAGGTTTCTGCACCTTCCGGAGAATTCGGGACTGGATGGATTAAAACGCGCACTGCCGTTTCGTCTCTATGCAGCGATTAATGCCCAGTCCATTGAGGATGAATCGCCTGCCAGTGTGATTTTCAAGATGAATGATTGTCGTGTCCAGTCAGCAAGAAAACGAAAAGGTCTTGATGATTATCCCTGTAAATCGGCCGGTATTGTTGAATATTCGGCATTTGCAAAGGCTCTTGATTCAAGAATCAGAACCGAATGTATCGCCTGCCCGCCTGATAAGCATCCTGAAGAATGGTACTGTGCCTGGCGGTTTTCACTATAGATTTTTTAACCGCAGCGATAATACAAAAGCGATAATACGAATACATGACAATGAGTAATGTTACTATAAACGAGGTAAGGCGATTCGCGCTGTCCGGCCTGACTTTCGCTTACCGGATAAATGGAGGAGTGTTGACAGTATGGCAAACACAAAGATACTGATAGTTGGCGCTCACGGCGCCATGGGAGGGCATTCCCTGCTTAAATTGTATGGAAACGGGAACCTGTCGGTAGTAATACTGCAATCGGAGATGGAAGCTTTTTTAAAAGAAAAACAAATGACTGAAGATAAATGGTTTCCGTCAGATACTACAACTATTCCCAAAGACGCGTTTTTTGTCGGTAGAGAGCCGTCGTCATCAAAGGAAGTGGGTGTGTTTACGCCGGAAACGTTACCAGCGGGTTTTTTTAAAGAGAATGGAATTGTGGTGGTGGCTTCCAAAATTTTTCATTATGACAGTGTTGTGGATACAATTCAACCTGCCTTAAACCGAGATACGATTATATTCGTTCTGGTGAACGGACTGAAACCCGAGTTAACCCTTGAAAGGAAATGTCGTGAGAAAGGTATTGAGAATACACTAATACGCGCGGTTGTCATGGGTGGCACTCACCATACGATTGAGGAGGACTCCTGCCGCTACCACAGCGGTATTGCAAAATTTGTTATCGGCAACTGGAACATGGAATTCAATGAATCATATAAATCTAAAATGGAAAAGGTTGCCGGTCTCTATCCGGATGATACCTTTCTGGTGGAGCCCCGGTATGGTAATGAATACAGGAGTCCGTGTTTCGACAAAGTTCTGGCAAATCTGGTGAATCCAATCTCCGCCTTTACCGGTTGCGTTACCTTCGAATATGTCAAACATACAATCACACGGAAGATAATAACCCGGTGTTTCAATCAGGGTATTGCTGTGGGGCTGGCTATCGGATTACCCCTTGCGGATTATGATGCCATTATACGGGGCAAGCTGGAGATGTATGAAAAGGCTGGTAAGGCGGCAAAAGCGCATCTGCCTTCCATGGGGCAGGACGCGTTACGGGCTCTTTTAAACCGCACGGTACTCCATCACGAAAACGAACATATTGGTGTTGCTCTTGTCAAGGAAGGTCGTGAAGCGAAAGCGCCTTATGATGCCTCGTTTGTCGACAGTTTCAACCGGATACTGACTGAAGTCACTGAGCATTACAACGTGTTGTACCGGCAGGATAAAGAGGCGGCTGCTCATTTTCTGATAGGGCTTATGATGCGAAACAGGTATTCATTGGGCCTGGATCCCCATAATCGACCACTCTATGAGCAGTTTGGGGGGCTCGAAGAGATTGAGTCTCACATTACCCTGGATCGTGCAAAGCTGAAATCCATTACTGCAGTTGATGAAGCGCCGATTGTTTTCAGGGAAAATCTGGAGGAGATGATGGACCTTTTTTTGAATAAGGGGGAAAAAGCACAGCACCCAAAAGGAGAAAAAGACGATGGAAAATGAAATAGTGATCGTTGCGGCAAAACGTACAGCTGTTGGTTCTCATGGCGGCAGTCTGGTAGAATTCAGTCCGACTGATCTCGGAGAAATTGCGGCTCGTGCGGCATTAGAGCAGTCGATGCTTGATCCGCAGCAGGTAGATCATGTTATCTTCGGTAATGTGCTTCAGACAGGCGGGCAGACAACGTATATGCCGCGGCATATCGCTCTGCGTATCGGATTGCCGGTAACAACTCCTGCATTGGGTGTAGGAAGAATGTGTGATTCCGGTTATCAGGCAATAATAAGCGGTGCACATATGCTCTTGTTACAGGAAGCTGAATGTGTGCTTGCCGGCGGGAGTGAGAGTATGAGTCAGGGGCCGTTCATAGCCGAAGGGCACCGCTGGGGGAGAAAACTGGGTGATTGTACCCTGCGGGATGCCCTTGTGGATATGTTGACTGACGGCGATGCCGGTATGCCGATGGCAATGACTGCGGAAGAATTGGCCGTGCGATACGGTATTTCACGGGAGGCGTGTGATCAGCTGGCACTGGAAAGTCAGCAGAAAGCCAGGGATGCCATCGAACAGGGAAGGTTCAGGGATGAGATTGTCCCCGTTGAAGTAACCCGGAAAGGAAAGACCGTGATTTTTGATACTGACGAGCAACCGAAAATGGACACCACTATGGAGAAACTGGCGTCGCTGAAACCGGTCTTTAAAAAGGATGGAGTGGTGACTGCGGGGAACGCGAGCGGTATCGGCGACGGTGCGGCAGCACTCATAGTGACGACTATGCAGAAAGCGCGGGAGTATAAGGTAATGCCGCTGGCGCGTGTTGTTTCGTGGGGAATCTGTGGCTGCGATCCGAAAATTATGGGGATCGGGGTTGTTGATGCAACAAAAATAGCTTTACAAAAAGCCAAAATGACATTACAGGATATGGAATTGCTTGAGATAAATGAAGCGTTTGCGGCGCAGTACCTGGCAGTCGAGAAGGAACTGGGGTTAAACCGGGAAAAGGTAAATGTCAATGGCGGCGCCATTGCCCTGGCCCATCCGGTAGGCTGTACCGGTGCAAAAATAACCACGACACTTTTATATGAATTGAAGAGAAGAAAAGCGCGATACGGCCTGACCTCAGCATGTGCCGGAGGCGGGCAGGGAACTGCTGTAATCCTGGAGAATTTAGCGTAGCCGGAGAAAGGAGTACGTATGACCGTGGAAAATGTTGGTGTAATTGGCTGCGGTGCAATGGGAGGCGGTATTGCCATGGTTGTTGCCGCTGAAGGATATGCCGTAACGGTATTGGAAATAGAGGAGCGATTCCTTACCGCAGGGATGGAAAAAATTGACATGTTTCTGAGTAAATCGGTGAAAAAAGAAAAAATATCCACCGGGCAGAAGGAGGCTACGCTTAAAAGAATTAAAGGGACATTGGACAGCAATGACCTTGCGCAGTGTGATCTGGTAATTGAAGCGGCGCTTGAAGACATACAGGTCAAACGGGAGATTTTTCAGAAGCTTGATGGAATTTGTAAAGACGATACCATTCTCGCAACCAACACGTCATCACTTACCGTTATAGAGATTGCTGAGGCAACAAAACGTCAGGACCGGGTACTGGGGCTTCATTTCTTTAATCCGGCACCATTAATGCCGCTGGTTGAAGTCGTAAAGACGGTGAAAACAGGTGATGAAGCATTTCGGAAAGCATGGGAATTTGTTGAAAGTATAAAAAAGATACCCATTGCGGCAAAAGATTCAACCGGTTTTATTGTAAACCTTCTGTTAATTCCGTACCTTCTCGATGCAATAAGAGCTCTGGGAGAGGGTGTTGCATCGGTTGAGGACATTGACAAGGGTATGCAGTATGGCTGTGGTCATCCCATGGGGCCGCTTGCGCTGCTGGATCTGATTGGCCTTGATGTTATTTACAATGTAGCGAATATAATGTATGATGAGTATAAAGAAAAAAAATATGCTCCGCCGCCGCTGTTGAGGCAGATGGTTATCGGTGGTATGTTGGGAAAAAAAACCGGCAGAGGTTTTTACGATTACAGCGGCAATGAGCCGAAACCTGTTACTTTTTATGTATAACGGGAACGATTTACGAATCAGTATGCCATGAGGAGTTATCTATGCGCCCAGAAAATGTGACGGATATGAATATCGCTGAATTAATAGCGCATCATGGTACAGACGGTTCGATAAAGGTAAAACCCTTTATTATGTTCAGGGATGATCAAGGCGAGATTCAATCGGTTACCTACGAAGATTTTTATCACAGGTCGCTGGAATACGGCAATATGCTTTTCCGGTTCAGGCAGGAGCAGGGTGAAGAGGTTGCGGAGCGGTTTCACGTAGGTGTTTTCATGCAGAACATCCCGGAGTTCTTCTATATACTCGGCGGGTGTGCCTTTACAAATTCTACACTGGTCGGGGTGAATAACGCACAGGTCGGGAAGAAGCTTGCCTTTGATATCAATACTATCGATATTAAGGTTCTCTTTGTCGACAGTGTGGAACAGCCCGGCACGGGCGGGACATTTCTTGACACGGCGCTGCAAGCCAAAAATCGATTCGGATTCAGCACTTTGACGGAAAATTATATCATTCTCGCAACAGGAAAGAGAGAGACCACCAACGGGTCCATTGCGGCTGTCTCAGAAAAATTGCAGCACTATGCTTCTTCACGCGGTGAGTTTAAACCGGTAAAACTGGATGAGTCAAATGCGGGTGTCATTATATTCACATCGGGGACAACCGGCGTACCCAAGGGCATTGAGGTTTCGTGGAAAAAACTGATCGATGTTGGTGTCACGGCAGCGAATATTCTGAAATACACGGCCAATGATGTCGGATATGTATGTATGCCGATTAACCACTCCAATTCACTCTATCTTAATATTATGCCCGCACTGCTCAACGGTGCCAGGCTGCTTATCCGGAGAAGATTCAGTGTCAGGAATTTTATAAAAGATATTGAAGAGGTCGGCGCGACGGTCTGGAATTGTGTCGGCGATCCGGTACAGTACCTTATTAATTATCTTTCCGATACGATCGGTAAAGATGCCGACTACTCTCATCTGCCGCTGCGTACGGTTATCAGTACCGGTACCAATGCGGCAAACCGGGCGCTGTTCACAAAAATATTCGGACTGGAAATATTCAAGGAGGTATATGGATCCACTGAGGCCGGTGCGATAACTGCCGTCGATTCTGAAACTCCCGAATACAGTGTCGGAAAGCTGCTAAAGGATGTACGGGTTATTCATGAAGAGACCCGAGAGGAGTGCGCGCTCGCTGAAATTGATGATACGGGAACAATTCTCAATCTTGACCGGTCTGCCGGTGAGATTGTCGTGAGCCGGAAGTCACTGGGAGCATCGGCGTTCACAGGTTACTATAAACTGCCTGAAGAGAGCGCAGAGAAGATATGGACTGTCGGCGGTGAGGATTTTTATCGCCTCGGTGATCTGGGGGCGATAGTTGAAAAGAACGGTACGAAATACCTTATCTTTCTCGGCAGAACCGGTGACTGGATTCGATATAAAGGAGAGAACTGGGCACCTATTGACGGGGAAAAAATAATCACTTCCTTTGCAGGTGTTACCAATGCCGCTATTATCGGGGTTCCCCAGTCAACGGGCAAAGAGGATGATCCCATGTATATCCTTGAGGTGCAGAATCCCCGGGCTTTTGATTGCGATGCTTTTTATACGTTTTGTTGTAAGAATGTTCCCCGCTATATGATGCCCCGATTCATCAGGCTGGTTACCGGTCTTCCCATGACAGAGACAATGAAATTGCGAAAGACCGAATTGAAGAGGGAATTTTTCTTCCGTTCATCCGCTCTGGATGCAAATGACGATGATATCATATATGAGATAGTACATGAGACATTGCATGAGTTTACAGAGAAAGAGTATTTGGCAGAGATTAAAAAGTATACCGATCCGACAAATCAGGCAACACTGACAGCATTCACCAGGCGGACGGATTTGTTTTAAGCCGTTGGTATGAGTATACAATCAAGTGTTACTAATAAAAGTTTCGTGTAGCGTATATTATAATGGGAAAGTATGAAACTCTACGCAATTGAAACGGGGAATTTTAAACTGGACGGTGGGGCAATGTTCGGTGTTGTCCCGAAAGTACTGTGGCAGGAGAAATATCCTGCGGATGAAAACAATTTCTGCACCTGGGCGATGCGCTGTTTGCTGGTGGTTACTGATGAGAGAAAAATTCTGATTGATACCGGTATCGGAGATAAGCAGGATGCAAGGTTTTTAAAACGGTATCACGTGCATGGTGAAAACTCGCTATGTCAATCGCTTGCTTCCTGCGGATTTTCGCCCGATGAAATTACTGATGTGATCCTTACTCATCTGCATTTCGATCATTGCGGAGGGAGTATTGCCTGTAAGAAGGATACGGGGGAATATCAGCCGGTTTTTAAAAATGCCGTTTTTCATATAAGCAGCCAACAGTGGGAGAGTGCGACTACCCCCAACCAACGGGAGAAGGCATCATTTCTCAGTGAAAATTTTTTGCCGCTTAAAGAACACGGAGAACTGCAATTAGTCGAAGAGGATACGGAGCTTTGTCCGGAGGTTTCCCTGCACCTGTTCAACGGCCACACTGACGGTATGATTATACCCTTTGTTAAATACCGTGATACAACAGTGGTATTTACCACGGACCTGTTTCCATCGACCGTGCATATCGCGCTTCCTTATATTATGAGTTATGATATTCGTCCGTTACAGACGCTTAAAGAAAAGGAATCCTTTCTGAATGAAGCGGTTGAGCGAAAGTATATACTCTTTTTTGAGCATGATGTGTTTCACGAGTGCTGCTCGGTCGAGAATGAGGATAAAAAGGTACGGGTGAAAGGGACCTTTACATTGAAAGACTGTGTTCAGTAATAACGCATTGCGGAAACCATGCGCTTCAAACCACCTCAACTATTTCAGAAACAGCTTTTCTTTCACGAATTTCAGGTGATTCATCAGGATATCCCAGGGGAGAAAGCACCACGACTTCCCAGTCATCATCGAGTTCAAGCGCAGTATGCATGGCTTCCTGGTCGAATGCACAGACCCAGCAGGTGCCCAGGCCTTCATTCGTCGCTGCCAGCACCAGATGCTCCATGGCAATGGTAACGTCAATAACGTGTGAGCTCGTACCGTTATAGCGTTTCCAGGCGGTTTTCCGGTTACCCAATCCGATGATAATGAGCGGCGCTTGCATAACCCAGGTCTTTTTATTATTTACCGTACCGTCTCTTCCCAGTTGCACGGCATCACGTACCCGGGTGCGCATTTCTTCAGACTTTACAATAAGAAAACGCCACGGCTGAAAGTTACACGCTGACGGTGCATGCCTGACCGCCTGGAAAATACGATCAAGTTTCACCTGCTCCACAGGTACATCTTTAAATTTGCGAATGCTGACACGCGATTCAATGACATCATAGAAATCCATGGTATGCCTTTCTGTTATAGTCGTTTTCAATAATCTATTTTCTTAAAAAATAAATACTTTTAACGAAGACTATACTCTTTGCAATATCCAATTATAATGTAGATTATGATGGCATATAATAACCTCACCCCAGGCCCCTCTGTTAAACGGGAGAGGGGAGAGGGAAAGAGGGAGAGGAAATGGGGTGAGGTTATTTTAATAGGCAACCCTTTAAAGAAGATGACTACAACCTGATAGTAATAAAAAAATCAGTGATTGTGTGTTTCCTGTTTATTGCATATACAATAAGAATATAATAAAAAAATTGTTATAATCAACAAAAAAATCAATTTATATTACTTTTTTAGTAATAATTTGTAATATTTTTAAATCTGGCTTTTATGCCGGCAAGTACATAAATACAATTATTTTCAAGCCAAACCAATAAAGGAGGAGCTGTGGAGTACCTATTAAGGGATGAACAGAAAATGTTGAAAGATATGGTAGAAAAGTTTGCAAAAGAGGAAATTGCTCCGGTTGCGCGGGAAAATCAGGAGAATGAACAATTCCCCGAGGAGATTGTGAAACAGCTTGGTGAGCTCGGGCTTATGGGGATAGCCTATCCCACTGAATACGGCGGTGCGGGTATGGATTTCGTTTCATATATGATAGCGATCGAGGCAATTTCGCGTTACTGTGCATCAACGGGGGTAATCGTTTCCGCACACTCTTCATTAGCGGTAGATCCTATTTTCAGATTTGGCACTGAAGAACAGAAAAAGAAATATCTTCCCGATATGTGCTCCGGAAAGAAGATCGGATGTCTCGCATTGACTGAGCCGGGGGCGGGTTCGGATGCAGGCGCCGTAAAAACTACGGCTAAGCTGGTGGGTGATAAATGGGTTATCAATGGGACAAAGATGTTTATTACCAATGGCGGTGAAGCTGAAACGGTTGTTGTTATTGCCGCAACAGAACCGTCATTAAAAACCAAGGGCATCAGCGCGTTTATTGTTGAAAAGGGATCACCGGGTTTTTCACTGGGAAAACTTGAGCATAAAATGGGAATAAAGTGTACTTCAACCGCTGAATTTCTTTTTGAAGAATGTGCTGTCCCCAGGGAGAATCTGCTGGGAGAATTAAACAAGGGATTCAAGATTGCCATGATTACGCTTGACGGCGGCAGACTGGGTATTGCATCACAGGCGCTCGGTATTGCGAAAGCCTCAATGGAAGATTCGGTAAGTTACGCAAAGGAGCGCGAGCAGTTCGATCAACCAATAGCGAATTTTCAGGCAATACAATGGATGCTTGCCGATATGGCGATGGAATACGAAGCTGCCTGGTTGTTGACCTATCGTGCTTCACTTATGAAAGATCGTGGTTTGCGCTATTCAAAAGAGGCTGCCATGGCAAAATTAAAAGCCTCTGAAGTCGCTTCATTCTGCGCTGCAAAAGCTGTTCAAATTCACGGCGGCTACGGCTATACTAAAGATTTTGATGTTGAGCGATATCTGCGTGATGCAAAAATAACTGAGATTTATGAAGGCACCAGTGAAATTATGCGCCTGGTAATATCCGCAAATCTTTTAAAATAGCCGAAAGAAAGGCACAACCTGTTTCGGGTGTGCCCGTGGATGAATAGTTGGTGTTATCACTTTACAGTTGCGCACACTGCATCCCTGATGAATCAGGCCGAACCGCGTATTTGGAGAGCGCAAAAATTAGCGTTCGGGATGCTTTTCTTTCAGGTGCTCGTTATAATATTCGATAGCCCGCTGGAGCATGTTCAGGTTGGTATCCAGGTATTTCTTTTTCTTTATGCTCAAGGGGATTATTGATTCCAGCGTTTGGATATCGACTACTTTTGATTGCAGTATATAGATTGTCAGTATAACTATATTGGCTGCGGCGATAAAGCCCTCCTGCTTGGCAATGTCGGAAGCGGGCACATACACGGCGGTGACATCGGTACGCTTAACCTTCCTGGTAATAATTGATGAATTGACGATAATGAGTCCTCCAGATTGTACCCGGTCCTCAAAGGTGTTGAGTGACGGGGCATTCATTGCAATAAGGACATTGGGGTAATCGACAACCGGTGAGCCTATACTGTTCTGAGACACAATGATACTGGCGTTGGCAGTTCCACCGCGCATCTCAGGGCCGTATGAAGGGAGCCACGTTGCATTGAGTCCTTCTGCAGTAGCACAGTTCGCAAGAAGAACACCGGCACTCATAACCCCCTGACCACCGAAGCCTGAAATTTTCACCAACTGCTCTTCGACAGGCGTCGTACGTTTGGTACCGCTCTCCTCTTTCGCAGCCTGAAAAAGTTTATTCAATCCTTTCTCATCGAGCCACGGCATTTCAGTATCCGGTTTTACCGGTTCGACATCGTTGGAGATATCCCTGAAATTTTTAACCGGAAAAATAGGTTCAAGATTATCGGCAAGCCACTTGCGTGCGGTCATGGCATCCATCTTCCAGTTGATGGGGCAGGGGGCGAGTATCTCAACAAATGAGAAACCTTTCCTTTCCACCTGATTCTTCAGTGCTTTTTTAATTGCCTTACGGGCTTTCATAACTTTTCCCGGGGTTGCCAGAGAAACCCTCTCGATAAAGATCGGACTTTTTATTGCATCCATAATTTCAGCCATACCGATGGGTGCGCCGTCCTGAGCCGTGGAACGTCCTGTCGGAGTGGTCATGGTCTTTTGACCAAGCAATGTTGTCGGTGCCATCTGACCGCCGGTCATACCGTAGATGGCATTGTTCACAAAAAAGACCGTAACATTCTCGCCGCGGTTGGCGGTATGTACGATTTCTGTTGTGCCGATACCGGCGAGATCCCCGTCACCCTGATAACAGATGAGAATAGCATCCTTCAGTGCCCGGCGCATCCCCGTGGCAACTGCCGGCGCCCTGCCGTGAGAGCATTGGACATTACCGGTATCAAAATAGTAGTAGGCAAATACAGTACAACCCACCGGAGAGTAGAGTACCGTACGATCCTGAATGCCCAGCTCATCAATGGCCTCGGCGATCAATTTGTGAACCGTACCGTGCCCGCATCCCGGACAGTAGTGCGTTACCTTCTGTCCGGCTCCTTTACGTTCAAAGGTGTCATAAAATGCGTTGGGTTTCTTATGCTTAATCATATTATTCACCTGCCATATCTTTTTCAAAACGTTCAATGATTTCGTCAATAGAAGGAACAATACCGCCATACCAGTTATATTGAAGTATCGGAATGGTATGTTCGACCGCAAGTTTCACATCATCCGCCATCTGTCCGCTGTTTAATTCGACCACGATATATTTCTTTTTGGCTGCGGCGAGTTCTTTCAGGCGTTTTGAAGGGAAGGGGTAAAGGGTTTTCGGTCTGAACAAGCCGACCTTTACTCCACTGCTGCGTAATTTCTGCATTGCGGAATAGCAGACCCGTGCGGTAATGCCGAAAGAGATAAAAAGTACCTCAGCATCATCCACCCCGAATTCTTCGTATTCAACCAGCTCTTTTTCAATTGTGCGGTATTTTGCCTGCAGCTTGAGGTTAACATCTGAGAGAATCTGTGCATTCATAAAAATTGAAGTAATCAGATTATGTCTGCTCTCCTTATCGCCGTAAACCGCCCACTCTTTTCTTTTTCCTTCTTTGAGTTTTGTTGGCAGTTCCACCGGCTCCATCATCTGGCCGATATAGGCATCGGAAAGAATTATTACCGTTGCACGGTACTGATCGGCTATCTCGAACGCACGGTAGGTAAAATCACACATCTCCTGAACGGAATTGGGGGCAAATACAATATTCCGGTAACTGCCGTGTCCGCCTCCTTTTACCACGGCATTATAATCACCCTGCTCGGGCCAGATGTTGCCGAGGCCCGGCCCCGCCCGCTGAACATCAACAATGACGCACGGCAGCTCAGCACAGGCCATATAGGAGATACCTTCCTGCATGAGTGATAATCCGGGGCCGGAGGATGCGGTCATGGGTCTGGCGCCTGCACATGATGCGCCATATATGAAATTAATAACAGTCACTTCGGATTCAGCCTGGAGAAAGTGTCTGCCGGCACGAGGGAATAAATCTGCTGCAGCGTGAGCTATTTCACTTGCCGGGGTGATAGGGTACCCGAAAAAGTGAGTCGCACCGCCCATAAGCGCGCCGTAGACGACCGCCTCATTTCCTTTTATCAATTGTTTATTCATTCTTCTTTACCTCTTTCATTTTACTCGCTTTATCTTCTTTTACTACCGTTATCGCTCCCAACTCCGGGCACACATAATAACAGATACCGCAGGCAGTGCACTGCTCAGATTGAAACTCAGCGTATTGATACCCTATTGTATTAATATTCGAACCCATCATTAAACAGTTCTTTGGACAGGATTCAATACAGAGACGGCATCCCTTACATTCTTCAGAATTGATTATGACATAATTCATTAAATGCCTCCAAAAATCTCATTTGCACCTTCACCAAAAAAATTGATATCACTCACTGATTCAACCAGATCGTGCGGCAGGTCGGTTACTTCCAGTGCATGTCCCGGACAGCCCAGCTTTGCGCAGACATGTATCTTGTTGTTCATACCGGGGAGCAGCAGCAATATGCTCTTGTCGGAATCGCAATCTTCCTGCGGACAGGAGAACTGTTCAATTATTGATACACCACAGGTTGGACAAAACGCTTCAACATACGTCGGTTCACTTGACGATACCGGCGGGAGAAAACTGAACATCTTCGCATGGCTTCCCCAGTAAGAGTCGATAAACAGAAAACCGGATTGGTTATTTATGGTTACTTTTAATTTAATCGAAGGTTTATCATGAATTCTTACACTGTCAATAATCAGATCATGTCCTTTGGGGCAGTAAAGAGAATCAACTAAAAGAAAATCATCCTTATTTCTTTTTATAAGTCGCAGACCTTTGGGGATTGATTTTATAAATTCTTTCGGGATATCTTTTACCGGCAGTTCCATGAAACCTCCTTAACATCAAAAACAGTAAGATACAATAGCATTAAAAAGCATTTCACAGGAAAGATCGAATCGACTCTCTTGTGTTCATCCCATTATAGCAGCAAAAGTAGCTATAATAAATATAACAAATTTTTGCGATAAATGTAACTTGTTTATTAAAAAATAAATTTATCGCAAATTAAAACCAATTTAATACATAAACTGAAGTTGATGTTTTTGTTATACCAGAATGACCGGGAGATTCCAGAATCAAACTCAATAGAAAATATGCATTCGAAATGGAAATGTAAAGATAATTGATTGATTTTACCCATACAACCGATAGCTCTCTGGATTTCAACGGCAGTTTTATCCGGTTTTGTGGCATACAATAATTATTCTGCGAGAGCTTTTTCAATAATATCCAGATAATCCTCGAACCCATGCTTCCCCTGAATAATTTTTCCGTTAATAAAAAGGGTCGGTACGAAGTCAATACCGTATTTGTCCGATTCAACGATTATTGAGCGCAGTTCACGGCTGATTTCTCTCGAGTGAAAATCTTTTTGAAAGGTTTGTATGTCAAGGTTGCACTCCTTCGCTTTTTTTATAATTTCAGGGAGGATACTTTTTTTAAACGATTTATTCTTTTTATCAAGGTCTATGGAGAATAATGCCTTTTTCATTTCCCAGTATTTTCCTTGGCGTTTCGCGGCAAGCACTGCCCGGGCACGGAAACGTTTTTCTTTACCGGTAAATATGATTTGAGGTTTGAAATAGTGTTTTATAACTCCCTGCAGGTAGTCATGGAGTGTGTCAAGTGTCGGCTGGAGCGCTTTTGAATAAGGGCATTCAAAATCGCAAAGCTCGATAATGGTCACCGGTGCGTTGGGATCACCCCGGACAGGGTACTCAGCGAGTGCGAGATCAATTTCATCGGGAAAATATACGGTCACCTCTTTTTTAACCGAATAGTAGCGTGTTAGAAAGAAGGTAGCAAGAGATATAGTGAGTGCGGGCAGTAGAATTATAAACAGCTTTTTTTTGCCATGAAAACTCTGTACGATACGTTTATTATTGTGATAAAAAAATGCCGTCATTGGTATTGTCTAATTCATCTGTAGTGTGCAGGAGCATGAGGTTGTTCTTTTTTATAACCGGACGAAACGTATCCAGCGTATCCACAATGGAGATATTTCGAAAATATGTTTTCCCATACCCGGCCGCCAAACCACACCGCACCTTATCGTCGAAACCCTTTTTAACGGGTATCTTGGCGATACACGAACGGTTACATATAACCTGTACAAGTGTATCCTTAAAAAGAAACGTAATAGTGTGCCAGTTTACAGAGTCAATACTGCACGGTTTTGGAATCTGAATCGTTTCCGAAGAGATGATTGAGTCATTTTTTAAGCGTCGGTCGACAAGAAGGGAACGGATCGAACCGTCGCCCTGCAGAAGCATATCCCATCGTCCTTCACGTGATCTCATGGAAATACCGAAGCTCACTCTGTTATCGTATGTGGCGGCAAGAACCTGGAATTGAAAAGTATGCACCGCCCGCATTCGTGCAGAATGGAAGAGTGCACTGGGAGCATTTACGGGACTTTCTTGCTCTGCGAAACTGTAAAAGAGGCAGTACCCCGTATCTATAAAAGTGCTCTGCCATATACCTTCACAGGAGAACCAGCTGTTGCTGTGTAATTCCCGTTCTGAAAAGACAGCGGAGGCACAGATAATCACGATAAAACTATACACCCAGGTACTTTTCATTATTCCAATCGCGAAATATCCGAGAACCGTCCCTATTGAGTTGCGTTGTCGATGTATCAGTGGCTGCAGGTGCAATCATAACCCAGAGCTTCAAGGGAATTTACCGTGACAAAGTTGCAGTCGTCACATTTACTTGATTTCACTTTTGTTGAACCCGTTTCGGTAAATTGATCGATTGGGTCAACACAGGAATAATCACAGTCTACCGTACAACCGCTGAAAAAAAGAGCCAGAGCACCGAAAACGGTAAAAAGTATCTTTTTAATTATACTTCCTCCTGATATAGAGAACAATTATGGATATTTTAAAAATAAATAGTGGTACTCCCGGGATACATAATTAAAATAATTCATTCACTGCAGATACAGTCATAACCGAGATTTTGCCATGAATTGACGCGGGGAAAGTCGCAATCATCACATTTACTTGCCCGGACCTTTGCCGAACCGGTTTCAATCCATCCATCATAGTCAACACAGGTATAGTCACAATCGACGGTACAGCTACTGAAAAAAAGTATCATGCTGCCTGCGATGACAATAAGTGCTTTGTTAATCATACAGCCCCCTGTTTATAAAATATGTTTATAAAATAATTGTTATATTCGTGAAAGGAATTTATTTATAACAGCTTCATAAACGATCGGTTCCTTCGCACCGACAACAGCGTGACCGTTAATAAAAATCGTCGGTGTTGCCCGCACGCGATGTTTTTTTCCATCCGCAATATCACGTGCCAACAGCGAATCCATCTCGTCAGACACAATCGCCGAACGGAAAACGGCGGTATCGAGAGAGAGTGCCCCGGCACATTGAAGGATCACGTCTGCATAAGAAGTATCGTTTTCTGATGTCAATACCGCCAGTCGTGTGAATAATGCTTCACGCATTTCAGCGGCCTTTGCCTGCGCTCCGGCGGCCAGAATTGCTTTTCCCAGTAACGGGGCATGCGTGTGCCCTTTTAACGGATATGATTTAAAATAATATTTTATCCTGCCGGTGTATTTTTCATTTTTTAAAATCCTTTTTATTGTACTGTGTGCTTTCAGTGAGTGACGGCATTCCAGGTCGGAAAATTCTATCAGTGTGACAGGGGCATCCGCAGAACCTTCACCCGGATGATTGTCCAGGTTAAAAGGTACCGGGGAAGGATTAAGAATAATGACTGCAGGAATTGTACGGTAAAAAATATATCTGCCTGAAATAAACGACATTACAACAGCAGGGACCACTATGGCTGTGAAAAGAAGGATGTACTGTTTTCTCATTTGCATAAACCCAGGCACCTGTTTCAATTCTAAAATAAATAGAATCAAAAAGGATAGTAAACTATTAGATGACCATAATACTGATACTGTTGTCTTGTGCTGTTAAAAAGAACCATACGAAAGAATTTAAACAAAAACCATACCAACCGAAAAAGTTTATAATTCAAGCAAAATATAAGGTATTCAGTTAATAACCGTCCCGGATTCGGGACTATTGTCTCAATTTTGGGATGGTTGCTCAACTAATGCTGTCGTCACTAAACAGGTACCTGTAATCACTGCTTTAAAAGTATATTGTATGTAGGAAGTGTTATATTTAAATACCTTATTGAAAGGATTCTATTTATGTATTGCAACAGCAGGTTATTCGTTCTCATTTCAGTACTGGTCTTTACAGTATCGGCAAATGATCTTGAACTTACGTTCGAAACAAAAAATCTCAAAGAGAAGGGAGAGATTCATACCGGTACCATGTATGTTTCCGGTACCAGGGTTACCATGAAAGTGTTTAATGCCAAAGCCGAGGGGTATATGATTTTTCGTGGTGACAAGAATCTTATATGGGCGGTAGACGATACAAAAAAAGAGTATATGGAGATTACCAGGGAGACACTGGCTAAAATAGGCGGTGCGGTCAATGATGCCATGGCGGAGCTTGAGGCGCAGATGGCCAATATGCCGCCTGAACAGCGCGAAATGATGAAGGGTATGATGGAGCAGCAGATGGGTGAGATCATGAAAGCGGCAAAACAGGAGATGGAATTTGTTAATACCGGAGAGACAAAAAAAATCAACGGGTATACCTGTACCAGATATGTAGCAAAACATGATAAGGAAATCAGTCGCGAGCTCTGGGTAACCAAATGGGGCAGTTTTAAAAACAGTCAGGAGATTATGACGGCTTTTAAAGCAATGAGCGATTTTTCAAAAAGCCTTCTGGAATCTCTGCAGAATACACCACTGGCAAACGCGTTTGATACACCCTATTCATACTCGGAAAAAATCGGCGGATTTCCAGTACTGGTCGTTGAATATGATGAAGGGAAACCGGTGTTGGAGACGCTGTTTAAGAGTGCTGCGAAGAAAAAACTGGCTGCCGGTATTTTTGAGCCGCCTGATGGGTATACGGTAAATAAACCGGATATGCCTGAACGGAAGTAGGGGAGGGGGATTGCTTGATTGGTGTTTTGATCTTTAAAATCCAATGTGTAGATCTACTCCCAGGAAGCGATTAACTGAAACGGATGTGAACAGTATGCCGGGATCGATGCAGAACAGGATAGCCGACCTGCGGAACATCTGAAAAACCTGCTGTCTCTCACGCTCGGCGATATAGAGGAAGTAGCTGTTTACACTTCGCCTGATACGTGACAGTCTGCTGTCGTCGGGGTAATGAACAAGGGCAAATCTGATGACTAATGGCGCCGAACCCGGTTCATGGGCACAGTCGATAAGGTGATCAACGAGGTTCAGTTACTGTTAGCTTTTTATATAGGGAGCGCTTT
>Ga0190359_1000971_pt1 | contig 18749 bp, 25 predicted proteins | sample 48721823_MG_FD_161269 | JGI IMG/M metagenome (GOLD analysis project Ga0190359, IMG submission 161269) | Hydrothermal vent microbial mat bacterial communities from Southern Trench, Guaymas Basin, Mexico - 4872-18-2-3_MG | ecosystem: Environmental > Aquatic > Marine > Hydrothermal vents >... | reverse complement strand
ATAGTCAGGAGTAAGGATTTAATTATAATAGTAAAGGAAAGAATTAGCTTATGGTGTGGAATGTTTTATAATTGGATTAGAGAACATCAATCTTTGGGGTGTCCACCTTGCTTAAGTTGACAGTATCCTTTTAATAACCGAAAGATTTAAATATTATTATGTGCATATGCTCATTATGGTTAGGCCTATTAAGCCGAGATTTGTTAGAGCCTTGCCTTGGATTACTTATTTCAAACCAAGAGGATTCCCTCTTTTAAATTTAGATGAAGTGGTATTGAGGGTGGAAGAGCTTGAAGCTATAAAATTGAAGGATCTAGAAGGTCTAGACCAAGAAAGATGTGCAAAAAAAATGAAAATTTCAAGGGGGACCTTCCAGAGGATTTTGAATTCAGCAAGGAGAAAGATTGCTGATGCTCTGGTTAATGGTAAGGCAATAAGAATAGAAGGAGGTAATTACAGGATGCCTATTGCAAGAGGAAGAGGCTTTGGAAGAGGAAGGAGATTTGGACAGCCGAATGTTTGTATTTGCCCCTCTTGTGGGAACCAGCAGGTAAAGGTTGCAGGAGTTCCTTGTGCACGGGTGAGGTGTGAGAAGTGTGGCTCCTTGATGGTTAGAGGGGAATGATATCTTCAGTTAGTTTAAGGCTTTAAAATTAGGAGGTGAATAAAAATGCCAGGAGGAGATGGAACAGGTCCATTGGGTTTGGGCCCAATGACTGGAAGAGCACTTGGCTATTGTGCTGGCTACAATATGCCAGGATATATGAATCCGGGATTTGGCAGAGGATTTAGGAGATTTTTGGGAAGAGGCTTTGGAAGAGGCTTTGGATGGAGGAGATTAAGGTTTTCTCCAGTTACACCAGTACAGCCAACATTGGAACAAACACAGATACCACAACCAACAAAGGAAGAAGAAATACGAATGTTGGAGGATGAAGCAAAGGCAATTGAGAGAGAACAAGAAACATTGAAACAAGAGTTTGAAGCAATAAGAAAGAGGATACAAGAATTAAAGAAACAAAAATGATGGGCCAGGTATAGGCTTAAGCTAAGAGCTAGTAGTGGTATCTCTAGCCTTTCACTAAAAATAAAAAATGAAAGAAAGGATAGCTATAATTTCAGTAATTGTGAACCTAGTCCTGGCTATAGGCAAAGTATTGATTGGGATTATAGCTAATTCCTCAGCTATTTTAGCTGATGGTTTACACTCAGGTATGGATATATTCTCTTCATCAATAGGTTATATTGGAATAAGATTCAGTAAGAAACCCGCAGATAAGGAACATCCATATGGTCATTATAAATTTGAGGTTTTGGCAGGATTGATAGTTACTATAATCTTGCTTGGAACAGGAATAGGTATTATATACAAGTCATACAATAATTTTCTAAACCCTAGTTTGGTTAAGGTAGGGTATCTTGCATTAGGGGTAATGTTGTTGTCAGCTGTAGTTAATGAAATAATGGCTAGGATAAAGATTTACTATGGTAAAAAAGAAAGTTCGATAAGTTTACTTTCAGATGGATTTCACTCAAGGGTTGATGTTTATACATCTTTGGTTGTTTTGTTTGGATTAGTCTTGACAAAATATTGGGTTTATGCAGACTCCATATTGGCATTATTGATTGGATTATACATAATTAAAGAGTCTTTTTCATTGGGAAAGAAAGCTACTGACTCACTGTTGGATGTTTCTGCTGGGAATGATATAGAGAAAAAAATTAGGTCAATTGTAAGGGAGCAGAACATAGAGCTTTCAGATTTAAGAACCCAAAAAAGAGGAGCAATAATCACAGCAAATCTTGAAATAGAATTGCCTAGTAAGTGGAGTGTTGAAGAGGCAACAAAGGTATCCAATAAATTAAGAGATAAACTAATAGGAGATATAGAGAATCTGAAGTATGTCGCTATCCAAATAAAAACACATGATGTCTCAACAGGTTTTTATAAGCCAATGGTTGGGAGAGGTTTTGGATGGCAGAGGAAGGGGAAATTTAGAGAGGAGATTAAGGAAGCAAAAGGTTTAGGCCCGGGAGGATTTTGTGTATGTCCAAAGTGCGGATATGAGATAGAGCATAAGCGAGGCATTCCCTGTTCATCTTTGAAGTGCCCTAGGTGTAATGTTAGGCTTACAAGAAAATAAATAGAATTAGGAGGTAATAGGATGAAAGTAGCCATAAGTTCGACAGGAAAAGAACTTGAAAGCCAAGTTAGTAATGTATTTGGGAGATGTCCCTATTTTGTTATTGCGGAGATTGAAGATAAAGAGATTAAGAATGTTGAGGCAATAGAGAATACAAGTGCAAAACAGCTTGGTGGAGCAGGAATTTCTGCTGCTCAGATGGTTGCAGAAAAAGATGTAAAGGCAGTAATAACAGGAAATCTTGGTCCAAGGGCTTCAACCGTTTTAAAACAATTTAACATTGATGTCTATAGGGGTGCTGATTCTGTGAAGGAAGCCCTAAGGAAATTAATAGAGGGAAATCTGGAGAGGATACAATAGAGATGGATAAGCAAAATAATCTAATTTGGGAAGCCAGGAAATTACTTGGGATCTCTAAATCTGCGACATCAGATGAAGTAAAAAGAAGGTATAGAGAACTAGCTAGAAAATGGCATCCAGATTTGAATAAAAATAAGAAAGCACATAAAATGATGCAAAAACTCAATGAGGCATACGAGCTTGTGATGAGGAATGTATTTGATATAATGGACCCATGGGAGGATTATAATAAGTGGTGGTGGAAACAATATGGGAGTGATCCCATCTGGGGAAATAATGTTAGAGAAAATGATGATAATCTTCTTTTAGCAAGGTCAAAGAATAAAAAGCGCAGGAATAATTAAGCCGAATAAAAATGGGCAGGTATTTAGAATCGTGTAAATCTGCATTTTGGAAGAGAGTGTTTGAGAATGAATTAGACTATATATTGAGAGAACTAAGGGGATACAAAAATATTTTGAGCGTTGGTTGTGGTCCAGCTATTATTGAAAGAGGATTAGGAGAGAATGGTTTTGATGTTACTGGCTTAGATGTTTCTAAAGAAGCTTTAGAGGGAGCCCCAGATAGTATAAGGACTGTGGTGGGGTTAGCAGAAAATATGGATTTTAGGGATTCAAGTTTTGATGCAGTTATCTTTATAGCATCTTTGCAGTTTGTTAATGATTACAAAAAAGCTATTAGAGAGACTTTAAGGGTTCTTAAGCCGGGAGGGAAGATTTTGGTGATGTTGTTGAATCCAGATTCAAAGTTTTTTAAAGAAAAAAGAAAACAGACAGATTCTTATGTTAATAAAATAAAACACATGCATATATACCCAATAGAGAAAACAATCCAGCAGTATTTTGTTCATGTTAAGTCTGAATATTATTTAGGGATTATGGGTCAGAAGATATTTAGTAGTCAAGATCCCAAGTTGGCAAGTTTGTATATAATCCAGGGGGTGAAAAAATGAAGATAGTAGTTCCAACGAATAGTAAAGATGGATTAAATGATATTGTAGCAGAACATTTTGGCAGATGCAAGACCTATACTTTTCTTGATGAGAATGGTAATGTTGTTGAGATAATAGATAATACAAGTGAGCATATGGGTGGTTCTGAATTACCGCCGGAACTTATGAAAGAGCATGGGGCAAGTATTTTGCTGTGTAGGGGGCTTGGCCCAAGAGCACTTAATCTATGCAAGCAGTTGGGGATAGAAGTCTATGTATGTCAAGCTGAGACTGTAAGAGAGATTTTTGAGTTATGGAAGGATAAGAAGGTTAAGAGTGCAAATTTTGGAGATGTTTGTGAGGGGCATAAGATATGAAGGCAATATATGGTCCTGTGTCTTCTTGGAGGTTAGGAAGGTCTTTAGGAGTAGACCCTATCTGTAGCGAAGAGAAAATATGTTCTTTTGACTGTGTTTATTGTCAGTTAGGTAAGGGAAGGAAGACCTGTGAAAGGACTGAGTTTATTAGTTTAGAAAAATTAAAAGAAGACTTTAAATTAGCAAGTGATGTAAAGGCAGATATTATAACCTTTTCAGGTACTGGTGAACCAACCCTAGCAGAAAATTTAGGGGTAATGATAGATTATATCAAGCAGGTATCAGATTTACCGTTGGCTGTTTTAACTAATTCTTCACTTTTGTCTGATGAGAAAGTAAGAAATGCGCTCTATAAGTTAGATGTTGTAGTAGCCAAATTAGATGCTCCTAATGATAAACTATTCAGGGCTATTAACAGACCATGTAAGGGCATAAGTTTTGATGACTATCTGAGGGCTATTAAAGAATTTAGAGAAAGCTATACTGGTAAGTTTACATTGCAGATGATGTTTATTGAAATGAATAAAGGATATGCAAAAGAAATGGCAGAGATTGTAAGGGAGCTTAATCCTGATGAGGTGCAAATAAACACTCCATTGAGACCTTGCGCAGTAGAGCCATTAAACAAAGACGAGATTATGGGTATTAAAGATATTTTTACTAATCTTAGTGATGTTGATAGTGTTGTTTGTGTTTATGAAGCAAAAAGACCGAAGGTTAAGCCTATTGATATGGCTGAGATTAATAAAAGAAAGAGACCAGAACCATGATTTTATTTGGTGGGTAATATGAGAATAACAATAATATATAACAATATAGCAAAGCGTGGTCTAAAATCCGGGTGGGGTTTTTCTTGTTTGATTGAAGAGAAAAAGAAGAAGATTTTATTTGATACTGGTTGTGATGGTTCTGATTTGTTGTTTAATCTAAGGGAACTTGGATATAATGTAGAAGATATTAATATTATTGTTTTGTCTCATCAACATTGGGATCATACAGGTGGTTTGTTTGATGTGCTGAATCTTAATAACAAATTAGAGGTTTTTGTTCTTGAATCCTTTTCTGAAAATTTGAAGGATGAGATAAGAAAGAGAGCTAAATTAAGGGAGGTTAAGGGTGAGCAGAGGATATTTGGTAGTGTATATACAACTGGATTAGTGAAGGATAATCCAGATGAGCAGTCACTAATACTAGAAACTGGTAAGGGTGTTGTGGTTCTCGTTGGATGTTCTCATCCTGGTGTAGCTAGAATCTTAGAGATAGCAAGAAGGTATGGGAAGGTGTATGGTATAATAGGTGGGTTTCATGGCTTTTCTGATTTTTATATATTAGCTGGTGTTATGGTGATTGGGGCATGTCATTGTACTCAATATATTGACGAAATTAGATATAGATTTCCTAGCCAGTTTAGAGAGATAAGAGCTGGAGATATTATAGATATAGAATAAATATAAAAAAGATGAATACAAAATGAAGGGCGTTTATATCCTAATACTTGAGGTTTGCAAAGACCTAATTGTTAGGGTTGGTTCATTAGGGGAAATGAGGTTTGCAAAGGGAAGATATGCATATGTAGGCTCCGCCCAAAATAATCTTGAAAAAAGAATAGAGAGGCATAGGTTAAAAAACAAAAAGAAGTTTTGGCATATTGATTATTTGACTACAAACCCTTATGTGAGAATCGTAAAGTTCTTTTACAGGAACACAAGAAAATTGGGGGAGTGTAGGATTGCAAATAACCTGAGTAAAATTGGAATTCCAATTAAGGATTTTGGTTGTTCAGATTGCAATTGCAGAAGCCATTTATTTAGGATAGGGGATTTAAATGGTATTCTAGAGTTAGGGGTTGAGGAGTTATGAAAATTGCAATTACTGGGGGTAAGGGTGGTACAGGTAAATCAACTGTGGCTACTTCATTAGCAGTTGAATTTGCGAGAAATGAGAGGACTATGCTTGTTGATGTGGATGTGGAATGTCCTAATGACCATCTCTTACTTTCTATAGAGCGGAAGGTACATACCAAAGTTTATCAACCAATACCCAGATGGGATTTTAGTAAATGTACTAAGTGTGGTAAGTGTGCTTCTGTCTGTAAACAGAACGCTATCGTTTTCGTTAGAGGGATGTACCCTGCTTTTGTTAAGGATGTTTGTATTGGTTGTAAAGCATGCATTGTTGTTTGTCCGGAGAATGCCATAACTGAAAGCAAAAAGGAGATTGGTACAATCTTTGTAGGGAGGAATTATAATGTAGACTTGGTTTCAGGTGAACTCAAACTAGGAGAACTTGCCTCTGGCGAAGTTGTTAGTGAGGTAAGAAAATATTCGGAGGAGCTCAACAGGAAGATAAAGGCTAGTATTGTCTTAATAGATTCTGCTGCAGGGATAGGATGTCCTGTGATTGCTTCATTAGTTGGTACTGATTATATAGTTGCTGTAACAGAACCAACACCCTCTGCTCTTCATGATTTGAAGAGAGTATTATATCTTGCAAATCATTTTGGGATTAAACATGGGATTGTTATAAATAAGTTTGACCTTGAAAGAAAGTTTTGTTCTAAAATAGAACACCATGCTAAAAAAGAAAAAGTCCCTATTCTTGCAAGAATTCCATACAGGAAAGATTTTGTTGATTCTACAATAAAGATGAAACCTGTTGTTAAAATAAATGCAGAATATAAGAAGATTTTTAGAGATATTATCAACCAAATAAAGATTCATAAAAATTTATAAGGATTGATGAATTGATTTAGTTTAATTTAGTCTCTACTTTTTGATTATGTCTAGCTTTATATGGAGTTCTTTTAATTGCTTTTCATTCACTTCTGATGGAGAACCATCTACAAGTGATTCTGCATTCTTTGTTTTTGGGAATGCAATTACATCTCTTATTGATTCATTACCAGTTAGTATTGCTGCTATTCTGTCCATACCAAATGCTATTCCTCCGTGTGGTGGTGCACCATATTTGAATGCCTCTAAGAGAAAACCAAACTTTTTTTCTGCTTCTTCTTCACTTATACTTAAAATCTTGAATATCTTTTTTTGTAATTCTTTTTTATGGATTCTGATGGAGCCACCACCAATCTCTACTCCATTTAATGTTAAATCATATGCTCTTGCTCTTACTTTTTCTGGCTCTTTGTCGAGTAGTGGTATATCTTCTTCCTTTGGGGAGGTGAATGGATGATGGACAGCCACATGCCTCTCTTCATCTTCGTCGTATTCAATCAATGGGAAGTCTGTAACCCAAACAAATGAATATGTATTTGGCTTTATGAGGTTGAGTTTTTTTGCTAGATGGACTCTAAGGTTTCCTAGGGCATCATTAACTATAAAATGCTTTTTATCCGACACAAATAGGAGTAGGTCACCATTTTTTGCTTTTAATCTTTCTATTAGCCTTTTTTGTATGTTTTCGTCAAAGAATTTTGCAATTGATGATTCTAGTTTGTTTTCTTTAACTTTCATCCATGCAAGCCCTTTGGCGGAGTATATCTTTACAAATTCTATTAGCTCATCAATCTCTTTTCTTGATATTTTTGCATTTTTGACATTTATTGCTTTTACTATTCCCCCTTCTTTTATGTTATTTTTAAATATCTCAAAGTCAGAGTCTTTTACAATATCTGTTACTTCTACAAGAGTTAAGTCAAATCTCAGATCTGGCTTATCTGTACCATACTTATCCATAGCCTCCTTGTATTTTATTCTTTTAAATGGGATTTCTATTTCGACATTTAGAATTTCTTTCCATAATTTCTTGAAAAGCCTTTCATGGATTTCATATATGTCTTCTTCTGTGATAAATGACATTTCTACATCAATTTGAGTAAATTCTGGTTGTCTGTCTGCTCTTAAATCTTCATCTCTAAAACATTTTACAATCTGAAAATATCTATCACAGCCAGAGACCATTAATAGCTGTTTGAATAATTGTGGGCTTTGTGGTAAAGCATAGAACTTTCCTGGTTTTATTCTTGATGGGACTAAGTAATCCCTTGCTCCTTCAGGAGTTGATTTTGCGAGCATTGGGGTTTCTATTTCTATGAAGCCTTCTTTATCATAAAAGTCTCTTACAATCTTTATTGCTCTGTGTCTTACTTCTAAATTCTTTTGCATTTTTGGTCTTCTTAGATCAAGATATCTATATTTTAGCCTTATATCTTCGTTTATTTCTATTCTGTCATCTATTTCGATTGGTGGGGTCTCTGATTTGTTTAGTATCTCAATCTTGTTTACTATAATCTCTATCTCACCAGTTGCTATCTTTGGATTTTCTAGGCCTTTTCCTCTTGCTCTTACTTTTCCATTTATTTTTATGACATCCTCTCTGCTAAGACTCTCTGCTGTTTTATGTGCTTCTTTATTGTTTTTTGGGTCAAAGACTATCTGGGTTACACCATACTTATCTCTTAAATCTACAAAAATTATTCCTCCATGGTCTCTTCTTGAGTTTACCCATCCACATAGGATAACTTCTTTTTCTATATCCTTTTTTCTTAGTTCACCACAGGTATGCGTTCTTATCATATTGTTAGTGGATTGATATATTGTTTATAAATATTTTTGTTCTTATAATGATTTTTAGATATCTTTAAAAATAGTGCTGTATTCTTGTTGGATTATGATAAATGAGCTTTTATGGGTTTTGTTAATGCTTGTAAACTTCGCTGGTATAATTCTTGCTTACAGATTTTTTGGGAAAAGCGGTTTGTATGCATGGATTGCGATGGCTATTATTATTGCAAATGTCCAAGTTTTGAAGACAATTCCATTTTTTGGTTTGATAACTGCATTAGGGAATATTATTTATGGGACTACCTTTTTGGTTACAGACATCTTATGCGAAAATCATAGTAAAAGTGAGGCAAAAAAGGCTGTTCTGGTTGGTTTTTTTATTCTAATAATAGTTACTATAATAATGCAAATATGCCTTAGGTTTGTGCCTCATGAGAGTGATTTCTCACAAAAGGCCTTGGAGACTATTTTCGGTTTTTTACCAAGAATTGCGTTTGCAAGCTTGACAGCATATTTGATTTCCCAATTCCATGATGTTTGGGCATTCAATCTTTGGAAAAAGCTAACAGGGGGAAGATATTTGTGGTTTAGAAATAATATGTCTACAATGGTGAGCCAACTGATAGATAACATAATATTTACTCTGATAGCATTTATAGGTGTTTTTTCTTTTGGTGTAATGTTTCAGATATTCATTACCTCCTATTTTATGAAATTTATAGTTGCTGCTTGTGATACCCCTTTTTTGTATATTGCTAAGTGGATTAAGAAAAGGTATAAAATTAAATAATCTTTTTTAGCTATATTGTGGTGTTTATTATTATGTTTATTTTTTTATCAAATATTATTAGCTTCATTACAAGATATGTAAGAACTATTAAAAGGATAATAAGAAAAATTATTTTTAGTGTTGTTTCTGGATTGATACTTATCTTCATTATTTAGTTATCCACTTACATACATCCTCTCCTTCACATTCTTCCTTTGTCTTTTTTTCTATGCACTTTTCTGGGATAGTTCCCTTGCACTTGTTATCCTTAGAGCCACTACATCCGATTCCTTTACAATAGTCGTCGTCTCCTATAATTTCACTACAATATTTCTTTGGGATACATCCATAGCCCTTTGCTTCTGCTGCTAACCTTTCGGCTTCCATTCTTGATTTTGCTTCTTCAGAGATAACTCCCTTTGTAAAAACACCCATCCTTCCAGTAAATATTGCCCATAGGACAATCAAGACGATAAGCACAATTGCTGCTATTATTATTGTATTGAGGCTTAGGCCTTGTGATTTTATGTTTTTATAAAGCTTGTTTTTGTTATTAGATATTTTCATAATAACACCTCTTTTGTGTTTACCTGCATAGCTTATTTATTATTTATCTGATTATGTCATATTTAAACTTTTCTGTGAATCTTATTAATTTTCTGGTTATCCGCAAATATTTAGTATGGTATATAGGGTTGTTGCTCCAGCACCTACTTGGATCGGATAGTTTCCTTGGGTTTTTCCGATTGCGCATGCTTTATTTTTGTATTTTATTTCTATAATCTTTCTTTGGTTAGTGTAAGCATAGAATTCATATCCAATGTTCCATTTTTTTAGTGTTTCATCAAGAATGGTTTTTGTTTTTTCTGCTGTATAATTACACGAGTTGGTTTCGTTTAGTGTGCCTTTGTTGCATATGATGCTTCCTGTGTTCCAATTTTCAGTGCAATCTTGATAAAGTTGTGCGAAACTTAAGCCACCACATTCTTGCGAGGTTGTTCTGAATAATGTACTTAGTATATTTGAGGCAAGTTCTGTTTGGGTAAATTCTTTTTTGTATTCTGCTGGTTGTTTCAGTATTATGAATTTAAGAGCAAACAGCATTATGAATGATAGTAGTATTATAATGACAAGTAAACCCATTATTTCTGTTTGAGCTTTTTTCATTTATACACCTTTACGCTTAATATAGCAAAATTATATTGTTCATTTTTTTCATCAAAAATTGAGATTGGTATAAATGTAGAAATTTTGTTTGTGTAGTTTTCTGGAATATTTTCATATAGAATCCATCTTTTGTTTGTTGGGAACTTTTGTTCTATTGATATATTACTGGATTCAAAGATATCATTGTAATACATGTGGTATATGCTGTTTTTTCTTATTAGTCCTTCTGCTGCTTCTAGCTTTAACAAATCTATGCAGTTTTCTCTCCTTACATTGTCCTGACTACATTGTAATTCTGGTAAAAATGATGCCATTTGGGCTATCTCTATTGCTTTTAGTTGTAGGTTTTCTTCTTTCTCTATCTCTGAAGATGCGTTTAACACATTCATATAAAAAACAAACCCAATCACAACTATGATAAAGAAGATTATTAGTACTGCAATGGATTCCCCCATTTGTATCTGGGATTTTTTTATCATTTTGTTTTTAGTACCTTATTAGTATATCAGGGCACATGAGTAGAGCTGTGCTCTGTTGTTTGCGCTTTCCTGTGTGCCTCCTATTCTTTTTGAGTAGTCCATCATTGCCTCCATGTTGGTATATGCTGCTGTTGGAAAATCTTTTGCTCTCTCGTATGCGGCTTGTTCCATTAGTTCTAGAAAGTTTACAGCATCACTGTGGACATTACTGCATTCTATGTTTAGGTTGTTGCTATAGTAATTTTCTAGTTCTTCTGATCTATTTATGTATATCTTTGTGACTATATTCAGTTTCCTGAATGCCTTTCTCATAAGGCAGTTATATGTTTTTATGTTATCAATAAAGATTGAACCGAGGAGGGATTCTATTTTTATGTATGCTGTTTCTCCTTCTTCTTCCCACTTGGTGTTATTTTTTCTTAGGAATGTTATAGTGCCATAACCTTCTAGGTTTGCATTATCTTCAAGAAAGATTGCTGTAACATCTTTGTCATTCATACTTTGAAGTGCTTGAGGTATATTTTTTGGGATATTGTTGGTGTTGCCAAAGAAGATAAACTTTACCTTGTAGTTGTTTTTGTTTTTTATTTTGTTGTAGTCATCTTTGTTTATAAGCTCTTTGTTTAGTCCGTCAGGTAGTTTGCTGTATAGTACACTTCCTGGGTCTTGTCTGTTGGTTACTATTATATACCTGAGCTGCGGGTCTGTTACATAGAGGAAGTTTGTTACTCTGTATGGGAGGCTCCAATCAAGAGCCCATGTTAATGCCTTTCCTCCTTTTATAACGCTGGGAGCGAATATTATGGTGCTTCTTAGATTTCTTTTGACAGAACCAACCTTGTAGTCCATACATCCAAAATTTATTTCTATTTTTGGTATATCTATGATGTTTACTGTTTGTGTTGAGACCTCGGCTCCTGTTAGAATAGAGTGTAGATTTGTTGCTATTGTTGAGCTTGCCTTTAGTTCTGATACCTCCTTTTGTTTGTTAATCAGGCTGAAAAAGAATATAAGGATTAGTGCTCCTGCTATGAGTATAAAAATCCAGTTGAAGTGTACTTCTATTATTCCCCTTTTTTTCATTCTGAGTTAAGTATGGATACTATGACCCTTCTATTGTGGCGTGGACCATCCAGCTCTACGAACATAATAGCCTGCCATCTACCTAACTGTAACCTTCCGTTATGTATTGGTATTGTTTTGCTTACCCCTATTATTGAGGATTTTATGTGTGCTGCTGCATTGTTGTCTATTCTATCGTGGAGATAATTGTCGTGTTCTGGGATTATTTTATTTATTGTGTTTATGATATCTATCTGTATATTTGGGTCTGCATTCTCGTTTATTATTATGGCTGCAGTTGCATGTGGCACATAGATAAAGCATATGCCTTCTTTTACCTTTGACTTTGAGATTATAGCTTCTACTTTGTTTGTAATGTCTATTATTTCTTGTTTTTTTGAGGTTGTTATATTTATCTCTTGCATAGGATTGTTTGATTTATTTTATTATATAATATTTTTGATTTATCATCGAAAGTAATTTAAATGCCTTTTATTTTTGTCTTTTTATGAAATGGTGGTTATTGTTTTTTTTGTTGCCTTTGCTTATTTCTTGTAGCCGATTTTATAGTGATAGTGATGTTATTTTAAAAAATTATTCTTTGCATAATCTTTCTGCTGAGGAATGTAAAAGCAATGATGACTGTGTTAGGTCTGGTTGTTCAGGAATAATTTGTAAACCAAAAACAGCTAAGACTATATTTACGACATGCGAATTTTTACCTGAATATGAGTGTTATAGATTAATAGGGTGTGTTTGTATTGATGGAAAATGCCAATGGAACATTACGGAAGAGTTTAATGCTTGTATCAGCGAGAAAAGGGCTTCATAGTAATTTAATCTTTTAATTCTTCAACAAGATTTTTAAATACCCCTTGGTTTTAGGTTTATATGAAAGTAATAGTAGTGACTGGTTCTGTTTGTAGTGGAAAAACAACAGTAGCTAAAATGTTAGCAGAGAAACTGGGTTACATATACATTGATGTTAGTAGGTTAATATCCAAGTATAAACTCTCTTCTGGTTATGATAGGAAAAGAAAGTGTAAGGTTGTTGATGTTGGAAAACTGAATGGGGTTTTGGTGAATATGATAAATCAATATAAGGAAAATAGGGAGGTAAGGGGTGTGATTGTTGATTCACACCTGAGCCATTACTTGCCAAGGAGATATGTTCATTTGTGTATTGTAGTCAAGTGTGGGCTAAAGGAGTTGAATAAGAGGCTAAAGAGGAGGGGGTATTGGGAAGGTAAGGTAAGGGAGAATCTTCAATGCGAGATTTTTGATGTCTGTCTTAATGAGTCTAAAGAGCTTGGCCATAGGATTTTTGTTATAGACACAACAAAAGGTATAAATATAAGGAGTATAATGAAGGAATTTAAAAAAATAATTGGGTTGGGTGATAATTATGGGACTAAATCCTCAGGCAGAAGAACTAAATGAACAGATAAAAAGGGTTAATAAAGTTGCTTATGAGTTGCTTTCCAAAAGGGGGAAGGGTATATTCTTTCCTAAGAAAGGTATATTGTCTCAAACTGCTGAAGCCAAAGGTAAGAAGATTAACGCTACTATCGGTATAGCGCTAGATGATGATGGTAGTCCTATGAGGCTTGACTCTATTGGGAATAGAGTTAGTTTAGCTCCTGATTTTTTTAAATATGCTCCAAGTTTTGGAAAACAAGAATTAAGGAAAAAATGGAAAGATATGATATATGAGAAAAATCCTTCTTTACAGGGCAAGGATGTTAGTTTGCCAATAGTTACAAGTGGATTGACACATGGTTTGAGTACAGTTGCTTATCTTTTTGTGGATGAGGGAGATAGAATTATTATTCCAGACCTTTTTTGGGGGAACTATAGGTTGATATTTGTGAATAGTTATGGTGCTGTTCTAGATACATTTGAAATGTTCAGGAACGGTGGCTTTAATATTTCTGGTTTGAGGGAGAAGCTTTTAGCAAGTAGTGGGAAGAAGATAGTGTTGCTCAACTTTCCGAATAATCCTACTGGTTACACCATAAGGGAAGATGAAGCAAGGGAAATTATTAGAGTTATAAAAGAGGCAGCAGAGACCAATAAAATTCTTGTTGTGATTGATGACGCATATTTTGGATTGGTGTATAGGGAGGGGATTTATAGACAATCTTTGTTTTCGGAATTAGCTGGGCTTCATGAGAATGTTTTGGCAATAAAAGTAGATGGAGCAACAAAAGAGGATTATGTTTGGGGTTTTAGGGTTGGATTTATAACCTATGGCATAAAAAATGGCAAAGAACTTTATCCTGCTTTGGAATCAAAGACTGCTGGAGCAATAAGGGGAACAATATCCAATGCTAGTAATCTCTCACAATCTTTGCTGTATGAGGCATACTCTTCTGGGAGTTATATGGAGGAGAAGAAGAGTAAATATGAAATATTAAAGAGCAGATTTGAAGAGGTTGTGAAAATCCTTAGTGAACATAAAGAATATGAAGAAGAATTTTCTTCTTTGCCTTTTAATTCTGGATATTTTATGTGTATTAAGCTTAAGAATGTTGATGCTGAGAAAATAAGGCAGACTCTTTTAAATAAGTATAATACTGGTGTGATTGCTATGGGGGATATTCTAAGAATTGCGTTTTCTTCTGTGAGGGGAGAGCTTATTCCATCTCTATTTGAGAATATATACAAGGCATGTAAGAATGGTTAAAAGGAAAGAAATTGGAAAGTTAAGAAGATTGTTTAGCTATGTGCTTGTGATTTTAGCTGTTTTTTTTGTTGTAGGTATATTTGGTGGGACATATTATTTGGTAATAGCACCAAATTTAGTGAAGAAGCCGGTTATTCAGAGACCCCCTATGGTTTCTGATGCTTTGTCTAGGATTGAGAATGGGGAATCTGTTTTTAATGTAAAGCATATTAATTATGTTGTTAATGAATTGGGGGCTTATAAACTAAAGAAAGGAATTAGTAATGATTATCCTGTGATTCAATTTATTTTTACTGATACAAATGACTATTTTGTGTCTTATGTTGAGAATAATGTGCCTATAACAAAAAGAGGTGTTGCTAAAGACCCAGATTTGATTGTTAGGATGGATCAAAAAACAGCTTACCGAATATTTAATTCTCATAATATCCCTAGTGCTGTTAAGGAAGCAAAGGACGGCAGAGAGTTTCAAGTTGAGTTAGTCGCTGATATGAAGGAATTAGCTATTAAAGGTTATCTTAATTTATATGAAAGCATAAAATAAGTAAAAACTAATAATAATGGGGAAAAATACATAAAATGAAAATAAAGGTTATTGTAAAGGGATTTAAGCTCGAAGGAGAGCTTAACTCTTCTAATACTGCTAAAATCATTTATGAAAGTCTTCCAATCGTTGGAGTAGCAAAGAGGTGGGGTGATGAGGTGTACTTTAACATTCCATTGCACATAGAGCCTGAAAAGGATTTTGCTAGAGATGTTGTTGATAAGGGTGACTTGGGATTTTGGCCCGATGGCGATTGTTTTTGTATTTTCTTTGGCAGGACACCTATAAGTGATGGTGATAAGATAAAACCTGCCTCTGCTGTTAGTGTTTTCGGAAAAATTACACATAATTTAGAACTTCTTAGGATGGTTAAGGATGGAGATAATATTGTGGTAGAGAGATTAGATTAGAATTTTATTATTTTTGTTATTATCTTAACATTAATTTTTTAAATAAACCCCTTCTACTTTTTTTTATGTTATCAGTAAGTAGTTTTTTAGATAAGAGAAACCTTGATAAGCTGAAGGCATTAAATAATCAGAGGGTTATTGATATAGTTGACAAGTATATAAAACTTTGTAAACCTGCTAAGGTTAGTGTAATTACTGATTCTGAAGAAGATATTAGTTACATTAGAAATCTGGCAATAAGAAATGGTGAAGAAATGGAATTAAAGCTTAAAGGGCATACAGTTCATTATGATAATTATTATGACCAGGCGAGAGATAAAAAGAACACAAGAATTTTACTGCCTAAAGGGAAAAAAATAAGCAAGTATGTTAATACTATAGATAGAGATGAGGGATTGGGGGAGATTAATCACTTTCTTGATGGCAGTATGAAAGGGAAGGAGATGCTTGTTTGCTTTTTTTGTTTAGGGCCTACTAATTCTAAGTTTTCTATTCCAGCTTTGCAGATTACAGATTCTGCTTATGTGGCTCATACCGAAACCTTGTTATACAGGCCAGGTTACGAGATGTTTAAAAGATTAGGTGATGATAATTTTTTTTATTTTATTCATTCTGCTGGGGAACTTGATTCAAGAAACACATCAAAAGAGCTTGATAAGAGGAGGATATATATTGATTTAGAGGATGAAAGAGTTTTAAGTGTTAATAACCAATATGGTGGTAATAGTCTTGGATTGAAGAAATTAGCATTAAGGCTTGCCATAAGTAGGGCAAGTAAGGAGGATTGGTTATGCGAGCATATGTTTATTATGGGGGTTCATCCGCCGGGCAAGGATAGGGTAACATATTTTACAGGTGCTTTTCCTAGTATGTGTGGGAAGACCAGTACTGCGATGATGCCTGGGCACACTGTTGTTGGAGACGATATTGCATATCTGAGGATTGATGACGAAGGCTATTGTGTTGCAGCTAATGTTGAACAAGGTATCTTTGGTGTTATAAAGGATATAAATCCAACTGATGATCCGCAAATATATAGGGCATTAACAACACCAAGGGAGTTGATATTTTCTAATGTTCTTGTGTCTGATAAGGTCCCTTATTGGATAGGTATGGGAAAGAAGATACCTGACAGAGGAATTAACCATTCTGGTGAATGGTACAAAGGCAAGAAAGATAAAGAGGGTAATGAGATACCTCCGTCTAGTAAGAATGCAAGATTTACTTTACGAATTAGGGAGTTAGAAAATGCAGATGATAGGATTGATGACCCTAATGGTGTTAGGGTAAGTGGAATAATCTATGGTGGCAGGGATTCCAATACTTCTGTTCCTGTTTCACAATCCCTAAGCTGGGCACATGGTGTTGTAATAGGCGCTGCTCTTGAATCAGAAACAACTGCTGCGACTCTGGGTGCTGAGGGTGAACTTAAACACAATCCTATGGCTAATATGGATTTTCTTGTTATTCCTCTTGGTGTTTACATAGATAAACATTTGAGGTTTGGGGATGATTTGGCATATCCGCCGTTGATATTCTCAACGAATTACTTTTTAATGGAAAATGGGAAATATTTAAATGAAAAGACCGATAAGGTGGTTTGGCTGTTGTGGATGGAGGGCAGGGTTTATGGAGAGTATGGGGCGATAGAAACACCTATTGGCTATATTCCTAGGTATGAGGATTTAAAGAATCTCTTTAGGGATGTTTTGAAGAAGGATTACAAGGTTGAGGATTATATTAAGCAATTTTCAATAAGGACAGAGGGTTATTTGAGGAAGATTGATAGGATTGAGGGGATATATAAAGGCGAAGAAAATGTACCTAGTGTTTTTTATAGACATCTAGAGCAACAAAGACAAAGATTGCTTGATGCCCAGTCTAAGTTTAAGAAACCAATTATATCTCCTTTTGATTTTGAGTAAGTTTGGATTTTATTTGGTTTTATTGAATATATTTATATATTATTTCTTTTTTTTTGGACTTATGAAAGAGGGTTTAACATCTTTGGAAATTCACTATCTAATAAAGGAATTGCAGTTTTTATTAAATAGCAGAGTTGATAATATATACCATCCAAGAAAGGATGAATTAGTTCTACAACTACACTCTTCTGGTAGCGGTAAGAGCATCTTAAGATTTATCTCTGGAAAGTTTTTTTACCTTTCTTCATTTAAGGAAGAGTATAAGGAGCCTTCCCAGTTTTGTTTTTTTCTTAGGAAATATTTGTCAAATGCTTTTTTGAGAAGCATTTCTCAAATAAGGTCTGAGAGGATTGTTGAATTAAGGTTTGAAAAGAAAGAGATATATAAATTAATTTTTGAGTTTTTTGGTAAGGGAAATGTTGTATTTTGTAGTAATAATAACAAGATTATGTCTGCTCTTGTCTATAAAAGATGGAAGGACAGGGAAATAAGGCCTAATGTGGAGTATGTTTTTCCAAAAAAGAGGTTTAATATCTTTGAGCTTTCAGTTAATGATTTAGGAAATCTCTTTGAAAGTTCAAATAATGATTTAGTAAGATGTCTTGCAACAGAACTTGGTTTAGGTGGTTCCTATTCTGAAGAATTGTGTTTGATTTCTAATATTGATAAGGGTAAGAGGGCGAACACATTGAAGGAGGGGGAGGTTAGACTTGTCTTTGATCTTATAAAGGAATTTATTGATAAGAAGGTTAGCCCTGTCGTGGTGTATGATAACGATTCTGTAAAGGATATTGTTCCATTTGAGTTGAAGATATATGATAGGTACAAAAAGAAGCGATTTGATAGCTATAATAAGGCATTTGATTATTATTTTATTAGTGAGTATAAAAAAAAGAGAATGGAAACAGGATTAGAGAGGGATATTGCAAGGCTGAATAGAGTCATTAAGAGGCAGGAGGACGCTCTAGAAGAACTTAGGGTTAAGGAAGAAGAGAGCAGGAAGAAAGCTAATATGATTTATGAAAAATACCAGCTAATCAGCGAGATTATTAGCCATGTCAGGAAACTTGCTGAGAAGTATTCCTGGGAAAAGATTAAAGAAATACTGGCTGGGCATAAGGTAATAAAGAAGATAAATCCAAAGAATAAGACAATAGAAATTGAAATCTGAAATATGTAAAGTAAACCTTAAAAGTATACACTTATTAATTCTTATTTAATAATCAAAAAAGAGTGTGAAGGGGGGTACACACTCCAAAAGGAGGTGACACCCAATGAGACTTACACCTGAAAAACGAGGTCTCATCGGAGAGGCTATAGATAGAGGAGTTAATAAATCTTTGGTTGCTAAGGTATTAGGCGTAACAAGAAAGAC
>Ga0190359_1000970_pt1 | contig 18758 bp, 15 predicted proteins | sample 48721823_MG_FD_161269 | JGI IMG/M metagenome (GOLD analysis project Ga0190359, IMG submission 161269) | Hydrothermal vent microbial mat bacterial communities from Southern Trench, Guaymas Basin, Mexico - 4872-18-2-3_MG | ecosystem: Environmental > Aquatic > Marine > Hydrothermal vents >... | reverse complement strand
TGTGTTAAGTTAAACATGTTAATTTTCATTATAAATATCGGAGGAATAAATGTCTGAACCATTACTGTTTGAGATCAGCTCCGGAAACAGAAAAGGCTTTTCTTTACCGCCAATGGATGTCCCGGAAAAAGACCTTGCGAATCTGATACCTGAAAAATTTCTCAGAAAAAATGATACCGGTCTGCCCGAATTAAGCGAACTTGATGTAATAAGGCATTTTGTACGCTTATCAAACCTGAACCACCACATTGAAAAAGGCTTTTACCCCTTAGGTTCATGCACAATGAAGTATAACCCGGTAATTAACGAGTTACTTGTAAATAATGACGGTTTGACCGGCCTTCATCCTTTTCAGGATGAAGAGACAGCCCAAGGAGCAATGCAGATTATGGGAGAGCTGGGCGACTATCTTTGTGAGATATCAGGAATGGATTCAATTACAATGCAGCCATGTGCAGGAGCACATGGTGAACTGACTGGAATTAAAATTATCAGAGCATATCATGAATCCAAGGGCAATCCCAGAAAAAAGATCATTTTACCGGATTCATCACACGGAACAAATCCTGCAACAGCCGCTATTTCAGGATATGAAATTGTACAGATAAAATCAAACAAAGAAGGTCTTGTTGACCTTGATGAATTAAAATCTCATCTTGATGATGAGGTGGCAGCTTTTATGTTGACAAATCCAAACACTCTTGGTCTGTTTGAGTCTCAGGTTGTAGAAATATCAAAAATGTTAAAAGATGTAGGCGCTTTGCTTTATATGGACGGAGCCAATCTGAACGCATTATTCGGAGTTGTACGGCCGGGTGATATGGGATTTGATGTTGTACATTTTAATCTGCACAAAACTTTTGCTACTCCTCACGGTGGAGGAGGACCTGGCAGCGGTCCGGTTGCAGTAAAAGAATCATTAAAAGAATTTTTGCCTGTTCCCGTAATAGTTAAAAAAGACAGTAAGTATGTTTTTGATTTTGACAGACCTAAAACAATCGGTAAGATCCAGGGATTTTATGGAAATTTCCTTGTTATGGTAAAAGCATATATTTATATAAGAATGCTTGGTTCAAAAGGACTTAAAAATGTAACTAAGAACGCGATTTTAAACGCAAATTACATTTTAAAATCTCTTGAAAAGTATTATGATCTTCCGTACAAAAGAACTCCTATGCATGAATGTGTATTTTCCGGTGACAGGCAAAAAGAAAAAGGAGTTAAAACTCTTGATATAGCCAAAAGACTTTTGGATTATGGAATCCATGCTCCAACTGTTTATTTTCCTCTGATTGTTCATGAAGCCTTAATGATTGAGCCAACGGAAACAGAATCCAAAGAAACTCTGGATAATTTTATTGATGCTATGATAAGCATTGCAAAAGAAGCGGAAGAAAATCCTGAATTGGTAAAGAGCGCTCCTGTAAAAACACCTGTCTCCAGGCTTGACGAAGGTCTGGCGGCCAGAAATCTTAACGTCAGATATGAGCGGAAAGATTGATTGACGAATTATTAAAAACAAGATCGGGAAAAGATTTAAGTGGAACAGAAAATAATAAAGAAACAATTTTAGTTGTTGAAGACGAAAACAATAACAGATTTCTGCTCCAGACTTACCTTGAAACCGAAGGATATGCAGTAGAACTGGCAAGAAGCGGTGAAGAGGCAGTTGAAAAAGCTGCCTCTGTAAATCCCAGTGTTATTATTCTGGATGTTATGCTGCCGGGTATTAACGGATTGGATACATGCAGGCAACTGAAATCAAAGGAGAGTGTTAAATTTACACCGATTATACTTGTTACAGCTTTACGAGGAAATGAAGAACGGATTCAGGGAATAGAAGCCGGAGCAGATGATTTTATAAGCAAACCGATCAACCGAATAGAACTTTTAACAAGAATAAAATCATTGCTCAGGATAAAAAAATTAAACGAAACACTTGAAGCAAAAATTGCCGAATTAGAAACTGTTAAAAACAAACTCAGAAAACTGGCAATTACTGATGGATTAACAGGAGTTTTTAATTACAGAGCATTCAGGAAGCAATTAAAACTGGAAATTTCCAGATCAAAGAGATTTAATCTGCCAATATCTCTTGTAATTATGGATATTGATAATTTTAAAAAATACAATGATATGTTCGGTCATCCAAGAGGCGACCGCGTTTTGAAAATATTTGCCAAACTTATTTCGGAAAACATAAGAGATCTTGATTTTCTTGCAAGATATGGCGGAGAGGAATTCGTACTAATACTGCCTGGAACCGGAAAAAAAGAAGCTGGTATTGTAGCTGAAAAAATAAGACATTTAATTGAAGATGCACCTTTTCCGGAAGAAAATAAGCTTCCGGAAAAATGTTTAACAGTCAGCCTTGGCACTGCAACATATCCTCATGATACGAGGAACGAGAGTGAATTGATCAAATTTGCTGATCAGGCTCTTTACAAGGCTAAAATAAACGGCAGAAACAGATGGGTATCCTATTAAAGGGAATATAAAAATAAGCGCAATAAAATTGAAAACTCAAAAAAAGAAAAAATATTTTACGAGGGAAACTTTTATCAAGACCCTCGTATTTTTTACAGTACTGCTGATTGTTGTCTGGTTCTCTTTTACTAAGCTTACAGTATTTAATCCCGCAGATAACCATTTAACCCGTAATGAGCAAAAAGTAGATTCAAAACTGCTTACTAAAAATATTTATCAGCATATCCTGACTCGAAATATAAATATAATTAAAAAGTTCGGAGAAAATGCTGGTTATAAAGCAATCACCGAAGACGAACTCAGTAAATTTATTAATAACTACACAAATATTGTAAGTATGACTGTTTGGCCGGTAAAAACCGGCTGGACTGTTCGATATGTAAAACCTGATTTTTGGAAACGTAATGATATTTCAGAACTGCCGGGAAATATAAAACAGAAATTATTCGATTTTTTATTCGCAAAAAAATTCCCTGATGCGGGAAAAGATCATTGGTATTGCGATGGTTACTGGAATAATGGTTCTTCAACATTAATAAGCATAGGCTATATTTTCGACAACTCCCGGATTAAAGCTGCCGAAATTAAAGTTGATCCTGTTTTCCCTGATATGATTTTAAAAATGTTTGGAAGCGGAACATCAGTCTATATAGTCGACAGCTCAGAAAAATTTATATTTTCAACCGGCTCCGAATCATTAAAAAAAATAAAAAGCGGGAATTTATTTAAAAAATTATACTTTCCTGAGCTTGGATGGAGAATTTACTATAAACAGAAAACAGGAAATATTTCTTTTAATGATAAATTCCCGGGATTACTCAAAAAACTGATCATTTTATTCTCTCTTCTGATTTTAACAACTCTTCTTTCCATGACAATTGATCGTCCTCTTATTGATCTTACGGAAAAAATTACAGATGTGGGCAGGGGAGATTTTACAAAAGTGATACCTGTGTATAATAACAGATATCTTGATAAAATAGCAAGTATTTTTAATTACATGTCAATGGAAATGGAGAGAGTAAAAAAGATAAACCTGGGAAATATTATTGACGAAAAAAATAAGACAGATGCAATAATTGATCATATTGCAGACGGTGTGATTGTTACGGATGTAAATGACAGAATTTTAAAAGTTAACAACCTGGCTGAAAGTTGGTTTAATATTTCAGAACAGGAATGCAAAGGAAAACTTGTTTATAATGTAATCAGTGATAAAAATTTTAAAGGTCTGCTTAAAAGAATAAAAGATGGCGCTCCGCATGGCTCATGTGAATTTTCATTTACAAGAGATGACAATACAGAGGCACGTATTTTCAATGCACATGCTTCAAAAATAACAAATAAAGATGATGTTATTATAAATATTGTTATTGTTTTCAGAGATATTACACGAATTAAAGATGCTGAGAAAGTTAAAAAAGAGCTTGTCTCAATGGTTGCTCATGAACTCAAATCACCGCTTTCTGCTATTTACGGTTTTAGCGAGCTATTAAAGGATCTGAAATTAAAGGACAGGCAAGCTGATGAATATGCAAAAATAATATCAAATGAGGCAACCAGATTAACTGATCTTATTAATAAATTTCTTGATATTTCCAGGCTTGAATCCGGGAAGACCACGCTTCATCCTGCATTTTTCAATATTAAAGCGGTTATTGTAAAGACAATTGATACATTTAAAACTATGATTGATAAAAAACGCATTAAACTTGTTGTAAATGTGGATAAAAATATTCCTGATGCCTGGGGAGATCAGGATATGATTGAGCGGGTACTGATAAATCTTTTAAGTAATGCAATTAAATACAGTCCGGATAAAGCAAAAATAGGAATTGAAGCAAAAACTGCTGAAAATTTTGTTGTTGTGAGTGTTATTGATAATGGTTACGGGATACCAAAAGAATCTTTAAATAAAATATTTAATAAATTTTACAGGGTTTCAGAATCGGAATCTGAAAATGAGCCTCAGGGTACAGGTCTCGGTCTTAGCTTGTGCAAAGAAATAGTAGAAAAGCATGGCGGAGAGATAAAAGTACAGAGTAAGTTGGGAGTAGGCTCTGTTTTCACTTTTACAATACCTCTGAAAAATAAACAGGATGTATAATGTCTGTTAAAGGAAAACATAAAATAATTCTTATTGATCCGGATCCTGATACGTTTGAAAGGATGCAGTCTTTTTTTGACAGGGACATTATTCGGATAATAAATTTTTCTTCCGCCTTGATTGCACTGGACAATATTAAAGATATTAATCCTGATATTATTATTTCGGAATTTTATACTGATGATTTAACTGCTGCCGAAGCATTCAATCTGATAAAATCGGATATTAAATACAGGACTTTCAGAATTATACCCTTTGTGGTATTTACAAAAAGTGCTGCAAATGAAAAAGAAGACCTTATAAATCAGGGGATCTCAGGGTGGTTTACCAAACCATTCGGAAGCAAAGAGCTTAAAGAGGTTATTGAAAACCTTCTTTTATCCTCCAAATATCTGGAAAAAACAGAAGTTCTTGAACAACAGGTTAAACGTTCCGAATACCAGTACCGGGACCTGCTTGAAAACGCCAATGATTTCATTTTTATTCTAGATGAAAAAGGGATATTTAAATATTTAAACAACAGATTTAACTCTCTTACAGGGTGGCAGAAGGAACAGTGGCTTTATAAACCGTTTCTCTCCTGTATCCATCCTGACGACAGGGAGAAAGCTGAAACCCATTATAATATGATTCATCAGGGGAAGGCAAGGATATTTGAAGCAAGGGTTCTCGGAAACAGAGATGATATTGTTGTTCTTTCATTTAATATTACCCCTCTTTTTGAAAAAGGCTCAATAATAGGCTCCCTTGGTATAGCCCGTGATGTTACAGAGCAGAAATCAATGGAAAGAGAAATCCTGGAGCTTAAAAACTTTAACGAAAGTATTATCCAGAGTATGGAATCCGGCCTGTTAACACTGGACTTAGAAGGCCGTATAACATTTCTTAACAGAGGTGGAGAAAAGATACTATTGTGGCATTCCAGAGAAGTAACCGGCAGATATCTTGCGGATCTTATTGGAGCAGAAAAAGCTGAAAAATTTTTATTACCACCGTCAAAATCAGATCCTCTTTCAAGTAGAAATGAAATAGAATTCGAAATTGAAAGCGGGAAAACGGTTTTTATCGGATTTACAATTACAAACAGAGTTGATAATAACGGGAAAAAACTTGGAACAATTGTATTTTTTAAAGATATATCCTTGCTGAAACAAATGCAATCAGAAGTAATCAGGATGGACAGGCTTGCTTCGCTCGGTGTTTTGGCATCAGGTATTGCTCATGAGATAAAAAACCCATTGGCAGGCATAAAAACAATGGCACAGGCATGTCAGGAAGAGTTTGATGAAGAAGATTCAAGAATGGAGTATCTTACACGAATAGTAAGACAGGTAAACAGGCTTGATGATCTTTTAAAAACATTTTTTGCGTATGCCAGGCCCAAAAAACCGGACAGAAAACCTCACGATCTGAAAAATATTGTTCTTGAAGTAACAAGGCTTTTATCAAAAAAAATGAGTACATCCGGCATTGAATGTCAGGAAAATTATCAGGAGAATTTATCTCCCGTTTTGGTTGATTCACAACAGATGCAGCAGGTTTTACTGAATCTGATTCTTAATTCAATTGACGCCATGCCCGAAGGCGGCACAATTAAAATATCTGCCCGCACTTACAGAAAACAGGAAAAAGGAAATTCATATGTTTTAATTTCCATTGAAGATACGGGAACCGGAATACCGAAAGAAAAAATCGAGACAATTTTTGATCCGTTTTATACAACAAAGCCGGCCGGACTCGGGCTTGGACTTTCAATTGTTTATAGAATTATTAATGAACATAACGGTGAAATTGTTGTGGAAAGTGTTGAAGGAAAGGGCGCTACTTTCAGAATAACTTTGCCAGCAGGAGATTAAATATGGAAAATATCAGGATATTAATTATCGAAGATAATGAAGATTTGAGCTTTACAATAGAAAATGTTTTAAAAAAATCCAAATATAAAGTTAAAAGAGTTTCTACCGGAGAAGAAGGAATTTCCATAATTAAAAAGGAACTTATTGATCTGGTTCTTCTTGATATAAATTTGCCGAAAATGAACGGTATCAAAGTTCTCCGGAATATCAAAGAGATTAATCCTGACATCCTTGTAATAATGATGACAGCCATAACCGATGCAAAACCTGCTATTGACGCAATGAAAATCGGGGCATACGATTACTTAATGAAGCCTTTTGAACTGGATGAGCTGAAAATAGTCGTTAAAAAAGCACTGGAAACTCACGAATTAAAAAGAGAAGTGGACAGACTTAAAAGACAGCATGAAATTGATCATCCCACAAATAAAATATTCGGAGACAGTCAATATCTCCAGAAAATAAGAGAAATAATAGCGATTATTGCATCCACACCAAGAACTTCAGTATTGATTCTCGGAGAAAGCGGAACAGGTAAAGAATTGGTTGCTAATGCAATTCATTATTCCAGTGCAAGAAAAGACGGCCCGTTTATAAAGATAAACTGTAGCGCTATACCTGACAATTTGATAGAAAGTGAGCTTTTCGGACATGAAAAAGGGGCTTTTACCGACGCTAAAAATATGAAAAAAGGGCTTTTTGAACTTGCAAACGGCGGTACGCTTTTTCTTGATGAACTTTCCAGCATGAAATTAAGTCTTCAACCCAAAATTCTCAGGGTGCTGGAAACCCAGAGTTTCAGAAGAATTGGGGGGGTAAACGATATAAATATTGATGTTCGTATTATTGCAGCAACAAATCAGGATCTGGCCGAGCTTGTAAAGAACGGTGAATTCAGAGATGATCTGTACTACAGATTAAAAGTTATGGAAATTACAATACCGCCTTTACGCGAAAGAAAGGAAGATATTGACATTTTAAAAAAATTATTTCTGGATCAATACAACAAAGAGTTTAATAAATCCATAAAAGGCTTTGCACCTGAAACTGATAATCTTATTTACAATTATTCATGGCCGGGCAATGTAAGAGAGCTGAAAAACGTTATTGAGCGCGCTGTAATTTTATGTAATGATGAAATGCTTCTTCCGGAGCACATGCCTCTTGAGTTAAAGGAATTAAATACGGATATTCCTGCAACTCAAAGTCCGGGACTTGGAATGGTTTCCCTTGAAGATGCGGAAAAACATCACATTCTCAATGTCCTTGAACTTGTAAACGGAAATAAATCAAAAGCAGCAAGAGTTCTTAAGATTTCAAGGTCAACTTTAAGAGAAAAACTAAAAAACTACCAGACTGAATAGTGCACTGTTTTCGGCCACAGAATTAACTTTATCCGGCTTATGAGCTGTTTTCATGTTCGGGCCGGGTTCTTCATATTAAACTACAATCATTCATAACTATCTGATATTATTGAAGTAATAATACAATTTTCTGTTTGTGTATTATAAGCGGGATTTTGATGAAACATGGTATAGTATTTGCCTTGATGTTCTTAAGGAACAATTGTGGAGATATTTCTGTTTATGTCAAAAAAACGTATTCTTGTTGTTGATGATGAAGAAGATCTCACATGGACGATTTCAAAACATCTGTACAGAAACGGAAACAGAGAGAAAAGGGAGATCTTGTGTGCCAATTCAGGCAGAATTGCATTGAAAATCTTGAATGAAAAAAAAGTGGATCTTGTATTAACAGATCTGCGTATGCCCGAAATAAACGGATATGAACTTCTGGATTATCTTGCAAAATCATATCCTGAAACAAAGGTAATTGTGATGACTGCTTTCGGAACACCGGAATTGGAGAGTAAGTTAAGCAATATGTCTGTTTTAGGGTACATTGAAAAACCATTTGAGATAAATGAATTGAGGAACATGGTAGAGAATGTATTAATTTGATTAATAAAGAATTTCTCACTAAGAGTGAAAGGGAGTACTGTGGGTCCGGAAAACAGTGATAATATTTTAAATTATATTAAGCCATATGAAACTGTAATCAAAGTCATTGGCAGTGGTGGTGCAGGGAATAATGCAATTGCGAATCTCATGAAGGACAAAAAGAGAGATTATAAAACAATTGCAGTAAATACCGATGCCCAGAACCTCGTTCAGATACCTGCAGATCATAAAATTCTAATAGGGAAAAATGTAACTGCAGGATTGGGCGCTGGAGGTGATCCTCAGATCGGCGAAAGATCTGCAGAAGAATCAAAAGAAGAGATAATTGAAGTTATTAAAGATACGGATCTTCTTTTCCTGACATGTGGACTTGGAGGAGGGACTGGTACCGGATCACTGCCTGTAATAAGCAGAATTGCACGGGAACGAGGAATTCTTACGATAGCAATAGTAACAATGCCTTTTTCTGAAGAAGGAATTATCAGATGGGAGAACGCACAGATAGGGCTGGAAAAACTTAAAAGCAATGTTGACAGTCTTATTGTTCTCAGAAATGACAAATTACTTGAAAGTTATCCGGATCTTCCAATTCTTGACGCTTTTAAAGCAGGAGACGAAATACTGATTAACGCGCTTGAAAGTCTTACTAAAATAGTAGCGCAAAAAGGACTGATTAATCTTGATTTTGCTGATCTTTCTATGATTATGCGTGACGGGCCTGTTACTGTTATCGGCGTAGGAGAAAGCAGATCCGAGAACAGGGCAGAAGAAGTAATTAAAAGAGCTTTGTCACATCCTATGATGGAATCTGATATTAAAAACGCACAAAACGCTCTTGTCCATGTTGTTGGCGGTAATGATCTTACTTTACGGGAAACAAGAGACATAATTAAAAAAATAACAAAAGAACTTGACCCCAGCGCAAGGATTATATGGGGTACATCAATCGAGAAAAATATAAATCAGAAAATCAAGCTAACTATCATAGCAACGGGGATTCCGGATGAAAATCCCCATGAACCGGAAATGTTCGGACAAAAAGAAGAAGTGAGTGATAGTTCTATAAATGGAATTTTTAATACAAATGAATTAATATCCGAAGCAAAATCAGAAGATTCTATTTTTGATATCAAAGAATCTATTGTTGATCAGGGCAATGAATTTCAACTAAATCCTGAAAAAACAGAAACAGGTGTAAAGAATGTTTCCCAGACAAACCAGATTTTTTATAAAATGTTTAAGAATGATTCTGAAAGAGATATTAAGAGATTTGAACGTGCTATTCATTTTTTAAGAAAAAATCCTGAAAACAGAAGATCTGTGCAGGAAGCACTTCAATCATGTGAGCTTATTTATTCCAACGCTCAGTTGTTTGGATTTGATGAAATCTGTGAGCTGCTGGGTTCCATTAAGAATCTCCTGTCACAGGTAAAAAAGGGTGAACGAAAACTAACCTCAAAAATACTGGACTCAATAACTCTTGCAATGGAAATGGTTTCCGATTTATCCGAAAACCAGAATGACGGACACGGAGAAACGGGCTATATTGTTGACAGATTAAAAGAGCTTGCAGAAAGTGAAAGCTAAATACTATGAAGGAGCTTTTAAGTGGTAATTATGCTTCTTGCTACTTTTACGGAACAGCTCAAAAAATAGACTTAATTTAAAATCATGTTGAGTAATAAATTGAGAATAAAATGTAATTCAAGATTTAAGTAAATTTTTGATTTTTCCTGTTTGGGAGAAGTAAAAGAGAAATGCTCGAAAATAATCAGGTTCTGGTTAAAAAATGAAAATATATACCTTATGTATGTCCTAATTTTTTCTTGACTTTTACACAAATTACCATTACATTATTTGCAATCTTCAGGGGCGATTAGCTCAGGTGGTTAGAGTGCTTGCTTGACATGCAAGAGGTCACTGGTTCAAGTCCAGTATCGCCCACGTAATGTAATAAAAATTAATATTCGAAACCAGGAAAGTTAATATAGTTGAGACAAGTAAAAGTTACATTTGATAGCGGAAATGTTGAAGTTTTTGATCAGGGGATAACACTTAAACAAGTCATTAAAAAGGCTTTTCCGGAACAATCTTCCAAAATTATTGCTGTACGTGTTAATGACCGTATTGCAGGGCTTTACGAAACACTGGAAAATGATGCGGAAATTAAAGTTTTGACCTGTGATGAGGCAGACGGAATGCAGATTTTCTGGCATAGTGCCTCACATATTATGGCTCAGGCAGTTAAATCTCTGTATAAAAATGTATCGCTTGGTATCGGGCCTGCAGTGGCAAATGGATTTTACTATGATTTTCATCTTAGTGAGACAATCAGCAGTGATGATTTTGTTAAACTTGAAAAGAAAATAAAAGAGATTATCAAGGAAAATCAGCTTTTTGTTAAAAAGGTACTTACAAAAAAAGAAGTGATTGAGTTTTTTGAGCAGAGGAATGAACCTTTTAAGGTTGAACTTATAAATGAAATTGATGATGAAACTGTCTCAATTTTTCAGAACGGTGATTTTGTAGATCTCTGCAGAGGTCCGCATGTATATTCAACAGGTGTAGTTAAGCATATTAAACTCTTAAGCGTTGCAGGTGCATACTGGAGAGGAGATGAAAGAAATCCGGTTATGCAGAGGATTTATGGTGTTGCGTTCCCCAAAAAAGAGCAGCTTGAAAATCACCTGAGAATTCTTGAAGAAGCACAGAAAAGGGATCACAGAAAACTTGGAAAAGAACTGAACCTGTTTAGTTTCCATGTTGAAGGTCCGGGATTTCCATTCTGGCATTCAAACGGAATGGTGATATATAATGAAATTCAGGATTACATGAGAAACCTTTTAAACAGACGCGGGTATCAGGAAATAAAAACGCCGGTAATTCTGAATGAGGATCTTTGGCATAGAAGCGGACACTGGGATAATTATAAAAACAACATGTACTTTACGACAATTGACGAGCAAACTTATGCTGTTAAGCCAATGAATTGCCCCGGAGGTCTGCTTGTATATAAAAGCGAGGCTCATTCTTATAAAGAACTGCCTCTTAAATTATCTGAGATGGGGCTTGTTCACAGGCATGAAAAATCCGGAGTATTGCACGGTCTTTTCAGAGTAAGGCAGTTTACTCAGGATGATGCTCATGTATTCTGTACTGAAGATCAGATCGAAGATGAAATAATAAAACTTATTGACCTGATTTATGAAGTTTATACTAATTTTGGGTTTAATGAATTCTTTGTGGAATTATCAACAAAACCTGAAAAGGCAATAGGGTCGGATGAAATATGGGAAAGAGCTGAAACTGCGCTTAAAAATGCTTTAATAAAAAAAGAAGTGGATTATAAGTTGAATCCGGGCGAAGGCGCTTTTTACGGACCTAAAATTGATTTTCATATAAGAGATTCCCTTTCCCGATTGTGGCAATGCGGCACAATTCAGGTTGATTTTTCAATGCCTGAAAGATTTGAACTTGAATATACCGGCCAGGACGGTCAGAAACACAGACCTGTAATGATTCACAGGGCAATTCTCGGTTCTGTTGAACGTTTTATAGGGATATTGATTGAACATTACGGAGGAGCTTTCCCGATCTGGCTCGCTCCTGTTCAGGTTGTTGTGATCCCTGTAAGTGAAAAGCATGTTGAGTATGCAAAAACAGTATACGAGAAAATGGCTGCAAACTCTATTCGTGTTAAGCTGGATGACAGAAGCGAAAAGTTGGGATACAAAATCAGGAATGCAGAAGTCCAGAAAATACCCTATATGTGTATAGTAGGGGACAAAGAACAGGAAAACAATAGTGTTTCCGTAAGAAAGCACAAAAAGGGGGATGTAGGTTCAGTGGACGTTGAAAGTTTTGTATCAGACATAATTGAGCAAATTAAAAGGAGGGTAAACGATTAAAAAGGATAAAGCCGGCGATAAAGTCAGAATAAATGAAGAGATTCGCGCTTCCAAAATGCGAATTATATCCCCTGATGGTGAACAGGTTGGTATAATGAGCAGGGAGCAAGCATTGGAAGAAGCTCAAAAATACAATCTTGATCTGGTGGAGATAGCTCCCAATGCGGACCCTCCGGTTTGCAGGATTATGGATTACGGAAAATTCCGTTATCAGCAAAGTAAAAAAGAAAAGCAAAGTAAAAAGAAACAGCATGTTATTCAGGTGAAAGAGATAAGGCTAAGGCCAAATATTGAAGAGCATGATATTGAATTTAAAATGAAGCAGGCCAGAAAATTTATTAATGCAGGTCACCATTTAAGAATCAGAGTACTGTTTAGGGGAAGGCAGCTTGCATATCCGGAACTTGGACAGAACATCATGAAAAGGGTTCAGCAAGAGCTTGAAGATATAGCTAAAATGGATAAAGAACCCCATAACGAAGGAAGATGTATTGTTGCAAATTTTGTAAAAAAATAATTTAAGGAGTTATAAATGCCTAAAATCAGAACAAAAAGAGGTGCTGCAAAAAGGTTTAAGCTTACAGGCAGAAAAAAAATAAAAAGAAACAAAGCCTATGCAAGCCATATTTTAACATCAAAAAGCAAAAAAAGAAAAAGAAATTTAAGAAAATCGACTCTTGTTTCTCCTTCTGAGGAAAGAAGAGTAAAAAGAATGCTTGCGTGTTAATTAAAGATAAGGATTTTATGTTAATTAAGATTTGAAAGGAAGTAATAAATGCCGAGAGCAAAGAATGCTGTTGCATCAAGAAATAGAAGAAAAAAAATACTTAAAGCTGCAAAAGGATACAGAGGTGGTAAGAGCAGGCTTTTAAAAACTGCAAAGGAAGCTGTTGAGCGTTCACTCTTATACTCATACAGAGATAGGAAGAAAAAGAAAGGTGATTTCCGGAAATTGTGGATTGTAAGGATTAATGCTGCTGTCAGACCTCATGGTCTCAGTTATTCCAAATTCATTCACCTTTTAAATGAAAAAGATGTAAAGATTGACAGAAAAATTCTTGCAGATCTCGCTGTTACTGATCCACTGGCCTTCTCCAAAATAGTTGAATCGGTAAAATAAAATTATTTAACAATTAATAAAGAGACAAGTGTTATGACAGGAGAAGCCATACAAAATCTGATTGTACAGCTTAAGAAGGAAATAGAAAAAGCAAAAGGTCAGATAAAAACATTATCTGACCTTGAAGCTTTTAGAGTCAAATATGCAGGTAGGAAAGGGCAAATATCCTTACTTTTTAAACAATTGGGCGGATTAAGTCCTGATCAGCGTTCTTCTGCGGGTAAAGATATAAATGACCTGAAAAAAAATGTACAGGAATTTTTAGAAAATCACCCGCTTGTAAAATCCGGTTCAGAAAAAAATAAAAATATTTTTGATCCGACTCTTCCTGGGGACGCTTTCAGATTAGGAAGCCTTCATCCTGTAACAATCATATTAAGGCAAATTAAGGATATTTTCCAGAAGATGGGATTTTCAGTAGTAGAAGGGCCGGAGGTTGAATCGGAATATTACAATTTTGAAGCTCTGAATATCCCAAAGGGGCATCCTGCCAGGGATATGCAGGATACTCTTTTTGTTGATGACTCTATAGTTATGAGAACGCACACATCTCCTGTGCAGATCAGAACAATGGAAAAACAAAAACCGCCTGTAAGAATTATTTCACCGGGCAAATGTTACAGAAGGGATACGCCTGATGCTTCCCATTCACCGGTTTTTCACCAGGTAGAAGGTCTTTGCGTTGACGAGGGAATTACATTTGCTGATCTTAAAGGAATTATTCTTAATTTTGCTAAGCAGATGTTCGGTTCAAACATGAAGATAAGATTCAGGCCAAGCTTTTTCCCTTTTGTTGAGCCTGGCGCTGAATACGATTTTACCTGTCTTATTTGCGGTGGGAAAGGTTGCCGTGTATGTAAAAATACCGGCTGGGTTGAAATATCCGGTGCAGGAATGGTTAATCCTGAAGTATATGGTTATGTGGGATATGATCCCGAGAAATACACTGGTTTTGCCTTTGGTATGGGCGTTGAACGTATTGCAATGCTTCTTTATGAAGTACATGACATAAGACTCTTCTACGAAAACGACGTACGCTTCCTGAAACAATTTTAAGGATAATTACAGATGAATATTAGTCTTAACTGGTTAAGAGATTACGTTTCGTATAACTGCACAACAGAAGAACTTGCACAAAAACTTACAATGGCAGGGTTGGAAGTTGAGGAGATAATCACTCAGGGAAAACTTTTTTCCGGTGTTATTGTAGGTAAAGTTCTTACAGTTGAAAAGCATCCCAATGCCGATAAACTTAAAATCTGTAAAGTGGATTCAGGAACAGAAGTGTATAATGTTATTTGTGGGGCACCTAATGTTTCAGAAGGACAGATTGTCCCCTTTGCCAAACCTGGCGCTAAAATAGGATCGGAAAAACTGAAATCTGTTAAAATCAGAGGTGTCAGGTCAGACGGAATGATCTGCTCTGAAAAGGAACTGGGTTTAAGTGATGATCACAGCGGAATAATGGTTCTTAATGAAACCGAATGGGAGCCAGGACAGGAATTTAATCCTGTGCTTGACAATGACACTGTTTTTGTAATAAATATAACTCCAAACAGGCCCGATTGTTTAAGTCATATAGGAGTTGCAAGAGAAGTTGCAGCTATCACAGGAGCGGAACTTAAGATACCCGAAACTCAAATAAATGAAACAGATGTTCCTGTTGAGGAAAAAGTGAAAGTGGAAATTCAGTATCCGGAAGGCTGCCCGCGTTATTGTGTGCGCGTTATTGAGAATATTGAGATAAAAGAATCCCCTTTATGGCTTAAAAAACGTCTTGAAGCTGTGGGGGTAAGATCGATTAACAATGTTGTTGACATAACAAATTACGTGTTGATGGAAACAGGTCATCCTCTTCATGCGTTTGATTACGATTTTATTGAGGGTCATAAAATCGTTGTAAGAAAAGCAAATGATAATGAAAAATTTGTAACTCTTGACAATATCGAACGCCAGCTTGTTAAAAGCGATCTTTTAATTTGTGACGGGAAGAAGCCTGTTGCTCTTGCAGGAGTAATGGGCGGATTAAATTCCGAAGTTATAAATACAACAAAAACAGTTCTTCTGGAGAGCGCATATTTTGACCCGATGACTATAAGAAGAACTGCTAAAAGGCTTAATCTTTCCACAGAAGCGTCATACAGATTTGAAAGAGGCGCAGATCCGGAAAATGCTGTTTATGCTGTAAACAGAGCAGCTGATTTAATGGAAAAACTGGCAGGCGGAAAAACAGCAAAAGGATTTATTGACAACAATCCGGGACAAATTAAACCATGGAACGTTGACGTAAGGGTTGACAGGGTGAATTTCGTACTGGGAACAAATATTCCAAAAGATAAAATTGTTTCCATTTTTAAGAGTCTTAAGTTGAAAGTTAAAGATGGTACACCTCTTAATGTTGAAATACCTACATTCAGACCGGATCTTAAAAGAGAAATTGATCTTATTGAAGAAGTTATCAGGTTGTACGGATTTGATGTAATTGAACCTAGTATGTCAACAGTTATTCCTTTAAATGAGATTACAAACAAAAAAATTAAATTTCATGAAGATTTAAGAGACTATCTTGCAGGAATTGGCTTTAACGAAGTTATTAATACAAGTATGGTTTCTTTGAAGCATGTTGAAATACTTAAAAATAATCTGAATATTGATGCTGTTAAAATAAAAAATCCGTTAAGTCCTGAAACAGAATACATCCGTACAAGCCTTATTCCGGGAGTTCTTGACAGTGTGAAATGGAATCATAACAGAGCCACATCGGATATCCACCTTTTTGAAATCGGAAGAGCTATGTATGCAAAAAACAAGTCTCTTCCGGATGAATATATTATGGTATGCGGTGCTGTTTCAGGTAGAAAATACGATAAAGTTACATGGAAAAGAAATTCCGAACCTGTAGATTTTTACTATCTTAAAGGAATTATTGAATATATTTTTGCAAAATTCCATATTTATGAGTACTTTACGGAAGATGCAAAATACCCGTTTCTTGATGATAAGTCATCACAGAAGATTGTCATAGCAGGTAAAACAGCAGGATATGCCGGGGAGGTTAAACAAGATATTCTTAAAATATGGGATATTAACACTCCAGTATATATGTTTGATTTAAATCTTGATTTCCTTTTCGAAGCAATTAAACAGAGAATTGTTTATTCACCTATTCCCAGGTTTCCTGCTGTAAAAAGAGATCTTGCAATTGTAGTTGATGAAAGTGTGAAGGTTAGACAGATTATTGATAAGGTCAAATCAAAAGGCGGTAAGTATCTTAAGCAAGTTGAAATTTTTGACCTTTATAAAGGTAAGCAAATACCTGAAGGCAAAAAAAGTATTGCACTGACAATGACATTTTTATCTGATGAGAAGACTCTCAGAGAGCAGGAAATAGAACCTGTTTTTAATAAAATTATAGCCCATCTTGAAGCAGAATTTTCAGCTTCATTACGCTCTGTTTGAGTGTTAAAAAAGGGGATTTTGGATAATGGAAGAAAACAACATTGACGTACTGGAAGAAAAGATAAACAAAATAGTCGCTATGATAAACACTCTTCGGGAAGAAAATAAAAAATTAAAAATTTATGCTGAAGAACTTAAAAAATCAAACATGGAAAAAGATGAAATAATAAGAAAATTAAACCAGGAAAGAGAAAATATAGCTAATATTCAAAATGAAATTGAATCTTACAAATCCAAGCATGACAGAGTCAGAACAAAAGTTGACCAGCTTTTACTTAAGCTGAAAGAAATTGACGATATTTATTAACTTGTTAATGTTTTATTCATAGCTGTTAAAGGGAGTTGTCTAATATTAACCTGCAGGAACGCATGAATGTGTTCGGATAAAAAAGTAATCAAAGTAAGAATATATGGTGCTGAATATACAATACGCGGTGCAGCAGATGAGAAGTACATTAAAAATGTTGCAGAATATGTTAATCAAAAAATGATGGAAATAGACCGAAATACTCGTATTGATTCTTCTTTAAAGGTTGCAATTTTGGCATCATTGAACATAACAGATGAACTTTTGAAATTAAAAGAAGAAAACGAGAAAATCCGAACCGAACTGAAAGATAAAATTGAACAGATAAACAGACTTATTGATAAGAAAATTTTAAGTAAATCATAAAGTTTATCCCCGCAGGTAGATTCCCTTTAGCACTTGTTACACTGTTAAGCAACAAGTGTAATTTTCTATTTACGGGGATTTTTATATATTGGAGGTACTAATGAATATAGAACTTGTAATTATTATTGCTGCTGGTGTTGGTATTTTTATGTTTTTTCTCGGCTGGGTTGTAAGTACTAAAATCGGTCAGGGAAAAGTGGCCAATGCAGAGAAGCTCGCTGAAAAAATTGTATCCGAAGCTGAAAAAGAAGCAGCCGCCTTAAAAAATCAAAAAATACTTGAAGCAAAAGACGAGTGGTACAAGCAAAAGCAGATCTTTGAAAAGGATACTTATCATCAGCGTCAGGATATTGAACGCCAAAAAAGAAAGCTTGAGAAAAGGTCTCTTGAACTGGACAGAAGGCTTGAGCACCTTAATAAGCGTGAGACAGAATTAAAAAGTGTTGAACAGAGTATCAAAGACAGATCTGTTAATCTTGCCAGAAGACAGGAAGAACTGGATAAAATTATTGAAAAGCAGAACATGCGCTTAGAGAAAATTTCCGGCATGTCAAATGAAGAGGCTTTAAAGGAGTTAAAGGAAAATCTTCTTTCAAAGGCTAAACAGGAAGTTGCTCAGCAGGTTAAGGAAATTAAGGATCAGGCAAGACTAACAGCCAATAAAGAAGCAAAGGAAGTAATTATTTCTGCAATACAACGCACCGCTGCAGATCATTCTGTTGAAACAACTGTTAGTGTTGTTCATCTTCCGAACGATGAAATGAAAGGAAGAATCATCGGCAGGGAAGGCAGAAACATACGTTCGTTTGAAACAGCAACAGGAATAGATGTTATTGTTGATGATACACCTGAAGCTGTTATTCTTTCAGGCTTCGATCCATACAGAAGGGAAATTGCAAAAAGAGCTTTGGAAAAACTTATTGCAGACGGAAGAATACATCCCGGAAGAATAGAGGAGGTTGTTGAAAAAGCAAAATCAGAACTGGAAGAGCACCTTGTAGAACTTGGAGAGCAAGCCATGCTGCAAACAGGTGTTCACGGTCTTCATCCGGAACTTGTCCGACTTCTTGGAAAACTTAACTACAGAACAAGTTACGGACAAAATGTGCTTCAGCATAACATTGAAGTTGCGCATCTTGCCGGTTTAATGGCTGTTGAACTTGGTCTTGATGCTGTTGTCGCAAAAA
>Ga0190359_1000969_pt1 | contig 18766 bp, 13 predicted proteins | sample 48721823_MG_FD_161269 | JGI IMG/M metagenome (GOLD analysis project Ga0190359, IMG submission 161269) | Hydrothermal vent microbial mat bacterial communities from Southern Trench, Guaymas Basin, Mexico - 4872-18-2-3_MG | ecosystem: Environmental > Aquatic > Marine > Hydrothermal vents >... | reverse complement strand
CCGGAAGCTCAGCGCCGGCTTTTACGATTGATTCAGATTCCTGCCAGGAGACCTTTAATAAAAGTGATTTATAAATTCTCAGGCTTCTTTTTACAGGATTGTATTGTACCGGAAAAACCGTTATCCTGATAACGCGAAGGTTCCCTATAAATCCTGGGTCATCAGATTGAAAAACTTTTCCCGGGAAGAATCTATCTTTATTGTAAATTTCTCCTTTTATGTAGTCTGCAGAATAAAACTCCTGCTCCTTATGCTCATAAGGTACAGGTATCACATCAAAACCACTCAATTCTTCAAAATTACCAGGCTGCACAGAAGCTGTTATTTCACCTTTTTGCGGAACCCCTACAAGGAATACTGCGCAGGGTATATTAGGCTGCCCCTGTTCTGCAAACCATGTGCTTCCGGAAAAATCAAGACGGACAAATCTGCTGTTATTAACAAAAATATCCCTGATAATCAAATCCCCTGGCTCAAATTGCCCGCTGCATCCTCGTCCGGACAAGGAAGTTATTTTAAATATGCGGCGATTTTCCGCGCCGTGCAGAACATTAAAAGAAAAGAGAAACAACAAAAATCCAAAAGATAAAATCTTTACATAAAACTTATTTTTATACTGCATATATGGGCTCTATTTCTGTTATTATGTTATCAAGTTCCGGGAATCTGCTGAACATTTCAGCTTTAATAAATTTTATTATTGTTTTCATACCTTTTGCATTTATTTTTGAAGAAAACTGAACATCAAACAGCAGGTTTTTTACAATTCCGTCTTCTACAATTCTAATATCATGAACAGAGACATCCTCTCTGTATTTTAAGTTTATTATTTCCGCAAGCGCATATCTGTAAGCTTTTAACTCGTTATTGTCAAAATTTACAGGATCAACATGAACCGTGCAATAAGTGTTGAATTCTCTGTTTACTGCTTTTTCCACATTATCGGAAAGATTATGAGCCTGCTTAAACGAAAGAGAATCAGGGACTTCAATATGAAAAGACAAAATTACCTTACTGCCGTATTGATGAACAACCATATCATGAACATCGTAAACATCCGGAAATTTCTTAATAAATTCTTTTATTTTTTTTACAAACACAGAATTCGGTTTTGTTCCGAGAATTTCATCAACACCTTTTCTTGCAATATCCCATCCTGTGTAAGCTACAAGAAGTGCAACTAAAATTCCCACAGCTCCGTCTAACCATATCACACCAAATCTCTGCCCTGCAAGAGCAATAACCACTAAAATCGACGAAATAGCATCAATCCTGTGATGCCAGAAATCCGCCTCAAGAGCAAGTGAGCCAACTGCTCTGGCCAGAATTCTGGAAAACTGTGCAAGTCCCTCTTTGACAACAACAGTTAAAAAAACAGCAACAATTACATAAACCGGTGCATTTACAGGCACTGGATGAAGGATCCTTTTAAATGATGATTTAAAAAGTTCCACACCAGCAACTATCATCAGAACTGCAACAATTAACGTTGCAACAGATTCCATTCTTCCGTGCCCAAACGGATGTGTATCATCAGCCTCTTTTGAAGATACTTTAAACGATACAAAAATCACAAGAGATGTAAGCACATCGGAAAGTGTGTGGAATGCATCTGCAATAAGGGAGACAGACCTGAATATTATACCAGGTACAAGTTTTATTACAAACAAAAGCAGATTAATAACTATACTTACGCTTCCTTCCAGCATCCCTGCTCTTGCCTTACACTCCTGAGTCTTTACATCTTCATAAGAACAGTAAATTTTATTTAATATTTTCTGTACTAATTTTTCCAAAACAATTCCTTCTTAACAGATTACATATAATATAGAAAAGCAGGCAAAAAAATAAAAGTAAAATCTCTCTTGAAAAAAGGCCTATTATTAATTACATTACTCATTAAAAGTAGTATAAATTATAAATAACCAGGAGACCCTGCAAATGAAAAAATCACTTTTTACATTAATAATTTTGCTTTGTTTTTTATCTACAAACACCATCCTGGCCCGGGAAGACCTTGAAAAAACCACAATAACCAAAATCGGACAGAATGCACCTGATTTTATGGTTATTACAACTGACGGAAAAACCATAAAGATGTCCGAATTAAAGGGGAAAGTTGTTATGATTAATTTTTTTGCAGACTGGTGTCCTCCGTGTAAAACAGAGATGCCCTTTCTGCAAAAAGATATTTATAATGTTTTTAAAGATAAAAATTTTTATCTTATTTCCATTGCAAGAGAAAACACAATGGACCAGGTAAAAAAATTCAGAAAAGAATATAATCTGTCATTTGCTATGGCTCCTGATGAAGACAGATCAGTATATTCACTTTTTGCGGAAAGTTATATTCCCAGAAATATTATTATAGATAAAAAAGGAAAAATAATATTTCAGGAAATAGGATTCAGCGAAGAAAAGCTAAAAGAAATGGCAGAGATTATTTCTGAAGAATTAAAAAAATAAGTGTTCAAAAAATCATTTAATTTTTTACCTTTGGGATATCAGGTATTACAGGATATCTTAACAAGGGGAATTGGGGCAATGAGAAAACTTTCAGTGATTATGATTTTCATGTCAGCTTCAGTACTGACTTTCGGGCAAAATCATGTTAACCAGGATTCATTAATCAGCGAGATCCGTTTCGGCTCAAAAGCTACTCCTCTAAAAGGGCTGACTATTACATGGAAAAGCCCTGGAAAAACAGACAGTATTCAATGGGGTTATACCGATAATTTTGAAAAGGGAAAATTCGCAGCATATCAAAAAACAGAAAAAAATCCTTACTTTTTTAATTATACGTTTCCTGATTTACTGCCTGATACTGTGATATTCTATTCTGTTTTCAACTCATTATCCAAACAATGGACACATAAATACAAATTCAGAACTTCTGTTTCAGATAAAAGTACTCATTTTACATTCACGGTTCTCGGAGACAGCAGAACCAGACTTGATGCATGGCACATGCTGTCATCTTCGGTACGCAGGGCAAACTTTTCAATTTTCGTAGGTGATATTGTTTCCCGCGGCGGTAGTATAAAAAAATGGGACAATTGGTTTAAGTATGGAGAAAAATATCTGAGTCAGAACCTTGTATATCACACTCCCGGGAATCACGAATATTACGGTGATCCTGAAAACAGCAACTACAAAAACATGTTTGTTTATCCTGAGAACAGCAATAATAATAATTTTTATTACTATTTCAAATTCGGAAATGCGGTTTTTATATGTCTTAACAGCGAAGATGCAGGAGATACTACTCAGTTCAATTGGCTCATAAAAACCCTTGAAATAAACGAATCCGCAAAATGGAAATTCGTATGGCTGCACAAACCTTTTTACACCAGCCCGTCCCATGCAAGAGAAATGGACAAATATTACGATACATGGTGGAAAGCGTTTGACATGTATGGCGTGGATGTGATTTTTGCAGGACATACCCACAACTATCAGAGAACAATACCAATAAACAGAGAAATATGTACAACAGAAGGTGTGGAATCTTACGGAAGTCTTCCGTATCAGGGCAGATGCCAGATAGTAACCGGCGGTGCAGGGGCACCTCTTGCAGGCAAAGGCACAGGATGGTTTATAGCATCGAGTCGTAACTGCTTAAACTATGTTTTTGTTGAAGTTATAGAGGACACCCTTAAAATAAGAGCATTTAACGAAAAAAATATTCTTATTGATAAACTGACAATTGTAAAATAATCCGGTAAAAATTACTCACAATAAACAGAACCGTTTGTTTTGCATGCGGTTCTGTTTATTGTAAAAAGTATTTGCCTTAGTTTCCATTGAAATATTATTTCTCGCAACGCTCGCAAAGAATAAAAATGAAAAAGATGTAGAGGCGAATGACCGTTCGCCCTCAGCAACCGGGATTTGCAAATCTCCGTTATCTATTCTTTAATTCGTGTAATTAGTGGATATATTCATGTAACCATGTCCGGCCAATGCTGGATTCATTGACAGATTCGTGGATATACTCGTGTTAATTCGTGTAATTAGTGAATTAAAATCCGCTCCATCCATGTTTAATACCGGGTGAAGCGGAGCACCATACTCTGTATATCAATCCTATTTCGTTACAACTCTCAGAATATCATTATAAATAACAAACAGCATCAAAGCAAGAAGCAAAACCATACCTGCCTGCTGAATTGCAAATTTCACTTTTACCGGAATCTCACGCCTTATTATGCCCTCGATTGTCAGAAACAAAATATGGCCTCCGTCAAGTACCGGAATCGGCAGGAGGTTGAGAATTCCAAGGTTCAGGCTCAAAAATGCCATAAAGCCAATAAGTGTTCCAAAACCGGATCTTGCACTGTCTCCTGCCATTTTTGCAATAATTACAGGCCCTCCGAGAGACTTTATGGACTCTTTTCCAGTGATAAGCTTAATTAAAGACACACATATTAATTTTGTAATTCTGTAAAGATTATTAGAACCCTCTGCAATTGATCTGAAAAACGGAACATGCTTCATCTCAACCTGAGGCAGAATCCCTATAAGTCCCACTTCAGCAAGAGATCCGTTCTCAAGCTGCATTTTCTTTTTCTCCGGTTTTATTACAGCCTGTTTCAGAGTATCGTTTCTCATCCATTTAATTGTAATTTCTTTTTCTGCGGAATTGTGTATAATCTCAGTCAGAGCTTTCCAGGTTTCAACAGGATGATTATCCACTTCCACAATTTTATCACCAGGCATTAATCCTGCCTCAGCTGCAGGCATTTTATCCATTACCTGACCTATCTCAGTGCCAGGCTTTTGTACTGCAACACCGTAAATCATAACTGCTCCGATAAAAATTATCAGAGCAAACAGGATATTCATCAACGGGCCTGCAAAAATAACAGTAAATCTCTGTATCCACGGCCTTGATCTGTACTCCCACGGCTCCGGTTTCTTTGAAAGCTGCTCTTTATCAAAACTCTCGTCAACCATGCCCGATATTTTTACGTATCCTCCGAACGGCACTGCAGAAATACAATAATCAGTATCCCCTATTTTCTTTCCTGCCAGTCTTGGCGGATATCCGATTGAAAATCTTTCAACTCTCATGCCAAAGAGTTTTGCTGCAGCAAAATGGCCTGTCTCATGCAAAAACACTAAAATACTCAGTACAACTACAGTTGCAAGAAGTGTAATTATCATAATTTATCCTTTTTTCTTGAATAGTTGTTATACACAAAATTTCTGGCCCAATTATCAGCATTTAGTATTTCATTAAGCCCCGGATTCAAAATATTTTTATATTCATTAAGAGCATGCTGTATAATTTCAGGAATATCAATAAATTTAATATGTTCTCCGAGAAATAATTCAACTGCCGCTTCATCCGCTCCGTTAAGAACTGCAGTTGATGTGCCTCCCAGTTTAAGAGCCTTAAAAGCCAGATCAAGGCATTTAAACTTTTTCGTATCAGGTTTTAAAAATGTAAGCTTATCCGTAATTGAGAAATCAATACTTCCGTATTTACCAGACAACCTGTCCGGGCATGTCAAGGCATACTGTATTGGTACATGCATATCAGGATTCCCCAGTTGGGCCTTTACTGATCCGTCACAAAATTCAACCATTGAATGAATAATTGATTCAGGGTGAATAATAACTTCAATTTTTTCCACAGGTATATCAAAAAGGTATCTTGCTTCAATAACCTCAAACCCCTTATTCATCATTGTAGCAGAATCAATTGTAACTTTTTTCCCCATATCCCAGTTTGGATGAGCCAGAGCTTCCTTTACTCCAGCAGATTTTATCTCTTCTATACTTTTTCTAAAAAAAGGCCCGCCTGATGCAGTAAGTATTATTCTTTTAATATTTTCTCTCTTTTCGCCGGCAAGGCACTGATAAACAGCGCTGTGTTCGCTGTCAACAGGAATAAGTTTTACACTGTGTTTTCTTATTTTTCTTAAAATCAGATCTCCTGCCATAACCAGCACTTCTTTATTTGCAAGAGCTATATCTTTTCCTGCTTCAATGGCTTTTACAGTAGGCTCCAGGCCGGCTCTTCCAACCAAAGCATTGAGTACCAGTTCCTCTCCTGATTCGGATGCTGCTTTAAGCAACCCCTCTTTTCCAAAAAGAAGAGTTGCTCCTGCCTCTTTAAATTTTTCAATCCAGATCTGATCACGTTTAATTCCTGTAATAACAGCAAACTCCGGAGAAACTTTCAGGGCTTGTTCAAAAAGTTTATTAATATTAACATGACTTGTGAGTGTTTCTACGGAAAATAAATCGCGGTTTTCATAGACTATGTCCAGAGTTTGAGTTCCAATGGAGCCTGTTGACCCCCAGATTGCTATTTTTTTGTTTAATCCCAAATTAATAAACCCTGTAATAAAATACTGCTATGGAACTATATTTAATATCATCTTTATTTTCTTACGGAAAATTTCTCAATAAGTTCTTCCGCTCTTAAGACTTCTTCCTCTGTCAGCTTGTCATCCTTAAAAGAAACTGACAGCTCCTGTGCCACGCCTTGCTTAACAGCGGTTCCGACCTTATGGTATGAAATATCCTTTTGCAGATATCCTCCCACAGACACAGTTTTTTCTGCAATCAGTTTTTTCATTTCTCTCTGCTCTTGTTCGGATTTTGACTGCAGATAAAAGGGAAGTTCCAGGTGAGCATCACCTGTAATAATTGATCCGTGCTGAAGAAGTCCGCCCTTTATTCTACGCTGTGCGCTTCCGATAAGTTTTTTCCCGTTTACTACCACTTCATACCGTGCTGCAGCGGAAAAACAGCTTGCAGAAAGTGCACTGTTTTTGTAATGGTTATGAAGGTCAAGTCCTCTTTTTTCCAGAACAGCCGGTACTCCAAGCGTCTGAATTCCTTTGGCCAGTCCCTGTGATACAAGCATATAAAATTCAGTTACACTCTCTTTTGAATATGGGTTTGTACTGGGGACAATGACCGAGTATGTTACTTCCTGCGCATGCAGTACTGCTCTGCCTCCCGTAGGTCTGCGTACAACATCTATATTATCTCTTTTGCATTTATCAAGATTAATATGAGAAAGAGCCTGATTGTATCCCAGAGAAATACAAAAAGGCTCCCATCTGTATATGCGCATAACCGGAACGCCTGTTTTTTCAACAGATTCCAGCAACATCCAGTCAATTGCCATCTGCATTGCTCCGGATGCAAAGCCTGTATCAATCCATCTCCATAATTCCATAGAACTAACGAATCATACCTCTGTTACTTTTTTCAATAAACTCAAGAACAGATTTGACTTCCCGGGTGATCTCAAGCTCTTCATTTATTTTTTCAACAGCTTGCGAAACATTCATTTTTGACCTGTACAGCAGTCTGTAGCATCTTTGAAGAGTTCTGATGGTTTCCGTTGAAAAACCGCGCCTTCTTAATCCCACCACATTCAAACCTTTGTATGAAAGAGGCTCACCTCCTGCCAGCACATACGGCGGTACGTCCTGCACAACTCTGAAACCTCCGCCTATAAATGCATGCTGTCCTATTAAACTGAACTGATGTACTGCAGTAAGACCTCCTATTATCACATAATCACCTATTGTAACATGGCCTCCAAGCTGAACACCATTGGCAAGTATAACATTATCCCCTACAATACAGTCATGAGCTACATGGGAGTAAGCCATAAGAAAACAATTTTTACCAATACTGCTTTTCTCTCTGTCTTTTGTACCTCTGTTTAAAACACTGTATTCCCGGACTTCACTGTTATCGCCTATTTCAAATATTGTTTCTTCGCCACCGAATTTCAAATCCTGCGGTATGGTTCCGATTACAGCTCCGTGGTGAATTTTCACGTTTTTACCGAGCCGTGTACCTTTTGCAATTAATGCTCCGGAACCAATTGACGATCCGCTCTGTATGACAACATTCTCCTCTATAATTGCAAAAGGACCTATTTTTACATCGGATGCTATTTCCGCATTTTTATCCACAACTGCTGTTTTATGTACTTCTGCCACTTCACTTCCTCTTTTAACAAAGAAAAGTAGTTATCTGTCCACCATAGCACACATAAACTCCGCCTCACAAACAAGTTCATCGTCAACATAAGCATAACCTGCCATTTTACACGATGAAGGTCTCTGCCTGATGAGCTCTGTTTTAAGGTAAAGAGTATCTCCCGGCAGTACAGGTTTTCTGAATCTCACCTTATCTATTGCCATAAAATACGCAATTTTTTCTTCGGGATCTTCCAGACTGTCGAGAAGAAGAACTGCTCCTGTCTGAGCCATAGCCTCTACAATAAGAACACCCGGCATAATAGGATGACCCGGAAAATGTCCTTGAAAGAAATGTTCGTTAATTGTTACGTTTTTAACACCTGTCACTTCTTTGCCTGGCTCCAAATCAACAATTTTATCAACCAGTAAAAACGGATATCTGTGGGGAAGAATATTCTGAATTGCCAGATTATCAAGCACAACACCCTTTTTAACTGCCTTTTTCTTATATTTACTTGTAATTTTTTTCTTTTTATAGATCTGCCTTATCTTTTTTACAAGCTCTACATGTGCCGCATGCCCCGACCGGGCTGCCATTACATGAGCTTTTACAGGCATACCAAGAAGAGCAAGATCTCCTATTAAATCCAGAGTTTTGTGTCTTACAGGTTCATTATAAAACCTCAGTTCAATACCGCCGAGAATACCATTTGTCCCGCGAACAACTTTTTCATCTATACCAAATCTTCCTGCAAGATTTTTTAATTCTTCATCACTTAAGTCTCTGTCAATAATAACAACTGCATTGTTTAAACTTCCCCCCTGGATTAATCCCTGATCATGAAGTTCTTCCACTTCATGCAGAAAACAAAATGTCCGGGCAGGAGCAAACTCTTTAACAAATTCTTCCGAAAGAGAGTACATTGACGTATATTGAGTGCCAAGAGCAGGATTTCTGTAATCCACCATGAATGTAATTCTGAAATCATCGGAAGGAAAGACCACCATGTCAACACCATTCTTTTCATTAGTATAAACAATGGTCTCATCAATTTCAATATATTCCTTCGGAGCATCCTGTTCTTCAAACCCGGCTTCCTGAAGAATCTCAACAAAAGGCATGGCGCTTCCATCCCCTACAGGGGGTTCATTGGAATCCAGCTCAATAATAATATTATCAATCTCAAGGCCGTAAACTGCTGCCAGAACGTGCTCAACCTGCCTGATTAAAACATTACCTTTGCCCAGGGTTGTATCTCTGGAATTGTCAATAACATTGTCAATATCAGCAAGAATTTCAGGATTCCCCTCAACATCCATTCGCTTAAATACAATACCAGTGTTTGGTTCTGCAGGCTTAAATACTGCTGTTGTTCTATTTCCGGTATGGAGCCCTATTCCGCTTATAGATACCGATTTTTTAATTGTTCTCTGGTACGTTAACATTCAGTCACTCTTCTTTTGATTTTTTTTTAACTCTTCTACCTGTTTTTTCAGATCCGTAAACTGTTTAAAAAGGTCAGGTAATTTTCTCAATGCACCCTGCCTTCTGAACTCTTCTCTGGAAAGTGCTGCAGGATATCCGAAAATTGTAACATTATCCGGAAAAGATTTGCTTACTCCTGACTGAGCCATTACTGCCGTATTATTTCCGATTGAAAGGTGCCCGGCAAATCCGGCCTGTCCTCCGATTCTTACATAATTGCCGATTTTTGTACTGCCGGAAAGACCTGCCTGTGCAGCAATAACTGTATGCTCACCTATTATACAGTTATGTGCTACCTGTACAAGATTATCAATCTTGGTTCCTTTTTTAATTCTGGTTTCACCCATAGTAGCTCTGTCAATAGTGGAATTTGCCCCTATCTCAACGTCATCTTCTATTACAACGGTTCCGATCTGAGGGATCTTATGATAAGCCCCCTGATGAAAAGCAAAACCAAATCCGTCACTGCCAATAACAACACCATTATGCAGAACCACTCTGTTCCCTATTCTTACTCCATTCCGCAGACTGACAAGAGGTCTTAAAAGACAATCTCTGCCTATTATAACATCCTCTTCAATAACAACACCGGGCATAATAATTGTATTGTCGCCAATTGTACAATTATCTCCGATAAAAACATTGGCACCAATTGCTGTGTTTTTACCAAGTTTAACATTTCTGCCTACTACAGCTGTTTTGTGAATACCCGGTTCAATCTGTATTTTCTCTGTGTGGAACATAAGAACAACCTGCAAAAAAGCAAAATATGGATCATCTGCTTTGATTACAGGTTTTTCTCCTGTGTGCTCAATATCTTTCCCAATAATAACAGCGGAAGCACCTGATGTTTCCAGATATTTTAAATACTTGGGATTTGCCAGAAAAGTAATTGTTCCTTTTTGCGCTTCTTCAATCTTAGCTACATCTTCAATTACAATCTGTCCGTCGCCAATCAGCTCTCCGCTTACCTTCTCTGCAATTTTTTCCAGAGTAACGCCCATATCTATTTTCCGCTGGTCTTTGCAGGCTGGTTCTTTTTCAGCTCTTCAAGAAGTTTATCCGTAAGATCGTACTTATCTTTTGCATAAAGAACATTTCCTGCAATTGTATCAAAAATATAGTCAAAACCTTCATCTTTACCGATTTTATGAATTGTCTCGTTAATTGTCTGAATTACCGGCCCCATAAGCTCCTGCTGGCGCTTAAAATATTCGCCCTGCTGTCCCCATTTTTCATTCTGATACTGCTGGATTTTTAAATAAAGAGCCTCAATTTCCTGGGTTTTTTCTTTCTTTTTTGCATCACTTAACAACAGACTCTGCTGCTGCAGCTTTTCCTGAGAATCCTTAAACTGCTGCTGCATCTTCTGAAGTTCCTGTCCCCACTTATTACTCTCTGCTTCAAGCTTTTTTGACGCATCAATTGCTGCCTGATAATTTTGTAAAACTTTTTCCGAATTGATATAACCGATTTTTAACTGTGCAAACGCACCTGCAGCAGAACTCAGTACAAATGCTGCAATAACTATTAATACATTTCTTGCTTTAATCACATTTCCCTCCTGTTTTGAATCTTAATTGTACTTATTTAGGATTATATCCCCGTTTCTGTGTTTTTTAAAATCCTCTTCCAAATACAAATTGCGGTCTCCACTGTCCGTATTTTCTTCCGTATTGATCTATCTGATCAAAACCGTAAGCATAATCAAATCCCAGCATACCAACCATAGGCATAAATATTCTGGCACCTATACCCACAGACCGCCTTAAATTAAAAGGATCCGTATGTGAAAGATCAAACCATGTATTTCCCGCTTCTGCAAACAACAATCCGAACATCATTGGATTGGTAAGCATCGGGAACCTAAGCTCAATAGTTGTCTCAAACATTGTTTTTCCGCCTGCTCTGATTCCTCCTCCTGCAAGAGGATCATCATAACCTCTTAAAGGTATTGATCTGGACATTCCGCTTCCACCGATAAAAAAGTAATCGAGATATGGTATGCCTTTGGAATTCCCGATCTCACCCATTGCACCTACCTGCACTCTGGTAAGAAGAATCAGTTTTGGAATAAATGTTGGATAAAAGAATTCAGCCTTGAAAATATGTTTGTGGTATCCTACGTTACCACCGAAAATTCCTCCTGTAACCTCTGTTGAAAGGCTTACTCTTGATCCCATTGTGGGGAATTCCGGATGATTCAGGCTGTTTCTTGATATAATCTGCGTAACTCCGCTGGTTGTTAAAGGCCAGTCTTCATTTACAATATTATTGGGATTTAATTTTATATAGTAATCACTAAAATCTCCAAGTTCAGTTTCGTCAATTCTGTAAATCCAGTCTCCTCTGAAATAGTTGTCAGGCCAGCTGAATCTGCGTCCCAGACGGAGTGAAAAACCTCTTGTCTTCTGACTGTAACCAATATAGTAGGGATCTCTTTTTGTATCATAAATTGACAAGCCGATTAATGTAGGAGTATTCATAAACCACGGCTCTGTAAAACCAAGATTAAAAGATCTGTAGTACTGGCCGAAATTCCAGTTTAAAGACAATATCTGGCCGTTTCCAAAGAGGTTATTCATTCCCAGGCCTACGCTTCCTATCAGCCTGTCAAGTTCGCTCCATCCGGCTGAGAGGTTTGCAGTATCTGTTGATTTTTCTTCCACTTTAAAAGAAAGATCCATTTCCTTATCATTTACAGGCAGAACATTAGGTACTACATTGGAAAAATAATTAAGGACCATCAGATCTCTCTGGCTTCTCATTAAAAGCTCTTTACTGAACACGTCACCTGGCCTTATCCTCAACTCTCTCCGGATCACCCTGTCTTTTGTTCTGTTATTTCCGGAAATCAGTATCTGTCTGATTTTTACAGGTTCGCCTTCATTTATAACAAAATGAATATCAAGGGTATCTCCGCTTCGTAAAGTCTCCTTGGGGTTAATCTGGGCAAAAATATACCCTTTGTCATAATATGCCCCGCCCACCTTTTCACTTATGGATTCCTGAAAAGCTTTTTCACTGAACACATCTCCTGATTTAAATTTTAAAAGAGGAGTAAGTTCTTCATCCTTAAAAATCGTATTTCCTTCCCATGAAATATTACCTATGTAATAACACTTACCCTCTCTTACCCATAAATCAATAAACATGTCCTTTTTTGTTTTATCGTAGTACAGCGAATCTTTTACTATTTCAGCGTCTCTGTATCCGTTGTTTCTGTAAAAGTCTACAACTTTTTCCTTGTCTTCCTCATATTTGTCTCTTTTAAAATCTGCGCCTCTCCACCATGTATCTTCTTTGGTCTTTTTCATCTGTTTTTTCAGTTTGCCGTCTGTAAAAACAGTATTTCCAAAAAATCTTATTCTTCTGATCTGTACTTTTTCACCCTCTTTTATTTTAATCTGGAGAACCGCTCTGCCTTCTTTTTCAGCTTTGAAGGTACTTGTTTCTATTGATGCCAGTGTGTAGCCTTTTTCATAATACTTTTCCAGAAGACGCTGTTTTGCCTCTGAAATCTGGGTTGCATTTAGTACCTGGCCTCTGAAAAAACCGACTTCCTTTTCTATGTCCGCTTTTTTAAGTTTCTTATTCCCTTCAATCACAAGCCGTTCAAGTCTGGGATATTCCTCAACCTTTATAGTAAGAAAGATCCCCTTTGCAGTCTGCTTGTCAAGAACAATCCTGATATCAGAAAAAACTCCAAGTGCCCACAGCTGTTTAACTGCATGCTGGATATCTTCCCATGTAACAACACTTCCCTCTTTCAAACCCGAACTCATTTTAACTACCACAGGTTCGGAAGTAACTACTCCCTCAACAGACAAGCCAAGCAACGTACCAATACTGGTCTGCTGGGCACTAACCGGTACAGAAACCGCAATCATACAAAAAATAACAGAAACAATTATAATCCGATACTTCAAAATTTAGTCCTCCCGATATAACCTATAATAATACAAAAAATATTTCTTATTGTAAAGAATAAAATTTTACATCTTAAAACGGAAAGATATGCCTTAACCATACTTTTTTATCTTCCCTTCTGTCAGAAAGCAACTGACTGTCGTATGTATATTCAAATTCCAGGAACAGATCAGGCCTTAAAGTAAATTCAAGAGACAACGCATGTCTGAAACCAATACCATGTGTCATATAACTCTGATAATAAGGTTCGTTCTGGACCTGCCCTGTGTAAGTGATAAAGACACCCGGGCCGAGATACTTGCCGAGAGTCCACCTGGTGCTTCGAAGCAGAAATTTAGGATCAAACTGCGGCACATTCATTGATCTTATCTGAAAGAGATTCCTGCTGAACATGGAAGAAAATCTTACTACATCCAGACCAAAATGTCTTCTTATTCCCCGTTCTATAGGCCGGAAAATAGGTCTGAAAATAAAATTCTCAACCTGTGTGCCCAGTGCATCGTAAACTCTGTCTTTTATGTCTGCTGTTGAATAACCAAGCGCAGCCATAAGATCTGCTTCTGACCTTCCAAGATTCGGATTATCCGTAGAAAATTTAAAATGTATATTTTCCCACAATCCGCCTCTCTTTTCAATACCGGTTTCTCTGTCCTGGGAAGCAATTACTATCCAGACTGTTGCAGGCATACCGAGGGAATCTGTAATTGTTGTAAATGCTCTTCCGGAAAGAATGGGCTCACCTGCTTTTCTCGGCAGATCAAATGTTATCTGTTCGGGCCTGAAGTAATGTTCCAGTACTTCCAATCCTCCTTCAGTTGAAATTACATTTCCCCACACTTCAAAATTGTCTGATTCCGGAATACCCTTAACATTAATACCGCCTACTCCGTCCTGCAGTTTCAGATCAACATAAATATTACCGAGAGCAGCACTTACATCTCTTGTGTAATGAACATCCTTTTTCGGGACAACCTGAAGATCCCATCCAACTTTTGCCAGCAATTTATCAATTCCGCCGGTTCCCTGCCCATTTGTTTTCAAAATAGGAAAAGTAAACCTGAAATCATATAATTCCAGTGTACCCATTATTCTCGGATTGGAACTCGGACCTCCTATAACAAAATCGCCACTGTTCTTTCCTTTAAATAACAGTTTCCCTTCAGAGCCCTTTTCCATTAACCCCGGAAGGGACATCCTGACAGGCTTTTCTGTTCTTATTGTTATATTCCCCAGATTGAAGCCCAACTGATCAATACGTAACGGAGGAAGAGTAAGATTTTTATTGTGATTTTCAATCAACAGAGGAGTATTGTAAACATCTGCACTTATCCTGTTAATATGGAAAAACCTCTGCCCGGGTTTCAACTCTGCATCTATGTTGATATTGTTCAGAGATCTGAATATGGAATTTAATTTTATTTTTCCTTTACGTATATTAATTTTTGCGCTTCCAATTACCCAGTTTCTGTTGTTTCCGACAAATCTTATACTTGCATCCCCTTGTCCCTTGCCAGTTTTAACAAGCGGAGAAATATCTGTTAACACACCCAGTAAATTCCCTGAAGCATTTACGGATAAATCCAGGTTCCCTGACATAGAATGAGGGATCATTCCTGTAAACTCTGCTCTGAATCCGTCATCCCTGGTTAATTCTCCTTTTTTTAGAAAAAACTCACTTTTTTCAAGTTTATCAAAAGTCTCAAGAGTATCTGTAAAACCAGCATAAAATCTTTTAAAATGCAAAAGTCCTGCTCTGCCGTTTAAAATCTCGACATTTCCCGACACAACAGGTCTTAGTGACTTACCTGCAACATTTATATCCATTATAGCCAGGCCATCAAAATTGTCCGATTTAAATATTGCCTTTGATATCTCTTTAATATATAGTGTATCTGTTCTGAAAGTTCCTGACAAATTTCCGGAAGAATCTCCCTTTGCAGACCCGAAAACAATCCTCTTTTCTCTCCTGTTGACCTTTATACCCGCTTCAACAAATTTACCATGTTCCCAAACAGAGGACAAATGCCCGTCCAATGGGCCGACTTTATTGATATATCCCGAATCAAAATTGAGTGAAAAATGTACATCAGGTTTTATAACAGGTCCTGAAAATTTAAAAGATGAAGTAACAAACCCCGAAAGACTGGGAGGGTTGATAAAATAATCCTTAAGTCGGGAAAAATCCATGTTTTTCAGATTCAGCATGAAAAAGGAAGAATCTGATTTTGAAATATTCAGAATCCCTGATCCGGAAAATCTTTTGCCAATTGAAAGTTTTCTGACATTGAAAACATTGTCAGTATAAGCTACTGACATTTTTGCACTCATAGGTTTTCCTGACATATCATATATGTAGGAATTAATTTTAACCTTTTTCTCTTTACCCCATCCTGTGGGCTGTATCTTTAATGTGAAAAATGTCTTATTAAAAGGCCTTTCAATTGACTGACCCTGTGCAGTAACAGCCCATTTTTTGTACGACCCCTCAAATCCCGCGCCAATATGAAGCTTATTTATTATTCTTTTAAATGCGGCAGGAACCATTGGATAAATCAGATCCGTAATGTCTTTGGAATACAGACTCCAGTTCGGTTTTTCTCTGAAAGGTTTAAATACAAAACCTGCAACTTTAAAATCCTTACTGGAAGAGATATTCACTTTTAAAGAATCTCTGGAATAGGTTAGCAATGGCAGAACCAAAAGAGTATCCCCTTCATAGGATACGGTTTTTATTTCCCCTTTCACACTGCCTGAAAGACCGGTAAGACGGCCCCTGACATTAACGTCAATTGTGCCTCCGCACTGCTCTAATCTGCCTGCAAGAACAGGATTTATAACAGGTAAAAGGCTTCCTGTTAATCTGGCATTCATGAATGAATTATATTTAGCGTTTGAAAAATCAATACTGCCTCTTAAATCAAATTTCAGATCCTTTTCTCGTGAACCTGAACCTCTGAATGTAAATATACTGTCTTTTAATCCGATTGACATAGTATACTTATTCAGTCCGATACTGTAAATTCCGAAATTGTCTGATTTAAGGCTGCCATGTATGGTTGGATTTGACAAGCTTCCGGTAAGCCGTAAAAAATATGCCGCTTTACCAACTGCGCCATATTTTGAACCGGGCACCGCATATCTGAAAAATTCCGGGATATCAAAATCCGGGCAGGATAGCAGAATATCCCATTTCGGGGAAAAAATATCCCTTGCATTTCCTTTAATTATAAGGCTTGAGCCGTTAAAATTCTGCACACTGCCGGAAACATAAACAGAATCCCCGAAAAAATCTCCTGTAATGTTAACGCCTTTGTAAATCAGATTAACACCTTTAAATGATAACTCACCCTGTTTAATAGAAATATACCCCTTGGGTTCTATGTGCTTTCCAAAATAAAGATCGCTTTCAAAATAACCGCCGTTCACTTCCAGATAAGGAGGAAGCACTACACTAAGATCACCATCAGGTTCCACTTTGTCCACTTTTACATGAAAATTCAAAGGCTCCGATTGTTTGAGATTTACTGCACCATTTATGTGCAGATTATTTTTTTCCTTACTGAAAACAGCACCGGTCAGTCGGATAATGGCTGAATCCGCACGTTCTGTTTTTACAAATCCGTCAAGTGAATGCCCCAGTAAAAGCTTTGCTCCTTTTTCATTCTCAATGTATATTTTCGCATCTGTTATAGTAATTCTTTTAATTGTTTCCAGTTCACCTGCCCACTTGTTTGAATTAAATGCCAGCACGGTTTTATTCTGCCCGTTTCCTGACATTTTTTTCCTGTTTCTTCTTATTGTAATAACAGGGCTCTCCATTACAAGTTCATTGGCGATTTTACTTGGAGCAAACCTGTATAGCAAAAGTTTGAAAATATTATACCCGATTCTTACATCCTTGACTTCCAGTGTATAAACCGAATCTTTCGGTACAATAATAACATCTTTAAGCTGCACATTTCTTACTCCTGCCTTCAAATCTCCGATATCGGAACTTGATGCAAGGTATGGCTGCATCTTCTGCAGAATAATAGTTCGGATTTTTTCATTGGCCCTCATAGTGCGCCATGCGCCGTACCATCCAAAAAATACAACGCAGAACACAATAAACAACACAAGGACCCATTTTCTTGTCTTCATAAATTTCTATCTATATTGATCATCCCATAAATAACTAATTATTTTCTAAACCCGGGGAAATGACAAATTAATAAATAACTTTAGAATCTGTCCCCATACAAAACCTCAAAATTTTGAATAATTTTCATGCCGGGTAAAAAAAAGAGGCTTATGCCCCCCTTACACACCTCTATAGGAATTAGACGTCCTAATCTGTACTCCGGTTCCCGATTAATCTACTCAGATGGAAATTACTAATAGGTCTTCACTTCAACTGTTCACTTACCTTACCAAAACGCCTCTCTCTTTTCGCATAGCTGATTATGGCCATGTACAGATCATTTTTTGAGAACTCAGGCCAGAAAACATCGGTTATATAAAATTCAGTATATGCAAGCTGCCACAATAAAAAATTGGATATCCGCATCTCACCGCTGGTTCGGATCAGCAAATCAGGATCAGAAATATTTTTTGTATAAAGGTGATCCGAAAATATCTGCCCGTTTATTTCCTTAGGGTCAATTTCACCCTCTACAGCCTTTTCCGCAATTGTTCTTACTGCATTAATTATTTCTTCTCTTCCTCCGTAATTTAATGCAAGATTAAGCTTTAATCCTGTATTATTTTCAGTTGCTTTTATACCCTCTTTCATACTTTTAGACGCTTCTGCGGGCAGTCCGTCTATATCTCCCAGCACATTAAGTTTAACATTATTTTTTATAAGATCTCTTATTTCCCTGTTTAAAGTCTGAATCAGCAGTTTCATAAGAGCATTAACTTCTGTTACAGGTCTTTTCCAGTTTTCCGTTGAAAAAGTATAAAGGGTCAGAGAATCAACACCGAGTTTCCCGCATTCCTCAACTACCATGCGCACAGTTTTAACTCCCTCTCTGTGCCCTGCAACTCTGGGAAGCATTCTCCTTCTGGCCCATCTGCCGTTACCATCCATAATTATGGCTATATGCCCGGGAATCAATCCTTGTTGTTTTATTTCCTCTATCTTTTTCTGTAAATTTATACCCACTTTTCTACTGCTGCTCCTTTTATTTAACTTGGAAAAGTACAATTTATCGCATAAAATGTCAAGGTATTATTTTTAATTCTTGCACCCCCCGAAAAATCGGTTGATGAACATGCAGTAAGGTCATTAAAATAAATGGAGTTAAAAGGCATAAATAAACTGAAAAAGGTTCTCCGATTTGTTATATTAAATTGACAAACAAAACTATAACAAACAAAAAGGAGAACCTTATGTCAAATAATAAACAAATTA
>Ga0190359_1000968_pt1 | contig 18798 bp, 17 predicted proteins | sample 48721823_MG_FD_161269 | JGI IMG/M metagenome (GOLD analysis project Ga0190359, IMG submission 161269) | Hydrothermal vent microbial mat bacterial communities from Southern Trench, Guaymas Basin, Mexico - 4872-18-2-3_MG | ecosystem: Environmental > Aquatic > Marine > Hydrothermal vents >... | reverse complement strand
TAAAAGACCCAAGTTTGTGATAAAAATAAACGTAATGATAAAAACAAAAGCTTTGAGACATGATTTCTTCATAAAAACCTCCTTTTTTCGTTATTATCAATATTATCAATAATTATTGAGAGAATGCAAATCAAAGAGAGGGCCAGTTAAGGCTTTCCTTCCAGAGATCTCAACATTCCCTTATACGCGCTTGTACCAGTGGAGAATGCTTGATGATTATCTTATTTTTCTTGACATTGAGGGCTTAAAAAATTAGTCTCAAGTTAGATAACAAATATTAAATTTGATATATCAAGGAGATATTTTAATGGGAAAAAGTAACTGGAAAAAGCCACCCAAGGAGTGGAAAGCCAAGACAAGAGCAGCGCATGTCGGCTATGACCCGTTTTTAAGCATGGGGGCTGTGCGGCCTCCTATTTTTGCGGTATCAACTTTTTCCACTGAAGATGCGGAAAAACTGGAGCATATGTTTCGAAGGTCTTATGGCTTCGAAACACCCTTGTCTCCGGATGAAGAATGGCCTATTTATACCAGAGTATCAAATCCTAATTTTATCATGCTTTGTGACCGTATTCAGTGCCTGGAACAGGGAGCTGAGGATCCTACGGCTGTTTATTTTCCGAGCGGGCTTTCAGCCATATTCACCACAGTGCTCACATTATGCAAGCCCGGAGATACATTGATTTTCGGATACCCTGTCTACGGTGGCACAGATCATCTGCTGAGGCATCATGTTCCGGAGAGACTGGGTATTAATGTGGTTCCTGTGGATGCCACTGATTTGAATCAGGTGGAAGATGCCCTGAAAAAACATGCGGATACAGTAAAAATGCTTTTCATTGAGACTCCAGCCAATCCGAGTTTAGCCATGGTTGACATTCAAAAGGTGGCGGACCTCATCCATCAGAACTCAGATGGTCTTTTGGTTGTGGATAACACATTCATGTCTCCCATTTTACAGCATCCGTTTATGCACAGCGCTGATATCGTTGTTTATTCAGGAACAAAGTCTATAGGGGGGCATTCTGACTTGATTGCCGGCTTTGTGATAGACAGGGATAAAAGAAGAGCTTTTAGAGTCCAGTCGGTTCGTGTAAGCACAGGGCCCACCCCGTCTGCTTTTGATGCGTGGCTTCTTTTCAGATCTATGGATACTCTGGAAGAAAGAGTGCTGAAGGCCCAGAAAAATGCAAAAAAAATTGCTCGATTCTTAAAGGAACATAATAAAATCGAACGGGTAATTTACCCTGATTTTTATGATAAAAAGAGCTCGGAATGGGAAATTTTTCAGAAGCAGTGCGAAGGCCCTGGCTCCATGATCACATTTGATCCCAAAGGAGGAAAAAAGGAGGCATATACTATTCTTAACAGCCTTCATATATTTGGATTAGCCGTTTCTCTGGGCGGAGTCGAATCCCTGGCAGAAAGCCCCTGGTTTCATACTCATATGGATGTCTCAGATGAGGATAAAAGAAAATCCAGGTTCAATCCCCAGACTGTAAGGCTTTCCGTAGGCATCGAAGACGCGGATGATTTATGTAATGATCTGGATCAGGCACTGGCGAAGATTTGATTTCATTCATATCGGAGTTATGCAACAGGATTAGAAAGGGCGGTTTACGAGAATTTGGCCTACGGAGTCATCCCAGCCAAGATGACTGGCAGCTGTCTCATTGAAAATGAGAGCTAGTTTTCAGTCAGTTGCAATAGTCTGGTCAAAATTTTTTTCCTATAAAAAACGGTTTTCAATAAATTTATTGTTATACTTGATTTTCAATGATTTTTCATTTTGGTACGGATCAGATCTTATCAAATAAAATAAGAATGCCGATGATAATAAAAATGGTGCCCCCGCTGTATCTTATGACTTCAGGTTTGATATACTTGCTCAACAACGCACCCAGCAGAACTGAGATGATGGTCACTATGACATACGCTGATACCGATCCAAGCCAAACACTGATCGGTTTGCCGGTTTTTGCTGCCATGCTCATTCCCACTAGCTGGGTCTTGTCAGCCAATTCAGCAGCGAATATCGCCCAAAATGTCGCTATAAAGACTTTGAGGTTCATGATGACACTCCTTTTAATGATCGCATTAACCGCAGAAACAGCATACAGGATTTGTATATAAAACGTCTACTCAAATCAGGAAGGGTTTGAAGAAAATAATAAAGGATTCACTCTTAAAGCAAGCCTGGATCTGAAAAGATGTTCAGGCTTTATGTTTACAGGAAGATTTCTTTGGAAGTTGGATTCGGCCCTAATTTTTCTATTTCTTTTGTGTATTCATTGGTGACTTTGGCAAACCTGGTGGCTTCGGAAGCAGAAACCCACCAGAGACCTATGCGCTTTTTTTCTAAACCTAGTGTATCAAAGATGCTGTTCAGCATGACATATCTGCGGCGTGCGTTGTAGTTGCCTTTTTGATAATGACAGTCACCGGGGTGACACCCCATCATCATGACTCCATCCGCGCCTTTAATAAAAGATTCGAGTACAAAGAGAGGGTCTATTCTGCCGGAACACATGACTCTTATAGTTTTGAGAGAAGGCGGGATTTTCATCCTTGAAGTGCCGGCAAGGTCCGCTCCTGTATAGGAACACCAATTACAGAGAAATCCAATTATATTTGGAGTAAATTTATCATTCATTTTAATGGCCCCTGTTCTTTTATTTTATTATTGTTCTCCGATTGTCTTGAATTCTTCTTCTTTATATGTGCCCTGCGGAGCAGGTTCTTCAATGTCTTTTCCAGGAAAGTAATTAAACACTTTCTGAAGAGAAGACCCGACTTTTGAGAACACAGTAGCTACAGGAATATTTACGGGACATACATCAGAACACATCCCGCAGTTCACACATGATACAGCCATATGAGTCATTCTTCCGAGATGGAACAACAGATTTCCAGTGGGGACTTTAAGGCCGCCTTTATTCTTAAGGTCGAGGCTCAAGCTGGCAGAGTGGTATTCATGGGTTTTTGCATCAAAGTCGCATAAGACGCAGTAGCAAATGGGACATACATGGCTGCATCCGTGGCATCCCAGACAAGGTGCAAAGATATTTATGAGGGATTTTAATCCTTCCCCTTCTTTGCCTGTTTCCTTAAAAAATTTCTCTCTGAGTTCTTCTCTTTTTTTCCTGAATTCATTTATTTCCTTTGTTTCGATTTCTTCCGAAACCGCACTTCCTTCAGCATGTTTTGCGAACTCCTCTCCTTTGGGGGAGTTGAGAAACAGAATGAATTCTTTATCAAGGTCTTTGTTTCCTAGAGCAGCAACCGTTATATCCGCATTTATGGGGAGGAAATTTTCACAGAATTGACAGGTTTCCCGTGTATCAGGAGAGATTTCCGCTTTTTGAACAGATGTCCAGTATTGGGATACTATTTTTTCCTGATTTTTATCTCCCATTAGGTTCAGACTGAGGACTCCACCGCAGGTCGGACTGATAATAAGGAAATTTTCAAGATCGCCTTGAGCCCTTTTTACAAGCTCTACAAAGGCTCTGAGTTCACAAGGTCTGAGCACAGCAGCGATAGGCTCCTCTGTTTTACCGAGTAATGTAAAACTGGAAAGAGCTTTTCCAGCATTGACCGGCATAAAAGGGTACAAAGGAACCGCATCCTTGAATTCATCAGGACTGGTTATCAGTGAATAGGATATGGCGCCGTTGTCATCCATTTTTTTCAGAGTGAATACGCCGTTGATTTTTTCTTTTTCTAGAAGGGATTTCAAAAAGTCAAACAGGCCCTCTTCAACATTCTTTTTAATTTTAATCGCTTTAGCCATTTTATTTTACCTCCTCAGTCGCTTTCTCTTCACATTCATTGGGGGTTTCTACTTCGCAGAATTCGTCTTCTTTAAAGATCTGCAAAGGCAGTGGATCCTCTCTGTTCAATCCGGGAACATAATCAAATTGTTTTTGAGTCTTGTCTCCGACCATACTAAACAGTCGGCCTACTGGAATGGAAACAGGACAGGCATCTTCACAGGCACCGCAGGCGACGCAGGAGAGAACCATATGGGACATCCGCCCTATATGAAAGAGCATGGTGTTGAGAGGAAATCTCAAGGCTCCTTTCTCTCTGGATTTTTTCAGGTAAATTTCGGGTTTGAAATTTATCATCTGCGAATCAAAATAGCACTGCTGGCAGTAGCATATGGGACATGCGTTCATGCAGTTGTGGCAGTTAATGCACTTGTTCAGTTCATTAAAAAAGCCGTCTGGATTTTTTGTCTTTTCCTGCCATTCCTTGAGGAAGGATTCTCTTTTTTTGGTTTTTTCCTTGACCAGTTTCTCTTTTTCTGTCTTCCATTTATCAAGAGAATCTTTGGATTCAAAGCCAAGTTTTTCCAACAAATCATTTCCTTCCGGAGAATTGGCAATCAGAGTGACTTTGTTATTCTCTCCCAGCAGCCCTATATGCAGGTCAGGGCCGGTCCCGTCCATCAGGCTGAACCGATGGCAGTTCTGGCATGCAGGCCTTAGGGATTCACTGATTTCCCATTTTTCTGATATTTTTTTAAAAGAGTCCGCGATTTTTTTTGGGTCGTTCATATAGTCTGCGAGGGGCATGGCGCCGGGACAATCAATGGTTATGAGAGTCATATTATCAAGATCTACTTGATGCAGTTTGAACAGTTCAATGACTGCCCGGGCTTCACACGGCCTCAACAAAGCCGCTATTTTAAGGCCAAGCTCTCCGTTTTTTGAAAAGCTGGATAGAGCCCTTCCTCCCTGGACGGTCATAACAGGAGGCAAAGGATCAGCTATATCAAATAGAGATTCATCCTGAAGCAGAATCCATGAATAAGCATCTGTATCAGGAACTTTAGCAGGAATCAATAGGGCATCAAAGATATTTTCTTCCAATGCCTTTTTAAAAATATTGAAAACAGTATCTTTAATGCTTTTTTCAACAGGCAGAGATTTTCCTTTGTTAGGATAATTTTTTGTTTCTTTCTGATTGTTACTCATTTGTTTCTCCTTATGATATCCAACTGTTTAACGCAGAGCTTCCATTACTTCCTGGTAGAGTTGGTAGTAGGTGAAATGTTTGGAACGAATAGCTCCTGAAGGACAGCTTCCCACACAGCTCCCGCATCCTCTGCAGATGGCCTCGTTGACAACAGAAACACCTTTGAAGGGATCGTAGCTGATGGCTCCGTAGAAACACACAGAAAGGCATGTCTGGCATCCTGTGCACAGGTCTTCTTTGATTTCTGAGACTTTAACTTCCGGTTTTACTTTTCTGCCCGGAATCAAGCTGGAGAGTATTTTTCCTGAAGTCGCATGTGATTGGGTCATGGATTCCGGTATGTTTCTCGGTCCCAAGGCGCAGCCTGTAATATAAACTCCTTCCATAGGAGTCGCCACTGGGTCCAGCATTTCATGAAGCTCTTTAAAGAAACCGGATTTATCAAGGGGGAGATTCAATAATTCGGCCAGGTGGGATGTGTCTTGAGAAGGAACCATAGCCGGAGCGATCACAACCATATCGACTGAAACTTTATCTGCCTTGTCGTTGTTTCTGTATTCCACTTCAATTTTGTCTCCGGATTTTTTTATTTTCTCAACCTCATCCATTCTTATAAATTCAACGCCTTTTTCTTTGGCCTGGTCAAAGTAGGATTGATCTTGTTTGTGGGGCAGACATAAGTCCATATAAAGTTCCTTGACGTCCACATCAGGGAGATTGTCTTTAAGGTAGTGGGCGAATTTTAAGGTGTACAAACAGCACACTTTGGAACAATAGCCTTTTTCTTTTCTGCCCGCGCAGTGAACGAGAGCAACTGATTTGGGCTTTTTGCCGTTTTTTAATTCTATTTTTTCAGAATGGATCATTTCTTCAAATTCCAAAGCGCTTACCACGTTTTCGATTTCTCCATATCCGTATACAGGATTTTCCTTGAGGTCAAACATCTCAAAGCCAGTGGCCAGGACAACGGCTCCCACTTTAATTTCTTCTTCTATTCCTTCTTTATTTTCCTGGTTGCTTTTAACAACCGCTTCGAAATTGCCCAGAAAACCACGGACTTCTTTTACATCGCTGGATGTGTAAACATGAATATTTTCGTTGTTTTCGACTTGCTCGATTTTTTCTTTTACCAGTTTTATTTTTGAGCCTTGATGAGGGAGAATCTGGGATAATTTGCCAGCCATTCCCCCTAGGGAATCTGTTTTTTCAACCAAATGGATTTTTCTATTGGGGCCGGCTAAAGAAAGACTGGCTTCGATTCCTGAAATGCCTCCTCCTATAACCAGGACGTCTACATTGATTTCGAGTTCCTTTTTCTTAAGTGGGTCGTGAAACAAAACTCTATGGACTCCGGCTTTAATGTATTTAATGGCTTTTGATGTAGCCTCTTCTTTATCCGGAATCATCCAGGCGCATTGTTCCCGAATATTAACCATTTGGAATAGATAAGGATTCATACCAGCTTCTTCACAGACTTTCATAAATGTGTTTTCATGTTCTTTGGGAGAACAGGCAGCAACCACTACATGGGTTAATTCTTCTTTTTCTATGTCTTCTTTGAGAAATTTTTTTCCGTCATTGGAGCATAATAAAGAGTATCTTTTGACGGTCTTTACTTCACCCATGGAGGACAGCTCTTCAATGACTTTATCGATGTCTATCCTTTCCGGAATATTCGGGCCGCATTCACAAACATAAACTCCAATCTTTTTATTCATTTTTTAATCCTTGGTAATTAATTTCAATTATCTGATTCAACCTTACTGTAAAAGAGATAGTATCCTCCCGGCCGCTGCTTCAGCCTGGGAAACTGAGTCGGGGATATCTTTAGGTCCTTCAGCACACCCTATGATAAAAATACCTTCTTTCTCTGAATCAATGGGGCTAAGATTCTGATCCTGGGTTGAGAAAAATCCCATTGAGTCTTGGCTTATCCCGAGTACTTTGGCCAGGTCTTTAGTTCCCTTTGACGGGATCATTGCAGGGGAGAGAATGACCATGTCAGATTTGATAGAATCCCTTTTTCCATTGCTGTGAGTATAAATGATTTCAAGATTTCCGTTGTTTCCTTTGACCTCTACATCTTCATAGCGGATAAAGTCAATTTTTTTACTGAGTTCCTCGTAAAATCTCTGATGTGATTTTCCTGGAATACACAAATCTGTATGGAATTCATGGATTTCTGCTTCAGGTGCTTTATCTTTGATAAAATGGGCGAATTTCATTGAGTACATACAGCAAACTCCTGAGCAGTATCCTTTTTCTTTTCTTCCTATACAGTGAATGATCCCAGCAGATTTTATGGGTCTCTCTTCTCTTAAAGTCAGCTTTCCTTCCGTGGGTCCGTTCTGTGCATACAGTCTTTCAAACTCCATGGCTGTGTAGACATTTGGGTGTTTCCCGTATCCGAATTGAGCAAGGCCGCTCACATCAAACTGATCAAAGCCAGTGGCTACAATTATGGCCCCTACCTCCAGGTTAATTGTTTCATCTTTTTCTGTGAAATCAATAGCGCCGAATCCGCAGGCTTGTTCACAGGCATTGCAGCCCTTTTTCTTTCCGTTTAAACGGAGACAGTTATCGGCGTCAATGGCAGGTACATTCGGGAGAGCACCTGGGCAAGCCACAGCGATAGCTTTTTTTTGAGACATCCCTTGTTCGAATTCATTGTCTAGACTGACCGGACAGGGATCATAGCAGGCGCCGCATCCGATGCAGTTGATAAGACTGACATATCTGGCTTTTTTCCCTATTTGAACTTTGAATTCACCGGCAGAGCCTTCGGTTTTTTTGACTTGGCTCAGAAGATATAGAGTGATATTTTCATGCTGAAGAACTTCCTGTTGTTTTGGTGCGAGCATACAGGTAGCGCATTCCATATTGGGATAGACTTCTTCGAATTTAATAGTCTGGCCCCCAATCAGAGAATCCTTTTCAACAAGATGCACTTTCATTCCCGCGTCAGCCAGAATCAGGCTTGCTTCCATCCCAGCAACCCCGGATCCTATGACCAATACATTTTGATTTTTCATTTTCTTTTCCTTTTCTTATACTTTAGGATTACTTGTTAGGGGATTGGGGCCTAGCTTAGAAATATCCTCGGCAAATTTGTTCACTACTTCTGCATAACGCTTGCCTTCAGATGCGGATATCCAGGACAGCTGGATTCGGTCCGGCTCGAGATTTAGGACTTCGGCTATTTTTTTTAGCAAGGCGAATCTCCTTCTGGCATAATAATTGCCCTGCTCATAATGACAATCTCCAGGATGGCATCCAGCCACTAACACTCCATCAGAACCCCAGAGAAGGGCAGACAGCACTAAATTGGAATTCACCCTGCTGGAGCACATGACTCGAATAACGGAGAGGGAGGAATCAACATCTGTTTTGCTTGAACCAGCTAGGTCAGCACCGGCATAAGAGCACCAGTTACATAAAAAACCGACTATATTAGGTTTGAACTTCTTTTCCATATTATTATCCTCTTCAAATTGCTTTTAGAGACGATTCTTACTGATGTAATATTTTTAGAAAGAATGAAAAAATTGTGGATGTTAAAATTGAATTTGAGCGGTATGTTTTCCTTCGGCATCTGTATTACAGAACAATAAAGTTTTTCCAGTCCTTTCTGCCCAGGCTTTTACGTCTTTGGGAAAAGATTCGCAGTCAGCCACCACTTCTAATATATCGCCAGGCTGCAGCTGAGGAGCCATAGAGGCGACTTTTAGAATAGGTTGGGGACATTTAAGGCCCATTGCATCAAGAGTTTTTTGTGCCATTTTTTTCTCCTTTTAAAGTTTATTGATGTTTAAAATGAGAACGTCAAAGTGGCGTCTTTGATCTCATTTATAAATGTGGTTGCACCAATGATTTCGACACCATCTCTGAAATCTTCTTTTTTTAGGTCTTTTGCTTCCAGAGCAAGTTCACAAACATAAATTTTTCCGCCAAGGCCTACTAATCCGTCATACAACTCTTTAAGTTCCGGTAAGCCTTTGCCTTTCATCTCCTCTATCTTCCCTTTAACCATTGCCGGAGCGCCACCTGGGCAGAAAAAGATAACCACATCATCTCCTGATGCGGCTGCAGATGAGCCTAAAATGAACGGCGGGAAAACATTTACTGGTTCTGAACCGTTAACCGTAATCGCTAATTTAGCCATATAAACCTCCTAAAATTTAATATATTTAGATTTGATTAACAACAGAGCAAAATTGAAATTCATTTTAGTAATTGAGTGATCTTTCCTATTTTATCTTTTTCTTTTAAAAAATAACATCTTAAATTACCATTTTTTCGAAAATCAACAATTCCCGAATATTTTAATATATTGAGGTGTTGAGATATACTGGGTTGAGTGGCATTAAAAAGGTCTTTGATTTCATTGACGCATAGTTCGCCTTTCAACAGTTTTTCCACAATAACGAGGCGAATGGGATGACCAAGAGCTTTAAGAATTTGGGCTTGTTTTTCTCTATTCATATTATTTATTAAATGACAAAGTTACTATATAAGCATATAAACATAACCTTATATTATATTTGAAGACTTTTTTCAATAACTTTTTTTTTTGTTTTCTTTTCCCTCTAAAGATACCACAAATCCATAGCAAAATTTCCATTGATTTCTCAGTGGATTCCTTTTAAAATTTGGCCGTTCATCATTAACCTGACCTATTCATAAAAAAATGGCGATGAGCATTTTTTTGTTTTGATATCAAGGAACTGCATACTTTTTAAAAAAATGACAACTGAAATATTTTTATTTGTTTTTACTTTCATTTTAATCGCCATTTTTTTACCATATAGGCAAGCCGATGTCACTGCATCTGCTTTGTTACAGGGTACTCGCGGGGAAGGACCACAGCTTCGCACCCTGTGCCTCGCATCTGCAGCAACCTCGACTTGTTCATCATCCTGGTTAATAAGCTGGAAAGGATAAGAGATATCCTCTTCAAAGGGAGGAAAAAATGAAAATAAAAGGATTTTTTGTGATTCTTGTTTTGGTGGTTATTATTGCATTTTTTGTTTATTTTATCGGCTCCGGAGAGAAAAAAATCATTGAGAATGAAATAGGTTCTTTTTCAAGCGCTAAAGAGAAACTTACAAAGACGAACATGTCCTCTTTAAAACGGGCTGTTGATTCTTATGCGGCTGAGAAGGGAAGTCTTCCGGATACACTTCAAGATATGAGGTTGGATATTCCAATAACAACAGGGAAACTGGATGCATGGGGGACTGAAATCAAATATGAAAAGCTATCTGGTGTAGAGTTTCGTTTGACTTCAGCCGGAAGCGACAGGACTTTTGGCACAGATGACGATATCATCGTCAGGTAAATATAGGAGGAAAAAATGAAGATGTTTATTGGTTCACGTTGGGTGGATAAGGAAAATAAAATACAGGTCCGTGATCCGTTCAATGGTTCTGTGATAGACACGGTGCCCAAAGCAGATCCGTATGATGTTGAACAAGCTCTGGAGGCTGCCCATACAGGTTTTGAAACAGCAAGGAAAATGACCGTTCATCAGAGAGCTTCCGTCTTATATAAAACAGCAAGGTATGTTTCTGAAAGAGAAGAGGAGTTTGCCACTCTTATTGCAAGAGAAGGTTCAAAGACCATCCGTGAAGCCCGGAAAGAAACTCAAAGATGTGTCAACACACTTACGGTGTCTGCAGAAGAAGCCAAACGCATTCTTGGAGAGACAATCCCTTTTGATTCGTTCCCTGGAGGAGAGAAAAGAATCGGATATTACTACCGCTTCCCGGTGGGAGTTGTGCTGGCTGTAACTCCTTTTAATGACCCTTTGAATTTGGTTGCCCACAAAATTGGCCCGGCAGTGGCCGCGGGCAACAGCATCCTTTTGAAACCAGCCACATTGACTCCTCTCTCAGCCATTAAATTGACTCAGTCTCTGCTGGAATGCGGGTTGCCTCCTGAAGTGATCCAGGTTGTGACCGGATATGGAAATGAGATAGGGGACTCTCTTGTTTTTGATAGAAGAGTGCGTATGATTTCGTTTACAGGAGGCGTGGAAGCGGGAAAACAGATTACCCGCAAAGCAGGCATAAAGAAGATCGGAATGGAACTTGGTTCAAATTCTCCGGTTATCGTATGGAAGGATGCTTCAGAAGAGAGGGCTGTGGAATCCTGTGTCTCCGGTGCGTTCTGGGCAGCAGGTCAAAACTGCATTGGAGTGCAGAGGATATATATCCATGAGGAGCTCTATGATTCTTTTAAAAATAAATTTGTCAAAAGGACCGGGGAATACAAGATAGGCGATAAGTTAAAGGAAGACACAGACATGGGGCCCATGATTACAGAGGAAGAAGCTGTGCGTGTTGAAGAATGGATTCATGAAGCTGTCTCCATGGGAGCTAAAGTGTTGTGTGGAGGGAAGCGTAAAAATGCGCTTTTTGAGCCCACGGTTTTGGAAAAAGTCCCGGAAAAAGCCAAAATATATCGAGAAGAGGTGTTCGGTCCGGCTGTCAATCTCTTTTCCGTATCCGATATGCAGGAGGCGGTTGAGAGAGCCAACAGCCTTCCCTTCGGGCTTCATGCCGCTGTCTTTACCAAGGATATTGATCTGGCTTTTAAAATAGCGTATGGTCTGGATTGCGGTGGAGTTATGGTGAATGATTCCACTGATTACAGATTAGATTCTATGCCTTTTGGGGGGATAAAGAATTCCGGATTGGGGAGAGAAGGGATCAAGTTTTCCATTCAGGAGATGACAGAGCCCAAGACCATCTGCTTTAACCTGGAATAATTCCATAAGATAAATCATTAATTTTGTAGAGGAGTGTATAAACTACAGGCACAGTTTGTGCTCCCTTCAGATTTTTAACGCTATTCTTCTTCGTTTTTCTCGGCTGCTGCGTAACTCCCTATAAATGTTAGGAGGGAATGGGAAAGGGATTCGTCACCCGTTCGATCCCCCAGCGTGGGATCTCACTCCCATTCGGGCTTCGCTCTCCTCTAAAGAGGAACCATGCCCGCTCAGCCCTCATAGTGGATTCCTCATCCCATGCCCTTCTTCCCTTTAATAGCCTCGACTCGTGAATAACCAGGATCGACTTCCTGCATTCGAAGGCTAAATCTTCAATGTCGCTTCAACCGTGCCTGTATTTTTAGACGCATTTTAAAATTGAAATATCAATCTCCTAGCTTAGTGCTTGGATTAATTATCTTAATAGAGGCCGAGTAGCTTAGGAAGCCATTCGCTGAACCATGAAAAATAAGTGATCAGCATGAGCGCAGCGACCATCACCGCATAAAAGGGAAGAAGGGATTTTGTGACTTTGGTTATTGTGGTCTGCCCTATTCCGCATCCCACGAACAAGACAGAACCGACTGGTGGTGTGCAGAGTCCTATACAAAGATTAAACACAAGCATGATTCCAAAGTGAAGGGGGCTCATGCCGAGTCCGGTCACAACAGGAAGGAGAATAGGAGTGAAGATAAGCACAGCCGGAGTGATGTCCATGAACGTGCCCACAATAAGAAGCATCAGATTTATCATCATCAGGATGATGAATCTGTTATCTGTTATCCCTGTCAGGCCAGAACTTATATTCTGGGGGATATTTTCATAGGACAGGATCCAGGACATGGCTCTTGAGGTTCCAATCAATAGCATGACCACAGCGGTGGTCTCTGCTGTTTTCAGAAGGATACGGGGGATCTCCGGAATGCGGATTTCTTTGTATATGAGGACTGAAAGGATAAAAGAATAAATAACGGCCACAGCGCTGGCTTCAGTTGCCGTGAACATGCCGGTTATGATGCCTCCGATGACAATAATGACCAGCAGAAGGCTTGGAACGGCTGAACAGAATTTTTTCAGGGCTGTAAAGAATTTTTCTCTGTTCCCGACCGGGAATTTTTTTATAACAGCTATCACAGAACAAGCCGCCATCAGGCCTAAGCCTACCAGAATTCCTGGAAGATATCCGGCAACAAAAAGAGCAGCTATAGAAATCCCCCCGCTTGCAAGGGAATAGACAATAAGAACATTACTGGGAGGAATAAGAAGACCGGTGGTTGAGGCCGTTACTGTGAGCGCCGTATTGAAATTTTTATCATATCCTTCTTTGTTCATGACAGGGACCATGAAACCGCCTATTGCTGATGTGGCTGCGACAGCAGAACCGGATAGGGAGCCAAAAAGCATGCATGCGAGGACATTGACATAGGCAAGGCCCCCAGGGAACATCCCTACCACAGCTTTGGCAAAGTCAATGAGGCGTCGGGCAATACCCCCTCTTCCCATAAACTGTCCGGATAGTATAAAAAAAGGTATGGCTATGAGTGCAAACCGGTTGATTCCGCTGGTCATCTGCTGGGCTACGGTAGTGAGGGCAGGGACCGGATTTATTGTAAACAGCATGGTCAGTATAGTTGAAAGAGCGATGCTCACAGCAATGGGGACATTGAGTGCAAGGAGGATTATGAAACTGAGAATGAGTATGATAACAGAGATCTCCATGAATTCATTTCCCCGATTTAAAAAATTTAAAGAGGCAGTTCATCTTTTTTGTCTCTGTGTGACAGGATGGCTTTGTCTTTATCTTTAATGGAAGCTGTGATGAATCCTATGGAATAGAGGATGATCAGGACTCCTGAAACAGGTATAACGGAGTAAACATACCCCATCGGTATCCCTACGGCCGGTGATATCTGATTTAATTTAAAGGCCAGGATGACCAATTTCATGCCTCCCGCAACCATTATAAAGAGAGCAAAACCAAGGATGATAAGATTTACAATGACTTCCAGAATCTGTCTTTTCAGTCCCTTTAGCTTAGATGATAAAATGTCTATTCCCAAATGGGCTTTTTTATAAAAGGCGTAGGCTGCTCCCAGTATGCTGACCCATATGAGAAAAAAACCCGCCACTTCTTCAGAAAAAGGACTCGGTTTCCTTATAATAAATCTGGTAAATACCTGCCAGCTGACATCCAGGACCATAAGGCCCATTAAGAGGGAAACAAGAGCGCCGGTGATTCTGTTTATTTTCTGAATAAAATTTGGCATGTGCGGATTCTTTTTGTAAATTTTTTTATTCCATCTCCTTTATTTTATTTATCAGTTCAAAGATTTGAGTACCTCTATACGAATCATGTAGCTTTTCTGCGGACCGGATGAAAGCCGCTTTATCAGGATATATGATCGTGACCCCTGCTTTTTTGACTTCTTGAAGAGCTTCCTGGCAGGCTTTATCCCAAAGTTTTCTCTGGAAATCCACGGATTCATCAGCGGCCTGCTGCAGCCATGTCCGTTCTTGAGGGGTGAGATGGTCCCATACTGCAGTGCTTATCAAGAGTATGTCCGGAACCGAGGTGTGTTCGTCCAGGGTGTAAAACTGACAGACTTCATAGTGGTGGGAGAGAAAGAAACTGGGTGGATTGTTTTCCGCTCCGTCGACAACCCCCTGTTGGAGAGCGGTGTATAGTTCACCCCATGAAATAGGGGTAGGAGAGCCTCCCAGAGCTTTGACCATGTTGACAGATGTCACACTTTTCATGACTCTGATTTTCAGACCTTTGAGGTCTTTCGGGGAATGTATAGGGATTTTTTTGGTATAAAAACTTCGGCTTCCCGCATCATAAAAGCACAAGCCGCGGAGAAAACATTCCTCTCCTGAAAGAAGCAGGGATCTGCCGATATCGCTTTTCAAAACATTCCATCTGTGTGTATCATCCCTAAAAACATAGGGGATGCCAAGGATTTTTATCTCAGGAACGAAGGATTCGAGAGGAGCTGTGGATACTTTAGCCATTGCCAGGCTTCCGATTTGTAAAAGCTCTATCAGTTCACGTTCTTGACCTAACTGTCCGCTCGGATATATTTTTATGGTCAATCTTCCATTTGATTTTTCCTCAACTTGTTCAGCCATAAAAGCCATGGCTTTATGAACGGGATGACTGGTATCCAGAACATGGGCGAGTTTAAGGATCCTGTGGCTTTTTTTTTGGCAGCATCCTGTAAATAGGAGAAAAATAAGGGAGAAGAAAAGAACCAAGGTGAGGGGGGAGTTACGCAAGCGCCGAGAAAAACGAAGTAGAATGGCGTTAAAAATCTGAAGGGAGCACAGGCCATATCTGAATTTCATGTCGGCTTGCCTGTAAGGTAAAAAAATGAACATCGCCGTTTTTTTATGAACAGGTCAGGACATTTGGTCTTGTTAGTCATGGCCCAGTTTAGTATGATTTCTGTATAACAAAATTCTTACGCCGAGTATACATGATTCAGATTTTGAAGTTCAAGTAATTATTCTTAAAAAGGATCGTGTGTATCGAAGAAAAGAGAATAAACAATGAGCGAGAAATTAACACTAAAAAAGCTTAAAAAATATAGAGGAAAAGAAGTCTGCCTTTCAGATTGGTTTGAGATAACCCAGGACCGTATCAATGACTTTGCAGAATGCACGGAAGACAGGCAGTGGATCCATGTGGATATCAAAAAGGCAGAAAAAAGCCCCTTGGGTGGAACTGTGGCTCATGGTTTTTTAGTGCTCTCCCTCATACCTTATTTGAGCCGGAAAAGCGAAATATTTTCATATGACTGTAAGATGATGGTTAATTACGGGATGAATAAAGTCAGATTCATCCATCCGGTCGGACCCGGGTCCCGGATAAGAAACAGGGCTTTTCTTGCAAGAGTTGAGAAAAGAGGATTCCGCCGAGTTCTGGCCTCTGTTCAAAATACGGTCGAGATAGAAGGGGAGGACAAACCAGCCTTAGTTGCGGAAGTCCTGGTTCTTTTCTATATATAAGCCAAGCTCAGTTTAATGTGACTTGGAAAATTATTCAACCTGGCTTATTCACGAGTCGAGGCTGTAAAAACCTTATGAAATTCAGGTGTGGACGTAGCGACATTGAAGATTCAGCCTTCGGATGCATGAAGTCGATCCTGGTTATTCACAAGTCGAGGTTGCTGCAGATGCGAGGCGCAGGGTATGAAGCTGTGGTCCTTCACCGCAAATACCCTGAAACAAAGCAGATGCTGTAAGATGGGCTCGCCTATGAAGGTAAAATATGGTTGCATAAAGTAAAATTATTACATGTACTAACGTAAGAAGTATGTTACCTATTCGTTTGGAATACCTCCTTTTGCTTCAAATTGCTTGATTCGTTTTTGCATTATGATGATATTTTTAACTGCGGAAAGTTTGTTTTACTTCCCTTGCGAAGATTTTCAAGTAAATTATTTCATGCATGCTTTTTAACCAAGGAGAAATAGGTTTATATTATTTATGTTTATGCCTGAAATTATGTCTTAAGCAGAATAATAGCCCCGTTTTGCGGCAAATTTTTACTTGCAAAAAAAGTTTAAAGGGACTACATTTCTTAGCAAGAGTATTAGCTTAAGGGCAATGAATAGCTTGGCTACAAAAAAATTATTGATGAACATGTTTTCTTGTTCTCATACTTCAAATCTTCCACTCTCGGACTTATATTTATTGTTTTTGTATTTACTACCCTATTAGCTTAAAGGATTGTTAATGTGAGGACAAAAAAATGACCGAAAACGAGAAAAAACATCAAGACCACCTTGAGGAATTGGTAGAAAAGCAAACCATTGAACTTCGTGAGAGTAAAGAGCGGTTCCGAAGCCTTTATGAAAATATGACTTTGGGTATGTACCGTACTACTCCAAGCGGTCAAATTATTATGGCTAATCCAGCATTAATCTCGCTCTTAGGGTATGATTCATTCGAAGAACTGAAAAAACGGAACTTAGAGGAAAGTGGATTTGAACCCGAATATCCAAGGGAAAAATTTAAGGAAGAAATCAAAAAAAATGGCAAAGTTCAAGGATTGGAGTCTAAATGGAAGAGACGTGACGGAACAAGTGTGTTTATCAGAGAAAGCGCAAAAGCTATTAAAGATGAGAAAGGAAACATTATATATTATGATGGCACTGTTGAAGACATCACAGAACGTAAAAGTGCAGAAGAAGCGTTGAGAAATAGCGAGGAGAAATACCGCACCCTGACTGAGACTTTACCTGATATTATATTTACATTGGATAAAAAAGGCAGATTTACTTACATTAGCCCGGCAGTTGAAAACATTGTTGGTTATTCTAGCCGGGGGTTTCTTGGGCATAATTTCACCGAAATTCTTGCCCCTGAGCACATAGATGCCACGAAGGACCGCTTTAAACGGGGTCTTTCCGGAGAGAAATTTCCCCTTATTGAAGTCGAGATAATGCACAAGAATGGACGGAAAGTCCCGGTAGAATATAATGTGACTTCACTCTTTGACAAAGATGGAAATATCATCGGCAGATTTGGTGTCGCCCGCGACATTACAGAGTCCAAGCGAATTGAAAAGATGCTGCGGGAGTCGGAAAGCCGGTACAGAACAATTTTTGAAAACACTGGAACCGCTACGATGATTATTGAAGAAGATAAGACAATATCCCTGATTAATAAGGAGGCTAAGAAGTTATATGGCTATTCCAAGAAGGAAATAGAGGGCAAGAAGAAGTGGACAGAATTCGTTGTAGAAGAAGATTTGGAAAAAATGAAGGGTTATCATGAACAGCGCAGGGTTGATTCGGCCAGTGTTCCAAAGAGGTATGAGTTCCGGCTCATTGACAAAAAGGGAAGCATCAGAGATATATTACTGTCAATTGATGTAATCCCAGGGACAAAAACGAGTGTAGCATCTCTCCTGGACATCACCAAGCGCAAGCAGGCAGAAAATAGGGCTAAGCACTTAAACCTCGTGCTTCATGCTATACGCAATGTCAACCAGCTCATCACAAGGGAAAAAGACATAAACAAACTGCTTAAGGGTGCCTGCAACATCCTGGTCAAGACCCGCGGCTATTATTACATCTGGATTGCCCTCCTGGATGACTCCGAAAAGCTCATAAAAACCGCAGAATCAGGTTTGGGCAAAAAATTCATACCGTTGCTTAAGCAGCTTAAGAAAGGCGGGATTCCCGCATGCGGCATTAAGGCACTGAAGCAGCCGGATGTGGTAGTAACCATGGATCCCACTTCGGAATGCTCCGACTGCCCGTTGTCCGGAATGTACGGCGGACGGGGAACCGTAACGTTCCGGCTGGAACATGAGGGCAAGATTTATGGACTTGCTTCCGTTTCCATTCCTGCTGAATTTGCTGCAGACAAGGAAGAGCATGCTCTGTTTAAAGAAGTTGTCTCTGACCTCGCCTTCGCCATTCACAATATTGAACTAGGACAGATACACAGACGTGATGTTGAGCAAATAAAGGCATCACTCAAGGAAAAAGAAGTGCTGCTGCGGGAAATCCATCACAGGGTGAAAAACAACATGCAGATCGTATCGAGCCTGCTCCGCCTTCAATCTGCGAAGGCCGAGGATAAAAAAACGCAGGAAATATTCAGAGAGTGCCAGAACCGTATCAGCACCATGGCCATCATACACGAGAAGCTTTATCAATCTAAGGATTTAGCAAAAATAAACTTTGCTCAATACATAGACAGATTGGCAGTTCATATTTATCATTCTTACGGTGTCGATTCAAATATTATTGCACTTAAGACTGATTTGGAGGAAGTTTTTCTTGACCTCAATCGGGCGATTCCATGTGGATTGATTGCCAACGAGCTTTTATCTAATTCAGTAAAGCATGCTTTTCCTGAAGGGAAAAAAGGCGAAATTTGCATAAAGCTTTATTCTGATAAAAAGGGTATGATTACTCTTGTCGTAAGCGATGACGGCATTGGTTTCCCAAAAGATATAGATTTTCGCAAGGCCTCCTCATTAGGGCTGCAGATGGTAAATGACTTAACCAAACAGATTGACGGAACAATTG
>Ga0190359_1000966_pt1 | contig 18820 bp, 15 predicted proteins | sample 48721823_MG_FD_161269 | JGI IMG/M metagenome (GOLD analysis project Ga0190359, IMG submission 161269) | Hydrothermal vent microbial mat bacterial communities from Southern Trench, Guaymas Basin, Mexico - 4872-18-2-3_MG | ecosystem: Environmental > Aquatic > Marine > Hydrothermal vents >... | reverse complement strand
ATGGGCATGGTCGAACGGCGCAGAAGTCTCCGGAACTCAGATTGAATGTTCCCTGAGCGACCCGCAAGGCGAAACTGGCAACTGGGAGGGGACGTTCGTTGAGCTTAACATCGAAGCAATCGAGCCCGAAGGGCACATAGATAGCTATAACCCGGCGTCAGATTCGGGAGACTTGGCTCTAATGAAGAACTTCCCTGATCAGGGATAGTAATAACCACGCCAGGAAGGATTCGAACCTTCGACCTTTGGCTCCGGAGGCCAACGCTCTATCCCCTGAGCTACTGGCGCGCGCACTCAAAGTTAGGGGCAATCGGGCGGGCTGTCAAGTCAGTCGTCAGCTATCGGCTATCAGTCGCCAGCAAGAGAGAAGCGATTAAGTCAGCTGCCAGGCCTGCCATCGCTGAAGCTATAGCGGGCAAGCCCTCCATAGGCGGGCAAGCGTCGGCAAGAAAAAGAGCGGCAGTCAATCGCAAAAAAAAGGCCAGGGCTCTTTTAGCCCCGGCCCAGCAAGTTAGGGGGGATGGGCAAGGGGGGGTGAAAGTAGTAGGGTTTCACCAACCCTTCCGGCAATGATAGACTGCGCGAAAGCGCATTTGTTCCAGCATTTCGCCGGAATATCCCGCACCGACCAGTACGCTGCGCATCTCCTACCTAGCCCCCTCTTCCGGCGGGCACCTGTTGCGGGCAGCTGATTCATTGTGCTAGAATTCTCCTGCGAGCCACGCGGCCGGTGCGGAAGCGCCAGGCGGGTGTGGGAAAATCGGATGGCCCGAGCGCCCACATAGCTCAGGAGGTAGAGCGCGTCCTTGGTAAGGACGAGGTCACCAGTTCAACTCTGGTTGTGGGCTGTACCTCATCACGCAGCTTCCCCCTGTTGCAGAACCCGCGGAAATATGAGATAATATTCGTTCGCGATTAGCTTGCGCTTTTGCGCGAGCGCCCGCGAGATATCTGTGTAAAAAGATTACCAAGGGGAACGAGAGAAGATGTCCAAGGAGAAATTCGTACGTGACAAACCGCATGTTAATGTCGGCACCATCGGCCACGTCGACCATGGCAAGACAACGCTTACTGCCGCTATGACGAAGGTCTTAGCCACCAAGGGCCAGGCGCAGTTCATCTCCTTTGACGAAATCGACAAGGCGCCGGAGGAGAAGGAGCGCGGCATCACTATCGCCACGGCACACGTGGAATACGAGAGTGACAAGCGCCACTACGCGCACGTGGACTGTCCCGGCCACAAAGACTACATCAAGAACATGATCACCGGCGCGGCGCAGATGGACGGCGCTATCGTGGTGGTTTCGGCCGCCGACGGGGCTATGCCCCAGACGCGCGAGCACATTCTGCTCGCCCGCCAGGTCGGCGTGCCCTGCCTGCTGGTCTTTCTTAACAAGACCGATATGGTCGACGACCCCGACCTTATCGACCTGGCCGAAGAGGATGTCCGCGACCTGCTGAACAAGTACGGCTTCCCCGGCGACGAGACGCCCATCATCCGCGGCAGCGCGCTGAAGGCGCTCGAGACCGACGGGAATCCGGAGGACCCGGCCAACAAGTGCATCCTGGAACTGGTGGAGGCGCTCGACGCTTACGTGCCGGAGCCGGTGCGCGACCTCGACAAGCCGTTCCTGCTCGCGGTGGAAGACGTGTTCTCCATTACCGGGCGCGGCACGGTGGCAACGGGCCGCATCGAGCGCGGCAAGGTGCTTACCGGCGACGAGGTCGAAATCGTCGGCCTTCGCCCCGACAACCGCAAAACGGTGGTCACGGGCGTCGAGATGTTCCGCAAGACCCTGGACGAGGGGCTCGCGGGCGACAACGTGGGCCTGTTGCTTCGCGGCGTTGAGCGCACCGGCATCGAGCGCGGCCAGGTTGTATGCAAACCGGGCAGCATTTCCCCTCATACGAAGTTTGAGGCCAAGGTATACGTGCTAAAAAAGGAGGAGGGCGGACGGCACAAGCCGTTCTTCACCGGTTATCGCCCGCAGTTCTATATGCGAACCACGGACGTGACCGGCATGATCAAGCTGCCTGAGGGCAAGGAAATGGTGCTGCCGGGCGACGAGGTAGACCTCTTCGCCGAGCTCATTGCCCCGGTCGCAATTGAGGAGGGGATGCGCTTCGCGATTCGCGAGGGCGGACGCACCATCGGTGCGGGAGTCGTCACGAAGATCATCGAGTAGGCGCTGCCGGTTCAATGGCCAAGAAGTCTACCAAAGCTAAAAAGGAAAGGCGCGTGCAGGTAATTCTTGCGTGCACCGAGTGCAAGTCGCGCAATTACTACACCAGCCGCAACCGCACCAATACGCCGGGCAAGCTCAAGCTCATGAAGTATTGCCGCCCCTGCCGCAAGCACACGCTGCATGCCGAAACGAAGTAACGCCGGCTTTGGCGGCGCGTCTTAGGCCCATAGCTCAATTGGCAGAGCATTGGTCTCCAAAACCAAAGGTTGTCGGTTCGACTCCGGCTGGGCCTGTTTCTGTTTACAGGATAACTTACGATGGCAAAAGATAACGGGAAAAGCGAGGACTCAAAAACGCGTCGGCGACAGCGTGCTGAAACCAACGCAATCACCCGCTACTTCCAGGAACTGAAGATGGAGTGGAAAAAGATAACCTTTCCTGAACGGAAGGAGCTTTACCGCTCAACGGTGGTTGTCTTCATCTTCACCGCAGCCGTCACCGCCATAATCTCGCTCTTTGACCTGTTTGTGACCAAGGTGTTCAGCTTTATCCTGCCGATCTAGGAGTAATCCGCCGGGATCTGAGATGCGCTGGTACGTTCTACATACGATGTCTGGTTGTGAAGAAAAAGTGGCTCAAACGCTGCGCCACATGCTCGAACACGACCAGCTCGACGAGAATATCGAGGAGATAGTCGTTCCTTACGAGTTGCGACTGGAATCGATAAAGGGCAAGAAGCGCACCGTTCCCCGCAAAATGTACCCGGGCTATGTCCTGGTACGGATGAATCTGACGAACCAGAACCGGCTGCTGCTGAAACAGGCGCAGGGGGTCATCGGCTTTGTCGGCAGCGCGAACGCACCCCAGCCCCTGTCAGAGGACGAGGTGAACGCCATCTTCGCCCGCATGGAGAGCGAAGAGCCGGTGCTGGAAACCTCGTACAAGGTGAACGACACGGTTAAGGTGCTCTCCGGCCCGTTCGCCGAAGCCATCGGGAAGGTCAAGGATATCGACGCCGAGAAGCGCAAGGTGAAAATCCTGATTTCCCTCTTCGGACGCGACACCCAGGTTGAACTCGACTTCGACCAGGTGGAGCCGTTTGAGCCGGAAGAAGGAGAAGCCCCAAAGGCATAATCGCAGAGGCATACGTATGGCGCGCAAAGAAATCCATAAAATCATCAAGGTCCACCTGAAAGGTGGAGGCGCCAGCCCCGCACCTCCCCTCGGCCCGGCGCTTGCCGCCGCAGGCATTCAGGTGATGGACTTCTGCCGGCAGTTCAACGACGCCACCCGCGAGCGCGCCGAAGAGACTCTGCCGACCGAGATAATCGTCTACAAGGACAAGTCCTGGGAATACAGGATTAAAACCCCCCTGACCCGCGACCTCGTGAAGAAGGAACTGGGGATTGACACTGCGAGTCCCGAACCCAACCGGGTGCGTGTCGGCGAACTGTCCCGCGAACAGCTGGAGCGCATCGCGCGCATCAAGCTCCCCGACCTGAATACTGACGATCTGGAGATGGCTACCCGCATCATCGCCGGCAGCTGCCGTCAGATGGGGGTAAATGTGGAAGGCTACTACTGGGAGATCGCAAAGGGCCCAACCAGGGCCCAAATTGACGCTGCCGAGAAGGCGGCTGCTGCCGCAGCCGCGGCCGCCGCATCCACTGAAGAGGAGGCCGAGGGGGCGCCCGCAGAGGTTTCGCAGGAGAAAGCGGAACCCGGAGGTGAGAAGGAGAAATAATGCGGCGCACCAAGTCCTATCTTATGAAAAAGGAGAAAATCCAACCGCTGGACGGTCCCGTCTCGCTGGAAGATGCCGTGCGCAGGATTAAGCTCGTCGCACGCGACTGGGAGAGCGTGGACGTTGCCGTCCGCCTTGGCGTTGACCCGCGCAAGGCCGACCAGAACGTCCGGAGCACTCTGGCCCTCCCGCACGGCACCGGCCGCACTCCGCGCATCGCAGTCTTCGCCAAAGGCGAGAAGGTTGCGGAGGCGCGCGACGCGGGAGCCGACCTCGTCGGCCTGGAAGAGATAATCGAGCAGGTGCAGAAGGGCATCATTGATTTTGACGTGGCCATCGCTACGCCCGACGTGATGAAGGATGTCTCCAAAACGGCCAAGATACTCGGCCCGCGCGGCCTGATGCCGAACCCCAAGAGCGGCACAACAACATTCGACCTGGCCACCGCAATCAAGGAGTTCAAAGCGGGCAAACTCAGCATCCGCGTTGAGAAGGCCGGGATTGTGCACATCCCCGTCGGCAAGGGCGCTTTTGAGGAACGGCAGCTAATAGAGAATATCGAACACCTGCTGTCGGAGCTCGTCCGGCTGAGGCCGGCATCCGCAAAGGGCCAGTACATCAAGTCTATCGCTGTTTCGGCAACGCAATCGCCAGCCGTCCGCGTGGACCCGCTTGGATTCTAGGAGGATTATCCGGATGCGGCGCAAACAGAAAGAAGGAGTGATGGAACGGTACGCTTCGGCGGTAGCGGAAGCGGGCTTCGCCATCCTGGTAGACGCCACGAGCGTCAACATCCGCGTCATGGACGAGTTCCGCCACCAGCTCGCCGAAAGAGGGGCAAAGACGATACAACTGAAGAACACGCTCGCTAAAATCGTCTTTGAACGCAGCGGGATGGAGGCGGTATGCGAGATTCTCGTGGGCCCCTCCCTGATGATCTGCGGCGCAGAAGATGTCGGAGCAGCCGCCAAGGTTATCCGCCAGTATCAGCGGGATTTCCGCAACGCCATTTTGCCGGTCAAGGGCATCTGGTTTAACGGCAAGCTGTATCCGGGCGAGGATTTCAAGACATTCGCGGAGCTGCCGACCAAGGACGAAGCGCGCTCGCAGCTCCTGGGAATCATCCAGGAGCCGGCCCGCCTGGTCGCGGCCCTTGCGATGGAGACGTACAGCCGGTTGGCGCGTGTGCTCAACGAATACGCATCAAAACAACCATCAAAACAACGATAACGAAAAGTCTATGCAGTTCTAAGGAGGAACTAATGGCTGACATTGACAAGATAATCGAGCAACTGGAGAAACTCACTGTTGTTGAAGTCAATGAGCTGGTCAAAGCGCTTGAAGAGCGCTGGGGCGTCTCCGCCGCCGTGGCGGTGGCGCCGGCAGCAATGGCTGCCGGCGGTGCCGGCGACGCTGGCGCAGAGGAGGAGAAAACCAGCTTTGATATCGTATTGAAGGACCCGGGCGATTCCAAACTTCAGGTCATCAAGATCATCCGCGAAATCACCAGCCTGGGCATCAAAGAAGCCAAAGAGCTGGCAGACAATGCTCCCAAGCCCATTAAAACCGGCGTCCCCAAAGAGGAGGCCGAGGGCCTAAGAGACCGCCTCGTTGAGGTAGGAGCGATTGTCGAATTAGCGTAGTTATCAAACAAACGGCGCGTGCGGGCTACGGGGTTTGCCCTGCGGCTCCGCACAATTAGTATCCGGGAGGTTGCTGCCTTGGCAAAGATTAAAGAGGACAGGTTCGCCATAAGTGACGTGCAGCCGTACCCGCTGCCGCCGCTCCTGGAGATTCAGACGAAGTCCTACGAATGGTTCATCTTCGAAGGACTCGACGCGGTGTTCCGCGAAATAATGCCCATTGTCAGTAACGACGGCAACTTTGAGCTGAGATTCAATCGCGTAGTCATCAATCTGCCCAAAAGCACTATCGAGGAATGCCTCAGAAAAGACCTCACCCACACCTGCACCGTCAACGCAACGATGGCGTTTTTCAATAACCGGACCGGCGAGATCAAGGAGCAGGAGGTATTCATCACCGAGTTGCCGTTCATGACCCGGGACGGGACGTTCATTATCAACGGAGTCGAGCGGGTAATTGTCAGCCAGCTCGTGCGGGCGCCGGGCGTCTACCTCACGCATGGAGAGCGCCGGACACCCAACGAGAGCGCGCATATGGTGAAGATCATACCTTACCGGGGCGCGTGGCTGCGCTTTGAGTATGACATCAAGAGCGAAGCCTACCAGGTGCGCCTGGACAGCCCCCGGCGCGTTATTAAGGTACCGATGATCGACTTCCTGATGGCGCTCGGATTTGTGGTTGACACGGAGCGGGAACAGATATACCTGCCACCAGAAGAAGTGGAATTCGCCCGCGAGCGCTATGGCTTCAATCTCTCATCCGATGCGTGGCCGACGCCGCATTTCAAGCTGGAAGACCGCATCAACCCCACGCTCCGAATGCGCTCGCAGCACGTCCGCAGCAAGGGAGACGCCCAGAAAGAGATCTGGCGTAAACTTCATCCAACGGACCCCTACAGCAAGGAGATGCTGGCGGATATGCTGCCGTCGCGCTTCTTTGACCCGCGCCGGTATGACCTTGCTCCTGTCGGCCGCTACGTGCTCAACGAGAAGCTCGGACTGGGCATACCCCAAGACCTCACCACGCTCACGCACGCGGATATCCTGGAAGCGTTCCGCTCTCTGTTTATGCTTCAGGAGTACGCTGACCGCCCGGTAGACGACGTAGACCACCTTAATCTGGAGAATCGCCGCGTTGAGCACATAGGCGAGCTACTGGTGTCCCAGTTCCGCAAGGGGCTGCTGCGGATGGAGCGCATCGTGCGCGAAAAGATGATGCTGCCCGACGCCGACAAGGAAACACCCAAGACGCTGGTCAACACACGACCCATTATCGGCGTCGTCAAGGAGTTCTTCGGCAGCTCCCAGATGTCGCAGTTTATGGAGAACCACAATCCTCTGTCAGCTCTCACGCACAAGCGACGCCTTTCGGCGCTGGGCCCGAAGGGGCTTACCCGTGAAGCGGCGCGGTTTGACTTCCGCGATGTCCACCATTCCCATTACGGAAGAATCTGCCCTATCGAATCGCCGGAGGGCCCCAACATCGGGCTTATCAGCTCGCTGGCCACCTTTGCGCGGGTGAACGAGTACGGCTTCCTCGAGACGCCCTACTTCGTGGTCAAGGACGGCAAGGTCACCAGCGAGGTCCGCTACTTAACCGCGTATGAGGAAGCCGGGCAGTCCATCGCTTCGTCAATGGTCAAGACCGCCAAGGACGGCACTATCCTGCAGAAAGTCCTCTATGTCCGCCGGCACGGTTCGTACGAACAGGTGCGCACGGAGAACGTCGCGTTCGTCGAGGTTTCTCCGCAGCAGTTCATCTCCGTCACCACGTCTCTCATTCCTTTCCTGGAGCACGACGACCCCATCCGCGCCCTTATGGGCTCTAATATGCAGCGCCAGGCTGTGCCGCTCCTCTTTCCGGAAGCGCCCGTAGTCGGAACAGGCATTGAAAAGAAAATCGCCGAAGACGCCGGCTCACTGCTGATTTCACCGTTCTGCGGCGAGGTTATCGACGTGGACAGCGAGCGCATACGGTTGCGGAAAGGCGTAGTCTACGACAAGCAAAGCGGCGAGATATTCGACTTCCCGAACCTGGAGAAAGTCGAGCGCGAGGAAGAGCTCACCAAGGACAAGTTCGATTACCTCTTTAGCCCTCCTGATGTGAGGACGTCGCTCTACAGAGCGGTGCCGTTTCCCGACCGGGCGGTCCGCCGCCTGCGCAAGGATTCCGAGATCGAGGAACAGATCATTCTGCGAAAGTTCCAGCGCAGCAACCAGGGCACGCTGATCAACAACCGCCCGCGCGTGCGACAGGGCGACCCCGTCATCAAGGGCGACCTCCTTGCGGACACAAGCTCCACCCAGGACGGCGAGCTGGCACTGGGGCAGAACGTGCTCGTTGCGTTCATGTCGTGGCGCGGCTACAACTACGAGGACGCTATCCTGGTTGGCGAGCAGCTCATCAAGAAGGATGTATACACCAGCATCCACATCGAGAAATTCGAGTGTGAGGCTCGCAGCACAAAGCTGGGACCGGAAAAGATAACCCGTGAGATAACGGGAATCCACGAGGAGTACCTGGAGAAGAACCTCGACGACCGGGGGATAGTGCGAATCGGCGCCGAGGTTAAATCCGGTGATGTCCTGGTGGGCAAAATCACGCCCCGCGGCGAAAGCGACCTGACCGGCGAGGAAAAGCTCATCCGGGCCGTCTTCGGCGATAAAGGCAAGGGCTACAAGAATACGCCGCTGAAAGTCCCCCATGGGCAGGAAGGCGTTGTCATCGACACCGCCTACTACTCGCGGAACGACGATATCGACCTGCCCCACAACGTGGTGGAGATGGCGCGCGTTTTCGTAGCCAAGAAGCGCCGCCTTTCCGTCGGCGACAAGATGGCCGGGCGCCACGGCAACAAGGGTGTGGTCAGCAACATCCTGCCGGAAGAGGATATGCCGTTCCTTCCTGACGGCAATCCGGTGGATGTGGTCTTCAACCCGCTCGGCGTGCCCTCGCGAATGAACATCGGGCAGCTCCTCGAAACCCACCTGGGGCTGGCTGCGATAACCGCCGACCGCGACGATGACAAGCTTATCAGGGCCATTCGCAAGGCGCCGGACGACGACGGCCTGGAGCGGCACAAGATGGAGGTCCCCACCGAAATCAGGGAAATCCGCTACAAGCGCGCGGCACACCCGCTAAAGGTGGAAAGCCCTGTGTTCCAGTCGCTCAGCGAGGCCAAGATACGCGCTATGTTCAGTCGCCTTGACCTTCCGCTGGACGGCAAGACCATACTCTACGACGGGCTGTCCGGCGAGCCGTTCAAGGAACGCGTGACTGTCGGCGTGATGTACGTGATGAAGCTCAACCACCTGGTGGACGATAAAGTCCACGCACGCTCCACGGGTTCGTACGCCCTGATTACCCAGCAGCCGCTGGGCGGCAAGGCGCAATTCGGCGGACAGCGGCTGGGCGAGATGGAAGTCTGGGCCCTTGAAGGTTACGGCGCCGCCCACCTGCTTAAGGAGATGCTCACCGTGAAGAGCGATGACGTCGTGGGGCGCAACCGAACCTACAAGGCCATCGTCGATGGTGAGGTAATCCCTGAACCGGGCGTGCCCGAGTCGTTCCACGTGATGATGAACGAGCTCAAGAGCCTGGGGCTTGACGTCTCAATAATCTACGAAGACGAGGAGGACAACGTCCTGCTCGCCGAGACCGAAAGCGAGACCCGCGAGGCCGCAAAGCTGAAAAAGGGGGAGGATATCTTTGAATAGCTACCGAATGCCACTAAGGTCGCGGGAACGGCAGCCGGAAGGGCGCCATATAAGGGCTATTCGAATCGGCCTCGCTTCGCCCGAGCGAATCCTTGAATGGTCCCACGGCGAGGTGAAGAAGCCGGAGACTTTCAACTACCGAACGTACAAGCCGGAAAAGGACGGGCTGTTCTGCGAGCGCATATTCGGGCCGACCAAGGACTACGAGTGCGCCTGCGGCAAGTACCGCAAACTGCGCTACAAGGGCACGGTGTGCGAGCGCTGCGGCGTGGAGGTTACCTCCTCGCGCGTCCGGCGCGAGCGGATGGGCCACATCCGGCTTGCCAGCCCGGTCGCGCATATCTGGTTTACCAAGTCCATCCCCAACCGCTTCTCGGCGCTGCTCGGCATTAACGGCAAAGAAGTCGAGAAGGTCATCTACTTCGTCAACTGGCTCGTTGTCTCCAAGGACGACGAGTGGCTCAGCAAACACCTTCCACTGATTGGGGATGAAGTCGACAAACGTGTCTCCCAGCTAACTGCCGAGCGAGACAACCTGCGCGACGTGAACCTGGTCTCCTTTTTTGACCTTGCGCGCTCGGCACCGCACCTGAAGCCGGCAGAAAAGCGGCAGATGACTGAGCTGGAGAAAACCATCAAGGCCACCCGCTCCAAGAAGTACGACGAGAAGACTCAGGCCCGCCTGAAGAACCTTGTCCAGCATATCAGCAAGCACGAGTACATCAAAGATTACGACGTGCGTGAGACCGTCCGGGACAAAGAGACCGGAGAGATCCTGGCGGTCGAGCAGGACTGCGGCCCGTTTACGATTCCGCTGCTCAAAAAACTCATAATGCTGCGGCGCTTCTCCCTTCGACTGGAGAACCGCAAGAAGACAATTGAGACCGAGAAGCGCCTGGAGGACATTGAGCGCGAGACACGCCAGCTCAAGCAGGCTCTTGAATTGCTCCGAAGCGTCAAAAGCCTCGACCGCCTTACCGACCCGCAGCACGAAGACATAAAAGCTCTAATGCGGCTCCTGGAGATCAAAGGCATCTGCGACCTCTCGGCGCACCTCAGCATCACCATCGGGGCCCAGGCGATCAAGGAGGTCCTCGCTTCACTGGACCTCGTGCGACTCGAAGCCGACCTGCGACAGGAGCTTGAGGGCGCGTCAAGCCAGAAGCGGCAGAAGCTGACAAAGCGCCTGAAGATCGTGCGCGCTTTCATCAAGTCGGGCAACCGGCCCGAATGCATGGTGCTCGATATCCTGCCGGTGCTGCCGCCTGAGCTAAGACCGATGGTGGAGCTGGAAGGCGGGCGGTTTGCCAGTTCCGACCTCAACGACCTTTACCGGCGGGTGATTAACCGCAACAACCGGCTGAAGAAGCTCATAGATATACGCGCGCCGGAGAGCATCCTGCGCAACGAACGCCGCATGCTGCAAGAAGCCGTGGACTCGCTGATAGACAACGGCCGGCGCGGACGCAGCGCGGTCTCGGTGAACAACAGGGCCCTTAAGTCGCTTTCGGACATGCTCAAGGGCAAGCAGGGGAGATTCCGCCAGAATCTCCTGGGCAAGCGGGTGGATTATTCCGGACGCTCCGTGATAGTCGTCGGCCCCAAACTGCGGCTGCACCAGTGCGGCCTGCCGAAATACATGGCGCTTGAGCTGTTCAAGCCGTTCGTCCTCCATAAGCTGGTTGACCCGGACGAGCCGTCCCAGAACATCGCTACAGCGCGCAAGATGCTGGAGAAGGCCGAGGACGACCGGGTATGGGACGCGCTCGAGGAGATATGCCAGGCCCACCCGGTTCTGCTCAACCGCGCGCCGACCCTGCACAGGCTGTCCATGCAGGCCTTCGAGCCGGTGCTTATTGAGGGCAAAGCGATACAGCTCCACCCGCTGGTGTGCGCCGCCTACAACGCGGACTTCGACGGAGACCAGATGGCGGTTCACGTTCCGCTCTCCACGGCAGCCCAGGCGGAAGCCCGCACCCTGATGCTGTCGGCGAACAACCTGTTCCTCCCCGCTGACGGAAAACCCATCATCAGCCCAACGCACGATATGGTGCTTGGCACTTACTACATCACCCAGACACCCGACGGCGCACAGCCCCACGCCGAGGCGGCCAAGAGCTTCACGTCCACCAACGAAGCGCTCACAGCCTACGCAAACGGCGTTATTACAATCCACGAGCCGATCAAGGTGCTCATCCCCCTGCCGCTGATGTTCGAAGACGACTTCACTGTCCCGCCGGCCGCACAGGATACTCCCGCTTTCACTATTGCCGGCCGCGTTATCTTTAACGACGCCCTAATCAGCCTGCAGGACGAGCTGGACATCCCCGAAGACGAGCGCCTGCCTTACTTCAACTACGCCATCGATCGTGGCGCACTGGCCAACATAATCTCTCACGCCTACCAGAAGCTGGGGCAGAGGTTTACCGTGATGCTCGTGGACACGCTCAAGAACCTCGGATTTGAGATGGCCACGGTTGGCGGCGTCACTATCGGCATACATGACATCACCATACCAGCGAGCAAGGAAAGCATCCTGGAGAAGGCGCAGAAGCTGTCCGATGAAGTCTGGAGCAAATTCCACAAGGAACTCATCACGCGCAAAGAGAAGGACGACGAGGTTACCCGCACGTGGGACCAAGCGACGAAGGAACTCACAAAGGCGATGAAGGAGAACTTCGCGGTCCTGAATCCCGTGTTTATGATGGAAGAATCCGGCGCGCGCGGCAAGATTGACCAGGTGCGGCAGCTTGCGGCGATGCGCGGCCTGCTCGTCGGCCCTACCGGCCGCGTGCTGGATATTCCCATCCGCAGCAACTTCCGCGAGGGCCTCTCGGTCTTCGAGTACTTCATCTCGACGCACGGCGGGCGCAAGGGCCTGGTGGACACGGCACTGAAAACCGCAGACTCGGGATACCTCACGCGGCGTCTCGTTGACGTGGCCGTCGATGTGTCAGTCACGGAGGCGGACTGCAAGACGCGCGACGGAATCGAGATTGAACTTCACGGCGCCCGCATGGACAGTGTCAAGAAGGCCAGGAAAGCCCTCGTCGGGCGAGTGCTTGCCGAGGCCCTCAAGAAACCGAAGACGGGAAAAGTGCTGTTCAAGCGGGGAACCGAACTCACACCAGCGATAGTTGACCAGATTTACGCCTGCGGAGCCGCCTCGGTGAAGGTGCGCTCGGTTCTAACCTGCGCTTCGCCCAAGGGCGTATGCGCCAAATGCTATGGCTGGGACCTTGCAGCCGGGCACCTGGCGGAGATTGGAGACCCCGTCGGGGTCATTGCGGCCCAGAGCATCGGCGAGCCGGGAACCCAGCTTACGATGCGCACGTTCCACACCGGCGGCGTTAAAGGCCGCGACATCACACAGGGCTTGCCCTACGTGGAGAGCCTGTTTGAAGTGCGCGGGGCAAAGGAGCCCAGCATCCTCGCTGAACGCGAGGGCGTGGTGAAGGATATCACCAAGGTGCTTTATGAGCGCGTTATCATCCAAGACCCGGAGGGTTATTCCGAGCGCGCCTATGTCATCCTGCGCGATGAAGATGAAAGGCTGCCTATCACGTTCCGCAAGCCAGTGAAACGCGGCGACCCGCTCGACCCACACGGGGAAATCCTCACGGACATCGGCGGCATAGTTACCCAGCTCTACACGGACTACAAGCGGACTTTCCACCGGATCACCGTCGAGCATCCTGACGGCACGGAGAAAACCTACGAGACTCCGCACGAAAACCGCCAGCCCATCAACAAAGAAAGGATGCCACTCAGAGTCGGCGATCTCATTGAGCGGGCCCAGCCGCTGTGCGAGGGCAACCTGGATGTGAAAAAGTACCACCAGCTCGTCAGTGACCTCAAGACCCAGCATTACCTGGTCAACACGGTCCAGGATATTTACGAATCGCAGAACGTCAACACCAACTCCAAGCATATAGAGATCATCGCCAAGCAGATGATCAAGTATGTCGAAATCACCTCCCGCGGCGACTGCGTGGACTACTTTGAAGGAGATATCATACCGCGAACGAAGTTCGATGCCATCTGCGAAATGCTGAAGCAGAAAGGCCTTAAGCTGCCCAAGGCGAAGAGCCTCTTGCAGGGCATCTCCAAGGCCTCGCTTACCACAGACTCCTGGCTTGCCGGCGCGTCCTTCCAGGAGACAACTCGCGTCCTGACCCGGGCGGCCATCGAGGGCATGAGAGACGAGCTGCGAGGCATCAAGGAGAATGTCATCATCGGCTCCCTTATCCCCGTTGGCACGGGCCTTAAGCAGCGAGAGGTACGCGCCGAACTGCGCCGCGGCTCGCCAATCAGCAGGGAGGTTCTCACGGAGTTCTTCGCTGCAGAAGAGAAGGAGCCGCCGCCGGAGGTGGACGAAACCTCCATATTCTAAGATACGGCTGGATTATGGGCATCTGGGTTGCCATACTGCGGTTCTTCGGCCTGGTGGAACCGGCCGAAGAAGAGGTGATAGATTATCCCGCGCCGGAGCCCAAGCCTCCGCCTGAGCCCGCACCGCAGGTGCTGGACTACAAGAAGGAGGCACTCAAGCCCCAACCGGTGCGCATCGCTGTTGTCCGACCCGAGCTGAACCGGCACGGTCGGGTGACATTCTCACTCTCGGTATACACGGAAAACCTGCGCGAAGGATACATATTGCTGGTGGACGTCGGCAAGATAGTAAACCAGAACCGTGAGGAAGCGCGCCGCATCATAAACTTCCTCTCCGGGGTCGTCCAGGCTATTAACGGAAGGCGGCGCGAGATCGGGCCAAACCTTTACCTCTTCGCACCGCCAAACGTCCAAATCAAAGGAGACATTCTTCGTGACGAGGAGCCCTGATACAGGCTGACGCAATGGGGAAGAACAAAAAAATTCGGCTGGTCTGCCTTGGCGGGATCGGGGAAATAGGGAAAAACTGCAACGTTGTTGAATACGGCAACAGCGCAGTGCTTGTCGACTGCGGACTGAGTTTCCCCGATGCCCACATGCTCGGCGTTGATCTCGTAATCCCGGACTTCACCTACCTGCTGCGCAACCGCCATAAGCTGAAGGCGGTTGTCCTGACGCACGGCCATGAGGATCACATCGGCGCCCTGCCGTACCTGTTGCAGGATATGGTGCCACCGGCAATCTACGGAACGACGCTAACCCTGGGGCTGGTGCGCTCGAAGCTGAGCGAATTCACGCTTCCGGACGTGGATATCCCGTTTCACGAGATTGAAGCGGGCGACCGCATTGATATCGATGACCGGCTCCAGATTGAGACGTTCCACGTCGCACACTCCATCCCCGACGGCCTAGCGCTGGCCATCCACACTCCAGGCGGAACCATCGTTCATTCGGGCGATTTCAAGCTGGACCGCAGTCCTATCGACAACCTGCCGACCGACATTGAGGGCATCGAAAAGGTCTGCAAGGAACGCGATATCCTCGCCCTGATGGTCGACACCACGAACATCGAGCGCCCCGGATGGACCGGCTCGGAAGCCGAAGTCGGCCCTGCACTCGCGGAACACTTCAGCACGCACAAAGGCCGCATCTTTATCACCACCTTTGCCAGCAACATACACCGCATCCAGCAGGTGTTGGACCTGGCCGAGGAATTCGGGCGCAAGGTGTTCCTTGCCGGCCGCACCATGCTCAAGAACGTTGAAATGGCTCGTGCTCAGGGCTACCTCCGCGTACCGGAGAATATCCTGATTCACCCGGACGAGCTCAACAACATCCCGCCGCGCAGAGTCGTAATTCTGGCCACAGGCAGCCAGGGCGAGCCTATGGCAGCGCTCTCACAGATCTCGCGTGACGAGCACCGCTTTGTGAGCATCCACGACGACGATCTGGTCATATTCTCCGCCAGCCCCATCCCCGGCAACGAGACCTACATCTTCACGGTCATCAATGACCTGTTCAAGCTAGGAGCAGAGGTCGTCTACGGGCTGGAAGCCGGAGTCCACGTCTCCGGCCACGCCTCGCGCGAAGAGATAAAGATGCTGTTTGAGGCGGTAAAGCCGCGTTACGTCATACCTGTCCATTCGCAGTTCCGCCATCAGATGTTATTCCGCAAGCTGGTGGAGGATTGGAATCACAAGCCTCAGAGCGTAATCATCATGGGAGTGGGCGACGTCCTGGCGATGGACAAGAGCGAATACGAAATGACCGAGAAGGTGAAGGCCGGAGAGATCTTCATTGACGGCCTGTCGGTGGGCAGCGTGAGCTCGCGCATCCTTAACGAGCGCTCAATGCTGGCCGAGGACGGAGTGGTGCTCTACACTCTCGTGCTTGATGAATCGGGCGACCACATTCTCAGCGGGCCGACACTGAAGTCGCGCGGCTTCCTGCAAGAACGCCAGAATCCCGAACTTTACGAGGAATTGCGCCAGGTGCTGTCAGAATCGCTGTTCCATAACCGCCTGAGGAGCCGGGCCCACCAGTTGCAGTTGCGCAACAACCTGGCAAACGCCCTTCAGCGCCATATCTTCCGCAGGCTGGGACTCAACCCGACCATCGTCGGGACCGTGCTGCACCTGCGACCGGACAAGCTGGGCAAGAACCCGCCGGACGGCGGAGATGACTAGTGGGCAGCTATTTCCAGTTGCTGGTACTGGGCATTGTCCAGGGGCTGACCGAATTCCTGCCGGTCAGTTCCTCGGGCCACCTGGTGCTGGCGCAAAATCTGACCGGTTTCGATCCTCCCGGCGTACTGACAGAAGTATCCCTGCACATGGCGACGCTCATCGCAGTGCTAGCCTATTTCCGCCGCGACCTGGCCGCGCTATTCCTGGTGCGCCGCGAGACCATAGCGCTCCGGGGCACCTACCTTTTTTATCTCGGCCTCGCCACGACGGCCACGCTGGCGCTGATCTACCCCTTCCGGCACCTGCTGGAGGCTCTTACGGAAGGGCGTACGGCGATGCTGGCCCTGGTGGCCACGTTTACCGCAACCGCAGCAGTGATGTTCGCCATTGACGCCCTGCTGCGCTCACCGCGCGCACGTGTAAGCGAGGTCACGCGGCTGGGCTGGCTTCCGACCGTCGTCATCGGGCTGACCCAGGGGGTCGCGGCGCTGCCGGGCATCTCCCGGAGCGGCACCACCATCTTTATGGGCGTGCTCCTGGGGCTGAAGCGCGAGGAGGCGGCGCGTTTTTCCTTCCTGCTGTTCATACCGGCGGCGGTTGTGGCGATGGCGTACGAGCTCTTTCAGGTCGGCTCAGGCGAACTTGCATTCCCCAGGGAACTCGTCGGCCCGCTGCTCCTGGGCTGCCTGGCGGCACTGGCAAGCGGGATTGCGGCAATTCACCTTCTTCTGATGCTCCTTCAGCGTGCAAGGCTGCGATGGTTCGGCGTCTATCTGCTGATTCTTGCGGCGTTTACGCTCCTGAGAACGCTGTAGCCGGATGCGCCGAATCCACCTTCCCGAGACGCCTAAAGCATGAAAATGCGTTCGCAAATCACTATCCTGAGTGCTAAGATTCGTCCGTTGGCGGAATCTCTTGACGTACTCGGGCTCCCGGTATTCGTCGGGAGCAGACAGAAGGCGCTCATTGCCATCGGTGACCGGATGGCCGAGGGCATCAGTACGCATATCGTAACCCTGAACTCAGAGATGGTCGTGAACGCACGCAAGGAACCCCAGTTCAGGGAGATCCTGCGCAGCGCCGATATCATCATGCCCGACGGCGTGGGCGTTGTCTGGGCCGCGAGATTCCTGCGCCGCAGGCGGCTGCCCCGCCTCCCCGGCATAGACCTCGCCGAGGGAATTCTGCGCACAGCGGAACTGGCCGGACAGTCGGTGTATCTGCTCGGAGCACGGCCAAACATCAACACTGCAGCACGCCAGCGCGTGGAGTCGCAATACCCGCGCCTGCGCATTGTCGGCAGCCATCACGGGTACTTCCAGGGCCAGGAAGAGAAGGTAATACAGGATATCATCGAGAGCCGCGCCGAAATACTGCTTGTGGGAATGGGCTCGCCGGGGCAGGAGTACTTTATCGCCCGCACGCGGAATCGCCTTCCGTGCCTGCTTATGATGGGCATCGGGGGCAGTTTTGACGTGTGGGCGGGCCACCGCAGGCGCGCCGCAAGGTGGATGCGGTCCCTGGGACTGGAGTGGCTGCATCGTACAATAGTTGATGTGCGACGCTGGCGGCGGCTCGGATTTATACCATCCTTCCTCTGGATGGTGTTCACCGCCAAGCTCTCCGGACGGCAGGCCGCATGATAAAGTTTGTTGACGTACATCTGGCCTACTCCGCTAGCACGCCAGCGTTACGCGGCATCGACCTGCACATCCAGAAACAGGATTTCGTCTTCCTCGTCGGCAGCACCGGAGGCGGCAAGAGCTCGCTGCTGAGGTGTGTTTATCGAGAGATAGTGCCGCAGAGCGGGAAAGTCTTTGTGTTTAAAAAAGACCTGACGAAGATGCCCTTACGAGAGATACCCTTTCTTCGGCGGCGCATCGGCGTTATCTTCCAGGATTTCCTGCTGCTTCCCCAGAAGACCGTCTACGGCAACGTGTCGTACGCGCTGGAGGTGCGCGGCGCGCCTATGAAGGTGCTGCGGCAGCGCGTGCCGGAAGTTCTCGAATGGGTCGGGCTGTCGCGCAAGCTGAAGTCCTATCCGGACGAGCTTTCGGGCGGCGAGCAGCAACGCGTCTGCATCGCCCGCGCGCTGGTAAACAAGCCCGACATCCTCCTCGCCGACGAGCCCACCGGCAACCTCGATCCGGAAACCAGCATCGGCATCGTAGAGATCCTGCAGCGGGTGAACGTACGCGGCACGACGCTTATTGTCGCCACGCATGACGAAAACATCGTGAACCAGTTCCGCACCCGAACCGTCCGATTAGAGCATGGCAAAATAACCTCTGACAGGCACGAAGGTGGTTACTAGCTTTTCCGGCATACGGTTTTTCTTCAAGGAGTTCGCCGAGAACCTCCGGCGCAATCCCTTCGTTGGCCTGACGCACGGCTTGCAGGTTATCATCTCGCTCATGGTGCTCGGCTTCTTCATCATGCTTATGGTGTTTATCGGAGCGTTTTTGTTCTCGCTGCGCAATATGGTGGAAGTTTACGCCTTCCTGCAGACGGACCTGCCTGCCGAACGCTACGTGGAGATCGACAAGATGCTGCGCGATATGCCAAATGTGAAGGAGTTGCAGTATATCAGCCGGGAGGACGCGCTTAAGAAGTTCTCCGAGAGCTACCACATCAGCGTCGAAGATATCCTCGAATACAACCCGCTGCCGCCGACCTACATCCTGCGCCCAATAGACGTGACTAAAATCGAGAGCCTTGCGTCCCAGCTTGAAGACATTGACGGGATGTGGCAGGTGCGCTACGGGCGCAAGGAAGTGACCTCCCTGATGAAGGTGCTCGTGGGCGTGCAAATCGTGTTCGCACTCACAATGATACTGCTGCTCTCAGCCACATTCTCGTCCATAAACAATATCATTCGGATGTCCGTCTACAGCCGCCGCCGGGAAATCCGGATTATGCAGCTTGTCGGGGCAACGAACTGGTTCATCAGGT